>Ga0075011_10001212_pt1 | contig 13852 bp, 12 predicted proteins | sample TARM_MetaG_T_14_FD_72354 | JGI IMG/M metagenome (GOLD analysis project Ga0075011, IMG submission 72354) | Freshwater microbial communities from Pennsylvania, USA, analyzing microbe dynamics in response to fracking - TARM_MetaG_T_14 | ecosystem: Environmental > Aquatic > Freshwater > River...
AAATACAAACAAATTGGCACCTTTACCCGCCCTTGGGAGCCTCATGAGCACGAAGCACTTACCCACTTGGTAGAAGAAGCGTACGAAATGTTTGTGGAAGATGTGGCCAAAGCACGAGGATTGCACGACCCCGACGCCTTTGCTCAAGCGCGCCTTTTCACCGCCAGCCAAGCCCAAGCTGTGGGGTTGATTGACACCCTTGGAAGCCTCAATGCCGCCAAAGCCCTCGTGGCAGAACTTAGCAACGTGGAGACTCCCAGATGGAAAGAGCCAAGTCCTTGGGAAAAAGCTTTCACACGCCTACGGGGAGAGCTTCACCTTGGTCTTACAACCCTTGCATACGGCCTTAAGGCATATTGAGTTTGCGAAGGGCTTTGGCCTCTACTTTACATGTAGGGGTTTGGAGTTCAAAAAGCGTCTCCATTTCCAGGGCATCCACAGAAACAGGATGTCCTTTTTGTACCACTTGCGCCCACCCCACACGCGCTTCTTTACTCGGCGAAGCCGCCGCATAAGCTAGCGCCAAAGCGCGCAACGCCGCCGCCTTTTCTGCCATAAAACGCTCTAGGGTGGTGTGCAACGCTTCTTTGGTTTGTTCAAGAGAAAAACCCAAGGTCTGCACCTTGCGCACCATGTGGTTTGCAAAACGCTCCTGTGTCGTTTGAATCTCTTGGTGCATCAGAGCAAGCTTGGCATCTAAAGAGTGGCGCTTTAAGCCCTCACGCACCAAATGCAACCCCTCCTCTTTGCGGCGCAGATGGTACGTCGCACGCTGGGTGAGCGCGGTTGCAAGGTGATCAAGATGCAACCGCATCTCATCCCTATCGGGCAACAGCAATTCCATGGCAGCCGAAGGGGTCGGGGCGCGTTTGTCGGCAATAAAATCTGTCAACACCGTATCAATCTCATGGCCCACCGCGCTCACAATAGGCACGCTACATGTAAAGACCGCTTCGGCCACCACGGGCTCATTAAATGCCCACAAATCCTCCACACTTCCGCCCCCGCGCCCCAGCACGATCGCTTCTGCCCCGCTGGCAGCCGCACGCCCCAATGCCCCAGCAATGCTCTGTGCCGCGCCCTCTCCTTGCACAAGAGCTTCAAATAGGGTTATCTTCACAAGCGGCCAACGGCGCGTAGCAACCTGCAACATATCTTGCAAGGCCGCGCCCGTTGCAGAGGTAACAAGGGCGACATGGGAAGGAAACGAAGGAAGAGGTTTTTTGTGTACTGGGTCAAAATAACCCTTGGCTTCAAATGCTTTTTTCAGTTGCTCATAGGCAAAGGCCAAAGCACCGCTTCCAGAAGGCTCGGCTCCCACGCAGTTTACCTGATAACTCCCTCTGGGCGCATACACTGACACGCTACCCCACACCACCAGTTGCATGCCCTCTTCGATGCGAAATTTCAAGCGCTGGTTGTTGCCCTTAAACATCACACAACTCACCGTTGCATCTGCGTCTTTGAGGGTAAAATAGAGGTGCCCAGAACCGTGGTATGTGGGCCTAGAAACCTCTCCTTCCACCCTTACATGTAAAAAGGTGGTTTCGAGTAGGGATTTTATCTGCTCGTTGAGTGCGCGTACACTCAGGCAAGGCTGCACCTAAACCCTTTTGGCGATGAGCAGTGTGGAGATGTCCATGGAAAAACTCTCGCAATGCACGGTTTCAAACCCTGCACTCTTTAGCTCTTCTTGCAGCATAGACGCAGTTAAAAACCCTTCAATAGAGTTTGGCAAATACTCATACGCCGCACGGTTTTTAGAAATCAACCCTCCAATGCGAGGCAAAAGGGTATTAAGATACCACTGCTTCAAAGCATGCAACGGGCCTTTTTTATCGTCTTTGGTAAATTCCAAAATCACCACCAAACCGCTCGGCTTTACAACACGCGCAAACTCCCTAAAGGCTGCTTCTCTAGCTACCACATTACGAATGCCATAACTAATGCTTAGGATGTCCACAGAAGCCTCTTCAAAGGGGAGTGCTGTTGCCTCGCTCAGCACAAATTCGTAAGCAGGGAATTTTTCCTTCCCCACTGCTAACATTCCCGAAGAGGGATCAACCCCACTGATGGACGCAAGAGTGATGCCTTGTTTGTCTGCTTGTTTTTGCCAAAATCCCATCATGTCGCCCGTACCACACGCCACATCCACAATGCGCCCAATGGGGTTATGCGGATAAAATTCAAACGCAAGATCGCACGCTTTTTTTCGCCAACTGCTATCCACGCCCATGCTTAAAATGCGGTTTGCTTTGTCATACGTAGGGGCAATAGTGTTAAACATTTCTACGATTTGCTGTTGTTTTTCTTCGGGTTTCAAACGTGCTCCTTGGATTTGTTGGGGGTGCATTATAACGATTCAAGACTTAGAGATTTACCAAATAGCGCTCCAGCAAGGGGGTGCACGCACGCAAATCACGCACAAGCGCCTTTTTCTTAGAAAGGATACGCAAGCGCAATGCGTAGATTTCATACCGCAACGATTCTCTGAGTTTCTCCAAAGCAGCCACAGACTCCACGTCTTCGCAAAAAGAGGGGTGATGTTCTAGGGCATCTAGCACACCAAGTTGAACATCGCGGTCTTGCAAAAGCCCAAACGTCTCCTGCATCGCCTTTGCTTTTTTGATGGCTTCCTTCATGGGTTTGGAAGAAAAATGGGGTTCAAAGTATTCAAGCAAATAACGCAACCGTTTAAACTCTATACGTACCCGATGAAACAGTTCCAAGGGCCTTGTTTCGTTGAGTTTTTTCATTTTCATCGCCAAGGTTTCCATGCGGGCTTTGAGCGCAACCGCTCCCATGGTGCGATAGGCAAGCCCACTGCTTTTTCCTCGAAAAAACCCCTCATCATCCTCCAAAACCATGCGCCACTCTTGCAAAAGCGCAATGCACGACGGGTCCGCCAAAGCCAAAGAGATTTTTTCGTCTTCGTTTTCTCTGGACTTAGCTACATGTAAAGCGATAGCCCCAGAAGGCGTGCAGGTGTCTAGGTATTCTCCAAAAACATCCAAATCCCGTTTTGCATTGGTTTGGGATGCTAAAACTTTAAACCCTTTGATAAACCTGTCCGCAATCCCCTCATCAAAGAGTTCTGGCAACGACTGAAGCAAGGAACGGGTTTTGCGGATATTGACACGGAACTGGTGCAAATGTTCGTTGGCTTTTTCCTGCACATAGGCATCTTTGTGGAAAATGATTTTGGCATAGAGGTGGGCAAAAATAACACGCAACGCATCATAACTTGGCATCACGGCCCGCAATTGCGTTACGTCCATTTCTCCACGGCTAGCACGCAACAACAACTCCTTCACATCCACTGTCTCAGAAGGTAGTCCCCGAAGCGCTAAAGCATGGTTTTTATACCGCTCATCTTCGGTAACTTCCACAGCAACCTCTTGTAAAAAAGGAGGAAGGGAGAATTCTTGCGCCTCACCCACACTGGCAAATTCTACCTCAAGCACCACTAAGCCCGCAAGCTCTTTTTCAAAAATATCCACACAAGCTTCATGCTCTTGGAGTTTAAATGTACAGCGCTTTTTGGTAATAGGCTGCCCAAGAGCCGCTTCTAGTGCCTCCTCAAAAGCACCGTAAGAAACCTCTTCCTCCCACTCTTCCCGTACAAGCCCTTTTCCACGTTTACACGTTTTAATCACACGCATACCATCAAAACGGTAACGTTCGTGCGCCTCTTTGTCTATACGGGTATAGACCTGACATAGCATTGCTTCGTGAACGCGCAACCCTTCTTCCATCAGGCGTAGCAAGCACTCCGCAGAATCAAGACGAAATTTTCGCTCTATCTCCATTCCCATTGCGTCACTCCTTTGGTGAAAAGTAGTATACTCATGGCGGGCTTAAAGGCCGATTCAGCACAGAACATCAGCGCCGTATCAGGCGGTACAAAATCACCATACTTACGGTAAACAACAGCAATCCCACAAGAAAAAATGCTCTGGAAACACCCCACGTACTCACAGGCAAATGAAGCAAAAGTGGAGAGAGAAACTGCCCTAAAAAAATAGAGCCTGTCAACCATCCGGTCGCTCGCAAGCGCTCATAGTCTCTTGCTGTTTCCAAAAGCCACGTGTTGGTATTAACAACCACCAAACCCACACCAACACCAACGAGCATGAGCGCTAAAGAAAACTGCAGATACGTATGAGCTAAACTCAGGCTTACAAAACCACCTCCTTGAATACAAAACAAAAAGGCATAAACCTTGGCAACACTCCAGCGCTTGCGTAAAAAGCGGTAAAAAAGCGAAACAATAGCCGAAACAAACGTCACCGTTGCCATCAGCATCCCTACCGCACGCCCTTCCATCTGGTAACTATCGTACAAAAGGTAAGGAAGCTGAGTTGGCACCATGTAAAACACACTAAGCGTAAGCACCGCTGTAGCAAAAATAGGCCAAAGACGCCAAAAACTACCAAAACTCAACTCTAAGCCCTGCTCCTGCTTAGGTATCACAGTGGGTTCGTGTAAAAAAAACAGCGCCATTAACATAACCATCAGACCTATACTGTAAATATAAAAAGCTCCTTGCCACGAATACTCACTTAAGTATCCTCCTCCTGCCATAAACAGTACGCCACCCAAGGCCACAAAGGTGTTTTGATATCCCAAATACTTCATCCGCTCGCTTGAGTGCATGTAGTCGCCTACCAACGCAAGAGAAATACTCATCAACACTGCCACGCAGACTCCAAACAAGAGGCGAGAAAGGATAATTCCTTCGATGCTTTGCGCCCATGCCCCCATCATTCCAAAGAGGGAAAAAAACCCAAGCGCCACTACAAGGGTCTGTTTTTTTCCAAAATAGGACGCCAATTTACTTGTCCAAGGAGCAAAAAGCGCGATGGTGATAGCAGGAGCCGTTAAGATGAGTTTGGAATACAAATCCACATGTGCAACATCCCTAAAGTGTTCCTTTATCATCGGAAGAGAAGCCACCACTGCTGTTCCGGACATGATTGTCATCGCAGAGACCAACAGGAGCGTTAATTTTGTTTGCCAAGAAACCATAACTATTTTCCTAAAACTGTAATTATTTTTACACTATTATCTCTCACTTTGCCTTTAAAACTGGTCAAATGGTAACACATACTTTTTCTATAAAAAGTCTTATTAAACACTTTTTTAACAGCTTTTTCTCTTTTAAAAGAGCTAAACTGTGGTACTTTAAGTGAAAATTAATAGATAAATATAATATAAGAGTAAAATTATCTTTTAAATTATTTTAAGCTAATGACAATTATTATTATCTGAAATCTTTTACAAGGAGGAGTGATGAAACTCATTCATTGTGTTACCAGTGTAGCACTTATTGGCACTATGGCGCTAGCCGGAGGCTTGGCAGAAAGCGCAAAAGGGTTTGGCATTAAAGCCATTCCAGAGTCTAGTTCGGAGCTTTTGAAGTACATCGATAAAGGCGAAGACCCTATCACTGAGGCTAAGATTGAACTTGGGAAAATGCTCTATTTTGACCCACGTCTTTCCCGCAGCAATCTTATTAGCTGTAACACCTGTCATAACTTGGCAATGGGTGGCGCAGATGCCATTCCAGCGGCTATTGGCCACAAATGGACCATGAACCCAGCCCACCTTAACTCTCCTACGGTATATAACTCTGTGCTCAGCGAAGTGCAATTTTGGGATGGACGAAGCCCGCACCTTGAAGACCAAGCCCAAGGTCCTATTCAAGCAGGACCTGAGATGGCTGCCCCCAAAGAGCTCGTAGTAGAGCGTATCAATTCTATTCCTCAGTATGTAGAACTGTTTAAAACTGCTTACGGACCGAATGTAAAAATTGACTTTGAACGCATTGCCAGCGTTATTGGTGTGTTTGAGCGCACCCTTGTGACGCCTTCACGCTTTGATGATTACCTCAATGGTCATCCAGACGCTTTAACCAAAGCCGAAAAAGACGGTCTAAAACTCTTCCTTGACAAAGGATGTGCTGCATGCCACAACGGGATGGCGCTAGGGGGAACGATGCAACCGTTCCAAGTTGCAAAGCAGTATAAATTTGCAAACCTCGGAGGCTTTACAGGCGATGCAAACGGCATGGTGAAAACCCCAACCCTTCGCAATGTCACGGAAACAGCTCCTTATTTCCACAATGGCGCTATCTGGAAATTGACAGACGCGGTTAAAGAAATGGGAAGTACACAACTAGGCATTACCATCAACGACAAAGAAGCGGCTTCCATTGCCACTTTCCTTGGAGCGCTTGAGGGCCGTAAGCCACAAATCATCTACCCTATTTTGCCCCCAATGGCAGACAAAACCCCTAAACCTACGTTCGACTAATCTCTCTTAAGGCAACGCATCTTAAAGGTGCGTTGCTCTTTACAAAACGTTCGCGTACTGCAACAGCAACATTGCCACCATTGCCCAAAGTGTTATTTTTAAAATCTTTCCGTAAAGTGCTGTGTCAATTTTTCCTGAAAAACGCTTACCAACCAGCAAAGCTCCCACGGCAACTGTCGCCAAAGGAATTCCTAAAAGCAACGTTTGAAGCGTAAACACCCCAAGCCATGAAAAAGTAATCACCTGAGTGACTTTGCTGGAGAAAAAACAGAAGTTCATTAAAATAATAGCCTCAGTTTTTTCCAGTTTTAACTCCAAAACATAGATTATAAGCACAGGAATCATCACATTAACCAATCCACTTACTAGACCGCTTAGCAGGCCAAAAAAAAGCATACTTGGGAGAAAATAGCGCGCAACAAGAGACTGGAGGTTGAACTTTAACTTAGATTGGTACAAATAAAGGACAATCATCAGTGCAAGCAAAAGCTTGTAGATGTCACTCTCGTAACGCACTAAGAGCTGAGTTCCACTCCAGCTTCCTACAATAATCGCCCCACCAAGAAGCCAAAAGCGCCCTAAAAAACCGCTATCTACTTTGCGTGCAACGATGCTTGTTGCATTCACACTCAAGGTAGGAAGTAAGGTGGTCAAAACCGCTTGTTGGACAGAGCCAAACAATGAGAGTAGCGGCGTAGCAATCATAGGAAAACCAAAGCCAACAAGCCCATGGAAAAAACCACCAAGAGCCATAATCCCAAAAATAAGAGCTATCTCATACACGAAGATACCACTCCATCATGTCTTCGCCGCAAGTTCCTTGCCAAACCCTTTTAAAAGCGCGCGCAATGTTGATGTGCCTACCTTCTTTAAAATGAGGGGAGCGAAACACCAATAACCATTTTGTTGCTTCGGGTAAAATATCCAATGTTCCTTCTCCACCCTCAATCATCGCATAAGGACTCTGCAAAAGCAACTCCCACGAAGCAGCAATATACACCTTTCGTTTTGGCACACCAAACAAGGCAATAGTGGAATCAAATGCTTTTTGGCGCGAATAAATTAGCACATCCGGCGCTTTTCCCCCACAAAGTCTTGCATCTAAAATAGGCCTATCTGTGCGCACTGTGTTACCGCCAATAGCCAGCAAAGACAGATGTTGGCGCAACGCATGCACCCGTTTTCTCGAAGCTTCTGAGGTCACAACACCTCCATCAATAACCCCGTTGTTGCTCATAGCCACTTTAAAAAAACTAAAATGTCCTTGCTGCCACGCTAAAAAAGGAGCCAATAAAAGGGCGCATTCTTCCTTCAGCACCCCTTGCACAACTTCGACTCCCGCCTCTTGCAGTCGCACCGCCCCGCCCTTGGCTTTTGGATTTTCATCGCCCATTCCAATGCAAACACGCTTTACATGTAAAGCCTCTAACAATAAAGCGCAAGGAGGGGTAGAGCCATAATGGTTGCACGGTTCAAGGGTAACATAAACCGACGCATCCTTTAGTAGGTCTTGGTGGCTGGAAAGCAAAAAGGCGTGAAGCAAAACAGGGTCTTTGGGAAAAACAAGGGAAGGATTTAGTCGCGCAAGGGCCGCCTTGAGGGCACGCACTTCGGCATGAGCCTGGCCTGCTTGCTGATGAGCTTCGATGGCCAAGATTTCCCCGTGGCAGGAGCAGATGACACAGCCAACCGCAGGATTTGGGTAGGTTAACCCCTGAAATTCCCATGCAACCTCAAGAGCGAGGCGCATGTAAAATTCGTCATTCATTACCACACAACAAAGGTACGTGCTTTAGAGATTTCACTAAAAGCAACCTCCCGCATTCCTTCAGGAAGTTCCAACTGGATGCCTTGCTGGGTAACTCCCGTGAGCTTTCCCTCTAAGGTTTCTTTAGCAAAGGTTTTAAGCCTCACCATAGCACCCACAGAAAGCGTAAAATGCTCAGGTTTGGTCAATTTCCGCTCAAGGCCAGGAGAGCTCACCTCTAGATAATATTGTCCAGAAATAGGAGGTTCTAAATCTAAAATAGGAGAAAGAATGTGCGTAAGAGTAGAACACATTTCAAGGGTCACACCCTCTTTACATGTAATAAAAATCCGAAATATTTTTCGTCCATCTTCCACCGTCGTTTCGGTGTCATACAAGGTTGCACCTGTGTCTTCCACAAGGGCTTTTAAGCGTGCTTCATTCATGTTGGCTCTTTTTAAGTTCTTCTTGCATTTTTGCAAATAAGGCATCAAAGTGGTTCTGTTTTTCAAGTTGGTCGTCAAAGTGAAAATGGAAGCTTGGACACCGAAACCACCCCTCTGCCGTAGCGCAGTGGGTTTCAAGATGGCGAGAAACTTTCTTCAAGCGAGACAAAATGGTTGCTTGCTCTTCGGGAGTAAACATCATTTTATCCAGATACACATCCGCATCGTACTTGCCTTTTTTACAGCGCACTTCCGTTACGCAAAGGTTTTGAAGCATGGCATCATCCAGCGTTGCCAACGCTTCAGGAATCAACTCCTTCAACACGCTTTGGGTGCGAAAGATTTTGATCATAAGCTCACCTTTTCTTCGACTTCTTTAAAGCTTTCGATATAATCGCCCACTTTGATGTCGTTAAAGTTGTGGATGCCAATGCCGCACTCGTAACCTTTAGTCACTTCACGTACATCGTCTTTAAAGCGCTTCAAAGATGAAATCGTGCTTTCAAACACAATGATGCCATCGCGGATGAGGCGTACTTTTGCACCGCGATTAATGAGACCATCGCTCACAATACATCCTGCAATTGCACCCACTTTTGGCACCACAAACACTTCACGCACTTGGGCTTGGCCTAGGTTTTCTTCACGGATGATAGGTGCCATCATGCCACTAAGCACCCCTTTGACATCATCAATCAAGTCATAAATAATGTTGTACGTCTTGATCTCCACGCCCATGCTTTTGGCTTTTTCTTTCACCACTCCCGTAGGACGGATATGGAACCCTAAGATAATACAGTTTTCACTGGCACTAGCAAGGGCCACATCACTCTCCGTCACCCCACCAATGCCTGAATGGATAATATTAACCCGGGTCTCTTCGTTTCTAAGCTTATCCAAAGAGCCACGAATGGCCTCAAGACTACCTTGAACGTCCGCTTTAATAATCACAGGCAAATCTTTAATCTCACCCTCGGCAATACGCTGGCTTAGCTCATCAAGGGTCACTTTTGTAGAGCGGGAAAGCTCTTTTTGACGCAAGTAATCTTGGCGTTTTTGCGCATATTCGCGCGCGGCTTTGTCACTCTCTACTTTCACAAGTTTCTCACCCGCTTCGGCCACTTCGCTAAGCCCTACAATCACCCCAGGCTCTCCTGGTTTAATAGAAACAATGGTTTTCCCCGCGTGGTCCAAAAGGGCACGCACTTTCCCGTAGGCTACCCCGGCAACCACCGTGTCGCCCACCTTAAGGGTTCCATTTTGCACCACAACCGTCGCCACAGGCCCGCGTCCTTTTTCCAAAGAACTCTCAATGACAACAGCTTTGGCATCGCGGTCTGGGTTGGCGCGCAATTCAAGGATTTCTGCTTGCAGCAAGATGATTTCCAACAACTCTTCAATCCCCTGTCCTGTGTGCGCAGACACATGAACAAACTCATGGCTTCCGCCCCATTCGGTTGGCATGATACCAAGGTCTGCAAGTTGCGTTTTCACCATGTCGGGGTTTGCTGCTTCTTTGTCCATTTTATTGATAGCAATAATAATGGGTACATCGGCGGCCTTGGCGTGCTCAATGGCTTCTTTGGTTTGAGGCTTCACTCCATCGTCCGCTGCTACAACAATAATAACAATGTCAGTAACCTCTGCACCGCGTGCGCGCATTTGGGTAAAAGCTTCGTGGCCAGGGGTGTCGATAAACGTGATGTTCTTGTCGTTTTTGTGTACCATGTAAGCGCCCACGTGCTGGGTGATGCCACCAGACTCCCCATGCACTACCCGCGAACTGCGAATATAATCAAGCAAAGAGGTTTTACCGTGGTCAACGTGCCCCATGATGGTAATAACAGGCGCGCGCTCCACCAAGCCGCCCTCTTCCTCATCATCGTACGCCTTAACATAGTCAAAATCTTCTTGGGCGTTAACTGTTTCTACTTCAACACCAAACTCATCGGCTAAAATCTCGATAGCATCTTTGTCCAAAAAGTCGTTTTTCGTTGTTAACATCCCTAGCATAAAGAGTTTGGAAATAATCTCACTGGGTTGCTTGTTGAGCATTTGAGCAAATTCATAAACGCGAATCTCCTCAGGAATACGCACAAAGGTTATTTCTTCTTCAGCACCCTTGGAGAGTTGCTTGGGACGCTTTTTACGTCCTTTACGACGAATACTTGTTGTTGGCGCACCAAAAGTAACAGCTTTTTGGCCACGGCCAATAACTTGCGTCATTGGGTCTGAACGTTTTTTCAAAGCAGGCTTTGGCGCCTCAGGCTCAGGTTTAATCGTCAAATCAGGGAGTACGACCATATTGTCTTCATGGTCATCCATCACATCACCCAAATCGCGGTCTGCAAGCAAGTCAATCTTTTCAACGCTCTCTTTTTTAGTTGAAGGAACTTTTTTGGCTTTCTTTTTCTTTTTTGATTCTAAACTCTCTTGCTGACTAGAAAAAATCGCCTCCAAAGAACTGGGGATATTCTTCTTAATAGACTCTACTTCTCTAAGAGGTTCTTGCTTTACAGAAGGCTCTGGTTTTTCAGGCTGCTTTTTCTTAACAATCACCAACCCGCGTCTTTTCATGAGGCTAGCTTGGGCCAAGCTTTCGCCCGAAGAGATAGAAGACTTCTTCTCTTCCTCCACCACTTCTTCCACAACAGGCTGAGATACTGGGGTTTGTTTTGGTGCCATCTCCACCTTCGCAGGAGCTTCGGGTTTTTTCTTTGGCTCTGCTGCTTTTACCGCTGGGACTTCGGGCTTTTGGGGTGTTACATCAAGGACTTTTGGTGCTGGGGCGGGTGTCTCTTTGACCTCGGGTTTTGCTGGAGGAGGAGTCTGTTTTGCTGCTTCCACAACAGGAGCGGGAGGCGTTTGTTCTTGCACTGGAGCCACCTCTTGGCGCTCTCCTGTAAGCACAAAATTCATTAACGCTTCTGCCTCTTCTGAACCTATAGCACTAGATGCAGACTTAACGTCTAGGCCCATATCAGCGGCTTTTTCCACCACTTCTTTGCTTTTAATACCGAGCTCTTTTGCAATCTCGTGTATGCGAACTTTAACCATTCGTTTCTATCTCCTTGAGCATTTTGCCGTAATCCAAAATGTTATGATCTAATGTTTTACACTTTTGAAGCAGCGCTTTTTTAAGTTGTTTGTTGTTGCCCTCAATGCAGGTATCGCAGACATAAAAACTTCTTCCCGCCTGTCCAAATGCACGCAAAACGCCCTGAACATTTTGTAATCGTAATAACTCGGATTGGGGGATGCGAGCCTTGCAGACGATGCACATTCGAACGGGGCAGTTTCTTTTGCTCATGATAGTACCAAAATTTAGCTTTTTTTTAGCTGTTTTCGATGCGAAAGCCTTCGTTATCAAAGCCAAAGGTTCCTACAAAATAGTCAGGAAAATGTTTTTTTAGCACATCCTCCACGCGTTGTGCGTCCTCTTGATACACCAGATTGAAAAATGTTGAGCCGCTTCCAGAGAGCGTGCTCATGAGCGCCCCTGTCTCAAGCGCGAGGGAGCGTACGGCAAAAAGCTCTGGCAACTGCTGCATTCGGCGTTCTTCGTGCATCTTGTCCACCGCGCCAAGGCGCAACAAATCCCAGCGGTCATTGAAAAAAGCGGCGGTCAAAAAAGCGGCATGGGAAAGGTTATTAACACACTCTTTCATGGCGTAGTGCTTAGGAAGTTGGGTTCGAGATTTGGCTGTTGACATGGGTCTATCAGGAATCACCAAAACAGCCTTTAAGGTCTGAGGAAGCGCTTTTTTTTGGGTACAAACCCGTCCATTTTTTACAACAGACACCGTAAATCCCCCGTACACGGCAGGAGTAATATTGTCGGGGTGGGATTCATACTCCAAAGCGCGGTTAAGCACAGCCTCTTTTTCTACCCGCACACCCGCTAGGTGAAAAGCACTAGCAATGGCACCCACTATCACCGCCGAGGAGCTTCCAAGGCCACGAGAAAGGGGGATGTTGTTTTGAAACTCAAAGCGGAAATTCTCTCGTTTTTGGGTCATTTGTGTGTAGACTTCGTGAAAAATAGAGACAAAAGGATTGTTCGTTTTCAGTTTTGCTCGTCCAGCTCCCTCGCCCTTGATGGCAATACTTGCTATGGAGCTTGGAGTAATCGTAACGCTATTGTATAAAGAAAGAGCAAGGCCTAGGGCATCAAAGCCTGGGCCAAGATTGGCACTGGTCGCTGGTATAAAAATTTTCAAACACGCTCCTAAAGGGCTGGGAGATGGTATAGCGGCTGGGTTTCGTAACTAAAAGCATCTTCCGGTAAAAGCCGGGGGAGAACAAAAGCACTGCCGTGATCGCACTCTAAAACCCGCGTCGTAATCTTACCATTTTCTTTCACAAAAAAGAGTTTTCCCACTGCCTTAATGGGGCCGTTACCATTAAACACAAACCCATCACAGGCTTTAAGGGGGATATTCAACGCCAGTTCAAGGGTTTTGAGAAAAAGATAGGTAACTTTAATCGCCATAAAACTTCCAGGCCCTCTGGCAAAATAAAGCCCTTTACATGTAAAGGCAGTGAGCAACTCCTCCATAATACGCGGCAAGGCTTCGCTGGATTTATCCGTGCTTTGAATTTCGCGGATACATTGGCCATTGTGGTAAACGCCCACCAGCAAAGGGGAGCTTAGTGAAACCACGAGAATATCAACGTTTATGCAAACACCTTTTCATACGCATGGGCAATTTCTGGCACCAAGGTTTTAATCTCATAATTCAAAGGGTCTTTGAGAATCTCTTTGGTAAGCAAATGGTTAAGATGATGGCTTCCCGCGAAAGATTCATAATCTCCAATCATCGGCGCACCAAGCAACGCCAAGTCTCCAATGGCATCTAAAATCTTATGGCGCACAAACTCATCACTATAGCGTAGCCCTTCTGGGTTTAAAATCTTTTTTTCATCCATCACTACCGCATTGTCCAAAGAGCCCCCAAGGGCCAATCCTCTAGCCCGCAACATCTGCACATCTTTCATGAACCCAAAGGTGCGCGCGCGGGCAATTTCATCCAAAAAAGCTTTTTTTCCAAATTCAAAGTGGTACTCTTGGCGACCAATAGCCACATGGTCAAAATGAATAGTAAAGCGAAATGTTGGGGTTTTAGAAGGAAGCACGCGGGCAAATTTATCACCCTCTTGCACCTCTACGGGCTTGCGCACGATAAGCACTTTTTTATACGCCTCTAGCGGGCGAATCTGCGCCTCGTCGAGCATCATACAAAAACTCCCGCTACTGCCATCCATCACGGGAACTTCAGGCCCATCCACTACGATACGAATATTATCAATACCATACGCCCAAACAGCCGAAAGCAGATGCTCA
>Ga0075011_10001215_pt1 | contig 13844 bp, 17 predicted proteins | sample TARM_MetaG_T_14_FD_72354 | JGI IMG/M metagenome (GOLD analysis project Ga0075011, IMG submission 72354) | Freshwater microbial communities from Pennsylvania, USA, analyzing microbe dynamics in response to fracking - TARM_MetaG_T_14 | ecosystem: Environmental > Aquatic > Freshwater > River...
AAAATGGTATTTGTGTGGAACGGCCTATTCCGTTCCCTTACAAATCACCCGAATCTACTAGCTTTATCCATGATATAAGCTAATATTCCTATACGCTGTCCGCATTAAATACATTTTGTTTGACCTTTTATTTCGAAGGTCGGAGTTGGGTTTAATATCCAAAAGATATTTCTACCCTCGATTCGTTTTTTTTCAATGACGTTCATCGACTCTAACTCTTTGCACATTTTGTTTATATTCTGTTTCGTTGTTTCTAATTCATGTGCCATTTCTGATTGAGTCGCTTCTTTTTTACCAAGCAGATACAATATCACTTTGTAATGATACGTTGTTAGGCCTTTCTGTTCAGCCAATTTCACATAATTATCTGATTGCATTTTACCCCTTTTAGTAACAATATAGTATTACATATGTTACTAAATATCATTACTTTTAAATCCACTATGCATAACATTTATCTAACTTTTTTTTATGTTGACGATTTGGTTTTTCCTATATTCTGCTAATGTCGCTTTTAAATCAAGAATTTCTGTTGCAAGCCTTGCGTTTTGTGCCAAGAGTTTAGCGTTGACTTCTTCGCTTTCAGCAAGCTTGTTACGAAGGTTTTTGTTTGCTTCTTTCGTAGCTTCTAATTTTGCATTATTTGACGTTTTAACAGGTTTTTTAGAATTGCCCTCACCAGTGGTCTTAAGCAACTCCAACGTCTGTGTAATGCGTTCATTTAGTTCTTTATGCTTATATATGGTCGCTATCCCAACTTCTGCAATTCTTGCGAATTCTGCTTTACTTATTGGTTTGCCGGATCGCTTTACTTTTTTAATAGCTTTTTCAATTTTTTCAACTATTAATCCATGCTCTTCGTTTTGATGTTGTTCAATCCCAGAGAGGTTTTTATTTTTCACTCTTTCATTCATTTGATGCCACCACCTTCTTCGAGTGGTTTAATGAAAGTGTTTTCTAAATAGTCTTTTTCTTCTCTGTTCTTGTTATACCAAATTTTATTGCCCTGACTTTCAGCCCTTTTCATTTCATCCTTAAGTCTTTCAACTCTCAGTTTATGAGTATCTAAGCAACACTGCATACTAATAAAGTTTTCACAATGATGACAGTTTCCACCATCAACTGGACAAGATTCTCCACGAGCCGGATGATGCATACAGACACCATTGGATAAAGTTCGGATTCTCATTGCATCCATAATTAGTTCTATTTGGCTTTCTGTTTTTCCTTTAAATGGATTGCTTTTTCTAAGTCTTTCCTGTATTTTACCAACAGCTGGTCCCGCAATAACCTGATCACTCAACATTGCATCTACAAAGCTTTCATGAACCTGTTCTCGTAGGTTATAAGTATACGTTGAAGTCATCATAAGGCTATCGTGGTCAAACATCTTAGAGATTGATTCTACAGGCATTCCATTTTTCCACGCACCTTGAGCGAAAAAATGACGAAAATAGTGACTCGACAAATCAATTAATTTCCCGTCTTCTTTTATATCCCAGCGTTTAACAAATGGCTTTAGATAATTTTTGTTAAAATTATCTATACTGCATGGCATTGGGCCAAATCTGTTGCATTTACTAATAAATAGATCTTCAAGACCTGTTTGCTTACGTAGCTCTTCTGTTTCTTTTTCAAGTTGCTTTACTACTTCAATCACAAGTGCATTGACAGGTTTATATACTGTTGTTGGACCTTTTTTGGTTTTTCTTGCTATATATTCGATTTTTGGTTTTCCGCTGATTGTTTTAATGCATCCAGCCTTAATCGATACAACCTCATCAATTCTAACACCTATCTGCGTTGATATTATTACCGCCGACTTTGTAATAATATTGCTGTCTTTTAGTGCGCATTTTATTACTGTCGCAATTGTTTCCGGTGAGTAAGCAGTTTTTGTTGTTTCTTTATTAGGCATAGCAACTCGTGGTGATTCCCCAATAATTACCTCATATAACTGAACTATCCAGTAACCTTCACTTGGTACATCCCAACCCCTTCTCATCCCCTCAAGAAACAAATCTTTTATATGCGAAGTATTATGCAAAATGCTTGTTCTCGAAAGCGGGCCTCCTGTTTTTTGGCTCTTTGCTTCCAAAACGCTCAGATAGTAGGTTCTTAATATCATTTGAGTTAATTGACTTAATGAATCAATGCTGGGATAATTACTTTCTAAAAAGCGGTAAAAATATCGCAATCCATCATAATCTCGTTTGGCTGTAGACACCTCATTTGCAATCATGTCAGTAACTAAAAACTGCTTAAACACTAATGCGATTTGAGTATGTTTTATTGTGCTGAAATCAAACTGATTGCGCGCTTTTGCAACGTTTTTCCTAACATCATCAAAACCATTGAAGTCCCATAACATATCCTCGAAATAGCCATTTCCAATACGAAAATTAACTTGATTCTCAACATATCCTGGTTGATAATCCATAAGCTTCTCAAGCTTTAATGCATTCATTTCAATGCCTCCAATCGTTCAATGATTGTGATCAACGCTTTTTCTATATCTTCAACATATTCCAAGTTACCAATACTCATTTCGTCAGCGTAGGCTTGTTTGTCTTGTCTAAGCCTTTCTAATTGATTTCTGTGAGTAGGTAAGTCTTTCACATATGTACGATACTTATTACAGAATAAGCAAGCATTAAATTTTTTGCAGTGGTTATCACCTTCGAATGCTTTTAAGCAACTACCATCAGGGAGTGATCCAGCTATTAATTTTTGTTGTTTGATAATAGCAGTTCCTTTTGATGAATTTTCTACCAGATCTAATTCTGTGATCCCTATAAATCCGAGTTTATCATAGTCTGTTTGCAGTTTTGATTCTGTTACTCTTGCATAGTTCGATGTTGAATGCATTGATTCATGACCTAAATGAGCCATTACATCATCTGGTGCCGATCCATAACTTAACATCTCGGTACCAATAGTGTGTCTAAAACTATGATATAGTAGATCTAAGACATCATTACCTTCTACATCCTGTATGCTGTGAATCTTAACGAAATTTTGCAACCAACCTCTCGCATATCCTTGTGCAACTTTTGTGTACTTACCACGGTATTTCCCCTTTTTGTTATATTTTATAAACAATAAGTTCTCCGGGGTGCCTTCAGCAAATTTAAACATTTCTTGACTTTTTAACTCAGCGTTATGAGCCTCTAATTGCTTGATACTTCTTTCAAGTTTTTTTGTGATTGGAATTGCTCTTTCCTTTTCGTTTTTAAATGAATAAGTGAACAATATTGGACTTCCTGCGAAATCTTCCATCACACAGTTTTCTCTTAACGTTAAAATCTCCGATAAACGTAGTCCAGTTTCTCTAGCTGTATAAATTAAAACTTTAGTCTGTACATCTTCTGTTGCAGTTTCAATCGCTACATCGATCTGTTTAAGGACATAGTCATCAATAACCTTTGTTAACATTACATCTTCAACTCCGAACAACCGCGCTACATCTTTAGGGAATATCTCAGTAGTTGGATAATTATCACGTTGAAACATCTGTCCAAATCTAACCGTTGATTTAAATGCGGAAAATGCCGTAGATTTTGAACTTGGTGTTTTAAGCTCATCTGAGGCTCTAAGATGAAAAATGTATTGTTCAACTATTAACTGTGTAAGCTCATTAAAACTATTAAGTTCAATGTTGTGTTCATCTAAAAACGCTGTGAAATGTTTTAAGTATCGAGCATATGTATAAAGTGTAGAATCAGTAATCCTATCATTTTCTAGTTCTTCAAAGAAATAATCTTTGACTTGGTTCTTCAAAGTTTTTGATTTATAATGAGTAAAATCATAAACATAATCTGATTCCAATGTAGGGTTATTAGGTATGGTTTCCCAAAAATCATCTGAATATCTAACACTCATTAATTCGCCCCTTTTCTCTGTTTTTCTCAAACCTCATATATGTTTCAGCTTGACTCACTAAAGATGGGTGCGAATATTTTTGTGTCGTATACATACTTTTATGGCCGACACGCGTTCCAATATGCAGTAAATCAAACCCCGCCTCTTTTAATTCGGTACAATGAGTATGTCTTAAAAGGTGAGGATGGCATCGAATGCCCGTTTTTTCAGAACATGTTTTAAATAATTTTTCGATTGAACTTCTTGATAGTGCTTTCCCTTTAGTTATGCCACTTTCAGCAACAAACAGGTACTCAACACCCTCAATATAAGGTCTAACTTCTGTGATATATTCTTCAATCTTAAAAAGCAATTCATTTGTAACAGGTATATCTCTTGGGCCAGTCTTCAACATTCGTGACGGATCAGTTTCGTCTCTATCCACCAGATGGATCAATCCAAATTCTCCGCGCCATCCGATAGTATAATCAGATACATGCAGTGATTGAAGTTCTCCGATTCGCATTCCGGTTCCATATAAAATGTCAAAGATCAGTTGATTTCTCAGGCCAACAAGGCCTTGGTAAAATGTTTCAATTTCATCTGAAAACAATCTTTCAATCGACCTATTGATATACTTGTCTTTTACTTTGTGATAACTTTTAGCTGTTTTTACTCTGTTTTTTGTATAACTTAAAAATGCTTTGTAAATTCCGTTTGGTCTTACACCATCAAGCATGACAAATGGTGATTTCTCTGTCATTTCGCATACCTCAAGGCACTTGTAAAAAGAAGAAACTGACGCTAACATCCTGTTTATCGTAGTTCCTTCCCGTGTTGTTCTTTGATCATTTTCGTCTACGCCTTTAAATTTGAGAATCTTATCTTTTTTTTCCACCTTGGGCGCAGTTACCGCAAGGCCTCTTAAAAAGCTTACATATCCTGTAATATGCAAGGGAGTTACTTCTTCAAGATTTATGTCTCTTTCATCAATATAATTTAGATAGATTGTCAAATCCCTTAAATACCCACTTTGAGTATTCAAGGCATACCCTTTTGACCGAAGCCAATTCGAGAAGTATAACGTTTTTTCGTGAATTTCATAATTGTCGTCAACAATTAAATATTGATCTGGTTCATTATCATAACTAGCTGTAACTAACTTATACATTTCTCCTCCTCACATCGTATATGTAATATATCTATTATATACCAATTTAATAAGGATTTAAACAAAGTGTAAGTTATTTATACTATTGATGATAATGTATTATACTATGATTAAATAAATGTTATGCATAGTGTAGGGTTACATTATGCTTTAAGCTAGTTTATACCTGCTTTTTATCTAGTTCTATGTACCTTTATAGGCAGGTGGCTAAAAAGGTATTTCATCATCATCCGCCATCAGATGAAAATCTTCATCCAGACCCATTACCGACATGTTATCGTACTGGGTGTTTGCTCCTTGGCGTTGGGTGGAATTACCAGTGCTGCCGGCGTTTGCATTTTTCTGGCCGGAAGATACAAAATTAATCTCATCAGCAACAACTTCTGTTACATAACGTCGTTGACCATCCTGTCCGTCGTAACTGCTTACTTGTAATCGTCCTGACAAACTGATCTGGCTCCCTTTAGACAGATATTGCGCTGCAAATTCTGCCTGTTTGCCCCATACCACTATGTTTATAAAATCTGCTTCCTTTTGACCATCTTTGTTTTTAAATCGACGATCAACAGCGATACTAAATTTTGCAACTGCTTTTCCAGTAGTGGTGTTTTTCATCTCAGGATCTCGGGTTAATCTGCCTAACAGAATTACCTTATTCATCAATACAACCTTCTTTCTTTAGTTTCTTGTCTATATAATACTATAATATATAGGATGTGTCAAGAATATATATCAAAATAAGGGGGAAGTATTTGAGGTGTTTAAGATAAATGCACTCAAAGTACGCATGAGAATATGCAATCGGTACAAATTGTGCTATAATAACTACAAATTAAGAACTCAGAGAAGTAGAGGGGGAAAACTAATGAGCTTGTTTAAAGAAAAGATTGAATATTTAAGAAAAGATCATGATTTAACGCGTGATGAACTGGCGAAACTGTTACGAGTTTCAAGATCATCGGTGTCCATGTACGAACGGGGCGAACGGATGCCAACGGTACAAGGCCTTAAAGATATTATTGATATTTTTAAGGTGGATTTCAATTATTTGCTGGATGATACCCGCGATGTTAAAGATGTGCTGGCAAGAATTAGATGCGAAGAAGACCAAGGGACATATACAGTAGATCGGGATGTGCTGGTAGTTGCGAGGTTCTTGTTTGAAAATCCGGAATATGTCGATGTTTTTAAAAGTATTAAAACGATTAAGAAAGAAGATCTTGGTTTTCTTAAAGCGATGATAGAAAAAATTCAAGCTTAAATGTGTCTTACGAATACTATAATAAAATAGACAACAATAGACAGTGGTGATATACTAATAACACAACCTTTTCCACCGAGTAATTCGCTCAGGATAGTCTGGTTGTACCTGCGAAAGGGGGTGTCACTATGCAAAACTATCTTTTCAACCTACTGTTTAATTCCCTGATCGAAACCGCCTGGTTAACTGGCACGATCATCATTGTGGGGTTTGTATTGGGTTGGTTAAGGGAACGTACCATCCGCAACATTCAATACAGCCTCGGTATGCGAGCCATAAATCTGACCGGCATGATCGGGACCGTCGCTCATGAGCTATCCCATCTAATCGTTGCCCTAATCTTCAGACACAAGGTTGTCAGCTTTAAGCTGTTCCAGCCACCGGATCAAAATGGGTTAATGGGATGGGTTGAACACCAGTATAAGAAAAGCATTTATCAGATGGCCGGCAACTTCTTTATCGGCATTGCCCCGATCCTGGGCGGAACCCTGGTGATCACTCTGTTAATGTATCTTTTAGTACCAGAGGTATTTGCGTCATACGTGGCCATATTAACAGGGAGTGCGATGTTGACCGAACCAAACGAGGTGGATTTATTCAATCTCGGTGCTGCCTATGCGGGCCTTTACCAAAGTCTTTTCACCGGAGAAAACCTCAAAAACATCGGGTTTCTATTGTTTCTGTTTCTCGGGTTTTGCATCTCAACCCATATGAGCCTGAGTCATGAAGACATTAAAGAGAGTTTCGGGGGATTGTGCCTGATCTATGTCGTGATTGTTGTTTTGAATGTAATGGAATGGCAGCTTTCATTCATGCCTTTTAATATTGTCCAGTACAATGTGATTTTAACTGGCTTCTTATTGATCAGTGTGGTGATGGCGATCTTTAGTTATTTGGTGAGTGAGCTCATATGGTTCATCTGTCCAAGGGTGAGGGGCTGATCCAGACATGGTGGACGGGAAAATTGCAAACCTCGGTCTTAATATTTTTTAATAGTAATTATAGGCAATCTTGTAGCCATGTAATGATGCAATGGTAATTCAAAACGGTTATTAAACGAAATAGATTGCGGAAAAATAAGTGAAATGTTAAAATAGGGGTCTAAAGTTTTATGAAAATGTCTACTATTGTAGATAGCAGCCGATATCTGAACATGCAAAAAGTCTAAAGTTTTATGAAAATGTCTACTATTGTAGATTTATATAAATGAATTCAAACCTAAAAGACTCTGCTAATTTCTACTGTTGAAGATTGATATTTTGAAAGCTGTGGCTGATATTCAAGACTCACAATCACAATCGTCCACGAATCCCGAAAAACAATTGAATAACCCCATATAACATGCTATAATAATCGTGTTATATGTTTTCAAAGAATGAGTTAGATCGGACGTGCCTTTTTTGGCATGTCCTTTTGTTATTTAAACAAGAAAAGCACGAAAGAAAAACCCGCCTGGGTGAATACTTTCGTGCTTTTTTTATGGAAATTATAACAAATTAGAAAAACCCTAATCAGGGAGAAAGAAGGATAAAAAAATGAAGAAGTTAATTGAAATGAGTCGAGAAGAACTCAAGGAAGTTTATGAAGGTAATCGGGAATTCAGAGTAATTGTCGAGCAGCATTGGGAAGAAAAGATCCTTCCAGAAATCGGCAAAATGATGAAACCAGTTGATGCAGCCTGTGACTTTATATTTGATTACGAGGTGCAGCTAGGAAAAGACAGTTCGATATACTATAAGAATCCCATTCAATTTATCAAAGGCGTCTATCAATCAAACGAAAAAATGCCCGGGCAGTTGCTGCAACACCAAAAAGAGTTGAAGCTGCTTGAAGAAATTATGGCAGATGTTGAATGCAGTCGCAGTGAAACATATGTAAAAAGAAACGTTGAGAAACTGGTGCGCTACATGCGAGAAACCCTCAACTGTCTCTGTTACTCGTCCTTGCACTCTGTTGAGGAACCGGTTGATTATGCAGTCAAGTACGTGCTGCCGACACTGGATCACCGGATTGAAGTATCAGAAGAAAACAACAAAATGTATCTTAAAGGGGCTGAATTGACGTTTGATCGATTCAGAAAAATGCAAGACAATAAGATCGAATTGGTGGCCATGGATCACGACATGTTCGGGAAAGTATTTTTCCACTTTGCCAACCGTGATTTCTACAATTATATTCGCGAGGATATCAAGGAAACACAATGGGCAGATATCATGGAATTGATTGATGCGTTGCCAAATAAGACCTTTTCATATGAACAGAATAACGATCGGTTAATTTTCAAATTCGAACTGATCAGAACGATCGATAAGGCAGAACAGTTTATTGAAGATGTTAAATGTTTCGATATTAATGGCTGGTTGTTAAAAGATTCGCCTGCATTGCGATCCTCAATAAAGATAGCAAAAGGTAATCTGATACAACTGGATCAAGAAGAAAATTTTTATGTGCCTAATCATTCCACAACAGAGAAAGAACGTTACTGTCTGACGCAATTGTACCAGGCAATCGAAACCATGGAAAAAGAAGTCTGGAATAAATTAGAAATGGCGACCGATCGATCACCGGCAGCAGTCCTTAAATATTATCGGGATTACTTTGAAGATAATCGGATGCCGGATGGGGCCTATGTTTGCGCTGATGAACTGGAGAGTTATCCGGTGATTCAGATGGGACAGTATAAGGAACCAAACTGTTGAATTAGGAGAGCGACGTTTTACGGACGTAAGAATATTGAAAACACCTTGTAAATTAAAAAAATTCCCGCCGCATCACACTGGTGCGGTTGGGGTTTCAAAAAAAGGAGAAGAAAAATGGCAAAAATAAGATTAAACGATCGACAAGACTATATCATAATTTGCTGTGGTACCGAAGCCCCGGCATTAAAGGAAAATTTATTCGACACTGAAAAAGATTATAGAAACGAATATGCTCAGGTGTACTTCCGGATCAATGCTCCGCATTATCAGTTCTCGCGCAATTATAGTTGTGAGCCTGAAGAAAAGGAAGCATACGAAGCCGAGTGCCGGCAATTGTTTAAATCATGGGATATAAGCGAAAAAAGATTTCAAAATTCCTGTCTAGAAGTAGAACGTGTCAAAGAATCTTTGTACTTGCATCCTCAATCGTTCAGTGGTGTAATCCTGAAAAACAGTATTAAGCCGCTCCACGACCTGCTGGAAACGACCAAGACATTCAAATTAGAAGGCGTAGATGTTTATGAGACGTATTACGATACTGATGATGAAACCCACCTTTTGAATCTGGAAGCGCGAAAAAACGAAATAAAGGATGAGATCCTTCGTGAGTTTAAGACGAAAAGGAAAGATTTGTTTTGCCGGATCGATCGACTTAAAAATGTGTCATCGAAATATTGCGCCAAACGTGTTAAATCCTCTGACGGCCAAAACGGTGGCTATGGGATCACCTATAACTATCTGCTGGATATATTCAGCCAGTTAATTGAAGAAAGGTTGATTGTCTGCGGTATGAGAAATACCGAAACAATATATCGGACCATTAATCGGACGGAACAGAAAACGTTGGGAATCGCATTAAATTAGAGGGCGTAGAAATGCAGAACTTAAAGGAAAATAGTTAAAAACCCTGGAAGTTATATCAGAAATAGAAAAAAACATGTTATACTTGAAAAATAGTGAATTAGAGAAAGGCAATGGTATTGAAATGAGAAATCTAATAGGAAAACAGTGGAAAAGTCTAACTGAGGACGAAAAAACCGTATTGTTAAATAATCCCAACGCGATCGATGCAGAAACAGGCAATACCTGCAAAGAAGGTGATTGTATAATCGATTTAACACTGGAATTAAGCATCTCCGGAAAAGTTGTCGACGGAAACATTGTGATCAACGATGAAGCGGTGATCTATAATCCGGAAATCGGGATTCAATAATCGATCCAGAACTACTCAATAATAATCATTGAAAAAAACATCCAAACGCGGTATAATAACCGTGTTATATGTTTTCAAAAGATGAGTTAGATAGGACGTGCCTTTTTTTGGCATGTCCTTTTGTTATTTAAAAATGAGAAAAGCAATCAAAAAACCCGTTATGGGCCAATATGATTGCTTTTTTTATATAATAAATTTATTTACAGAAAGATCCTCAAAAGAGGGAAAAGGTGAGAAAAATGATGACAAAAAGAACAATGAACCCAGTGGCAAGCATTATCATATCCGTGTGTCTAATCGCACTTGGGATTATGTTTGCAGTGAGTATTGCACATTCGCCGAGCTATCAGGCATCAGCGAAAAAAGTAATGGCCCAGTTTGAAGAACCGGCAACAGAAGTTGCCAGTATTAATTAAAACCCTTAAAAGGGAAAAGGAGAAGTCAAATGAAAAAGAACATGCAAGTCGTCGCGGTTAATCTGTACGAAGAATTACAAAAGATTGTCGATCAAAACACCCTTCACTATAAGGAGGACTTTGATCTGGACAAAAAACTGATTGAAACATGGATGCAAGAACCAGAAACTAAAGGGGAGCCCCTCTTGTGGTTATCCCGAAAATCTGGGACCTATTGCTTCCTGGAGAAAGATGTTTTCACCAAAAATACCTTTGCTCATGAGTGCTGGTGTTATTGGGGCGAACAGATGAGTGACAAGGTTGTGGCCAAACGATTGCATCCAAAAACGCTTATTGATGGTCAAGTGTTTGGCGTTATCGAAAATATTACCTATTTGGCACATATCAATGAGGTAAGACGTGACGCCGTTACGGAGAAAGAGAAAGAAAACAAGGATAATGCGTTCGAGTTTTAAATTTTAATTGTGCAGCTCGTCCCCGGGTTATGGGGATGGGTTGCGCAAAAGTATGCAAAACGAGAAAAACCTCAAAAAGAGGTAGGAGGAGTCAAAAATGATATATTTAGTCAACAGTCCGATTTTAACCACTGATGGGAGTTACAAGCTCCAGACCATCAGCCTGGATGATGCAAGAAAAATGGTAACAGCCGGTCAATATACATCGGCAATCGGTCATCAATCCACCGCCGACATCATGTCCACACTGTTGGGCGTTACAATCGCGGTGGATCGTATTCGAATCAGTCAGATGGTTGGGGACCAGGTCCTGGTTTTTGCCTTAAAAGGCAGACCGGACATTGGTGCAGACCTCACTGTCGATCAGCTGACAGACATGGGCTACACATTCAAGTTGTTAACACGAATTGAATAGTCTAACAGGCGACTTCTCCTCCTTTTGGGGGGAGAAGTAATTAAAAAAGAACCTCTCCTCAAGTGGGAGGCATTTTAAAAATAATAAAAACCCTTATCAGGGAGAAGGAGAAAAAAATGAACAAGTATATTTATAGTGCAAACGGTAAACCAATGTATGAGGATCTTAAATTCTGGTGTAGCGGATGTGGAGAACTCCATCACCATGGTGAGTATGATATTACCGAAGAGGAGCTGCCAAAAGAGCTTAAGCGAGCTTATAAGACCCTCTGGTCTGATAACTATGGCAGTTACTGCTATATCGTTGAAACACCGAAGGGTTATGGTATTACATTAATTAACGAATATCACCAGTGTTTTGCCGATGACTGCAATATTACAATGGAAGAATTGTTTGCTTCGTTGATAAAGGATGGTGACAAGATCGCATTGCGAGAAGAATTCCAAAATGCAGACATCTACTTGGGTGAATACTCCGGTTTCGATGAGTGTCATGAATTAATAACGGTGTTTTCTTGGGATATCTCAGAAGAAGAATTTACCAAAGCGGCGGAACTGCTTAATGAACTGGCGTTTCAATCAGCCAATGAGACTGCAGGAACCCTGGTTAAAAAAGAAAAATTCATTATCAATGTTGAAGAAACTTATGCTTCTTCGTTTACTGTTGAAGCAACGAACTATGAAGAAGCCATCGAAATGATTCGGGATCAGTATGAAAAAGGCGATATTCGTGTAGAGGTCGATAGTCCATGTGGCGATCCTCGTTATATGGCTATGGATCAAAACGACAATATGCTGCAGGATTGGATATGATGCAATGCGTTATTATCTGATTGATTACGAAAACGTACATGCGGAAGGTATGCATGGTAGTCGGTTGGCAAACATGGAGGCAGCCCAGATTAAGATCTTTTACTCAGGGAATATCTCACCACCAGACGGGACGTTTGAATTTATCAAATTGAAGCGATCCGGGAAGAACGCCCTGGATTTTCAAATTGTTTCGCATTTGGCGACACTGGTTGTTAAAGACCCAATCGCTGAATACTTTATCATTTCAAAAGACCAGGGGTATTTGTCGGCCATCGACGAACTGATGTCGATTCATCGGGATCTGCGGATCTCATTAAGTCCGTCGATTTATCAGTCATTTTCGAATGCCGAAAGGGATCTGTTCCACTATATATGGCCAGAAGAAAGCCAGGAGAAGCCGGCAATCACGTTGCTAAAAAAGGTGGATAAAAAAGTGGATCCTAAGCCGAAAGCAAAGGCAAAAGCTAAACAAAAAACATCACCACAAAAGGCAGATGATAAGTATGACGATCTTCTCAAAACCATCAACTGTTCAAATGATAAGAAACAGATTGTGCGGGAGTGCTTATTGAATGCAAAATCAAAGAGTGCGTTACACGATGCTTTGAACCTCAAGATGAAGACAGAAGGTGTGAGTATTTATCGGCAGATTAGAAATGCAGTTAATTTATAGAAATGGAGAGCAATCAATGAAATCAGTACGATTTACAACAGAAGAAGTTCAGGCTGTTCTGGAAGGAAGAAAGACAGTGATGAGGCGTAAACCGTTTCACTTTGTCATGAAACCGGGATATAGCCCTGATTGGAGTGGTTATTCTTTAGGCGAATATTATACTGGGCATATTGAAACAGGTGTATGCTTATATTCAAGAGGATTACATGGTGTTTGGGGAGTGCGGAGCAATATCGTAAAACCACTATACCAAGTTGGTGATATCCTTTTCGTTAAGGAAAAGTTCAACAATGAAGAAACAACATCAATTTTATATGCTGCAGACAAGGAATTTATTGACTTTGGGTGTAAAAATGTCGATGGTTATTTATTTATGGAACATGAGATTAAATGGCGTCCATCCATCCACATGCCAAAAGAAGCTGCCAGAATATTCCTTAAAGTTACCGATGTTCGGGTTGAGCAGCTGAAGAACATTACAAATGAACAAGTTGCCAAGGAAGGGATTTTACCATATATCTTTGTGAGCGGCGAAAGGAATGAAGAAGCCAACAAAACAAGTTTTATTGGGTTATGGAACTCCAGCATTAATAAAAATGATCTCGTCGTATACGGATGGGATGCGAATCCTTGGGTATTTGTGTATGAATTTAAGATGATTTCAGAAAGTGAGGCCAAAAATGACTAACGAAATACTATTCCGTGGGAAGCGGATTGATACCGGCGAATGGGTTGAAGGAACAGTTGAATTTCATTTAATAGATGGAGATTTAACAAAGAAAGACAAAAAAGCGTTTATAACATTTGAGGAAATGGATTCAATAGGCAAGGTATATAGGTTTACCTTTGAAGTTGATCCCAAAACCGT
>Ga0075011_10001216_pt1 | contig 13843 bp, 15 predicted proteins | sample TARM_MetaG_T_14_FD_72354 | JGI IMG/M metagenome (GOLD analysis project Ga0075011, IMG submission 72354) | Freshwater microbial communities from Pennsylvania, USA, analyzing microbe dynamics in response to fracking - TARM_MetaG_T_14 | ecosystem: Environmental > Aquatic > Freshwater > River...
AAGGCCACGACCGGCCGGGCCGTGCTTTGCAGGATTGAGGACACGGGCATTCAAATGTGGATTCCCCGCAGCCAGGTCGAGTTCCCGGACAACGTGGAGCGCGGCGACGAGCTGGACCTTGAAATCCCCGGCTGGCTGATCCGTTCCAAGATCGGCCAGCCCGACTTCTAGGAGGCACCATGGAGATACGCAAAGACTTGTACATCCGCCCCGAGGACAAGCCCATGCTGCGCGGCTCTCAGCCGCTGCCCCTGTTTATGCCCGCCGGGCTCAAATGCAAAAGCTCCGGCTCGGCCATCGCCCGCGAGCTGCGCAACGTCAAGGGCGTGTTTTGCATGGGCTGCGAACTCGGCCCCTGCGCCCTGCCCGAGGGCGTGGAGCTGGACCGGATGCTGCGGATTCGGAAGGAGGTGGATCATGGTTAACGCCAAGGGCAACGCCCCCCGGTTCAAAAAGGACTACCCCGGTAGGCTTATCATGCTACGCCAGGATGCTCCTGAGGATCATTGTGGCCTGTTCGTGGCCGGGGTCACTGTTAAAATCGACCGACGCATCAAGGCCGAAGATACGAAACTCGGAAGCTGGCCTTTGCCCGGAGACGGCAATGCGTGGTGGTTGCGCCTCGAAATGCGGTGCAGGCATTGCGGTGCACATCATTACGCCTACATCCCCGAGGGCTGGCTCAAGAAGGGGTTGGTGGCGTTTCGGGTGGAGGAGTAAGGGATGGACCACTCCGGCATCATCAAAAAGATTCAGAAGCTCTTGCGGCTCTCCACGTCCGGTAATGAGCATGAAGCAGCGGCGGCCGCCGCCAAGGTTCAGGCCCTTTTGTCAAAGTACAACCTGGCTATGTCGGACATCCCCGGACACAGGGAGCGGGTCACGAAGGCGGAACGAGCAAAGGCCAAGACTCGGCAACGCCTGGAGTCCTGGGCCTACGCGTTGGCTCACGCCACCGCCGACGCCTTCGACTGCCGCTACTTCCACGACACCGAAGGCTACACCGTCTTCGTCGGCGTGGGCGCGGATCAGGAGGTGTGCGCTTGGACGTATCACTACCTGTACAAGACGCTCCTTCGCATGGGCTCCACGTACTTACGCGAACATTGCCGGAGGCTGCGGTCGAACCGTTCCAGAGCCACGGCCCGTTACTCATACTTAAAGGGCGTTGTGTGCACCGTGTCGCGCCGCCTTAATGATCAAAAAAAGACCACGCCTGTCACCGAGTCCGCGCTGGTTCCCGTCAAGGAAAGCGCCATTGAAGCGGAGATGCCGGATGACTTGAGAGATCACGAGTTCAAGCGCCGGAAGGATCGCGACCGAGATTTGTTGAACGGCCTGCGTGACGGCCGGTCGGTTTCTCTCTCCACGCCGCTGAACGGGGCTCATGGCTTCGGGCTTCAAGAAGGATAAACATGGCTAATGGATGCTTCGGTTGCAAGCGGCAGTTCGGCTGCAAGCCGTATGCCCTGGCTCAGGAGCAAGCGGCTACCCACTGTGAGCCTTTAGGCTGGATACCGGAGCAAGGCTACAGGCTGCCGGATTGCCCGCTGGAAAAACAACCAATTAGTAAGGATATGAAGATGGCTACTTACAAACTCGAACTCTCGAAAAAAATTATGCGTGACTACACCGTTACCGTACCCGACTTCGTTTCTCCCGAAGATGCCAAGGAGTGGTGTGAAGAGAATGCGCCTGACCTGTGGGATGTCGAGGAGCATGACCAGTCCGTGACGTGGGACGGCGTCAAGGACCTGGAAGAGGGGGAAGAGGTCAGCGTGTCTATCAAATGTGATCTTGACGACGACGAATACGAGGTTGAGGGGTTTTACCCCTGGCCCAAATAACTACGCCTGACGAGTCCGTAGGGACGAAACGCCCGCAAGGGCGTCGCGTAGCAAACCAAGCAGAGGAGATGCGCCATGAAAGCCAAGGGAGCAACCTTGAGGTCAAAGCTCATTCGCAAATGCAAGACGCTGCAAAAGCGCATCCTGGTCATGCCTGATGAGGAATACCAGGCCATGCTGGAGGAGCGCTACAAGGTGCCATCCACGGCCGACCTGAACGACGAGCAGCTCAAGAACCTGTGCGCCCACCTGGACACGTTGACCGGACAGACCGCGCAAAAGCCGTCCATCCCCGACGCCCAGGCCCGCAAAATATTTGTCCTGTGGCAGGAGCTACACAGGGCCGGTGCTGTGCGCGATCCGAGCGAGGCCGCGCTCAACACCTACACCCAACGCATGACCCGACGCGGCAACAAGCCCGGCGTCGCGTCCTACCGCTGGCTCAACCGCTGGCAGGCAAGCAACATCATCGAGGCGCTCAAGAAATGGCTGCAACGCGTGGAGGCGGCATGAGTAACGATTCCAAGACCAGACAGCGCGCAGCGGCTTTGTTGGCTGACTTGGCCGACCGTCTTGCGGATCGGGCCAAGAAGGATTTGAAGGTGCCCAAAGCAAAGGCGGAGGAGTTCGGCGCGGATATTGCCGATGACATCGCCGACGTCTGGGGCGGCCAGAACTTCTACATCCCCAAGGACATGATCGCCAAGGCCAGGTCCAGGGACGCGCGGCTCTATGACGAGTTCACCGGCGACAACCACAACGAGCTTGCCGATAAGTTCGATTTGTCAACGCAGCACGTTTACCGTATCGTCCGCAGGGAACGCGAACGACGTAGCGTGAAGCAGCATGCTCTTCCTATCTGAATTTCCGTTTCACTATGTGTAAAGAGGTTTCAGTGTCGCCCGTCCCGGTATATCCCGGATGGTCCCGGATAGTCCCGATTATCCCACACGTCACTGTCAGTTATCACGGGGGTTCTCACCGTAGGGAACGCTTTGCCTTGCCGGTCTTGGATCGGGAGCGGGCGGCCATGGGTCACCTCTATGCTTGTCGAAGGATTGCGGGGGGACTTCCCTCCATAATCTCCTTCGGGTCAGATGGGCAGGGTTGTCAAGACATAGTTGCGCGGGGCGATGCTTCCGGCTGGGGCCGATCATGGGAAAGTGGGGTGCTTTTCCGCACGGACTTGCCAACCGGCCCCGCATGCCTTACTTCGTGTTTGCGTACCCCTGTACGCGGGAATGATTATGAACAACACCATACGGACCATACTGGTGGACGACGAGCCGCCCGCCCAGGATGAGTTGAACTATCTGCTTTCGTCCCACGGCGATATCGACATGGTCGGCACGGCGGGCAACGCGGCGGACGCGGTCAATGCCATCGCGGCCAAGCGGCCGGACCTGGTCTTTCTGGATATCCAGATGCCAGGCAAGGACGGGTTCGCCGTGCTCCAGGACGTCATGGCCATGGAACACCAGCCCCTGGTCATCTTCGTCACCGCTTTTGACGAGTACGCCATCCGCGCATTCGAGGAGAACGCGGTCGATTACCTGCTCAAGCCCGTGGACCCCAAGCGGCTGGCCGACAGCCTGGACCGGGTGCGCAAGCGCCTGGCGGCCAGCGATAACCGGGAGTCGAGCGAGGTCCTGCGCAGGCTCTTGGCGGGCGTGGGCATCAAGTCGGGCGTGACCCGCATCAGCGTGGAGCACTCGGGCCGCAACATCCTCCTGAGTCCCCAGGAAATCGTCTATTTCAACTACGAGAACCGCAGGGTCCATGCCGGGACGCGCGACGTGGTCTACCCCTGCTCCTGCGACCTGACCCTGGACCGCCTGGAAGAGCGCCTGGAGGGATTCCCCTTTTTCCGGGCCAATCGGTCCCAGTTGGTTAACCTGGCGTTGGTCCGGACCTACGCCCCCTGGTTCAACGGCAAATACGTGCTGACCATGCGCGACGGGGCCGAGACCGAGATCACGGTCAGCAAGGCACGGGTGCGTCCGTTCAAGGACGCCATGGAGCTGTAGGTGAATGCAGGTGAATGTAGGAGAACTCGTTGAACACCTTTGAAATAATCCTCACCCTGGCCGAGCGGTTTGGCCTCATGGTGGGCGTGGTCTTCCTGTTCATGACCATCATGCCTGTGCGGCGCATGCACTTCACCAGCGAGAGCTCGAAGCTGCGCACGGTCCTGGTGACCATCCTCTTCGGCATGCTCGGCATCCTCGGCACCTACACCGGCAACGCGGTCTTCGACTCCGTGGCCAACCTGCGCGCCATGGTGGTCATCTCCGGGGGGCTGTTCGGCGGGCCGGTGGTCGGCGTCGGCGCAGGGCTCATCGCCGGGGTGCACCGTATCGTTTTCGACCTGAACGGCTTCAGCGCCTATCCCTGTGGTATCGCCACGGCCATCGAGGGCTTCGCCGCGGGCATGATTGCCTGGAAATATGGGGAAAAAGCCATGAACTGGCGGATGGCCTCGGTCCTGGCCCTGGCGGGCGAGACCATGCACATGGGGCTGCTTTTGCTCCTGTCCAAGCCGTTTCCCGTGGCCTGGGAGCTGATCAAGCTCATCGCTCCGCCCATGGTCCTGGTCAACGCATTCGGCGCGGCTTTGTTCGTTGAGGTCGTCAACCTGTTTTCCCGCGACCGCGAGCGGCGAGAATCCCTGCACGCCCAGATCATCCTGGACATCGCCAACATGGCGGTCAGCTACCTGCGCCTGGGGTTGTCGCTGGAGACCGCCGCGGCCACTGCCGAGATTATCTACGCTCGGGTGGGCGTGGCCGCCGTGGCCATGACCGACACCCGCGACGTGCTCGCCCATGTCGGCGCGGGCGACGACCACCACCTGGCCGGGAGCGAGATCCGCACCAACGCCACCCGCGAGGTCATCCGCACGGGCCGGCCCACCTTCCTGCACAGCGCCGTCGCCATCGGCTGCCCCCAGGAAGGCTGTCCCATGACCTCGGCGATCATCGTCCCGCTGAAGAAGAACGATGAGATTGTCGGCACGCTCAAGTTTTACGGCAGCCGCGAGCGGCCGCTCAACGCCACCCTGTTCGAGGTGGCCAACGGGCTGGCCAATCTCTTCTCCACTCAGGTGGAGCTGGAGGACATCCAGATCAAGGAGCAGATGCTGGCCCACGCCGAGATCCGCCGCCTGCACGCCCAGATCAACCCGCATTTCCTGTTCAACTCCCTGAACACCATCACCTCGTTCTGCCGGACCAACTCCGAACGCGCCCGAGAGCTGCTGATGGACCTGTCCCTGTACATGCGCCGCAACCTGGACCTGAGCCGTGGCTTCATCCCCTTGAGCGAGGAGCTGGAACAGGTGCGCTCCTATCTGGCCATTGAGCAGGCCCGCTTCGGCGAACGCATCCAAGTTGAGTCCGAGGTGGAGGCCGGGTGCGAGGACTGGCCCATCCCGCCGCTGACCATCCAGCCTCTGGTGGAGAACGCCATCCGCCACGGCGTGCTCGGACGGGAGCAGGGCGGCACGGTCCGCCTTACCGCGCGGCACGAGAACGGCTATCTCGAGGTCCGCGTGGCCGACGACGGCGTGGGCATGGACCGCGAGACTCTGGACCGGGTCCTGAACACGGAATGCGCCGACTCGGTGACCGGCGGCATTGGCATGCGCAACTGCCTGAGCCGCATGGAGCACATCTACGGCCGCCAGTTCGTCCCTAGTGTGGACAGCACCCCCGGCCTGGGCACGACCATTGTGCTCCATGTGCCGCGCCGCGCCTGACCGCTCAATCAACCGATTCGGTTTTTCAGACCTGAAAACAGTCGGTTCAGACAAAAACCGTCGCATCGCCTTCGCTGAATCTCCTATAGGAAAGTTGCCGTCCCGGCGGCATAACTTTTCATCGGAGGTTGTGAAACATGCTATTTTTCTTTGGCTGCGTAGCCCTGCTCATTGCGGGTTATTTTATCTACGGCACGTTCGTTGACCGTGTCTTTGGTTCGAACGAGAACCTCGTCACCCCGGCCGTCTCCATGGCCGACGGCATTGACTACATGGTCATGCCCAAATGGAAGCTCATATTCATCCAGGTGCTCGACATCGCGGGCATCGGCCCCATCTTCGGCCCCATCCTGGGCGCCCTGTACGGTCCTGTGGCCATGATCTGGATCGTCATCGGCTGTATCTTCGGCGGCGCGGTGCACGACTATTTCTCCGGCATGCTCTCGATACGCAACAACGGCGCGTCCATCCCCGAGGTGGTCGGCGAGTATCTCGGCATGCCCGCCCGCCATGTCATGCGTCTGTTCTCATTCATCCTGCTCATGCTCGTCGGCGTGGTCTTCGTGCTCTCCCCGGCCAAACTCCTGAACGGCCTGACCGGCATCAACACCGGCCTGCTGGTGGCCTGCATCTTCGGCTACTACTTCCTGGCCACCATCCTGCCCATCGACAAGATCATCGGCCGTATCTATCCGCTGCTCGGCTTCCTGCTCCTGGCCATGACCACCGGGCTGTTCATCGCGCTGATGTTCTCCGGCCATCAGGTGCTGCCCGACCTGGCCTTTAACAACATGCACCCCGGCGACAAGCCCATCTGGCCGCTGCTCTTCATCACCATCTCGTGCAGCGCCATCTCCGGCTTCCACTCAACCCAGTCTCCGCTCATGGCCCGCTGCGTCGAGAATGAGCGCCAGGGCCGCGCCGTGTTCTTCGGCTCCATGATTATCGAAGGCATCATCGGTCTGATCTGGTGCGCGCTGGGCGTGTCCTTCTACGACAACCCGCAGGCCCTGTCCGCGGTTATCGCCGCCGGCTCTCCGTCCGCGGTCGTGGCCGAGATCTCCCACTCCCTGCTCGGCACCGTCGGCGGCGGCCTGGCCATCCTGGCCGTCATCGTCCTGCCCATCACCAGTGGCGATACCGCGTTCAGGTCCACCCGTCTGATCGTGGCCGAGACCTTCAAGATGAAGCAGGAGGCGGTCAGCAAGCGGCTCTTGATCTCTGTGCCGCTGTTCGTCATCGGCTTTATCATCTCCACCCAGAACTTCTCGACCATCTGGCGTTACTTCGGCTTCTCCAACCAGTGCCTGAGCGCCCTGGTCCTATGGGCGTCCGCCGCCTACCTGGCCCAGCGCGGCAAGCTGCACTGGATCGCCACCCTGCCCGCGACCTTCATGACCGCGGTCTGCGTGACCTTCATCGCCAACGCCCAGATCGGCTTCGGCTTGGATTACGACACTTCTGTGATCATCGGCCTCATCGGTGCGGTGGTTGCGTTCGCCATCTTCCTCTTCAAGTATGTCTTCTCCGGAAAGACCGCTGTGGAGACCTCCGCCTAGCCGGCCGCAAAGGGCTCGACAGGCATTGCAATAAGAAGAGGCCCGCTCCCTTGGGAGCGGGCCTCTTCGCGTGGTTGATCTAGTTCGATGCCGTCTGTTCGAGGAGGTGGCGGGCGAACACTTTGCCCTGGTGTCGGGTCTCGGCGGTCATGTCGGCGGGCTCCGTGCATTCGTCCACGTGCAATTCCCCGACAAGCCGGGCCTGTAGGGCCTTCGCCGTTTTTTGGAAGGCCGAGAAAACCAGCACATTGTTTTCGTACACCCCGCCTCCTGTTGCCAGCAAGGCGACAGGCTTTCCCCGCAAGAGGGAGGTCTGCCCCGGTTCGCCGTATCGGGTTATGAGCGCGTTGGTCCGGTCCACCAGGGCTTTGAGCTGGGCGGGCATGCCCCAGTAATACACCGGGGTGGCGAACAGGATCATGTCCGCATCGAGCATTGCCTGCAGCGTTTCGATGGCATCGTCCTTTTGCACACAGGCTATTCGGTCAGAGACCTTTCTGCATGCGTTGCAGCCCAGACAGCCCCCGATCTTCTTGCGGGTAACGTGAATCCGGTGCACGCCATGCCCCTGCCTTCCGAATTCCGATTCGGCGGTATCCAGGATTTGCGCCGTGTTTCCTTTAGCCCTGGGGCTGCCTAGCAAAGTCAATATGTCCATTGGGTTCTCCTTGCCGCGTTGCGGTTGATGTTGACCGGGATTGATTGACGGCAAGGCTAAGGCCGACTAAAAGATATGTTAAATGAATTGTTTTTTTTAAAATGATGAATAAAAGATATCAAAATGCAATTGTCCACTGAGTATTTGCGTACGTTCCTCGCCGTTGCCGCTACCCGGAGTTTTACCAGGGCTGGTGCCCAGGTGAGCCGCTCCCAGTCCGCTGTGAGCGTACAGATCAAGAGGCTGGAGGAAGAGGTGGGCAGGCCCTTGTTCATTCGGGATGGAAAGACGGCTCGGCTCACTCCTGAAGGGAAATTGTTAATCAGCCATGCGCGGGAGATCGTTCAGCGTCACGACGATGCCGTTTTGTCGCTGGCCGAAGCGCGGCTTGAAGGCGTTGTCCGTTTCGGTTCTCCCGAACATTACACCATGGGCTTTTTGCCGAAACTGCTCGCCGGATTTGCCCAGAGCCATCCGGACGTGGTTGTGGAGATGCATTGCCGGACGAGTGACGTGGTCAAAAAGGCCCTTGACGAGGGTGAACTGGATATTGGTCTGTGCACCGACGCGTATGAGGGCGGGCAGGTCGTTTGCCGCGACCGGTTGGTCTGGGCGGCGCGGCCCGGATTCGATTTGAGCCGCGTCGGGAGGCTCCCCCTGGCCGTTGAGGATGGCTGTGTTTTCAGTGAGTGGGCGCTACGCGCTTTGGCGGAGGCAGGGATTCCCTATCGGGTCGTTTACGTGAGCCAGGGGCTGTCCGGGGTCCTTGACGCGGCCCGGGCCGGGCTGGCGATAACGCCAGCCATCGAGCGCACTCTACCCGGCGATTTGGTCGGCCATGATGTGCGGCACGGTTTGCCCGCACTGCCGCCGTCGAGCGTTGTTATGCACACGAGGGGGCCTTCCGTTTCCGAGCATGTCGCGTGCTTCAGGGAACATCTCCTCGCCGCCTTTCTCGAACAGGACGAACCGTCCCGGTAGCCGACGGATATGCGGTCCGGCAGCCCGCCTTTTGCGCCTCGGCAGGGGAGGCCCGGCGCGGAGGCGTGCGAGCGTCTACCGCTGGATGTCCAGCTCGCGCTTTTTGGTGTAGATAAACCGGACCATCTCGTATTCGAAGGGCGAGCCGGTGGAGTGGTAGCTGAAGGCGGTGTTGGCTCGGATGTTCAGGCCGCGCAGGATCAGGTCGGTCAGGTCCAGGGGCGTCTGGGTCTCAACGCCCGCGGCCTGGTAGAGCATCTCCACCTCCACGTACAGGACCAGGAGGTCGCCGCCGAAGCCCACAGTGTCGCGTACGTTGGACGGGCCCAGGATCGGCATGACGAAGTACGGCCCTGGGCCGAGCCCCCAGTAGCCCAGGGTCTGGCCTACGTCTTCGTTCTGGCGCGGCAACTTGTCGTTGCGCGATGCCAGATCGCGCACACCGAGCAGGCCGAAACTGGAGTTGATCAAAAAGCGCGAGAACGAGATGGCCACCTTTTTGAAGCGTCCTTGCAACAGGCTGTTGAGCGCGGTGGGCAGCTCGTTGAGGTTGGCGAAGAAGTTCTTCACCCCGGAGCGGACCGGTGCCGGAAGCACGAGCTTGTATGCGTTGGCCGCCGGGAGCATGACGTACTTGTCCAGGGTGGCGTTGACCTCGTAGAGATTGCGGTTCATGGGCTCCCACGGATCGTAGATGTCCAGGAAGCGCAGGGACTGCGAGCCCGCCTCGGGCCAGTGGTGCACCGTGGTCCGGAACTCGGGGGGCGAAAGCCCGGCCTGCGGGTCGGTCACGTCCACGACCTTGGGGCCGCACCCGCTTGTAAACAGCAGGACCAGCACGGCCGGTAGGAGAAAGGTCGTCAGGCGCGCGTTCACAACTGCACCATTTCCTTGAGCGTTCGGACGAACGCCGGGTGCATCATGTTACCGCAGTGTCCGCCGTGCTCGAACAAGTGCGCCCGGTTGCCGAATGTCGACTCCAGAAAACGCAGGTCCTGTTCGTTCAGGATGACGTCGTCCTTTGTGCCCACCACCTTGATTTTGTCCGTCTTTTCGAGCCAGCCCCGGATGGACTCCAGACTGCACCGCCAAAGCACCTCGGTCCGGGTGATGGTCGGAGCGTTGTAGCGCAGGTAGGGCAGCATGAATTCGTTCAGATAGTTTTCGAACGGGATGTCGAAGGCCTGACGGGCGTAGGGCAGCAGCGGGCTGGACGTCTTGAGCGGGTAGTGGTCCGGCGGGACCAGGTACTCGGCCCGCAGGCAGACGTCCGAGCTGAAGACCATGGACGCGGACGAAACCCGGAAGGCGGCCGCGATCAGGGTCTTGAGGTCGCGCTCGTCCAGATGGACATCCGTGATCATGTCGTACATGAAATCGTCGTCCAGATCGGTCACATCGGCTTGCAGGTAGTAGTCGGAAAAGCGGTCGATGAACCCTTGGATCTCACGGTGTACCGTGGTCCGGCCCAGGTTCTCCTCGGTCAGCCAGGAGTCCAGGCGGGTCACCGAGTTGTACAGGGACACGGGCGGGTTGATCATCAGTACGTGCCGGAAGCCGAACTCGTGGGTTTCGGTGTCCTGTTTGGCGAGAAAGGCCGCGTGCAGGGCGCCCAGGCTGTACCCGGACACGCTGTACCCGGTGATCTCGCATTCCTTGACCAGTTCTTCGCGGACCCAGCCCATGATCCGGTCCAGGTCGGCCTCGTCATAGGGCACATAGCCCGGCACCCGGTGTCTCGAGGCGCTGATGATGAAATTCATGTGCGTGGGCGAGGAGAGGGCGGCCACGTGGTATCCGGCCTCGAAGAACACCTGTGTCAAAAAAGCCATCTTGCCCGAATTGTGTTCCGCGCCCGTGCCCGCGATGACGAACATGAGCGGGGCCGGGTGATCCTGCAGGGCGGTGGTGAAGAACATGTCACGGCTGTAGGAGAAGACATCGGGCACCTGGCGGTCCTCGATGCGGATGGCCCGGACGTCGGGGCTGACCGGGGTCTTGAATTGATAGCGCGCCTTTGCGGGCGTGCCCAGCACCGTGGCCCGGTAGGGGTTGGTGAAGGGGTATGGCGTCTCTCCCGCCGCCAGTGCGGCTGCGGGCAGGAGCAGGAAAACAAGGGTAAGGACTAGAGCCGTTCGCATATTCTCATGGGTAGAAGTAGTCGTGCCGGGCCTGTAATGCTCGCACTAACTAGCCCGAGGCGGCTGGAAAAGCAATGATATCGGAGAATACCCACGGTTCTCATCTGATTTCGGCCTGCTAGGGTCGGAGGTGATTTTTTGCAGCGCGCATGCTGCCGGGACAGACATAATATGGTATGCAGGCGGTAATCGGAATATTTGAGCGTTACGGCGCTCTTCGTCCAACCAGCCAAAAATCGGAGGGAACATGCTCGTCATCAACGTGAACGGAAAAGACCACCGGGTCGACGTCGCCCCGGATACCCCCCTGCTGTGGGTCCTGCGCGACGAAATCGGGGTCACCAGCGTCAAATACGGTTGCGGCGAAGGCATGTGCGGGGTCTGCACCGTGCTCATCGACGGCGCGGCCGAGCGGTCCTGCGTGCTCCCGGTTTCCAGCGTGGGCGAGGGCAAGGTCGTGACCATCGAGGGGCTGCCCGAAGACCATCCCGTGAAACAGGCCTGGATTGAACACCAGGTGCCCCAGTGCGGCTACTGTCAGCCCGGCATGATGTTGCAGGCCGTGGATGTGCTCTCCCATGGCGGAGACGCATCCGACGCGGGGCTGGCTGCTGCCATGGACGATTTCACCTGCCGTTGCGGCACCCACCCTAGGGTCCTCCCGGCCATGAAGCAGGCCGCGCAAACCATGAAGAAAGGGAGCAAGTCATGACCAAGGAAATGACCCGACGCCGATTTTTGAAGAACGGCTGCCTGGCTCTGGCCGTCGCGGCCGTGCCCGGCGGCATCGCCCTGGTGAACGTCTCCAGGGCTCTTGCAGATGATGCGGCCTTCAAGCCGCACGCCTTTCTGGAAATAGCCCTGGACGGCGGGATTACCGTGTGGGTCGGCCAGACCAACCTGGGCCAGGGGACGCACACCAGCCTCGCCATGATCATCGCCGACGAACTGGACGCGGACTGGGACCGCGTGGGCGTGGAAATGGCCATGGCCGCCGATGTGTTCAAGGACCCGCTCTGGGGCGTTCAGCTGACCGCCGGGAGTACCAGCATACGGAACAGATGGGATCTTCTCCGCTCCGTGGGCGCGGCCGCCAGGCTCATGCTGATTCGCTCGGCCGCCGAAAAATGGGGCGTGGACCCGGCCGACTGCACGGCACGGTCCAGCCGCGTGCTCGGCCCGGACGGCCGCAGCCTGGGCTACGGCGAGCTGGTCGGGGCGGCGGCCAAACAGGCGGTGCCGGAAAATCCGCCCCTCAAGGAGCGGAAGGACTACGACATCATGGGTACCTATCGGCAACGTCTGGACATGGTCGACAAGGTCCAGGGACGCACTGAGTTCGGCCTGGACGTCAAAGTCCCGGACATGCTCATCGCGGTCATGGACCGCCCGCCGAGCTACGGGGCCAAGCCCGAATCCTACGACGAGCAGGCGGCCATGGCGGTCAAGGGTGTGGAAAAGATCCTGCGGCAGGATAACAAGATCGCCGTGTTCGCGACCAATACCTACGCCGCGATCAGGGGATGCGAGGCCCTGTCCACCAAGTGGTCCAAAGGCACGGTGCCCGATTTGAGCGACGACTACATCGCCGATCTCTTCGAGCGCAAGATGGCCGGTCCCGGCGCGCTCCAACGCAAGGGCGACGCGGACAAAGCCTTGTCCGAGGCGGCGACGACCATTGAGGCCGCCTACTCCGTGCCTTTCCTCGCCCATGCGCAGTTGGAACCCACCAACTGCACGGCCTTTGTCGAGCCGGACCGCTGCCGCATATGGGTCCCGATCCAGGGCCAGACCGCCTCGCTGGAGGCCGCAGCCGAGGCCACCGGGCTGCCCCAGGAAAAGATTGAGCTGATGACCACCTATTGCGGCGGCGGGTTCGGCAGGCGCATCGAGTCGGACGTGGTCGCCGAGACCGTGGCCTTGTCCAAGGCCGTGTCCCGACCGGTCAAGCTCATGTGGACCCGCGAGGACGAGTTTGGGGATGACGTGTATCGTCCGGCCAGCGTGTGCCGGGTCCAGGGCGGGCTCGACACCGACGGCAATATCACGGCCTGGCGGCACAAGATCGCCTCGCCCTCCATCTTCGCCAGGGTACAGCCCGACTCGGTGAAAGATGGTATGGACCCGTCATCCATCCAGGGGCTCAGCGACATGCCGTACAAGATCTCGAACCGGCTTATCGAGTACGTGCTCGTGGACCTGCCCATGCGCGTGGGCTGGCTGCGTTCCATAGCCTATTCCTACAATGTGTTCAGCGTGGAGAGTTTCATGGACGAGTTGGCCCACAAGGCGGGCCGGGACCCGGTGGAGTTCCGTCTGGCCCTGCTCGAGCCCGGATCGCGGGCCCACAGAGCCTTGTCCTTGCTGGCCGAAAAGGGTGGATGGAGTTCTCCGGCTCCCGAAGGGGTGGGCCGCGGGGTGGCCATGACCGAGTGCTTCGAGACCGTGGCCGCGCACATGGCCGAGGTCTCCGTGGACCGTTCCACCGGTGCGGTCACCGTACATCGGATTGTCGGCGTGGTGGACAGCGGCATCTCGGTTTACCCCAATGCGCTCACGGCCCAGATGGAGGGCGGGGCGATAATGGGGCTGTCCATGACCTTCAACGAGGCCATGCACTTTGCCGACGGCGGTGCGCAGACCGAGAATTACAGCGGCTACCCGGTCTTGAGCATGACCCAGGTGCCCAAGATGGAATTCCACCTGGCCGACAGCGGGGCCAAGGCGGGCGGCATCGGCGAACCGAGCGTCCCCTCCGTGCCCCCGGCCGTGGCCAACGCCATCTTCAACGCCACCGGCATCCGCCTGAGGGACCTCCCTCTGGACACCGCCAAGTTGAAAAAGATCTAGCCGCCTCTACTCGCTGATAACCAAAGAGCCGCCCTTGGGCGGCTCTTTGG
>Ga0075011_10001218_pt1 | contig 13838 bp, 20 predicted proteins | sample TARM_MetaG_T_14_FD_72354 | JGI IMG/M metagenome (GOLD analysis project Ga0075011, IMG submission 72354) | Freshwater microbial communities from Pennsylvania, USA, analyzing microbe dynamics in response to fracking - TARM_MetaG_T_14 | ecosystem: Environmental > Aquatic > Freshwater > River...
GAGTAGATCAATACCGGTAACGCCAATAAATTAGTCAGCAAGATCATTAATGCTGATAATTTGTCAGCTACTAAGACAATGCCAAACGGTGCCTGCCAATTTCCTAGAGCATAGACCAGCGGCCCCTGGTCAACTGCAATTAGCAGTTGAATTGACAGTAATACGGCTAGCATCGAGGCTAGAATACCTATGGCGCGCCGATAACGCTGAGGTTGTGCTCCCCATGGCAATAATTGCAGTAACGCCGCCAGCATGGGCAGTATGATTGGCAAAATAACTAAATGAGCAGAAACAAGCATTAGCGATTGCCCTCCCCATCGTTGGGGCTAGTGTCATTTACTTCATCAGAACCCCATTCACCACGAACCCTTACCGCCAAAATAATGGAGTAGGCGGTCATTGCAAAACCTATCACTATGGCGGTTAACACCAAAGCTTGTGGAAGCGGGTCTGTGTATTGATCCGCTGCACCGATAATAGGAATTTGGTTTATCACTAAGCGTCCAGTCGAAAATAGAAATAAGTTAACCGCATAGGACAGCATGGTGATACCTATTACGATCGGAAAAGAGCGGCCACGTAAGATTAAATAGACGCTGCAAGCCGTGAGCATGCCTACGGTAATTGCATACAGAGCTTCCATTTAGTTACCCTCCTGACGTGGTCTGTGTCTGGTTGTCATTTGCCCGAAATTAGCAAGAATCATCAAGGTCGCACCGATAACAGTTAAGTACACGCCGAGATCGAAAAGAATGGCCGTGGCGATTTCAAACTTGCCGACAATCGGCCAATCCAAGTAGGTAAACCACGAGGTGAGGAAGTTAGCACCGAAGAACCAACTGCCAATACCGGTGAATAGGGCAATCATCACCCCAACCGAGGCTAAGGTTTGGTAATTGTAATCAAATCGGTGTTTTACCCAGTCCACACCGTTCGCCATGTACTGCAAAATCATCGCTGCAGAAGTAATCAAACCCGCGATAAAGCCACCACCAGGTAAGTTATGACCGCGCAGGAAAATATAAGCGGATACCATCAGAGCTAAAGGTAATAAGGCTTGTGCGACTGTCTGCACTAATAAGGGGTGTTTGACCCGATGCCATGGACGCCCATCAATGTCGCTCGATGGCATAAAGGGCCGCAGGTTATTGAGTAGCTTATGAATGCCAGCAGCTGCTATGGCTAACACGGTAATTTCACCGAGGGTATCAAAACCCCGGAAGTCGACCAGAATGACATTCACCACGTTAGTGCCGCCGCCACCGGGTTTGGCATTAACTAGGAAAAAGTCTGAAATGGACGAGAGAGGTCGTGTCAGTAGCGCGTAATTAAGCGTACCGACAATCCCACCAATAAAGCCAGCTAATAAAACATCCCGCGCTACACGGCGCCCGCTAGATGCTTTAGGCGTTTTTTGAGGCATGAAGAAGAGGGCTAAAATCATCAAAATGATACTAACCACTTCTACTACCAGTTGGGTCATAGCTAAATCAGGAGCTGAAAAGTGAATAAATACCAAGGACACCATCAAGCCTACCACCGATAACATCATCAGCGAGGTCAAGCGCATGTGATGAAAGGCTGCGGTACCAATCGCTGTAAGGATGATAATGATTGCCCCCACTAAGCTTACGGAGTCAATCGGTAATTGTGCTCGGGTACCAGTTAATGCATCTATCTGAGCTAATTCTGGGATAACGAAAAGAATACAGAGTAATAGCAGTGCGGCCATGTACCTTTGTAGCGACCCAGTTTCAATTCGTTGTATCAGGCGATCTGAAAACGCAGTAACGCTACTGACGATATAGGCAAAGGTTTCTTTGGCATCACGATGATCAAACTGTCGATTAAAACTAAAGAGTTCGGCCCGTTGAATGTAGATTGCGGCCCCACCTACCAGTGCTAGCACACTCATGAGTAACGGTATGTTAAAACCGTGCCACAGAGCTATTTTTATGGTGAGTGGGGTCGGTGCGAGTAAATCTACTGCAGGCTGTAAAAAGTTGGGAACAAATAACATGGGTAGCAACCCAACCAGCACACACAAGGCTGCTAAAATAATAACCGGTACCCGCATCATTAACGGCGGCTCGTGTGGGGTTACGGTGAGTTTTACCGGCTCACCATCAAAAAATACGTCATGTACAAACCGAATCGAATAGGCGACTGATAACATCGCACCCAGGGTAACTAACACGGGTACAAACCAGGACAATGCGCCAAACAATTGCTGCTCATAGCTCTCCATAAACATGAGTTCTTTCGATAAAAACCCGTTAAACAGCGGCACCCCAGCCATAGCCGCGGAAGTGATTATCGCCAACACCATGGTCACTGGCATAAACTTCCTTAACCCGCTTAGTTTACGCATATCACGAGTGCCAGTCTCATGGTCAATAATGCCAGCAATCATGAACAGCCCGGCTTTAAAGGTGGCATGATTTAAAATATGGAATAAAGCAGCAAAAATCGCTCCGCTGGTGCCTAGTCCCAGTAGCATCGTAATTAAACCGAGATGGCTGATCGTGGAAAAAGCTAATAGCCCTTTCAAGTCCGACTTGAAGAGGGCGAAGTAGGCCCCGAACAACATGGTAGCAAGACCAGTTAAGGTAACTATGGTAAACCATTCGTGAGTACTACCGAGTACCGGGAATAAACGGGCTAGTAAAAAGATACCTGCTTTGACCATAGTTGCTGAGTGTAAGTAGGCACTCACTGGGGTTGGCGCTGCCATTGCATGCGGCAACCAAAACTGGAACGGAAACTGTGCTGATTTAGTAAAGGCCCCTAGCAACACCAAAAGTAGCGCCGGAAGGTACAGGCTATGAGCACGAATTTGATCACCAGCGGCAATCACTTGATCGAGTTCGTAACTACCGGCAATGTTGCCAATCAGTAAAATCCCGGCGAGTAACGCGAGGCCACCGCCGCCAGTAATAGCTAAGGCCATGCGTGCACCACGTCGGGCGGTGCTTTGATGCGACCAAAAGCCAATTAATAAAAACGATGAAATGCTAGTTAGCTCCCAAAATAACCAAAGTAGGATCAGGTTATTGGCTGTCACAATGCCAAGCATCGAGCCCATAAATAGCATCAGGCTGGCAAAGAATTTGGCGCTGTCATCTTTAGCGCTGAGGTAGTAATGGGCATAAATGATGATTAATAGCCCGATACCAAGGATTAGTGTCGCAAACAGTAACGAGAGGCCATCTAACCGTAAGGAAAAGTCTAAACCAATGTTTGGTAACCAGCTTAGAAAGAATGAGGGTACAGCTCCGTTCAAGGTCTGCACGGCTAGTGTAGCTAACAATACTAATGCCACGAGAGTGACTGAAGCACTGGCTAAGCTAATGCTAGCGCGCCCACGCTGGCGCAAGATTAGGGGAATCGATGCCCCAATAAACGGCAGTAAAACAATAGCTGCTAAAGTCATAAGTACCTTATCCAAGTGACTGAATTTTATCTGTCGTATTGCGTTATTGAGATTGAATTTACCACTAGAGTAGTAGGCTTGCCAACAGCTAAACTATCAGCGATGCCGCGCTTTCGGTTGTTAAATGAGTGCTTTGAACTCATAAATAAGCAGAGCTATTTTGATGAAAAAATATTCAGGATGGGTTAAACTACTCACCATTGTGAGAAAACAAAAGCCAAGTTGATGGTTTTGCTCGCACTGGTCACGCTATCTGTTAATAGCGCTTCGATCTCTTAGATGACCCGAGATCTTATCCCCATTAATTATTTCTCATATCGCACTACCATATACGAATTTTATCTGTTACAATTCGCCGCCCTTTTTATGGGGGAAAGTCTTTATTTCTCAAATTGAGAATTAAGGTACATTAGGGTAAAAACAGTGGCTCGAGAGAGTCTGTTTTATTAATCAAGCGGAGCACTGCAATGATCCAAATGCAAACTACACTGGAAGTGGCCGATAACTCGGGCGCCCGCAGCGTACAATGTATTAAGGTTCTGGGTGGCTCGCACCGCCGGTATGCAAACATTGGCGATATCATCAAAGTTTCTGTTAAAGAAGCGATTCCTCGCGGTAAAGTGAAGAAAGGTGATGTTGTGAATGCGGTGGTCGTTCGCACCAAGAAAGGCGTCCGTCGTCAAGACGGGTCAGTCATCCGTTTTGACCGCAACGCGGCTGTTTTGTTGAACAACAACAAACAACCGATTGGCACTCGTATCTTTGGACCAGTGACTCGTGAATTACGCTCTGAGCAATTCATGAAGATTATCTCTCTGGCACCAGAAGTACTGTAAGGAGTCAGTTATGGCGGCAAAAATTAAACGTGATGACGAAGTAGTAGTCCTGGCAGGTAAAGACAAAGGTAAGCGCGGTAAAGTGCTGAAAGTCGATACCGGTTCAAATCGTGTATTCGTTGAAGGCGTTAATATCGTTAAGAAACACCAGAAGCCAAATCCGGCTCTTGGCGTTGCTGGCGGCATTATTGAGCAGGAAGCCCCTGTTCACGTTTCTAACGTAGCGGTATATAACCCAGAGACTGGTAAAGCAGATCGTGTTGGTTTTAAAGTTGAAGACGGCAAAAAAGTTCGTTTCTTCAAGTCTAACAACGCAATCATTTAATTTTAAATTTGGAGTTTTACGATGGCGAAACTGCATGATTTTTACAAAGAATCAGTAGTTCCTGAACTGGTTAAACAGTTCGGCTACAACAGCGTCATGCAAGTCCCTCGGATTGAAAAAATCACACTCAATATGGGTGTGGGTGAAGCTCTGGCAGACAAAAAGATTCTCGACAACGCAGTAAGCGACCTAGAAGCTATTTCTGGTCAACGTCCTGTACGTACTGTTGCTCGTAAATCTGTCGCTGGCTTCAAAATCCGTGAAGGCTACCCGATTGGCTGTAAAGTGACTCTGCGTGGCGAGCGCATGTGGGATTTCTTAGAGCGTTTAATCTCTATTGCAATTCCTCGTGTTCGTGATTTCCGTGGTTTGAACCCGAAATCTTTCGATGGTCGTGGAAATTACAGTATGGGCGTACGTGAACAAATCATTTTCCCTGAAATCGACTTTGATAAAGTTGATAAGGTTCGTGGTTTGGATATCACTATCACCACTACTGCAGGCACTGATGACGAAGCTCGCGCTTTGCTCGCTGCCTTTAACTTCCCGTTCAAGAAGTAAGGTGTAGAGTTATGGCAAAAGAGTCAATGAAAATGCGTGAGCTGAAGCGTCAAAAGCTAGCAGCTAAATACGCAGAAAAACGCATCGCACTTAAACATGTGATCAGCGATCCGGCGACGTCGGACGAAGAGCGTTGGGAAGCCGTGCTTAAATTGCAAAGCCTTCCTCGTGATTCGAGCCCAACCCGTCAGCGTAACCGCTGTCGCGTAACGGGCCGCCCACACGGTTTCCTACGTAAATTCGGCATGAGCCGTATTAAAGTACGTGAGAAAGCGATGCGCGGTGAAATTCCTGGCTTGAAAAAAGCTAGCTGGTAAGCCACGAGTCACGGGAGAAAGCAAATATGAGCATGCAAGATCCAATTGCGGATATGTTCACTCGCATCCGCAACGCTCAGGGTGCTAACAAAGTCGCCGTGCGCATGCCTGCTTCTAAACAGAAAGTGGCTATTGCCCAAGTTCTGAAAGAAGAAGGTTATATCGCGGATTTCAATGTATCTGGTGAAGTTAAGACTGAACTAGAAATTACTTTGAAATACTTTGAAGGTAAGCCTGTTATCGAATCAATCGAGCGCGTAAGTCGCCCTGGTTTGCGTATCTATAAGAAACGCAACGAACTACCTAAAGTAATGGGTGGTTTAGGTGTCGCAGTAGTCTCTACTTCTAAAGGCCTGATGACCGACCGTGCCGCTCGCAAAGCGGGTCTTGGCGGTGAAGTTATCGGTTACGTAGCTTAACGAGGAGTTAGGAAATGTCACGAGTTGCTAAAGCACCTATTGCCATTCCTGCTGGCGTTGAAGTTACGCTAAATGGCCAGGAAGTGACAATTAAAGGTGCCAAAGGCTCATTGAGCCGTGTGGTAAACGACGCAGTTGAAGTTGTTGTTGAAGACAACACTTTACGTACTATTGCTCGTGAAGGCGTAGCTAACGCTACTGCACAAGCGGGTACAGCACGCGCGTTACTGCAAAACATGGTGGTTGGTGTTGCGCAAGGTTTTGAGCGTAAGTTACAGTTGGTAGGTGTTGGTTACCGTGCAAATACTGCCGGTAGCAAACTTAACTTATCTCTGGGCTTCTCTCATCCTGTAGAGTTCGAGATTCCACAAGGAATCACCATCGAAGTCCCAGCACAAACTGAGATAGTCGTTAAAGGTGTAGACAAGCAGTTAGTTGGTCAAGTAGCAGCTAACATTCGCGCATACCGTAAGCCTGAGCCATACAAAGGTAAAGGTGTTCGTTATGCCGATGAGCAAGTGCGCCGTAAAGAAGCCAAGAAAAAGTAAGGTAAAACGATGGACAAGAAAACAGCTCGCTTACGTCGCGCAACGCGCCCTCGTAAGAAAATGCAAGAGTTGGGTGCAAACCGCCTGGTCGTTCACCGTACACCACGGCACATTTACGCTCAGCTAATCGCATCGAACGGTTCTGAAGTACTGGCAGCAGCCTCTACTGTTGAAAAAGCTTTACGTGACGAGTTGAAAGCAACTGGTAACGTAGATGCAGCTAAAGCAGTGGGTAAGCTGATCGCTGAACGGGCGATTGAAAAAGGCGTTAAGAACGTCGCTTTTGATCGCAGTGGTTTCCGTTATCACGGTCGTGTAGCAGCATTAGCTGACGCCGCTCGTGAAGCTGGACTTCAGTTCTAGGAGACGAACATGGCAAATGCAAATGTAGAAGCTCAACAAAGTGACCTGCAAGAAAAGCTGATCACAGTAAACCGTGTAGCTAAAGTTGTTAAAGGTGGTCGTATCTTTAGCTTTACTGCACTGACTGTGGTTGGTGATGGTCAAGGTAAAGTGGGTTTCGGTTATGGTAAAGCACGTGAAGTTCCAGCTGCTATTCAAAAGGCAATGGAAAAAGCGCGCCGCAACATGGTAACCGTGCAGTTGAAAGGTGATACCTTACAACACCCAGTTAAAGGCCGCCATTCAGGTTCACAAGTATTTATGCAACCAGCTTCTGAAGGTACAGGTATCATTGCCGGTGGTGCAATGCGTGCGGTACTAGAAGTAGCCGGTGTACACAACGTGCTTTCAAAAGCATACGGTTCAACCAACCCAATCAACGTTGTTCGTGCCACTATCAAGGCATTGCACAACATGAAATCGCCGGAGCAAGTTGCGGCGAAGCGTGGATTGCGCGTTGACGACATTTTGGGGTAGTGAACAATGGCGAATAAGACAATTAAAGTAACGCAGACGCGTAGCTCTATCGGTCGTTTACCGAAGCATAAAGCTACTCTACGTGGTCTTGGTCTACGCCGTATTGGTCACACTGTAGAGCTGGAAGATACTCCAGCTGTACGTGGCATGGTGAACCAAGTTTATTACATGGTAAAGGTGGAGGACTAAGACATGTTTCTGAATACTATCTCCCCTGCACCTGGTGCGAAAACTAGCAAAAAGCGTCTCGGCCGTGGTATCGGCTCAGGCCTTGGTAAAACTGGTGGACGTGGTCATAAAGGTCAAACTTCTCGTTCTGGTGGCTCTATCAAGCCAGGTTTCGAGGGTGGCCAAATGCCAATCCAACGTCGTTTGCCAAAGTTTGGTTTTACTTCACGTAAGTCATTCGTGACTGCAGAAGTTAACCTGGCAGAGATCGCTAAAGTTGCTGGTGATACCGTAACTGTTGCAGCTTTAAAAGAAGCTGGTTTAATTCGTAAAGACATTCTTAACGTTAAAGTTATTAAGTCTGGCGAAATTAACCGTGCAGTTACTGTACAAGGCATCAAGGTCACCAAAGGCGCCCGCGAAGCTATTGAAGCTGCTGGCGGCAAAATCGAAGGATAGGGCACATGGCTAAACCAGGATTGGAATCTAACAGAGCTCAAGGTGGCACGTCGGAACTTAAACGTCGACTGCTGTTTGTTATCGGCGCGTTAATCGTGTTCCGTGCGGGCTCCTTCGTGCCGATTCCTGGTATAGATGCCGCTGTGTTGGCGCAATTATTCGATCAGCAACGAGACACCATCGTAGCCATGTTTAACATGTTCTCTGGTGGTGCTCTCGAGCGTGCTTCGATTTTTGCACTTGGTATTATGCCGTACATCTCGGCTTCGATTATCATGCAGTTAGCGTCGGTTATTCATCCGCGGTTAGCTGAATTGAAAAAAGAAGGTGAGGCTGGACGGCGTAAGATCAGCCAATATACCCGTTGGGGAACTTTAATTCTCGCAACGGTCCAATCCATTGGTATAGCTACAGGCTTACCAAGCCTGATGCCTGGATTAGTTATTGATCCAAGTTTCGGGTTTTACTTCACTGCTGTAGTAAGTTTAGTCACCGGTACCATGTTCTTAATGTGGTTAGGTGAACAAATTACTGAGCGTGGGATTGGTAACGGTATCTCTATTCTGATCTTCACCGGTATTGTCGCGGGCCTACCGTCAGCCATTGGGCAGACGGCAGAACAAGCGCGTCAAGGTGATTTACCTTTATTACTGTTATTGCTGATTGGCGTTATTGTAGTTGCAGTTACCTATTTTGTTGTTTTCGTAGAGCGCGGACAGCGAAGAATTGTGGTAAACTACGCAAAACGTCAGCAAGGCCGTAAGGTTTTTGCTGCGCAGAGTACACATTTGCCATTGAAAGTTAACATGGCTGGTGTTATTCCGCCGATTTTTGCATCAAGCATTATTTTGTTCCCAGGTACCATCGCAACTTGGTTTGGCCAAGGTGAAGGTGCGGTAGCAAACTTCTTAACAGAGTTGTCTCTGACGTTATCGCCAGGTCAGCCTCTTTACGTAATGCTTTATGCTGCGGCAATTATATTCTTCTGTTTCTTCTATACTGCGTTGGTGTTCAACCCTCGCGAGACAGCAGATAACTTGAAGAAGTCTGGTGCGTTCATTCCTGGTATTCGTCCAGGTGAGCAAACCTCACGATACATTGATAAAGTAATGACCCGTTTGACCCTTGCAGGTGCGTTGTACATTACCTTTGTCTGTTTGGTTCCTGAGTTCATGATGATTGCGTGGAACGTTCAATTCTATTTTGGTGGAACGTCTCTATTGATTATCGTCGTGGTTATCATGGATTTTATGGCGCAGGTACAAACTCATTTGATGTCTCATCAATATGATTCTGTCCTGAAGAAAGCTAATCTTAAAGGCTTCGGTCGTTAAGATTGGATAATTACGGAGTGTAGCAATGAAAGTTCGTGCTTCCGTGAAGAAAATCTGCCGTAACTGTAAAGTTATCAAGCGCAACGGTGTTGTGCGAGTAATTTGCAGTGACCCTAAGCATAAGCAGCGGCAAGGTTAATTCGAAGAAGAAGACCGCAGTCAAAAATTATTTTTGGCTGCGGCTTTTAGATGTTTGCAAATTGGCGTCTGGTTGAGTATCCTAACGGGCTTTTCAACTGGTAAGACCCATATAAACTAAAGGAGACGTGTTAGTGGCCCGTATCGCTGGCATTAACGTTCCTGACAATAAGCATGCAGTAATTGCCCTTACTGCGATTTACGGTATCGGCCGTACTCGCTCGAAAGCTATCTTGGCTTCGATCGGTATGGAAGAAAATGCCAAAATCGGCTCTTTGTCAGAAGAAAAATTAGATGAGCTTCGTGACGCAGTAGCAAAATACACTGTTGAAGGCGATCTTCGCCGTGAAGTTTCAATGAATATCAAACGCTTGATGGATCTCGGTTGTTTCCGTGGTCTACGTCATCGTCGTGGCTTGCCTCTACGTGGACAGCGCACTAAAACTAATGCGCGCACCCGTAAAGGTCCGCGTAAACCAATTAAGAAGTAGGGAGTTGAGAAATGGCTAAACAACCAACTCGTACTCGTAAGCGCGTTAAAAAACAAGTCGCTGATGGCATGGCCCACATCCATGCATCTTTCAATAACACCATTGTGACTATCACCGATCGTCAGGGTAATGCCCTGTCATGGGCGACAGCAGGTGGCTCAGGTTTCCGTGGTTCACGTAAATCTACCCCTTTTGCAGCGCAAGTTGCAGCTGAGCGTGCAGGTGAAATGGCAAAGGAATATGGTTTGAAAAACCTTGAAGTGTTCGTTAAGGGCCCAGGTCCTGGCCGCGAATCATCGATTCGTGCGTTGAACGCTGTAGGTTATCGCATCACTAATATTACTGATGTGACTCCTATTCCTCACAACGGTTGTCGTCCGCCTAAGAAACGTCGCGTTTAATAGGCGCCATACGATAGTTGGAGAAAGAACATGGCTAGATATTTGGGTCCAAAACTCAAACTGAGTCGTCGTGAAGGAACAGATTTGTTCCTGAAAAGCGGCGTTCGCGCAATCGATACGAAATGTAAGCTCGAAAGCGCACCGGGTCAGCACGGCGCTCGTCGCGGTCGTTTGTCTGATTACGGTTTACAGTTACGTGAAAAGCAAAAAGTACGTCGTATGTACGGTGTATTAGAAAAGCAATTCCGTAACTATTACAAAGAAGCTGCCCGTATTAAGGGCAACACTGGTGAGAACCTGCTGCAATTGCTTGAGCAACGCCTTGATAACGTGGTGTACCGTATGGGCTTCGCGTCAACTCGTGCTGAAGCGCGCCAGTTGGTAAGCCATAAAGCAGTAGTAGTGAACGGACAGGTAGTCAACATTCCGTCGTTTAAAGTACGTCCGGAAGATGTTGTGTCAGTTCGCGAAAAAGCGAAGAAGCAGGCGCGCATCGCAGCTGCATTGGAACTTGCTGAACAACGTGAGAAGCCAGTGTGGTTGGAAGTAGACAACAGCAAGTTGGAAGGTCAGTTCAAACGTCTTCCAGAGCGTTCTGATTTGTCTGCTGAAATTAACGAACAGTTGATCGTAGAGCTTTACTCTAAGTAAAGCTTAAGTATAAAGAGAGGACACAATGCAGGGTTCTGTTACCGAATTCCTAAAACCAAGGCTAGTCGATATTGAACAAATCAGCCCGACTCACGCGAAGGTGACGTTGGAGCCTCTTGAGCGTGGTTTCGGCCACACGCTGGGTAATGCTCTACGCCGCATTTTACTTTCGTCAATGCCAGGTTGTGCAGTGACTGAAGTAGAAATTGCTGGTGTACAACATGAGTACAGTGCTAAAGAGGGCGTTCAGGAAGACATCATCGAGATCTTGTTGAACCTTAAAGGTTTAGCAATCGTCATGGAAAGTAAAGATGAAGCGATTCTGACCTTGAAAAAATCTGGAGCGGGCCCTGTCAAGGCTGGTGATATCACCCATGATGGTGATGTCCAGATCGTTAACCCTGATCACCTGATCTGCACCTTAACTGGTGACACTGAGATCGAAATGTCGATCAAAGTTGAGCGTGGTCGTGGTTACGTTCCAGCTTCGGCACGTCAGTCTGCTGACGATGAAGAGCGTCCAATCGGTCGTCTATTAGTAGATGCATCTTTCAGTCCAGTTGAGCGTATTGCTTACAGTGTTGATTCAGCACGTGTTGAGCAGCGTACCGACTTGGATAAACTGGTTATCGACATGGAAACCAATGGTACATTGGATCCAGAAGAAGCGATTCGTCGTGCAGCAACAATTCTAGCGCAACAGCTAGAAGCATTTGTTGAATTACGCGATGTTAGCGAGCCTGTTGAGAAAGAAGAGAAACCGGAATTCGATCCGATTCTCCTACGTCCAGTAGACGATTTGGAATTAACTGTGCGTTCTGCGAACTGTTTAAAAGCAGAAGCTATTCAGTACATTGGTGACTTAGTGCAGCGCACCGAAGTTGAGTTGTTGAAAACTCCTAACTTGGGTAAAAAATCGCTCACCGAGATCAAAGACGTGCTTGCATCACGTGGTTTGTCTTTAGGCATGCGCCTAGAGAACTGGCCGCCGGCAAGCTTGGTTGATCGCGACTAAGTTCATCTTTTACAGAGAATTACTGAGAAGGGTATAGGTATGCGCCATCGTAAGAGTGGTCGTCAACTCAACCGCAACAGCAGCCATCGCAAAGCGATGTTCAGCAATATGGCAAGCTCTTTGGTTCGTCACGAAGTGATTAAAACCACTTTGCCTAAAGCAAAAGAATTGCGTCGTGTAATTGAGCCGCTAATCACATTAGCGAAGCAAGATAGCGTTGCAAATCGCCGTTTGGCTTTTGCTCGCACTCGCGATCAAGAAGTTGTTGGCAAGCTGTTTAACGAATTAGGCCCGCGTTATCAAGAACGCGCTGGTGGTTACACTCGTATTTTGAAGTGTGGCTTCCGCGCTGGCGACAACGCACCAATGGCTTACGTTGAATTAGTTGACCGTCCAGAAGTAGATGCTACTGAAGCTGAAGAAGTTGCAGTAGAAGAATAAGTTCTGTTTATACAGCACTTAAACAAAAAGCCGAGATGTGATGCATCTCGGCTTTTTTGTATTTTATGGTTTGCTTTTTGCTAAGGTTATTTCCGAAAAAACACTAAAGTTACCGGTTAATCGAGATACTCGGTTTCTGCGATCTTGTATCTGGTAGCAATCAATTCGAGATCTCCTTCCGGAATACCTGCACGGTGTGCAGATCTTAATAAAGCTACTGCCCGTGCTCGTTCCTGGCTCTCGCTGTAATCAGTTACTTCTTCTTGAGCTGAATCACCAGCAATAAGGTCAGCTACGGTTTGGCTTAGATACTGAGTTAAGGTAGGTACTGCATCTAATAATGAACGCAGTACTAATTCAAAGCGGGTCAGGTCTTCTACATTGGTACCACGGAGAATAGTATCAGCGGTAGCAGGCTCGACCAAAACAGCAACTTTAACGAGTTCGTGAATCGCGCTAGGGGAGTTATCGCTCGCTAAGTTAACAATAGTGTCCGCATAACTTGGCTCGGCCTCGACTGCAATTTTTACGATATCAGCGGGATCAGCTATTTGTTGTTGCAGCGCAATACTAACGATTTCACTAGTAAAGGCTGGTTCGGCATGAATTGCAGCGCGCATGATGTGCCGGTAATGCATAGGATAACGGTCGAACGCAGCTGCCAAAATAGGAGTTACATGTTGCGGGTAATTGCTTAATAATATTCGAACCGAACGTTGGGAGTTAAAATTTCGGCGTTCATAGTAGCGATACATTCTTGAGTAAGTTTCTACCAACCGTTGTTGATCTAGATCTTTACCAGCAACTAATTGCTGTTCGGTTGGTTTGATCTCCTGTGCCACAGTCGGATGAACTGTAGCAGCAAGCATCAAACTCGTTAATGCTATAGATAGGCAACTAACTTTCACGCACACACCCCGTTGTTATTGGTACTTAATGTAAGTACTGAATATTATTGTTTTTATGCTTATGCAAAGACATTAGCACTGTTTATAGACAATAAATAGATAAAATTCGTTCATTGTGATTAAAAAAAAAGCGATCAAACAAAAAAGTGAAAAAAGATCTTGCGCCTTTGAATATGATCCTTATAATTCGCCGCCGTTGTCACCGAGAAGTTAGCGGCAGGGTCAAACCGCCAAATAACGAGTAGGAAATCAACCAAGGTTCAACTCAGTAAAAACTGAAAAAAAGATCGAAAAGGATCTTGACCTGAACCAGGGAAAGCGTAAAATACGCATCCCGCTTCACTGAAGAAGCGAACGCTCTTTAACAATATACCAAGCCAAGCAAACTGTGTGGGCACTTACCGGATTCAGGCAGAGAAGCATCTTCGGATGCAACAAAGGTCATTAACTTGACCACCTGACTGATTGGAAAAGTGCTTAACAAATTAGATTTTATTAAGTCATTGATTCAATG
>Ga0075011_10001219_pt1 | contig 13835 bp, 8 predicted proteins | sample TARM_MetaG_T_14_FD_72354 | JGI IMG/M metagenome (GOLD analysis project Ga0075011, IMG submission 72354) | Freshwater microbial communities from Pennsylvania, USA, analyzing microbe dynamics in response to fracking - TARM_MetaG_T_14 | ecosystem: Environmental > Aquatic > Freshwater > River...
GCGCGCGCGCGCATGGCCCGTGCGCAAGGGGCGCAGCAACTCGCGCGCAAGCTGGCCCGCATGGTCGAGGAAGCGCCCGCCCTGCCGCTGCTGGTCCGCGCCGACGGGCGGATCGAGGGCGCCTCGCGGCTGGCCGGCTGGCTGGGGCGCGATGCCCTGCCCGATTACCTGACCGAACTGGAGGATGTGCTCGACGCCCAGACGCTGGGCGCCTTGACGCAGGCCGTGCGCCACACCCAGAAGACCGGGGCGCCGCTGGCCATGGCGCTGGTTCCGCGTGGGGGTGCTCGCACGCTTGTCCTGCGTGGCGGGCTGGCCGATCCGCAAGTGGCCCCTGCCGATGCGGCGCTGCTCTGGGTCTTCGATGCGACCGACAGCGAAAGCCGCGTGCGCGCGCTGGAGGCTGAATCCGCGCAGGCCCATGCCGATTTTTCGGGGCTGGCCGGGCTGATCGAGGCCGCGCCCCTGCCGATGTGGTTCCGCGATGCGGCCATGCGCCTGCGGCTGGTCAATTCGGCCTATGTCCGGGCCGTGGGCGCGGCCAGCGCAGTCGATGTCGTCGAGCAGGGGATCGAACTGGTCGAGGCGGGCGAGGGGCCGACCCCGGCCAAAGTGGCCGCGGATGTCTTTGCCAGCGGGCGCCCGCTCGAACGGGTGGTGTCGGCCACGATCAACGGCCAGCGCCGCACGATGCGGGTGAGCGACCTGCCGATCGGTGCCGAAGGCGTGGCCGGCTATGCGGTCGATATCGAGCAGATGGAGGAACTGACCCGCCAGTTCCGCCGCTTCCGCGAGGCCGAGCGGCAGACGCTCGACACCCTGTCGGCGGGGATCGCCCAGTTTGACGCAGGTCGCAATCTGGTCTTTGCCAACCAGCCGTTCCTGCGCATCTTTGCCATTCCGCCCGCCTGGGTGGCCGATACGCCGCCGTTTGACCGCGTGCTCGACCGGTTGCGCGATGGCGGCAAGGTGCCAGAAGTGCGCGATTTTCCTGAGTGGCGGCGCGAGCGGCAGGCCTGGTTTCAGGCCCGCGAACCGCGCGAGGAGCCATGGCACCTGTCGGACGGCACGCATCTGCGCGTTGTCGCCCAGCCGATGCCCGACGGCGGGCTGTTGCTGATCTTCGAGGACCGGACCGAGCAGTTGCAGCTTTCGGCCACGCGCGACACCCTGCTGCGCACGCGCACGGCCACGTTCGACAACCTGTTCGAATCGCTCGCGGTGTTCGGGCCTGACAGCCGCGTGCAACTGTGGAACCGCCGCTTTGCCACCGACTGGGCGCTCGACGAGGAGTTCCTCGCCACCCATCCGCGCGCCGATCACCTGCTCACCCGTCTGGCGCCCTCGCTGCGCCGCCCGGCGCAAGTGGGGCAGATCGGGCAGGTGATTCAGGCCGCCACGCTCGAACGCAAGCAGACCAGCGGGCGTCTGGCGCTGGCCGATGGGCGCCACCTCGAATTTTCCGGCGTGCCGCTGCCCGATGGCAATGGCCTGCTGACCGTGCTCGACATCACCGATTCCCAGAAGGCCGAAGCCGCCCTGCGCGAGCGCAATGCCGCGCTGATCGAGGCCGATGCGGTCAAGTCGCGGTTCATGGCCAACATGAGCTATGAATTCCGCAATCCGCTCAATTCCATCGGCGGCTTTGCCGAAATGCTCGACAGCGGCCTTGCCGGGGAACTGACCCCGCAGGCGCGCGATTATGTTGCCGCCATTCTGGCCTCGGTGGCGCGGCTGGGCGAGCAGATCGAGAACGTGCTCGACTTGTCGCAGAGCGAGGCGGGCATGTTGCCCCTCGCGCGCGAGCCGGTCGATATTTTTCCGCTGCTGGCCGATGTCGTGCGCGAACGGGCCGAAAAGATCACCGCTGCCGGGCTGACGCTCGATCTGCGCGGTACGTCGGCAGTGGGCAAGGTGACGGGCGACGTGCGCCGCCTGCGCAAGGTTTTCGGCCTGCTGATCGACAATGCCATGGCTGCCACGCCGGAGGGCGGGCGCATTCTCGTCGAATGCACGCGGCAGGCGCACGACGTGCGCGTGGTCGTTTCCGACAATGGCAAGGGCATGGATGCGGCCGCGCTGGCCCGCGCGATGGAGGGCCTGAGCCTGAGCACCGATGGCCGCCCGGTCGAGCGGCGGCTGGGGCTGGGCCTGCCGCTCGTGCGCCAGTTGATTGCCGCGCATGGCGGGCAGTTCGAACTGCTGTCCGAGCCGGGCGCGGGCACCAGCGCGATTGTCACGCTGCCCTGATTTCTTCCGTTTTCCATGACAAGGCGTTGTTTTAGCATGTCTTCAGTCGTTCCCTTGCCCGATCTGGCCGCAACGCAGGCCTTTGCCCGGCGCCTTGCCCCCCTGCTGCGCGCGGGCGATGTGCTGGCCCTCGAAGGGACGCTGGGAGCGGGCAAGACCACGCTGGCGCGCGCCCTGCTCGAAGCCTTGGGCCACGAGGGCGAGGTGCCTTCGCCCAGCTTCACCATCGTCGAGACGTATGATCCGCCCGCCGTGCGCCTGCCGGTGGTTCATGCCGATTTCTATCGTTTGAACGACCCGGCTGAGGCCGAGGAGATCGGGCTGGACGATTATCGGTATGGCGCGGTGCTGATTGCCGAATGGCCCGACCATGCCGGGGGGTTTGCCCACGAGGCCGGGTGTTTGACGCTGCGTCTGGAAATAGCGGAAAACGGACGGCAGGCCATTGTCTTGCCGGGCACTGGCTGGCTAGAGCGTTTGCCATGAGCAGCGATCTTCCGATGGGAATCGAGGCGTTCCTGGCCCATGCGGGCTGGGCTGGCGCCGCAATCGAACCTTTGCCCGGCGATGCCTCGTTCCGCCGCTATTTCCGCGTGGTGCGAAGCGATGGCAGCAGCGCGATGCTGATGCATGCGCCCCCGCCGCAGGAAGACCCGCAACCGTTCCTGCGCGCGGCGCGCTGGCTCGACGCCAATGGCTTGCGCGCGCCCGCGATTCTGGCTGAAGATGCGGGCAATGGCTGGGTCTTGCTCGAAGATTTCGGGAATGTCCGCTGCCGCGAATATCTCGACGCCTGGCCGCAGGACGAGGACGCGGTCTATCGCGCGGCGATCGACGTTCTGGTCGAGCTGGCACGCCTGCCTGCCGGGCCGTTCACCGCCTATGGCATGAGCGAGTACTTGCGCGAGGTGAAGCTGTTCATCGAATGGTTCTGCCCGGCGCGCGCGCTCTATGTCGATGTGGAGGGCTGGCAGAAGGCCTGGGAAGAGGTGCTCGCGCCCCTGCTGCCCAACCAGCGCCCCGGCGTGACCGTGCTGCGCGATTATCACGCCGAGAACATCATGCTGCTCGGCGGGCTCGAAACGCAGGGCCTGCTCGACTTTCAGGACGCGCTGACCGGCCATCCGGCCTATGATCTCGTCTCGCTGTTGCAGGACGCGCGGCGCGAGGTCTCGCCCGAGCTGGAGGCGCGCATGTTCGACTATTATGTCGAAAAGGCGCAGCCGCAGGGGGATTTCCTCGCCGACTATGCCCGGCTGGGCGCGCAGCGGAACACCAAGATCGTGGGCATTTTCGTGCGCCTGTGGAAGCGCGACGGCAAGCCGCGCTATCTCGATTATATCCCGCGTGTCTGGGCCATGCTCGAACGCGATCTGGCCCATCCCGCGCTCGCCCCGGTGGCGCGCTGGTTCGATGCCAATATCCCGGCTGACTTGCGCGATCCGGCGCGGCGTCTGGGTGGGGAGTTTGCGGCATGAGCAAGCCTCTGGTTTCCGATACCGCGATGGTGCTGGCTGCCGGGATCGGCAAGCGGATGCGCCCGCTCACCGTCAGCCGCCCCAAGCCGCTCGTGCGCGTGGCGGGCAAGGCGCTGATCGACCATGCGCTCGACAAGCTTTCCGAAGCGGGCGTGACGCGCGCGGTGGTCAATGCCCACTATCTGGCCGACCAGCTCGAAGCCCATGTCCTGATGCGCGAGGCCCCGGCCATCGCCGTTTCGGACGAACGCGAGGCCTTGCTCGAAACTGGCGGGGGCCTCGTCAAGGCGCTGCCGCTGATCGACCGCGAGACGTTCTTCTGCCTCAACAGCGACAATATCTGGCTCGACGGGCCGCGCAATGTCTTCGCCGCCCTGTCCGATGCCTGGGACCCGGCGCGGATGGACGCGCTTTTGCTGATGGTCAGCCATGCGCAGGCCTTCAACTATGCCGGGCCTGGTGATTTCCATCTCGATCCGATGGGCCTTGTCGCACGGCGCAAGCCGGGGCGGGTGGCACCCTATATCTTCACCGGCATCCAGATCGTGTCGCGGCGGCTCTTGCGCGATGCGCCGCAAGGGGCCTTCTCGACCGGGATCTTGTGGGACCGGGCGATTGCCGAAGGGCGGCTCTATGGCCTGCCCCATACCGGGCTGTGGTATGAGGTGGGCGCGCCCGAGATGATCGCGCCGACCGTTCAGGCGCTCACCGGAGCGTGAGCAGCCGGGGCGCAAGCGTCTATACCATCGCCGCCCATCGCGGCTTTGCCGATGCCCTCGTGGCCGGGCTTTTGCCGCGCTATCGCGAGGACACGTTCGGCCTTGCGCGGCTCACCCTGCTGCTGCCCAGCCAGCGCGCGGTGCGCAACCTGACCGAGGCCTTTGTCCGCGCCTCGGGCGGGGGGCTGCTGCTGCCGCGCATGGCGGTGGTGGGGGACCTCGATCTCGACGAGACGCTGGGCGCCCTGCTCGATCCGCTGGGCGGGGGCAGCGTGGCGCCGCCTGCCTGCGATCCGGTTTTCCGGCTCTTGCGGCTGGCCGAATTGCTGCGCGGGGAGTTGCAGGCCGAAGGGATCGTGCGCGGGGAGGCCGGGCTGGTCCGTCAGGCGCGCAGCCTTGCCCAGTCGCTCGACCGCATGGCCGCCGAGGATGTCGCGCCCGAGCAATTGCTCACCATCGACATGCTGCCCGAGCTGGCCGAGCACTGGCAGGACAGCCTGCGCCTGTTCGCACGGGTGCAGATGCGCTGGCGCTTTGAACTGGAGGAGCGCGGACAGGTCGATGCGCCGGTGCGGCGCAATCTCCTGCTCGATCATGCCGCGCAGGCCTGGCGCGTGGCGCCGCCGCCGTTTCCGGTGATCGCCGCCGGGGTGACTTCGGGCGCGCCTGCGATTGCGCGGCTGTTGCGCACGGTCGCCGATCTGCCGCAAGGGGCGGTGGTGCTGCCCGATCTCGACCTCGCGCTCGATCCTGCCGTCTGGGACGCACTGGGGCAGGCGGGGGCAAGCGAGGAGAACGCCGAAACGGGGGAGCCGGGCCCGGTGTTCGGGCGCGGGGACCAGCTCACCCACCCGCAGTATCACCTCAAACTGCTGCTCACCCGCATGGGCCTGACGCGCGAGGACGTGAAGCCGTGGCACCGCGCCGGGATGTCCGCCGCGCCCCCTGCGCGCAGCCGGGCGATTTCCAACCTGTTCCTGCCGCCCGAGGCGAGCACGGCGTGGATCGACCTGCCGCCGGGCGACCGGCGCTTTACCGGCGTGCGCCTGATGCGCAGCACGCACCCGGAAGAAGAAGCACAGGCGATTGCCGTTCTCGTGCGGCAGGCGCTGGCCCAGCCCGAACGCCGGGTGGCGGTCGTCACCCCCGATCGCGGACTGGCCTCGCGCGTGATTGCGCATCTCGAACGCTGGAACATCGCGGCTGACGATACCGCCGGGCGGCCCTTGCCCCAGACGGTGGCCGGGCGCCTGTTCCTGCAACTGGCGCAAGTGCGCGCGGAACGCTGCGCGCCCGTCGCCCTGCTGGCGCTGCTCGGCCATCCGCTGGTCATGGCGGGCGAGGCGCGCGCAGCCTGGCTGGAGCGCGTGCGGCAACTCGATCTGGTCTTGCGGGGCCCGCGTCCCGGCCCCGGACTGGAGCCGATCCGCGAGGCCGTGCGCGAGCGCGAAAAGCGCTATCCGGGCCTTTCGGCCTGGTGGGACGGGGTCGAATTGCTGCTCCTGCCGCTGCTCGGCGCGAGTGGGCTGGAACAGGACGATGGCTTGCCGCTGGCCGCCACGCTGACCATGCTGGCCGATCTGGCCGAAACGCTGGCGGGCGCAAGCATCTGGGGCAATGCCGACGGGCGCGCGCTGGCGCAGTTTGTCGAGCAATGGCGCGAGGCGGCGGCGCAGGCGGGAAGCCTGCCGGTCGACCCGCGCGAGATCCCGGCGCTCTTGCGCGATGCGATGGACGAGGTTTCGGTGCGCCCGCCCTATGGCGGCCATCCGCGTCTGGCGATCTATGGCCTGCTCGAAGCGCGGATGAGCCGGGCCGACCTCGTGATCTGCGCGGGGATGACCGAAGGCTCATGGCCCGCCGCGCCCACGCCCGATCCGCTGCTGGCCCCGCCGATCCTGCGCGCGCTGGGCATTCCGGGGGCCGATTTCCGCATTGGCCTTGCCGCGCACGATCTGGCCGCGATGCTCGGCGCGCCTGAAGTCGTGCTCAGCTATGCCGAGCGCGATGCGAGCGGCCCGGCGATCCCTTCGCGCTTTTTGCTGCGCGTCCACGCCCTGCTCGACGAGGAAGACGTGGTCTGGGAAACGGACGCGGTGCAATGGGGCAAGGCGCTCGACCATGCGGCGCAAGCCCCGGCCTATCGCCGCCCCCGGCCCCTGCCGAGCAAGGACCAGCGGCGGGTCGATATTGCGGTGACCGCGCTCGACCGCCTGCGGTCCGACCCGTACCAGTTCTATGCCGCGTCGATTCTGGGGCTCAAGACGATTGACCCGCGCGACGCCGATCCGACCCCGGCCTGGCGCGGGACGGCGGTTCACGCCATTCTCGAAGCCTGGCACCGCGCGGGCGCGCCGCCCGGCGAACTGATCCCGCTGGCCGAGCGCGCGCTGGCGCAGATGAGCGCGCATCCGTTCATGCGCAGCCTGTGGCGTCCGCGCCTGCTTGCCGCGCTCGGCTGGATCGAGGGCGAACAGGATCGTCTGGCGGGCGAGGGCCGCGATGTCGCCGCGTTCGAATGCTGGGGCGAGACGCGGGTGGAGGGCGTGCGCATCTTTGGCCGCGCCGACCGGATCGACCGGCTGGCCGATGGCACCCTGGCGATTGTCGACTACAAGACGGGTACCCCGCCTTCGGGACGGATGGTGCAGGAAGGCTTTGCCCTGCAATTGGGGCTGATCGGCCTGATCGCGCAAGAGGGCGGTTTCCGCGACAAGGACGGCAAGCTGCGGGTGGAGGGCGACCCTTCGCGCTTTGAATACTGGTCGCTGGCCCGCGATCCCAAGGGCGGCGGCTTTGGCTTCATGCGCGAGCCGATCCTCGAAGGGCGGCGCAAATCGGGCATCCCGCGCGAGGATTTCCTGCCCGAGACGCGGCGTTTTCTCGAAGAGGCGATTGCCCGGTGGATCCTGGGCACCGAGCCGTTCACCGCGCGGCTCAACCCCGATCTGCCCGGCTATGCCGACTATGACCAGTTGATGCGGCTCGAAGAATGGCAGGGCCGCGATGGGCGCGATGAAGAAGGGCGGGACGCATTGTGAGCGAGGCATTGTGAGCAAGGTCTATCCGCTTCAGGGCAACCAGGCCCGCGCGGTCGCGCCTGATCGCACGGTCTGGCTTTCCGCCTCGGCAGGCACGGGCAAGACGCAGGTGCTGTCCGCGCGCGTGCTGCGCCTTTTGCTTCAGCCCGATGTCGAGCCGGAGAACATCCTGTGCCTGACCTTCACCAAGGCGGGCGCGGCAGAAATGGCCACGCGCGTCAACGATGTGCTGGCGCGCTGGGTGCGGATGCCCGATGTGGAGCTGTTTGCCGATCTGGAGGCGATTGGCGCGCAGGCCGGGCCCGACAAGCTGGCGCGCGCGCGCAGCCGCTTTGCCGCCGTGCTCGATTGCCCCGGCGGCGGCCTGCGGATCGAGACGATCCACGCCTTTTCGCAGTGGCTGCTCTCGGCCTTTCCGGTCGAATCCGGGCTTTTGCCGGGGACGCGGGCGATGGAGGATCGCGACCGCGAACTGCTCGTGCGCGAGGTGCTCGCCCAGATGCTGGTCGAGGCCGAGGAGCATGGCGACGAGGGCCTGCTCGACGCCCTCGCGCTGCTGGCGCTGCGGATGGATCAGGGGAGCGTCATCGGCTTCCTGCTGCGCTGTGCCTCGGCCATCGAGCTGTGGACCGGGCCGACCGGCTGGCAACTGCCGTTGCGCCCGCAGATCAACCGGTTGCTGGGGCTTGAGGCCGACGAGGACGGTGGCGATCTGGCCGCGTTCTGTTCGGACGAGGCCTTTGACGTTGCCTCGGTGCGCCGCTGCATGGAGGCCAATGCCGCCTGGGGCACCAGGACCGGGATCGACGCGGCCAACATGATGGGCGATTGGCTGGCCTGCAACCCGCAGGCGCGCCTCGCCGGGATCGACGACTTTGCCAAGCTGTTCCTGACCGGCAAGGGCGAGGCCAAGTCCACCCGCAACATCGACAAGCACGAACCGGCCTATGGCGACTATCAGGCCCGCGTGATCGCCGGGATCGCCGCCTTGCGCGAGCGGGCGGCGCTCTTGGCGCTGGCCGAGCTGCTCGACCCGGCGTTGACTGTCGGGCGGCGCTTTGCCCTCGCGTGGGACGCGGCCAAGGCGCGCGAAGGATTCATCGATTTCGACGACCAGATCCGCGCCGCCGCCTCGCTTTTGACCGAGCGGGCTTCGGCCGAGTGGATCCGCTTCAAGCTCGACCGGCGTTTCGACCATGTTCTGGTCGACGAGGCGCAGGACACCAACGAGGCGCAATGGCGCATCGTGCTCAAGGGGCTGGTCGACGATTTCTTCAGCGGCGAGAGCGAGCGCGCACGCACGCTGTTCGTGGTGGGCGACTACAAGCAGGCGATCTTCGGTTTTCAGGGCACCAGCCCGGAAAATTTTGCCAAAGCGCGCGAGCAGGTGCGGCGCGAACTGGCCGGGCTGGCCGAGGCCACCGGCGAGGAAACGCGCAAGCTGCTCTCGCTCGGCCTTGGGCAATCCTATCGCACGGCGATGCCGATTCTGGCGTTTGTCGACCGCGCGATCCAGACCATCGGCCCTGAGCGGTTCGGCCTGCCCGAGGCGCCCGAGCAGCATGTGGGCGACATGCGCCCCGGTCTCGTGCGGCTCTGGCGCACGGTCGGCGATGGCTCGGACGAGAGCAGCGAGGATGACGACGCGCCCGAGGCCGGGGAGGAGGGCGCGGAAAACTGGCTCTCGCGGCCCGACCGCGATCTGGCCGACCGGCTGGCGCGGCAGGTGCGGCTCTGGATCGACACCGGATACCCGCTGCACAAGGGCAAGCCGCGCAATGCCGGGCCGGGAGACATCATGGTCCTCGTGCGCAAGCGCAAGGATCTGGCCGGGCTGATCGTGGCGCGGCTTCATGCCCATGGCGTGCCGGTGGCGGGGGTGGACCGCCTGCGGCTGGGGGCGCCGCTGGCGGTCAAGGACCTGATGGCCGCGCTGCGGTTCTGTGCGCAGCCGTTCGACGACCTCAACCTTGCCAACCTGCTGGTCTCCCCGCTGATCGGGTGGAGCCAGGAAGACTTGCTCGCGCGCGGCTATCGCAAGGACGGGGTGCGGCTGTGGAGCCATCTGGCCGCCTCGCGCGATCCGGGCACGGTCGAGGGTGTCGAGCGGCTGCTCGACCTGTTGCGCCGCGCCGATTACGAGCCGCCCGCGTCGTTGCTGCACTGGTTGCTGGTGGGGCCGTGGCAGGCGCGCTATCGCCTTGTCGCGCGGCTGGGGCGCGAGGCCAACGACCCCATCGACGAACTGCTCAATGCGGCGATGGCCTATGCCTCGGGGCAGGTGGCCAGCCTCGTCGGCTTCATCCAGTGGTTCGACAGCGGCGATGGCGAGCTGAAGCGCGAGGCCGGGCAGGCCGCCAATCTGGTGCGGGTGATGACCGTCCATGGCTCGAAGGGGCTTCAGGCGCCGATCGTGATCCTTGCCGATGCCGCCGACGACCCGGACGCGAGCATGGCGCGCGGGGGCGAACTGCACGAGCGCGTTGTCGTGCCCGGACAGGCCGCGCGCGGTGCCGCTGCCGCCCTTGCGCAAGGCCGAGAAGGCGGGCCCCGTGCGCGCCGCGCAGGAAAAAGCCGCGCTGGAGGAGCGGGCCGAACACTGGCGCCTGCTCTATGTGGCCCTGACCCGCGCCGAAGAGGCGCTGTTCATTGCCGGCGCGCGGCCCAAGAGCCGCAAGGATTTGCCCGCCGACAGCTGGTATGCCCGCCTGCAACCGCTGTTCGAGGGCGGCGAGGATGAGGAAGACGGCTGGGCGCCCGATCCGATCTGGGATGGTGCGCGCGATATCGGCATGGCCGGGCCGCCGGTTTCGCAGGGGTATCAGCCCGCCACCTCTCTGGGCCTGCCACTTCTGCCGCCGGTCCTGACCACCCCCATCGGCCCCGAACCACGCCCGCCGCGCCCGCTCGCCCCTTCGGCGCTGGGCGACGACGAAGCCCCCGATCCGCCCACGCAGCCGGGGCCGGGGGCCTTGATGGCGGCGCGGCGGGGAACGCTGATCCACCGCCTGATCGAACGCATGCCCGCCGTGCCGCGTGACGAGCGCGAGGACGCTGCGCTCGGCTGGCTGGCGCGGCAGGCCGCCGATTTTGCGCCAGACCAGCACGAGGACATGGTGCGCGCGGCCTGTGCCGTGCTCGACCATCCCGACTGGCAGGGGGTGTTCGGGCCACAGTCACTCGCCGAAGTGCCGCTGGCTGCTGTTGTCGAGGGGCGCGTGGTCTCGGGCAAGATCGACCGCCTGCTGATCGAGGACGAGCGCGTGCTGATCGTCGACTTCAAGACCGCGCGGCGTCCGCCAGCACGGCTTGAAGAGGTGCCGGTGGCGACTTTGCGCCAGATGGCGGCCTATGCTGCGGCGCTGGGCGCGATCCATCCGGGCCGCCGGGTCGAGGCCGCGCTCCTTTATACCCATGCGCCGCACCTGATCGCGGTTCCGCCCGGGGTTCTGGCGCTCCATCGGCCCCAGCCTGTCTAGATTTGCCTGTCTAGATTTGCCTCGCGGGGGACGAGCAAAGCTTTCTGCACTGCGTGGTTGTCAGGGCCGCGCCAGCGCCTAGATACTGTTCCAAACGTTCAAAGGAGTTCTGTTTCATGTCGACCAAGGCCGTCACCGACGCCAGCTTTTCCGCCGATGTCCTCGAATCGGGCAAGCCCGTGCTCGTCGATTTCTGGGCCGACTGGTGCGGTCCGTGCAAGATGATCGCCCCGGCGCTCGAAGAAATCGCCGAGGAACTGGCTGACAAGGTGACCATCGCCAAGGTGGACATCATGGAAAACACCGCCACGGCCAGCAACTTCGGCGTGCAGTCGATCCCGCTGCTGATCCTCTTCAAGGATGGCAAGCCGGTCGCCCAGAAGCTGGGTGCGGCGCCCAAGAGCCAGCTCAAGGGCTGGCTGGAAAGCGTTCTCTAAGGCCCTTTCTCCTCCCCGCTCGCGGGGAGGCGGACCGCCCGCGTAGCGGGTGGTGGAGGGGTTCTTCCCCTCCGTCAGGCCTTCGGCCTGCCACCTCCCCACGGTGTGGGGAGGATCTTTGGGGCACTGCTGTTGCCCCTCCCCGCGTGCGGGGAGGGGGACCGCCCGCGCAGCGGGTGGTGGAAGGGTTCCTCCCCTCCGTTAGGCCTTCGGCCTGCCACCTCCCCACGGTGTGGGGAGGATCTTTGGGGCACTGCTGTTGTTCCTCCCCGCGTGCGGGGAGGGGGACCGCCCGCGTAGCGGGTGGTGGAGGGGTTCTTTCCCCTCCGTCAGGCCTTCGGCCTGCCACCTCCCCACGGTGTGGGGAGGATCTTTGGGCAATGCTGTTGCTCCTCCCCGCGTGCGGGGAGGGGGACTGCTCGCGCAGCGGGTGGTGGAGGGGTTTCTACAGGTCGCGCAGGCGCTGGGCCATGGCGTCGAACAGGGCCGGGCTCGATGCGGCGATCAGCCCGCGCTGGCCGATCTGGTCGACGCGATAGGGTGTGCCATCTGGCCTTGCCGCCTTGCCGCCCGCCTCGTTGACGAACAGCACCCCGGCCGCATGGTCCCAGGGCAGCGTGCGCTCGAAGATCGAGACATCGTTTACCCCCAGCACCAGACGCGGATATTGCTCGGCCGCGCAGCGCGGAATGTCGACCACGGTGTAGTGGGGCAGGATGTGCTGGCGCATCGCCTCGCGCCGAGTGGCGTCCATGAACACGGTGGAAATCGCGGCGACGGGCGGGGTCTGTCCGGTCGTCTGCGCGCGCACCGGCTTGCCATCGACAAAGGCGCCGCGACCGTCTTGCGCGGTACACAGACGGCGCGTGAGCACGTCGTAGATCCAGCCTGCCACGCAGACGCCATCATGCGCCAGCGCGATCAGCACGCCGAAGGGCGGGCGCCCGGCGGCGAAATTGTTGGTGCCATCGAGCGGGTCGATGATCCAGCACAGGCCCTGTTTGAGCCGCTCGAACACCGACGGATCGGCATGGGCGGCTTCCTCGCCCACGATCTGTGCCTCGGGCAGGATGCGCGCGAGGCCCTCGGCCAGCAGGCGTTCGGCATGGGTATCGGCCACGGTCACCACGTCGTCGGCGGCCTTGGCGGTCACGTCGTGTTCGGCAAGCTGGCGATAGCGCGGGGCGATGGCTTCATCGGCCACGCTGGCGATCAGGGCTGAAACAGCCTGGTCGAGCGCGGGAGTCCAGCTCATGTGAAGGGGACTGCGGCGATGTCCTGAAAACCGGGGCGCGTGCGCAGGCGGGCCATCCAGTCTTCGACATGGGGCAGCGAGGGGCGCTCGACGGGGAGGTGGAACCAGGTGTGGGCATAGGTGCCCATCGGGATGTCCGCGACGCCGAAGCTGTCGCCCGAGAGCCAGGGCGTGCGGGCCAGCTGTGCGTCGAGCAGGGCCATCAGCTCGGCGCAGGCCGCCGCCGATTTGGCCACGACCGGATCGGAGCCGTCCTTGCCGCCGCGCACGCAGCCCAGGAACGCCTCGCGCTGGGCGTCGGCATAGAGGAACTGCCAGTCCATCCACTGATCACCCTGCGCGCGCACCGCCGGATCGGCAGGCCACAGCGCCGGAGCATGGGCGGCGAACAGGTAACGCAGGATCGCGTTCGATTCCCACACCACAACATCACCATCCTCGATCATCGGGACCAGATGGTTGGGGTTCTTGGCGAGATAGTCGGGCGTGTAGCCGAATTTCCCGCCCATCTCGCGCCGTTCGAAGGGTAGGCCGCATTCCTGCGCGGCCCAGACCACTTTCTTGACGTTGTGCGAATTGATGCGGCCCCAGATGATCAGCATGGTCTTGTTTTAGCTCCGGTAGTCGGCGTTGATCGAGATGTAGCCGTGGGTGAGGTCGCAGGTCCAGACCGTGGCGCGGCCTTCGCCAAGGCCCAGATCGACCGTGATGGCGATTTCGCGGCCCTTGAGGTGGGCGGCAACGGGCGCTTCGTCGTAGTCGGCGACGGGCTGGCCGTCCTTGGCCGTCCAGATGCCGCCAAAGCCGATCGACAGGCGGTCGCGATCCGCCGGTTCGCCTGCCTTGCCCACGGCCATGACCACGCGGCCCCAGTTGGCGTCCTCGCCTGCGATGGCAGTCTTGACCAGCGGCGAATTGGCGATGGCCAGACCCACGGTGCGCGCGCTGGCGTCCGAAACAGCGCCCGTGACGCTGACCGCGATGAACTTCTGCGCGCCTTCGCCATCCTTGACGACGAGGTGGGCGAGCTGGCGGCAGATGTCCTCGATGGCGGCGGCAAAGGCATCGGCGCCAGCGTCGGCGCGGCTGGTGAGCGGGGCATTGCCCGCCTTGCCGGTGGCAAAGGCCAGCACGGTGTCGCTCGTCGAGGTGTCGCTGTCGACGGTGATGCACGAA
>Ga0075011_10001221_pt1 | contig 13831 bp, 10 predicted proteins | sample TARM_MetaG_T_14_FD_72354 | JGI IMG/M metagenome (GOLD analysis project Ga0075011, IMG submission 72354) | Freshwater microbial communities from Pennsylvania, USA, analyzing microbe dynamics in response to fracking - TARM_MetaG_T_14 | ecosystem: Environmental > Aquatic > Freshwater > River...
AAAATAAACTCCATACGGTCGCGCAAAGGAGCAGGAATAGAGCCCACATCGTTGGCTGTTGCCACAAAGACAATCTTACTAAGGTCGATGTTGAAATTAAGGTAATAATCTCTAAATTTGTTGTTTTGCTCAGGGTCAAGCACCTCCAAAAGCACCGCCGTTGGGTCCCCTCTGAAGCTACGCGCGACCTTGTCAATCTCATCAAGCACTACCACAGGATTCATCTGCTTGGCTTCAATTAACCCTTGAATAATACGTCCTGGCATCGCACCAATATAGGTCCGTCGGTGTCCGCGCAATTCGTTCACATCCTCAAGCCCACCCAAAGCAATGCGCACAAGCTCGCGCTTTAGCGCCTTGGCGATGGAGTTTGCCAGTGAGGTCTTTCCCACACCCGGAGGGCCTGCAAAACACAAAATAGCACCCTTATTTGACTTGTCTTTGATACCCCGTTTTTCCAAAAGCTGCTTGACAGCAAAGTACTCTTCAATGCGCTCCTTGGGCTTAGTGAGAGAATAATGGTCTGTATCTAAATGGCGCTTAACCTCAGCGATATCCAAGCGCTCCTTAGCAACCGACTCAAAAGGAATCTCAATAACCCAGTCAAGATAACTCTGAATCATGTTTGCATCCGCCGAATCAGGATGCATGCGCGCAAGCTTGTCAATCTGCTTTCCAATTTCCTTCACCGCATCTTCGGTCATAAAAGGTTTTTTGGCTTCGAGTTTTTGACGGTATTCGGCTATCTCCTCTTCCCGCTGAGAGTCTGTGCCAAGCTCTTGTTGAATCTGTTTAAGCTGTTCTTTTAAAAAGTACTCTTTGTTGACTTTTTCGATGCGCGAGTGGACTTTTGTTTTAATTTCCCGTTGCAGTTTGCTGGATTCTATCTCTTCAATCACATAATCCACCAAAAGCAACATACGTTTTTCAAGGTCTTCTTCAATAAATAGCGCATATGCTTGCTCTTTTTTCAAGCGCATAGAGCTTGCCACAAGGTCACAAATACGGCTTACTTCGCTATTTTCTTCAATGGTTTTAAGCAAATCTGGAGGAAAAAAGTTGCTCACACCTGCCAAAATACGTACTTTTTCACGCATGATGGCCAAAATAGCATCAATTTTCTGCTCATTTTCGCGTTTAGTGTGGATAACATCCACCATTGCCCGCAAGGGCTTAACGCTCAGTTCTTGGATAATGCGCCCCTTGGTCATGCCTTGGAACAGCACCTTGACTCTACCATCAGGTAAAACGACTTTGCGCATAATAGAGCCAATGACTCCTGCTTTATACATCGAGTCAAAATCGCGGGTGCCCTCTTCTCCTGGCTTGGCCGAAGCCACCAAAATGAGCGAATTGTGGTCTAGGGCTGCTGTTGCAGCAGCGATATTTTCTTCATCATTTAAAAAAATCGGCGAAATCATAAACGGATATAAAAATAAATCATCCTCTACGATGATAGGGAGTGCGGCCGGAAACGCACTGTAGTCACTCAGTTGCAAGGGTTTTCCCTCCTTTAAAAATTATTCAAAAAGTGCACGGTACCATGGAACTTTTGGTTCTATCATGTTGGCATCTTTCAATGGCGTACTTTGAAGCTTTTCCTCATACAAAGCCGCAGATTCGTGCTTGCCTGTGCGCTTGTACAGCGATGCTATTTCTTGCTTTAGGTAATATTCCCCCAACTCCATTTTGGTTAAAATCGTTTCCACCAAGGGGCGATAGACAGACTCAGGATAGCGACGTACAAACTCTTTGGTTTCTTCAATCGTGTCGAGCAAAAGTTGCTGGTTGCGGTTGGGGTAAGAAAACGAAGCAAAATTTGCCTTAATCTTTAAAAACCGAGCGTACTCCACTTTCACAGGATTACCATAGCGCTTGATGTACTCATCCAAGTAGAAGTTTGCCAACAAATACTGCTCATCCTCAATATGCGCATGGGCCAAAATCAACATCACTTCCTCAAGAAGCGGTGAAGCAATGTGCTCACTTGCCATGGAAGTGTAGTGCAAGTCCGCTGCTTCCAAATCTCTGTTTTTAATGTCGCTAATGATTTGTTCATACCAAAATGCTGCGGGCTGGTTAAACAGCTCTTCTTGTTTACTTGCACATCCGCCAAGCAACGCGGCAACAAGCAAGGAAGAAGCCAAAAAACGAAGGTGACGCATAGTTCTCCTTATGAGGTAGGGCTTTTACTTAAAGAGGGTATTGTAGTCTTTTTTATGTTATCTACAGTTTAAACTGTTTGGGCCGATATAAAATAGAGTTTTAAACTCCCAAGTGCTACAATCTTGCTAAACTTCTCCCGCCTAAAGGATACCCATGGTTTTTACCGTGAAAAGCCCGATTCCTGGCTTTCCCCACATTAATACAATGGAACTCATCAAAATAGACGATTTTTTCATGCGCCTACAAAGCACGGATGACTCCACCTCTTTCACGCTACTTAATCCCTATATGTTGCGCGAGTATGCTTTTGAGATTCCGCCGTACTATAAAACCCTTCTTGGGATTGAGGACCAAACCAATGTCATGGTTTTTAACATCATGATTATTGCTTCGCCCATCGAAAACTCTTCGGTAAATTTTATCGCACCGCTTATTTTCAATGCAGACGCCATGACCATGGCCCAAGTGCTTTTGGATTCGGACAAGCACCCCGAATACGGCATCTCTCAGAGTATTGGAAGCTTTTTGCAAGAGGAAGAGGCATGAAGCTAACGTTTATTGGCAACGGAGCCATGGCCAAGGCGATGATAGCGGGCCTTGTAGGCACTTATGAAATCGAAGTGATTGGCAAAGATTTGGCAAAACTTCAAAAACTCAATGAGGCTTTTTCAGGAAAACTCTCCCTAGGGCTGCTTCAAGACGGCATAGATGCCACAGGAAAAACCCTTTTACTCTGCGTCAAACCCCATGCTCTTGAGGCTGTTGCACCGCACTTTCATGGCGAAGCACACGGACTTATTAGTGTGCTTGCAGGAACACCGCTCCACGCGCTTCAAAAAGCCTTTACATGTAAGCATTTTATCCGCGCTATGCCCAACCTCGCTGCAGCACACGGCGCATCTATGACACTTTTAACGGGAGATGTTGCTTTTAGAGAAACGGCGCAAAACATTCTCCAAAGCATCGGAAAAACCCACTGGTTAGCCACCCAAAAAGAGTTTGATATTGCCATGGCATTGACTGGAAGCGGGCCTGCCTTTTTAGCCCTTGTGGCAGAAGCCTTGTGCGATGGTGTAGTCTCTCAGGGTTTAAAGCGAGAAGATGCCACCTTTTTAACGCACGGTCTTTTTGAAGGTTTTGCTCCTCTTTTGCAGGCAAACCATCCGGCACTCATCAAAGAAGCCGTCATGAGCCCCGGAGGCGTTACAGCTGCAGGAATAGGGGTTTTGGAAGAGCATAAAGTGCGTTATGCGCTTATGGAAACGATCAAAAAAACATACGAAAAGACGTTAAAGTAAGAAATAAAGAAAATTTTTGCTAAACTGCTGTTCACATTCTTTCGCTTCAAGGAGTAAGTTATGTTTCGCTTATTGCTGATGCTTTTTTTTGCCTTTTTGACTCTTAGTGCTGAAAGTCCTGACTATCCAGATACTTGTGCAGAAACAACAAACAATCTTTTTCAATTTGAAAACGCCACCCAAACACTTCAAAAAAGTGGAAATGCTGAACAAACAAGAGAGTGTACTTCTTGGATAGGGCCGAGGTGCAGGAGTTATAGCTATACCACCGACAATGACTACTTTAAAATAACAACTCCGACATCCGGTATTTTAGAAATCACCATTACAGGAAATAATGCGCGCTTTAATACCACCACAGCAGGAAGCTGCCCAAATCAAAACACTGCAAGAACAACCCAAACTATTACCCTCGATGAGGCCACAACAGCGTTTTATGTCACTGCTTTTGCGACCCAGTGGAATACGGCAGACTACACACTTAGCGTCAAATTTACTCCCGATAAACCAAAATTTTCCATTTCAGATGTTACACTAAACGAAGGAAATCACGGTTGGTATACCAAAAAAATTCCCGTCACGCTAAGTGCTCCTCACAATGAAACAGTCACCGTGGACTATACTACCTCCAATGGCACAGCTACAATTGCGAATGAAGACTACCGAGCTGCCTCAGGAACACTTACCTTTCTGCCTGGCGAAACAACACGCATGATTTCCGTAGAGTTAAATGGAGATACCATTGAGGAGCCTGATGAATTTTTCACGATTACACTTTTTAATCCATCGAATAATGTTCAAATCTCAAATGCTACTGCAACCGTAACTCTCCTGAACGATGACGGGCATGTTGTTCAAAATAACTTACGTGATTTTCTCATCCGCAATCCAGCAAATACACGCAACATCCGAGGTAATTTTTCCATGATTGGAAACTCTGTATTGTGTCCAAAAAACAACCTAGGACAATGTATCGCCGACTCCAACACAGCCAACAACAGCCTTGATTTAAAGTTTATCAATACCGACAATTACAACGGCACCTACAAGAACTCCTCTAGAGCACAATTAGCTATTCCCAATGATGCCATTATCAAATGGGCAGGACTCTATACGCAAGGTTATATACAAGGTATAACCAACACAACAACTATCTCCAACACGCTCACAGGCACCCCCACAAGGCTTACCATCCCCTCTATTGGCGACATCCACCTCACTCCTTCAATTTCCAATATTTTTGCCAATGGCACCAGCGGCTATAGTTATGGCTCCTTTAGCGAAATCAACCAACTTGTTGGAAAAAAAGGTTCCGAAGTAAACGGTTGGATTACGGCTGCTAATATTATTGCGCACGAAGGAACAGATAGTAGCGGTCTAGGCAACTATGGCGCATGGGCCATGGCGGTTGTTTTTGAAGATGAAACGCTTTCACTGAAAAATATTTCTGTTTTTGATGGTTACCGCGCAGTCTATAATGCCACAGGATACACTACCGTAGACATAACAATAGATGGCTTTTTAACACCTACAAGCGGAGATATTAGTTCAGCGTTGGCTATTTTTGCTGGGGAGGGCGACAAAAACATTCAGGGCGACAGATTGTATTTAGATGGCACTGAAATCAGCATTGCTGATAATAATGCCTTCAATTCTTCCATTACTGGGGTCACAAGAAACCCTAGTCTCATTAACAATCAAGGGATTGACATCCAAAACCATGATGTTAGCAACATCATTGAAAACGGGCAACAAAGCGCTGTTATTCGTCTTACCTCTACCCAAGATAAGTACTTTCCAAGTGTTGTCGCTTTTACCACTGAACTTTATGAGCCAAGAGTATGTTATGCTCAATCTTTTTGGGATGAAAGTGGAAATGAACTTCAAACCATTTCCGTTGGCGACATTATCACCGTGGCAACATGGCTTTCAAACATGAAAAAAGACGCAGAAGACTCCAACCTTGAAACCGCAGACAAAGTTGAGATTACTGTCGAGCTAGACTCAGACAACCTAGAATACGTCCCTCAAAGCATCACTATACAAAATATTGGAGAATCAGCAGCTTATGCAAAAACCGATGCAAAAGATGGGGATACTGCAGAGTTTTTCTTTGATACAAACACAACAAAATGGCGCATTGGAACAGGTGCTGGCGGAACAGACGGAGGTAAACTTCTTCCTAACGAAGATAACAATCCTGACCAAAAAGTTTATGTGACTTTTCAAGCAAAAGTCACCCAATCTGGAGATATTTCTGTTAATAACCTTTATAAAGTTTCTTATGAAAATAGCCTTCTTGGGGTAAGATTTGGTGATGAATCACCTCTTAACATCGGCATCTGCACCGATTTTGACACCAACCTTTATGTCAGTGCCCCCCTAGGTGCTTTTAATGTGGTCAATGCTGGGTTTAGTGGAAACAGCAACAGTACAAATGGGGCCGCAGAAGAAAATGCCCTCTACACCCAAGTCGCAGGACAGGGGTTTGCTGTGACTGTTTTGGCCCTTGGAAGTGATTATTCTTCCCTTCAACCCTACACTGGCACTGTTTATGTGGGTCTTATCGAAAACCCAGGCTATGTTGCAGGAGCAGGTGGAGCCAATCAAGCCCTATGTGATAGCGCGCAAACATCATCTTCCCAAGCTGTCGTTTTCAACGGGGAAACACAAAAAACCATCGGATTCTCTTACCCTGAGGCCCACAAGGGTCTTGGCTTTAAAGTGAGTTTTGGCGAAGAGGGTAACTTGCAACATGTTTGCTCCCGCGACCCTGGTGGTTTTGCTGTGCGTCCCGCCTCCTACACTTTTGAAACAGACTCCAACCTTTTGGGGGGAGATACTTACACATTAACCATTAAAGCTGAAGACGCAGACAACAATCCAACAACATACTATACCCAATCTAGCAATAAGATTGATGCTAGCATGGAACTTGACATACCTGCAGGATGCGCATTACCTGCTTGGAATCAACCCATACCACTCACAGGAACTTTTACTAGTGGAGTATTAACATACCTCTCTTTTAGTTACTCCAATGTAGGCGATATACGAGTCACAGTAAAGGATGAAAGCTGGACCAGTGTAGACCAAGGAAGCGTAAATGGAAAAGGGTATGATGATTGTATTGTTGGCAGCAGCAGTAACATGCCCGTTGGAGGAAAAGTGGGATGCAATGTCAGTAAAGAGGAAACTTTCTCTTTCGCGGCTACAAAGTTTAAAAACACCGCCTCTTTTATTAATGCACAACCATTTTACTACACATCAGGAGGCAACGGCATTAGTCCAACTCTCCAGATTAACACACAAGCCCTCCTAAGTAATGACACTGTTGCTACCAACTACACACAAGACTGTTTTGCAGAAAACATTAGTACCAATCTAACACTTAGTACTGCATCCGAAGAGCTCAAAAACACCATCACCTATCTTCCTGACAATAACACCCTTAGCGCAGATAATGAGGATGTCACAATTTCCACACTTGAAAATGAATTCAATGCAGGCATGGCCGATGTGCGTATCTTTTTCAATTTTTCCCGCCAAACAAATGCCACCCACGAGCCTTTCCGAGTTTTTCTCGGAGATTTTAACGTAACATCAACTACAGACACTAGTGGTTTAACTGGGGTTGATTTTGATCGTACAATCAATGCAGACCACAACGCCACTTTCTATTACGGCCGTGTTCATGCGCCCGACCAACGGTTTGGTGGAAAAAGCGGGACGGCAAGAGTGTATTATGAAGTGTTTTGTAGAGATTGCGATCGCACAGACTTTAATGCCGCAGGAACACCAAGCCCCGATACGCTACATTGGTTCCAAAATGCTCTTCACGATACATTAGCCGAGGGCAATGTATCGCTTTTTGATTCTGTTGGGAATGTAAGATTTGGAAGTGCAACCTATGGAGCTGCAACACCAACCGCCGAAACAACCGCCATTGCCAACGGAGTTGAAACGCTTGTGGTCACAACAGATAAAACTCCTTACACTGACCGTATTCGCTTTACTCCATCCCCATGGCTCATTCACAATCCTTTTAACGCAGGTGCCACCCGAGATGATTTTACGGTTGAGTTTTTTGGCTCTGGTGCGTGGGCAGGAGAAGGTTCGGTACATAAAACAGAAGGTGGGAATGTCGGGACACACGCACACACGACAGACGACAACACGACTATTAAACGCAACAACAGAAGGATGAGTTGGTGATGCGCAGCGCATTTTCGATGATAGAACTGGTGATTTCTATTGTTGTTATGGGAATTGTCGTAGCCAGCTTGCCAATAATTTTACTCCAAACCCAAAACAACCTTGCCTACGCCTTACAACAAGAAGCCGTCATGGCATCTAAGGCCAAGATTGGCTATATTATGGCTTATGATTGGGACGTTAGCTCCTACGAAGACACAAGTGGCTACACAAGGGTACTTAATACTGACGGCGCCGCCGCAGACAACGGGTTTAACGTAGTACCTCTTTCTGTACCACCTCGTCGCGTTGGGCATGTGCAAACTGACCGCAGACAACGCTTGCGAAACGACCTTGCTACCCCGACCCTTGCAGGAAATTTTGGAACACAAACCGCCCCCCACTCCAACATGGCCACAGGATTCCCTGATATTGATGACTTTCACGGACATGTCGAAACGACCACCATTGTCGCCGATGACTACGATGTGGTTCTTCGCACCACACTTACCCCAACCATCAGGTACGTTAGCGACAGTCCAAATGCTGGTAGCAATTACAACCAAACAACACTGCCCTTCACATTCGCCACAGCCGCTGCCGCAGGCATTACCAACATTAAGATGATAGAAATTCGCACCACAGACACGGCAACGGGAGGAAATACCATCGACCTCACCTTGCGCGCTTATGCGAGCAACATTGGTGAAAGCCGCATACTGGAGCGCACATGGTAAAACGCCCAGCCTTTACGCTCCTTGAGCTTGTGATGGTCATCGTCGTTTTTGGTATCGTTGCCTCCATTGGCGCAGATATTATCAGCTCCATGTACCAAAACTACTTGCGCACCCGCGCTATCAACCGCCTTCAGGCGCAAACGGAGATAACCTTAGAGCAAATTGCCAGACGCTTACAATTCCGCGTGAAGGAGAGTGTCATTGCAAGAGAGCCTAATGTTGATTTTTTATCGTTAGCAGATGACAGCGTTGATGGCAACTACACTATTCTTGAATGGATTGGCTACAGCAATGAGAGTTTACGAGGAACCACTATGCCCCTATGGACAGGACTCGTTGACCTAGACCCCAGCGTGAACCCCACCCTAGTGAGCCCTGGAAGTGATTTTACAACCGCAGGAACACTCATGAATGTCCTGACGGGGGGAGGTGTTGACCTCACAGCGGGAAAAGAGGCGGCGCTTATTTTTAGAAAACCTACCAATATTGCAGATTTTGGCTGGGGACTCAATGCCAACACCGATGGAATCAATGCGCTCAAAGTCACCCAAGGGACAAATCAAGAAGAGCTCACCATCACTTCTGCTACTGTTCCCAATGAAATTTACGAGCACTACTACCTCGCCCACACGGCGTACGCCCTTGTGCCCGTTTACGGCGCGGCCCTTAATCCCAATGATTTCAATCTTACCTTGCGGTACAACTACCAACCGTGGCATAACCAATTTTACACCGCAGGAAGCGAGGCTGTGATGGCCCAAAACGTACGACTCTTTCGCTTTCGTCAAGATGCGAACCTGATTCGCCTTAAGCTGTGTTTGCACGACAATAACCAAACAGGCGTAGGAGATTTCATCGTTACATGTAAAGAAAAGGTGGTGTTCTGATGCGACGCGGGTTTAGTATGATTACGGCGATTATCTTCATCGTTTTAGTAGCCACGCTGGGCGCGTTGGCTTTGTCCCTTTCCACCCAAACCACCAAGCAAACCACCGACTTATTCTTACGCGAACAAGGGGAACTTTTAGCCCAAAGTGCTACCGAATTTGCCCTTTTGGCTTTTTCAGCCCACGAAATCAACGCCACCAATGGCTGTTTGCAGCAAATCAACGCCCAGTACCCACAAGCTGGCGCCAATGCTCTTTTTGACATCAACGTCACTTTGCGCTACCTTGGCAATGGCCTTCCTTGTAATGCAGGTTTTATTATCAACAACGCTGTTGCCACCAACGACTCTAACCTCACCCTTATTATCGACACACTTGTGACTTCCAACGCAGCCACCGAACCCATTCGCTTTCACCGTCGCACCCTCCAAAAACCCTAAAAAAAATAACAGACTCTTTTTCTCCTATCTCTTTAAGAATGGCTATGTTATAATTTCCCAAAGTCCCCAAAAATGGGGTTAGGAAAGGAGTTACCATGAACACTAGTATTGTTGGAAAACAATTCGAACTCACCGAAGCTATCAAGGGCTACATCGAGGCTGGATTTGATTCTTTAAGCAAATATAGCCTTGACATCATTTCTGCGCGCGCCGTCATCACTGCGGACGAAAAAAAAGGTAAAAAAGGCTTTGGGGTTGAACTGATTATCAATCTTGCGCACATGGATACCGTTGTGATTAAACAAAAAGAAAAAGACCTCTATGCAGCTATCGACCTAGCCGTTGAGCGCGCTAAAAAAGTGCTTCGTCGCCACCATGATAAAGTGACAGGTTACCGTGCGCGCACTGAAGAAACCCCTTCTGTCAAAGAAGTAGCTGAAAAAATCGATGGCGTAGATGAAATCGTCCCCATGGAACTTGACCTATACAAACCCATGGAAATCGAAGAAGCTCTTGAAAAACTCAAAAACAGCGAACAGCAGTTTCTTGTCTTTAACGACCAAGAGGCAAAAATGCGCGTTCTTTACAAGCGTTCAGACGAAAAATTCGGCCTATACTAACACATAGGGGCTTTACGCCCCTATCCTTCTTTTCATCTCTTCTATTATTTTTCCATCTTTTGCCATCTCAAACCATCTAAAAGGTGCCCCATGCTGCACATCACCCCCCAGCACATCACCTCCTTGACGGTATTGCAAGTCAAGCTCGGCAATCTCAAACCCATCAAGGGTTTTGCTAAAATCTTCCAAACGTTTCACTTCATGTTGGTGGGTAAATAAAAAGCAATATCCCTCCAAACCCGTACGGCTCACCCTTCCCCTTAACTGATGCAAAGAAGCCAACCCCAAACGTTCGGCCCCCACAATCACCACCGTAGAGAGTTTTGGCAAAGAGATACCAACTTCCACCACCGTCGTTGCAAGCAAAATAGTCCCCTGCTTAGCAAAAGAAGCCAGTACTGCTTCTTTTTCCTTATCTTTTCCGTGCGTTACATGTACACCCTTAAAGTGCTTTTCCCAAAAGCCTCGACCCTCCTCCAGAGATTGGTAGGAAAAATGCTCGCTCTCTTGGGTTAAGGGGTAGATAACAGCTACCTGATGGCCCAAGCCCACCTCGCGCTCAATGTGTGCCAGAAGGGTTTTAAAAGCCTCTTTGCGCACAATAGCTGTAGTGATTTTTTTCTCAAACGGCATTTGCCGAATAAACGAATACTCCACCAGTGTTGCGTTCATCATGCTGAGGGTGCGAGGGATGGGAGTGGCGGTAAATTGCAAAAAATGAGGATGCGTACTTTCCTCCTGCACCAAACGGCGTATGGCTTCCCGTTGCTTGGTGCCAAAACGGTGTTGTTCATCCACCATCACCAAATCACAAGGCGGCAACGCCTCATACAGCAGCGCATGGGTCCCGATGATACACTGCGCCTCTTTGGGCACCCCTTCTCTTGTGGAGCTTGTCACAAGAGCCAAGGGGAGTGCTTTGGGTAAAAACTTCTTCGCTTCTTCAAAAATCTGTACCGCCAAAATCGTTGTAGGAACCATAATGACGCATTTTTTGGGCTGTGCCATCACCGCACAAGCCAGCATTACAATCGTCTTGCCGCACCCCACGTCCCCCATAATAACCCGTCTAGCAGCATGGTCTTTCACAAAGTCTTCGCCAATTTCTCCTATAACACGCTTTTGATCTCCCGTAAGAGCAAAGGGAAGGCTCTTTATAAAAGCATTTACTGGGCCATCGAGTTTAGCTGAAGCCTTAAAATAGCGTTTTTTTCCCAGAAGTTTTTGGAGGTGGTTTAGCACTTCTGCCCTTTTTAGCACAGGCAACACGTGCTGCGAAAAAGAGGGCTCTTGGCGCAAGGCAAGGGTCTCGCGGCTAGGCTGGTGCAACTGCCACAACCGTGCGGCCTCGACCTCGCTAAGTCCACACTGAATCAACGCATTCTTGGTTACATACTCTTGCACAAGCTCCCGCATCCGAGGGTTTTGCAAAGGGGTTTTATAGCGCAAAAGGATAACATCAACTGTGGTGATTATCTTAGGCTGAACCAATTGCCAGTGGCCAAAGACAAACTCTGCTCGAGCGCTCACGTGGCAGGTTTTTTCCTCTTTAAACTGGGTAAAATGAAAGGGCTTGGGGTTAAAAATGACAAGCTTTACCTCTTTTTTCCACGTTTGACACCATGCCTTGACATGCAAGGTCTTAGCGTGGCGCGTCTGACCTTTACATGTAAGCTCCACCACCACTTCCCCCAACACAGGAGAAAGGGAGAGGTAAAGGTCATCGTATCGAACAGGAAGACAGAGGGCAAGATCTAAAAGGGTGGTGACGCCAAGCTTGGAAAAATCCTTGGCGTCTTTAGAGTTAGCGGGCTGCATCCACGTTGGTCACTACTGCAAAACTCAACTCCATAATCTCCCCATGGCGCGCAATAAAGGCATTGAGCTCTTCAAGGCTTAGCTCCTCAATCATGGCAAGTTGCGCCTTAGAATACCCCAACTCAAAGCCACGGTAGTACTCAAAAAAAGCCCTTGAAAGACGCTGCGAAAGGGTTTCGGTGCGCAAAGGCTCTGAACCCAGCAAAAAGCGCTTTGCCTGAGCCAACTCTGCCTCTGTGACACCCGTAGCTACAAATTGTGAGACCACTTCGCGCACTAAGCCCATCGCCTCTTCTTTGTTTTCATTTTTTGTTTGCAAATGACCGCTAAACTTGCTAGAACTTCGGTTGATAGTTACCCGTCCGTAGGCTGAGTAGGCTAAGCCGCGTTTGACGCGGATCTCTTCCATTAAGCGGCTACCAAAACCACTTTCTCCCAAAATAAAGGCTGCAACTCTGGCCTTATAAGCCTCAGGGTCCCCACTCTCAAGGTAAAAAGGTGCTCCAAAATAAACATACGCCTGCTCGCTAGGCTTGTGAATAATGGTTGTTTTAGGAGTGGCGCGCACCTGCGCATAGGGCAAGGTACGTTTTTCCCCCACGGGCAACCCTTCAAGGACACTGCGTGCATGGGCCATGGCCTCTTCTCTAGAAAGATCGCCGCCAATCACTACAATCGCATTGGACAAGTCCATATGTCCTTGAAAAAATGTTTTTACCTGTCCAAGGCTTATTGTGCGCACACTCTGAGGGGTGCCAAGGCCAGGATGTGCCAAAGGTGTTCCCTCAAACAACAATCCTCGTAAAGCAGTGCTGGCCACATAGTCAAAATCGCTCTCTCTACGCGAAAGATTGCCCAGCGTCATGAGGCGCACTTTCTCCACGCTCTCTTTGGTAAAATTAGGCGTACTAAGCAATCCTTTTAGTTTTTCTATCCCATAGGCAAACTGTTCCTTTAGGGTTCCTAGTTCAAACACCAAGGTTTCCGTACCTGCATTGACAGTAAGATTAATAGCACGCTGCTCAAGCTCCTTGGCAAATCCTACGGCCCCTAGCCCTTGCGTACCCTCTCCCAGTACTCCCGCCACAAAACGGGCGAGACCTGAAGTATCACCATCCTCAACACTTCCTGCGACTTGCATAACAAGCTGCAAAGAGACAATAGGCAATGCGGTGCTTTGCTCAAACACAACGGGGACTTCCACCCCTTTAATCGATACATGTAACAGTTCTTGGCTCAAAAGTGCTCCTTGCATGACCAATACTATGGCAATGCTTTTATTAAGGTTTTTACAAAACCCGCGGCATGTTTCGCAAACAACGCCCATAATAGGCATTGCAATCAATCTATGCAGAAAAGGTTTCAAGAATTTCATAGGCAGTATTTCGCTTTGCTGGAATTTCGCCCACATCATTAATAAGACGAATCATCTCATCTTGATGCATTTGGTTGGTCACGCCAGCAGCCGCGACAACATTTTCTTCCATCATAGTGCTTCCTAGGTCGTTTGCCCCAAACAGCAACGCCAACTGCCCCACATAACTTCCTTGCGTCACCCACGAACTTTGGATGTTGGGAAAATTATCCAAGTAGAGCCGACTAACGGCCAAAAGGCGCAAGTAGCGGTTGGGTGATTGTTTTTTAAGGTCGGGAAGTTCTGCTAAGAGTTTG
>Ga0075011_10001222_pt1 | contig 13828 bp, 9 predicted proteins | sample TARM_MetaG_T_14_FD_72354 | JGI IMG/M metagenome (GOLD analysis project Ga0075011, IMG submission 72354) | Freshwater microbial communities from Pennsylvania, USA, analyzing microbe dynamics in response to fracking - TARM_MetaG_T_14 | ecosystem: Environmental > Aquatic > Freshwater > River...
CTGTATTGCCAATATGTTTATGGTTCCTATCGCCATCCTTATCCAACATTATGGATCACCTGAGTTTGGCTTTCAATCGGCCATAATGCCAGTGAATTTGCAGATATTACGACCCTAAACTTTTTAGTAAACAATTTATTCCCCGTCACCCTCGGTAATATTATCGGTGGTGGTGTGATCGTTGGTTTGATGCACTGGATGATCTATTTGCGTCCGGCACAAAAAAGCAAAATTAAAATAATTTTATAGTTACACCCGATTTTTTATTTCTAACTACAAGGTAAATCTTTATGACTAAGCTTAATGAAGAATTTGCATCGGCATGGCAAGGTTTTGCTGGTGATGCTTGGAAAACTGAAGTTAACGTTCGTGACTTCATCCAACAAAACTACACTCCTTTTGAAGGTGATGAAAGTTTCCTAGCGACAGCGACCAAAGCAACTGATGTGCTTTGGGCAAAAGTGATGGAAGGGATCAAACTGGAAAACAGTACCCATGCTCCTGTTGATTTCGATACAGATCTTGTGTCGACTATTACGGCTCATGATGCGGGTTACATCAACCAAGATTTAGAAGCCATTGTTGGTCTGCAAACTGATGCGCCTTTAAAACGTGCGATTATCCCTAACGGTGGTATTCGTATGATCGAAGGTTCTTGTAAAGTTTATGGCAAAGAACTCGATCCTACGATCAATAAAATTTACTCTGAATTCCGCAAAACACATAACCAGGGTGTTTTTGATGTTTACACTGGCGACATCCTTAAATGTCGTAAATCAGGTATCTTAACAGGTTTGCCTGATGCTTACGGCCGTGGTCGTATTATCGGTGATTACCGCCGCATTGCGTTATACGGAATTGACTTCCTGATGGCAGATAAATCTAAGCAACATAAGAGCTTAGAAAAAGATTTACTGGCCGGCACAACACTTGAAGACACACTAAAATTACGTGAAGAGATCTTCGAGCAATACCGTGCACTGGCGCAAATGAAAGAGATGGCGGCTAAATACGGCTGTGATATTTCTCACCCGGCACAAAATGCTAAAGAAGCCATTCAGTGGACTTACTTCGGTTACCTGGCAGCAATCAAATCTCAAAATGGCGCAGCAATGTCATTTGGTCGTACTGCAACTTTCCTTGATATCTTTATCGAAAAAGATCTTAAAGCGGGTAAAATTACTGAGCAAGAAGCACAAGAACTGATCGATCACCTGGTCATGAAACTACGTATGGTGCGTTTCCTACGTACGCCTGAATACGATGATCTGTTCTCTGGTGACCCTATCTGGGCAACTGAATCTATTGGTGGTATGGGTGTTGATGGTCGTACGCTGGTGACTAAAAACAGCTTCCGTTTCCTACACACACAATACACTATGGGACCTTCTCCAGAGCCAAACATTACTGTGTTATGGTCTGAAGCGCTACCAATCAACTTCAAAAAATACTGTGCAAAAGTATCTATCGATACTTCATCAATCCAGTATGAAAATGATGACCTGATGCGCACTGATTTCGATAATGATGATTACGCTATCGCTTGTTGTGTATCACCTATGATTGTCGGCAAACAGATGCAATTCTTTGGCGCTCGCGCCAACCTTGCTAAAACTTTGCTTTACGCAATTAACGGCGGCGTAGATGAAAAATCTAAAATGCAGGTTGGCCCTAAAACATTGCCAGCAATCACTTCAGAGGTCCTGGATTATGATGAAGTATTATCTAATCTTGACCACTTCATGGACTGGTTAGCTGAAACATATGTCACCGCACTTAACTGTATCCATTACATGCATGACAAATACAGCTACGAAGCTGCACTAATGGCACTGCATGATCGTGATGTTGAACGCACAATGGCTTGTGGTATTGCTGGTCTTTCAATTGCAGCAGATTCACTTTCTGCAATCAAATACGCAACAGTTAAACCTGTTCGTGATGAAGACGGTATTGCAACTGACTTCACCATCGAGGGTGATTACCCTAAATTTGGTAACAATGACCCGCGTGTTGATGAGATGGCTTGTGATCTTGTTGAACGTTTCATGAAGAAAATTCAATCTCACAAAATGTACCGCAATGCACGCGCAACACAGTCTATCCTTACTATTACTTCTAACGTGGTATACGGTAAGAAAACAGGTAACACACCTGATGGACGTCGTGCCGGCATGCCGTTTGCCCCTGGTGCCAATCCAATGCACGGACGTGATGAAAAGGGTGCGGTTGCATCATTAACATCTGTTTCTAAACTGCCATTCGCCTACGCACAAGACGGTATTTCTTATACTTTCTCTATCGTACCGAATGCATTAGGTAAAACTGACGATTCACGCAAAGCCAACTTAGCGGGTCTGATGGACGGTTACTTTAAGCACACGCCTGAAATTGAAGGTGGTCAGCACTTAAACGTCAACGTGATGAACCGTGAAATGCTTGTAGATGCAATGGAAAATCCTGAAAAATACCCTCAGTTGACTATCCGCGTTTCCGGTTACGCTGTGCGTTTTAACTCGTTAACTAAAGAACAGCAAAACGATGTTATCTCACGTACATTTACAGCTAACCTGTAAAAACAAGAGATAAACAGGTTAACTTATTTGTTAGCCTGTTATAATCAAAAAAGGTTTCATTCTTCGGGATGAAACCTTTCTTTTTATCTACAATAAAGTGATTATTTGATCTCTCTCTTTACCAAGAAACAGATCAAATAATCAGTTTGAAAGGGGGTTTGATGTCATTAACTGGGCGTGTTCATTCTATTGAAACTTGCGGCACCGTCGATGGGCCGGGGATCCGTTTCATTATCTTTTTACAGGGCTGTTTAATGCGCTGTAAATACTGCCACAATCGTGATACCTGGGATATTGAAGGTGGCAAAATAATGAGCGTTGATGAATTGATGGCAGATCTTGTGCAGTACCGTCATTATATGAATGCATCGGGTGGTGGTGTCACAATTTCCGGTGGTGAAGCTATGCTGCAGCCAGAATTTGTTAAAGCCATTTTTCACGCCTGTAAAATGGAAGGTATCCATACTTGTCTTGATACCAACGGTTTTGTTCGCCGAATTGATGATACCGTGAAAGAGATCTTAGATGTCACCGATCTGGTTTTATTAGATATCAAGCAGATGGATAATGACAAGCATATCGACCTCACTCATGTTAGTAATAAATACACCCTTGAATTTGCAAAATATCTGGCGCAGCGCAATCAGCCCGTTTACCTGCGTTATGTCGTGGTACCCGGCATTACCGATTGCATTGAAGATGCGCATGCGCTGGGTAAATTCATTGCTCCGATGAAAAACATCGAAAAAATTGAGATGCTTCCTTACCATGAACTGGGTAAACATAAGTGGACGGCAATGGGTGAGATTTACCCGCTTGATGGTGTTAGCCCCCCTTCACGGGAAACCATGGAAGATATTAAAAACATCCTTCTGCAATACCACGATAACGTTATTTATTGACCGATAGAAGACAGGTAAACAAAGAAGTTACCTGTCTTGATAGAGCCCCATTATGACCCCTTTTATTTGTCCGCTTTGCCAGAGTGCTTTACAACAGACAGTTAACACGCAAATCTGTGCCAATAACCACCATTTTGATATTGCCAAAGAAGGTTACTTAAATCTGCTTCCCGTGAATGCCAAAGGTTCAAAAAATCCGGGCGATAATAAAGAGATGATGCAGGCAAGACGTGCCTTCTTAAACAGCAAGGGTTATTTACCATTAGCAGAAAAAGTCGCGGAGTTAGTGTCTGCATACCTGGCAGATAAAGAGCAAGCTCAACTGCTTGATTTAGGTTGCGGCGAAGGCTATTACACTGCACATCTGGCCGCGCAGCTTCCAGAGCAGTTTGTGATTAACGGCCTGGATATTTCCAAAGTGGCAATACGCTATGCGGCTAAGCGCTATAAAAAGATTAACTTCTGTGTCGCCAGCGCATACGCGGTGCCGCTCGCTGATAACAGTGTAGATGCATTAATACGCATCTACGCCCCGTCACTGGAAAGTGAACTGCAGCGCTTAATAAAGCCTGCGGGTTATCTGATAACCGTCACCCCTGCCCCGCGTCATCTGCTGCAACTGCGAGAAAAAATTTACCAGCAGGTCAATGACCATGCTCAGGGTAATTCAGCCCCTTGCGGATTTGACAAAATCGAGCAGATAAATCTTAATTATCAGCTCACCATTGAGTCGCCAACCATAGTGCAAAATTTAATCAACATGACCCCTTTTGCCTGGAAGTTCAGCGAGCAAAAAATGCGCGATCTGTTAGCAGAGCAACACTGGGAAATTGATTGTGATTTTAATATCGAAATTTACCAGAAACGCTAAAAAATCAAATAAGCTCATGGCGCTGTAAAAACTGATCGCCACCTAATTTAAAGGCATGAGTGAGCAACAACGCCAAGTCTAAATAAGCGGGGCGCTGCACAATAACAGCTTGCTTGTCATTACTGCCATTAAGCTTTTCATGGATAGCGATATACCAAGGTAACAATTGGTTCGGCAATAATTTCTGCGAACGTTTACCTAGCCAGTACAACCCCTGAATAGGCAGCCCGAGCAGAAACAGGATGAATGTCGCCGTGACAGGCCAGCTAAAGAAAGCAGGAAGCGCAATGTTCAAGGCGATGATCAGCATTATAAAAGCAGGTGTGGTCTTGACTGACAAACGCGTGTAAAAGGCAACTTTACTGTCGGCAAACAAGCAATTTAAGACATTTTGCTTTGGCCAGCTTTGCAGATACTTATCGCCTTGCTTAATAACAGCAAAAAATGAATTCAAAAACACCTCGCCTAATAGCTTGTTGAGAAAATACCCTATAACCAACACTAACAAAAGTTCATTAATTTGTTAATGAAAAATTTACTTTTAAATTAATTTTTCCAAATTCTTGATTGTCATTTAAGTACATCGGCGTAGACTTCAAGGTAAAGAATTTGAGCCAAATATGCCAATAAATAGTGATATATTTTGGATGCTTAGCTCACCAATAACGCTATTCAGCATTCACCAAGTAAGATGCTGATATTATCAATTTACTTACTGGAACTTCTTATGAACAACAAACTTGTCCTTGTCCTGAACTGTGGTAGTTCATCCCTTAAATTTGCCGTTATTAATGCCCAAAGTGGTGATGAGATCATTAGTGGTCTGGCTGAATGCTTTAATCTTCCTGATGCACGCATTAAATGGACAATTGCAGGGAAGAAAAAATCCACCAGCCTCCCCTCTCACAGCGCTCATTCCGCAGCAATTTCTTATATCGTTGAAGAGATCATCAAAAAAGAGGAAGGGTTGGCTGAGCAGTTTGTGGCAATAGGTCACCGCATTGTTCATGGCGGAGAAAAGTTCACTGAATCTGTCATTATTGACGACGCTGTGCTGGAGGGAATTGAAGAGTGTGCATCACTGGCACCACTGCATAACCCTGCACATATTTTAGGTATTAAAGCCGCACAATCGGCCTTTCCTACACTGCCTCAAGTTGCCGTATTTGATACAGCCTTCCATCAAAGCATGCCCGCTAAAGCCTTTATGTATGCACTGCCTTACAACCTTTATAAAGAGAAGGGTATTCGTCGTTACGGTATGCACGGCACAAGCCACCTGTTTGTAAGCCAGGAAGCAGCTAAAGCACTGCATAAGCCTGTTGAAGAGATTAATGTGATATCGGCGCATTTAGGCAATGGCGCATCGGTAACAGCAATTAAAAATGGTAAAAGCGTTGATACCAGTATGGGCATGACGCCGCTTGAAGGTCTGGTTATGGGCACGCGCTGTGGTGATATCGACCCGAGTATTATCGAACATTTAGTGACGCGTGAAGGCTACAGCCTTAAGGGGGTAATGGATATGCTGCAAAAACAAAGCGGCTTATTGGGTATTTCCGGTATTTCCAGCGACTTCCGTAAAATCAATGAAAACTGTAATAATGGCCATCCGGGTGCAACCCTGGCGATGGAGATGTTCTGTTACCGTTTAGCCAAATATATTGCTTCTTACGCCGTTCCATTGGGCCGTATTGATGCCATTATCTTTACCGGTGGCATAGGTGAAAACGCCATGATCGTGCGCGAGAAAGTATTAGCTTTATTGGCAATATTTGGCTATCAAATTGATCCTGTCAAAAATGCAGCGACAATTTTAGGCAAACAGGGGATCATTACCGTCGAAGGTTCTCCAGTTGCTATGGTTATCCCGACAAATGAAGAGTGGGTCATTGCACAAGATGCGGCACAACTCGTTGCAAATCAATAATTATTAATATCGGTAGGGGATAAAATCCCCACCTTTTTATCTAACTTTTATCTCTACAAGGAATCGTCATGCCCCGCACAATCATGCTCATACCCATCGGCTCGGGTGTTGGTGTTACTTCAGTCAGTCTTGGTATGGTCCGCGCTATGGAACGTCAAGGTGTTGCAGTTAACTTCTTCAAACCTATTGCTCAACCTCGTATGGGTGATACCGGACCTGAGCGCTCAACCGCTACGTTACGTCATGGTTCATCATCAATCAATCCGCCTGAACCCTTTGCAATGAAATATGCAGAAAACCTTATCTCCTCGGGCAAAACATCAGATCTATTAGAAAATATTGTTGAACGTTTTCGCCAGGGCACAAAAGAGAGCGATGTAATTATTGTTGAAGGACTTGTGCCCACCGATAAGCATCAGTTTGCCAACGATATAAACTACAGCATAGCCAAAGCATTAGGCGCAGAGATGGTTTTTGTTACTCATCCGAGTAATGACACTTCACAACAGTTAAAAGAGCGCATAGAAATTGCAGTTTCCTCTTTTGGCGGTAAAGAAAATAATAGTATCGCCGGTTGTATCATTAACAAAGTTGGCGCCCCCATTGATGAAAATGATAAATCACGTCCGGATCTAACAGAAATGTTTGATATCCCGGCTGCGTCGGCACCAAACAGCAATCTTGAAGTGCTGCAGATGTTCAGCAAAAGCCCTCTGCCGATTCTTGGCTGCATTCCCTGGAGCGCAGAGCTGATTGCACCACGTGTAAAAGATCTGGCTGTTCACTTGGGAGCACAGATATTAAATAAGGGTGATATTGACCACCGTCGTTTACACAGCGTCACTTTCTGTGCCCGCTCCATTCCCAATATGATAGAGCACTTTAAAGCGGGTTCGATGCTGGTAACTTCCGGCGATCGCAGTGATGTGATTATTGCAGCGTGCCTGGCTGTAATGAACGGTATGAAAATTGGCTGTTTATTATTGACTGGTGATTACCCGCCGGAAGACGAAGTGATGAAACTGTGCAGCCGAGCAATGGAATCTGGCTTGCCTATTTTACTGATCAAGAGCAACACCTGGCAGACAGCGCAGCGCCTGCAAAACTTCAATATGGAAATTCCTGTTGATGATGTTGAGCGCATCGAAAAAGTGCAGGAATATATTGCCAGCCATATAGACAACCATTGGTTAAATACGCTGACGGAAGATTCCTCTTTATCCCGTCGCCTTTCTCCACCGGCATTCCGTTACCACTTGACTGAACTGGCACGTAAAACCAGTCAGCGCATTGTCTTACCCGAAGGCGAAGAGCCGCGTACGATTAAAGCTGCGCTTATCTGCGCACAACGCGGCATTGCAAAGCCCGTTTTATTAGGCAACCCAGAAGAGATCCAGAGAATTGCAACGCAGCAGGGGATTATATTAACCGATGAAGTAGAAATAATTAATCCGTTTGATGTCATTGAGCGTTACGTTGCACCTATGGTTGAACTGCGTAAATCCAAAGGGTTGACTGAAGTGGTTGCCCGTGAGCAACTGCAGGATACGGTTGTATTGGGTACTATGATGCTCGCTGAAAATGAAGTGGCAGGTCTGGTCTCTGGTGCCATTCATACCACTGCAAATACAATTCGTCCGGCACTGCAGTTAGTAAAAACAGCGCCCGATGCAAGTTTAGTGTCGTCAATCTTCTTTATGCTTTTACCTGATCAAGTGCTGGTTTATGGTGACTGTGCAATCAATCCCGATCCCACTGCTGAGCAACTTGCCGATATCGCTATTCAGTCTGCAGATTCTGCCATTGCATTTGGGATCGATCCTAAAGTCGCCATGATCAGCTACTCGACGGGTACTTCAGGTGCGGGTTCTGATGTAGAAAAAGTACGTGAAGCAACCAAAATAGCGCAGGCACGTCGCCCGGATCTGCTCATTGATGGTCCACTACAATATGATGCGGCAGTTATGGAAAATGTGGCTAAGAGTAAAGCCCCCAATAGTCCAGTGGCGGGTAAAGCGACCGTATTTATTTTCCCGGATCTGAACACAGGTAATACTACTTATAAAGCGGTACAACGTAGTGCAGATCTGATCAGTATTGGTCCAATGCTGCAAGGTATGCGCAAGCCTGTCAATGACTTGTCTCGCGGTGCATTAGTTGACGATATTGTCTACACAATCGCACTTACTGCAATTCAGGCAACACAAGCGCAAGATAAAACAAAAGCAGATCAAGAGCTATTATTGTTAGCACAATAATCAATACGCTAGCCCTTAACAAAAAGCCCCGCTTTGTATGACAGAGCGGGGCTTTTTTATATTAAAGAGAGAATTAAAACTGCACTAATAAACATTTCAATCCTCGGTCAGGAGAGATATTGGAAAATTCATCCGGAGGGGTTATACACCGGATAATCTGCGCATCAGGACAGGCATCATGAAGCGTATCGATTAAAAACTGAAAATCTAAATCAGGTGAATTTAAGCATAACAGTGCCATTCCCCCTGCATTTAATAACTCAGGCAAACGGCGCATGATCTTCGGATAATCGCGCTTTATATTGACACTGCCTTTCTGCAGCGAAGGCGGATCAGCAATAATAATATCGTAAGGTCCCAAACGTTTAATTTTACCCCAGGATTTAAAAAGATCATGGCCTAAGTATTTAACTTTACTTAAATCATGTCCATTTAATCTATGGTTATCGCGTCCAACCGCCAGTGCCGCTTTACTCATATCCAGATTGATAACCTGCTCTGCGCCGCCGGCGATTGCTGCATTGGAAAATGCACAGGTATATGAAAAAAGATTTAATACGCGTTTATTCTGGCTGTTTTCCTGGATCCATTTACGGCCATTTTTCATATCCAGAAAAATCCCGTAATTTTGCTTACTACCTAAGTTAATCTGGTAGCGCAGCGCATTCTCTGTGGCGATTAAATCGCAGACAGGCTCACCAAACAGCACAGCTGTCGGGGCAAAGTCTCGACAACGATACTGAACCTGAACGCTTTTTACGTTGAATCCTAATTCCGCCATTTTACTCCGCAACTGCGTGCTCAGATTATGCAGCCAGGGCTCCTCCACTTCGTTATATAAAATAATGAGCAGCACAGGCGATAGCCAGTCAATATTAATATGGTTGCAGCCTGGGAAGCAAGAACCACGCCCATGTAATAAACGTTGCATCTCATTTTCAGGCAATGAAGCAATCTTTGACCAGTTGATATTTTCTACTATGTTCATCTTTAATTATCTTCTTCTGTAGCAAGGTGCCGCGCTGCAATCTCTTCATCTGAGCTTAGTAAGATAGCAAACCAATGCCCTTCTTTACTATTTTCTATGGCTATTTTAAAAAGCATAGTCAGGGGAACAGAGAGTAACATGCCTACCATACCCAATAGCCACCCCCAAAAAATCAGTGATAAAAATACCACTAAAGTCGACAACCCCAGACTGCGCCCCATAAACTTAGGCTCAATAACACTACCCATGACCATATTAACAGCGCCAAACAGACAGATAACAACCGCAGCATAGCCCATACCAAGCTGTAAAAAAGTCAGGATAACAGCTGGTACAGCAGCAATAAGCGAGCCTATATTTGGGATATAGTTAAGCAGGAAGGCCAATAAGGCCCACAACACAAAAAAGTCAACACCTAATAACCATAAAACCACACCGATAATTAAACCTGTCGCTAAGCTGATAACCGTTTTTATCGCCATATAGCGATTCACCATATTTAAGACGTGATCTAAGCGTTTTTTTGTCGTCACTGAATCATCAAAGGCGATATGCAGTTTTCTGGCAAAACCTTGCCCCTCTGCAAGCATAAAGACCACTGTGAGCAGCAAAAGAAAGACATTACCTAAGACGCTACTGAAGCCTGATAAGGTTGTCGTCACCAAAGTCATCACCTTGGCGGGATCAAAATAGCCCTGTATCTCAGCCATTGAAATAGCAACATTATGTTCTCCCATCCAACCTATTAACCAGTCAATTTTATCCGCTAATTGCGCTTCATAGAGGGGAGCTGCCTGCCTGAAATCGTTTACTGCTGAGCCTATAATCCCACCTAAAATAATAAACAGTGAAAATATGAAAATAATCATCAGCGCAATAGCCAGGCCACGCGGCATTTTTCTCTCTGCTAAAAAGTTGATAGCAGGATTGCAGATAATAGCCACAAACAGAGAGAGTAAAAAAGGTACAACGATCGGGGCCGCAACTTTTATTCCCGCCAGGCAAATAACTATCGCTGAAAAATACAGCGCACAACGGGCAAATGTGGATACATTTGACATAACAATCTCATCTAATGATTAAAGTAATGAAGAAGCTTATTACCGCTTGCGCTGATACGCAAAGACTTTTTGACTTAGTTATTGAGAAGTGGTCCATCTGTTGTAATAAAATTACAACTGATAGTAAATCACCAAAATAGCTTGTAAAATAGCTTTTTCAGATCACAAAAGTTACGCTTTGAAACCGTTATCTTAGCCGTACTCTAATTTTTGATTGTTATTCTGTAATTTACTTACATATGATCTCGATCAATGCATCAAAAAAGCAAATTTCTATAATCAGTGTTGAAGTTTTTTACTAAGATTAGTTTTCAGGTCAATGAGCGCAATTTTACTAAAACATTTTTAACTTTTATTTTTATAAATCATTGGAGAATATTATGACAGTAAGCACAGTTGCTGAATTAGAGGCCCTGATTGCGCGCGTTAAAGCCGCTCAAGCAGAGTATGCAACTTTTTCACAAGAAAAGGTTAATGAAATATTCCGCGTTGCAGCACTTAAAGTATCGACTCACCGTATCGAACTTGCAAAAATGGCTGTTGCAGAAACAGGCATGGGTATAGTAGAAGATAAAGTCATTAAAAATCACTTTGCTTCTGAATTCATTTACAACAGTTACGCAGATACAAAAACAGTGGGTGAAATATCGCGCAATGAATCGTTAAATACGGTGACACTTGCTGAGCCTATGGGCATCATCTGTGCAATTATCCCAACAACTAACCCTACATCAACAGCTATCTTTAAGACCTTAATGGCGCTTAAAACAGGTAACGGTTGTATTGTTGCACCACATCCACGTGCTAAAGAGTGTACAAACTACGCGGCTAAACTTGTTTTAGAAGCAGCAATCTCAGCGGGCGCGCCAAAAGATATTATCGGCTGGATTGACATACCGTCACTTGAACTTACCAATACCATTATGAAACATGACGATACAGCGATTATCCTTGCAACTGGTGGTCCAGGCATGGTTAAAGCAGCATACTCATCAGGTAACCCTGCAATCGGTGTTGGCGCAGGTAACACACCTGTTGTAATCGATGAAACTGCAGATATCAAACGTGCAGTATCTTCAATTCTTATGTCAAAAACATTTGATAACGGCATGATCTGTGCTTCTGAGCAGGCTGTAATTGTTGTTGAATCTAAATATGAAGAATTTAAAGCGCGTCTTGCAGAATACGGCGGCTACATGTTAAACGCTGCTGATACAGAAAAAGTAGCTAACGCTATGTTTATTGATGGCGCGCTTAACGCTAAAATCGTAGGTCAATCTGCATACACAATTGCAGCTCTTGCTGGCGTTAAAGTACCAACTTCAACAAAAGTACTGGTTGGTGAAGGCCTTGAAGTAACAGCTGAAAACATGTTTGCACATGAAAAACTATCTCCAACTTTAGGTATGTTTAAAGCGAAAGACTATGAAGATGCAGTTCGTCAAGCACATATCGTTCTTGATATAGGTGGTGTTGGTCACACAGCAGCGCTATACACAGACCAAGATGCAAACTCTAAACGCGTTGATGAGTTCGGTCTGGCAATGAAAGCATGTCGTATCGTCATTAACTCTCCTACATCGCACGGTGGTATCGGTGATATCTATAACTTCGGTTTTGCACCTTCAATGACACTAGGCTGTGGTACACACAGTGGTAACGCAGTGTCAGAAAACGTAGGTCCACAACATCTAGTCAATACTAAAACTATCGCGAAGAGAGCTGAAAATATGTTATGGCATAAACTACCAAAATCTATCTACTTCCGTCGTGGTTCATTACCAATCGCACTGTCTGATTTAGAAGGCAAAAAACGTGCAATGATAGTAACCGACGGCTTCCTGTTTGCTAACGGCTACGTTGATGAATTACGTTCAATCCTTGAAAGCAAAGGAATGATGGTTGAAATCTTCCATGAAGTAGAAGCAGATCCAACACTTTCTATTATCCAAAAAGGTGCGGCTGCGTGTAACTCATTCGGCCCAGACGTTATTCTTGCTCTTGGTGGTGGTTCACCAATGGATGCAGCGAAAATCATGTGGGTTCTATACGAGCACCCAGAAACTGATTTCGAAGATTTGGCAATGCGCTTTATGGATATCCGTAAACGTATCTACAAATTCCCTAAAATGGGCGTTAAAGCAGAACTTGTCTGTATCACTACAACTTCTGGTACAGGCTCTGAAGTCACGCCATTTGCTGTTGTTACCGATGACAAAACAGGTAAAAAATACCCATTAGCTGATTATGAACTAACGCCAAGCATGGCAATTGTTGATGCCAACCTAGTGATGAATATGCCGAAATCGCTATGTGCATTCGGTGGTTATGATGCTGTTACTCACGCAATTGAAGCTTACGTTTCATTGCTTGCTAACGAATACTCAGATGGTCAGGCGCTGCAGGCTCTTAAACTATTGAAAGAATTCTTACCAAGCTCTTACCATAACGGTAAAAACGATGCGGTTGCACGTGAGAAAGTTCATAATGCAGCAACGATTGCAGGTATGGCATTTGCGAACTCATTCCTGGGTGTGTGTCATTCAATGGCGCATAAAATCGGTAATGAATTCCACATTCCGCACGGTTTAGCAAATGCATTGCTACTAACTAATACTATCCGTTTCAATGCAACGAATAACCCGACTAAGCAAGGTACTTTCTCTCAATACGATCGTCCGAAAGCCCGTGCTCGTTATGCTGAAATTGCGGACCATTTAGGTTTCCGTGAAGGTAATACCGAAGCGAAAATTAACGCGCTGTTAACCTGGTTAGACGAACTTAAAGTTGAAATAAATATCCCACTTTCAATTCAAGCAGCCGGTGTTAAAGAAGCAGACTTCCTAGCGGCTGTTGATGATTTAGCGGAACAAGCGTTTGATGACCAATGTACTGGTGCAAACCCACGTTACCCATTGATTGCAGAGCTTAAAGAAGTGCTTATTGCTTCTTACTACGGCACACACTATGTTGACGTACTTGATGCACCAGCAATCGCAGTCGTTGATGCGCCTAAAGTAGTAAAAGAAGAAAAAGCAAAAAAAGAAGCTTAATCATTCTTTGTTGCTAAGTGAATATAAGAAGCCTGCTTAAATGCAGGCTTTTTTTTACCCTGAATTTATTCCTGTTAAGCCGATATTCCGCACCCGTTTTAAGAATAAATTTCCCTGTAATTTTCACCCAAGCAGTCGATAATAACCTGCTGTCGTTCTTTCCAATTAACTACCATGGGGGATTGATCC
>Ga0075011_10001223_pt1 | contig 13827 bp, 7 predicted proteins | sample TARM_MetaG_T_14_FD_72354 | JGI IMG/M metagenome (GOLD analysis project Ga0075011, IMG submission 72354) | Freshwater microbial communities from Pennsylvania, USA, analyzing microbe dynamics in response to fracking - TARM_MetaG_T_14 | ecosystem: Environmental > Aquatic > Freshwater > River...
GGGGTAAAGGCGCAGGGGCAGGCTCTGTGCCCGATGTGTGCGCGTATCAGGCGTGTGAGTCGGCTTCCGGGGCGGGGGCGAGGAGGACGATGTCGAAGGCGGACAGATCCTTTTCGGGGTGACTACACGAAAGTGACGTATCTGCACGCTAGGGGGGCGCCAGTACATTATTCGGACACGTCGCAGATCAGACAGATAGGCGATACCGCCGCATATGAAGATCGCCGCGCGCGTATAGGTCACTGTCAAGCGGGACCGCTACCGTTTCCTCATAGCTCGCTCCAGCCTTTTCCAATGTGCGACACGAAGCAATGTTATCTGGCCGGACGGTGATCCAGATTTCGTCAAAACCGTGATGCTGGGCGATAGGGCGCAACGCGGCTAGCGCCTTGCTTGCGTAGCCGTGTCCACGATGTTCTGGTTCGACCTTGTATCCCACATGCCCGCCATACAGACGCATGTAGTCGGTGTTACCCAGGCGAAGCTGGATCGAACCGACCACCTTCCCGGCCGCCACTATGTCATAGAACTCGGTCGGAGCCCAACCTCGTGACGGATCAGCCTCCGCCAGCTTCTGCAAGCTCAGTGTGACCGCCATACCTGACCTCCAACAGCGACATAACCTCGATGTCGCCGACAATTGTTTGACGCTGTCTGATGCGCTTGAATCTGTAGCGCGCTCATTTGCTTTCCAATGCTTTATACAGGGCGGTTTTTCCGATCTTGAGCCGGGCCGCTGCCTCGCGAACAGTGAGGCCCGACGCGATATGCGCCCGCGCCTTGCGAAGTTTGTCGGGGGTGACGACAGGGCGGCGACCACCCTTGTTGCCACGCTCGCGCGCGGCCTTGAGGCCGGCATGGGTGCGTTCCCGGATCAGATCACGCTCGAATTGGGCCAGCGAGCCGAAAATGTTGAACACCAGCATTCCGCCCGAAGTGGTGGTGTCGATGTTTTCGGTGAGTGAGCGGAACCCGATGCCGCGCGCCGCAAGCTCGCCGACCTTCTCGATCAGGTGGCTCATCGAGCGGCCGAGGCGGTCGAGCTTCCACACCACCAGCGTATCGCCACTGCGCAAATAGGCGAGCGCGTCGGACAGGCCGGGCCGATCAGCTTTTGCCCCAGATGCGTGATCGTCGAATATACGGTCGCACCCGGCAGCGTTCAGCGCGTCGTGCTGAAGCGACAGCTTCTGGTCTGCGGTCGAGACTCGCGCATAGCCGATCAGCGCCACATGTTGCCCGATCCTGTCCGTTTTCCCGTCATTATGCGACCTTGTCCGAATCGCCGTTACAGGTCCAGAGTTAACGGACATATTCCTGTTGGCCGCCAGAGGACCGTCTGACGGACAAGGGTGAGGAAGGAGATCATGCTTGGCGAGACGGCGACTGGTGAGCCCGGAAATCTGGGCGGGGCATTATAGCGCGCCGCTCGATGAGCGTGAGATTGCGCGGCACTATACGCTGACCAGCGACGACATGGACGTTGTCGGCCGCCGTCGCGGCGATGCCACCCGGCTCGGCTATGCGATGCTCATGCTATATATGAGATGGCCTGGCCGTGCGCTGGAAGCGGGCGAAGTCCCGCCCGCTCCTGTACTCGCCTATGTGGCGCAGCAACTCGGCGTCGCGCCCGAAGCCTTTGCGGACTACGCCCATCGGGACCAGACCCGCCGCGAGCATCTCGTTGAAATCCGACGATCGCACGGGTTCAGGATTTTTGACCGCAACGCTTTCCGTGAAGTTGTCGCCTTCTCGATCCCGATCGCGCAGACCATCATCCACCCCGGCCAGATGGCAGGCGTCATCGTCGATGAACTCCGGCGCCGGCAGATCTTCCTGCCTTCTCCATTGATTCTCGAAGCGGTGCTGCGACGGGCGCGTCAACAGGCCGAACAGCTCACCTATGAAGTGCTGACGAACGGCCTGCGGCCCGACACGCTACAGGGTCTGGACGATTTGCTGGCGCGACGGACGGGGCAGGCCGCGACATGGCTATCCTGGCTGCGCAATGCGCCACAATCGCCGGCAGCGCGCAACATCCTGCGCCTGATCGAACGGCTCGCCTATATCCGCGCGCTGGGCCTCGATCGCGCCCGTGCCGACATGATCCCGGCTTTGACTTTTGACAGGCTGGCGGACGAAGGCAGTCGCATCACACCCCAGCACCTTGGCGAACTCAATGCCCTGCGCCGCCATGCGACGCTGGCGGCAACCGGCATCCGGCTTGAGGAAAGCCTGACCGACGCCACCCTGACGATGTTCGACAAGCTGTTGGGCAGCATGGCGCGCCGCGCCGAGAACCGGACCCGCGACAAAGCCGTCAAGACGGTGCGCGAGTTGCAAGGCCACCTCCGGACGCTCACGGGGTCTTGCCGCCTCCTCATCGACGCGCGCAGCAAGGGCGTGGATTCTCTGGCGCAGATCGAGGCGCTGGACTGGCAGCGCTTCGCCGTGGCCGTCGAGCAGGCTGAAGTGCTCGGGCGACCGGAAACCGTCGATCGCACCGCCGAATTGATCGAGCGGCATCGGACGGTGAAGCTCTTTGTCGGCGCTTTTCTCAACGCCTTCGAATTTCGCGGCGCCGGCGCGGTTCAGGGGCTCCTGTCAGCGCTGGCCATCATCGCGGAGCTATATCGGACCGGCAAACGGCGCTTGCCTGATCGCGTGCCGCTACGCTTTGTGCCGCCCGCATGGCGCCCGTTCGTCCTGCGGGATGGCATCGTCGATCGTGCCGCCTATGAACTATGCGCCTTGTCGCAACTACGCGAGCGGTTGCGAGCTGGGGATATATGGGTCGCGGGAAGCCGGCAGTTTCGCGATTTCGACAGCTATCTCATACCGCCGGCGACCTTTGCGGCGCTTCGCGAGAAGGGGCCGTTGCCGCTCGCCATCGAAACGGATTTTGAGCGCCATATCGAGGAACGGCGCACCAGGCTCGACACGTCGATCGAGCAGGTAACGGTCCTTGCGCGGCAAGGGGAACTGCCCCAGGTTAAGCTTGACGAAAACGGTCTCATTATCTCGCCGCTGAAGGCGGCAACACCGCCCGCCACCGAGATTGCTCGTCGTGCCGCCTATGATCGACTGCCGCGCGTGAAGATCACCGATCTTCTGCTGGAGGTCGATGCCTGGACCGGGTTCAGCGAATGCTTCATCCACCGGCGTTCGGGCCGCGAGGCCGACGATTGCAATGCCCTGCTCACCGTCATCCTCGCCGACGGCATCAATCTCGGCCTCACGCGCATGGCGGAAACCTGCCGGGGCGCAAGTCTGCGCCAGCTCGCCCATCTTCACGACTGGCACATCAGCGAAGCCGCCTATGGCGAAGCGCTGGGCAGGCTGATCGACGCCCATCGCGCCATGCCGCTCGCCGCGCTGTGGGGAGACGGCACCACTTCGTCGAGCGACGGACAGCAATTTCATGCCGGGGGCCGTGGGGCCGCGATCGGCGACATCAACGCGCGCAGCGGCAACGAACCAGGCGTTGCCTTCTATACCCATGTCTCGGATCGATATAACCCCTTCGCAAGTCGGGTGATCGCGGCGACCGCTGGCGAAGCGCCCTATGTGCTGGATGGCTTGCTGTATCACCAGACCGGCCTGACGATCGAGGAGCACTACACCGATACGGGCGGGGCATCGGACCATGTGTTCGGCCTCATGCCCTTCTTCGGCTACCGCTTCGCGCCGCGCCTGCGCGACATCAAGGAGCGTCGTTTACACCTCCTTCCCGGCCAGGAATCCGGCCCCTTGCTCGCCGGCATGACGGCCGAACCGATCGCATTGGGTCATGTCGCGGCGCATTGGGACGAACTGCTGCGGTTCGCCACGTCGATCCGTACCGGCACCGTCACTGCTTCGGCGATGCTGCGCCGCCTGTCCGCCTATCCGCGACAGAACGGACTGGCCCTCGCGCTACGCGAGCTGGGCCGTCTCGAACGCTCCATTTTCATGCTCGACTGGCTGCGCGACATCGACCTGCGCCGGCGCACCCAGGCGGGCCTCAACAAAGGCGAAGCCCGCAACGCGCTCGCCCGCGCGCTCTTCTTCAACCAGCTCGGCGAACTGCGCGATCGTCGGTTCGAGAACCAGACCTATCGCGCCTCCGGCCTCAACCTGCTTGTCGCCGCCATCATCTTGTGGAACACTCGCTATCTCGAAATGGCGCTGGCGGACATCGGCACAGCCGACGAAATCGCACGCCACATCGCGCCATTGGGCTGGGAGCATATCTCGCTGACCGGTGACTATAGCTGGAATGTTGAAGATCGACCCGATCCGGACGCCTTGCGACCGCTGCGCGCCGTCAGCTCCCTGCTTGCCGCGTGACGTTCGCTATCCGTTCGCTCTTACAGTGCAGATACGTCACTTTCGTGTAGTCACCCCAGAAAGACGCCGTGGGCGGCGGCGAAGCGGCCGATTTCGTTGCCATGGTGCTCGACAACCTGCGCCGCTCGGGCGTGCAGCAGGCGCACAAGGCCGATCGCCTGGTGTTCTCGTCCATCGCGGTGTGGCCCGGCCGCTTTCTGGTGGCGCAAGGGCAGGCGCGGCAATCGTCTGACGGGCCGGACATGCCCGAGCGCCGCGTGGCGATCTTCGTGGGCCCCGAATATGGCACCGTCAGCCGCGCTGACCTGACTGCCGCCGCGCGCGAGGCAATGGAGGCGGGTTTCGACCTGCTGGTGGCCGCCGCGTTCAATTTCGATGCCCACGCCGGCGAGTTCGATCGGATGGGCGCGCTCACCGTGTTGCAGGCGCGAATCAATCCCGATCTGCACATGCCCGATCTGGCCAATACCGGCGCGGGCAACCTGTTCACCGTGTTTGGCGAACCCGACATTGCCGTGCACGATGAAGGCCAGGGCCTGATCAGCATCGAAGTCGCCGGGGTGGACATGTACAAGGGCGGCGAGATCAAGAGCAGCACTGCCGACGAAATCGCCGTGTGGTTCCTCGATACCGATTACAACTATGAAAGCTTCTTTGTGCGCCATGCCTATTTCCCCGGCGCCAACGATCCCTACAAGGCCCTGAAAACCACGCTGAAAGCCGAAATCGACGCCGAAGCCTGGGAAACCCTGAAACGCACTCGCTCACGCCCGTTCCCGCGCCCGGCGGGCCATCGCGTGGCGGTTAAAGTGATCAACCACCTTGGCGACGAGGTGATGAAGGTGGTGGAGGTTTGAGATGACCGGCATCAACACCCGCCCATGAACCTGATCTGGTCCACCCACTTCACCGATGCCCTGGCGCGGTTGACGCCGCAGGAGCAGAAGCAGGCCAAGCTGACGGCGGCGGACCTGCTGCTCGATCCCAAGGGCAATGGGCTGTCGCTGCACCGGGTGGAGGCCGCGCAGGGGTTCTGGACGGCGCGGGTGAGCCAGGACCTGCGCATCGTGCTGCACAAGGATGGCGCGCATACCCTGCTCGCCTGGGTGGGCCATCATGACGATGCCTATCGCTGGGCGGAGCGGCGGCGCCTGGTGCCGCACGAACGGACCGGGGCGATGCAGCTGGTGGAAATCGTGGAGCGGGTGGAAGAGCGCCTGGCCACGCCCGCCCAGCAAACGGGGGTGAAGCAGGGAGACCTTATGCCCGCACCGCTGGCCGTGAAGCGGCCCTTTGCCGGGCTGGGCGATGACCAGTTGCTGGACGTGGGCGTGCCGCGTGACTGGTTGGAGGCCGTGCGCAGCGCGGAAGAGGCGCGGGTGGACGGGTTGTTTGCTAGCCTGCCTGCCGAAGCGGCGGAGGCGCTGCTCGATTTCCTCACCGGCGGGCGGCTTGAAGACCATGTGGCGCCCAAGGCCTTGCCCGATGCCGATCCCTTTGCCCATCCCGATGCTCAGCGCCGCTTTCGCGTGGTGGACAATATCGCGGAATTGCGCGCCGCGCTGGCGCAGCCGTTCGAGAAATGGGCGGTGTTCCTCCACCCGGCCCAGCGTGCCCTGGCTGAGCGAGGCTGGAATGGCCCGGCCCGCGTGACGGGATCGGCGGGCACGGGCAAGACCATCGTGGCCTTGCACCGCGCCGTGCATATCGCCCGTGCCGATGCCACGGCGCAGGTGTTGTTGACCACCTTTTCCAAGCCATTGGCCGCCGCGCTGGGGGCCAAGCTGGCAATCCTGACGCAAGCCGAACCGGACCTGCGCACGCGCATCACCGTGCGCACCTTGGATCAGGCCGCGCACGACATCCACACCGCGCAGTTCGGCCAGCCCAACCTGGCCACCCCGGCCCAGATGCGCGCCGCAATCGGACAGGCGATCAAGGCCGGTCTTGGCGGCACGCTGGGCGAGGCATTCTTGGCCGAAGAATGGGCCGAACTGGTTGATGCCTGGCATGTGGTGGATGGCGATGCCTATGCCGCCGTGCCGCGCATTGGTCGCCGCACCAGGCTTGGCCCGCATCAGCGCGAGGCGGCGTGGAGCGTGTTTGCCTTTGTGCGCCAGGCCTTGACGGCCAAGCGCCTGATCACCTGGGCTGGACTCTATGACCGCCTGGCGCAATGGTTGGGGCAGGGCGGGGCGCCGGGCTTTTCGCACGTGGTCGTGGACGAGGCGCAGGATCTTTCCGTGGCGCAAGTGCGGTTTCTGGCCCGCCTGGCCAAAGTGCGGCCCGATGGGCTGTTCCTGGCGGGGGATATCGGCCAGCGCATTTTCCACCTGCCGTTCAGTTGGGCACGGCTTGGCCTTGACGTGCGCGGACGCAGCCACAGCCTGAAAGTGAACTATCGCACTTCGCACCAGATTCGAGTGGCGGCAGACCGGCTACTGCCACCGCAGATCAGCGACATGGACGGCGTCGAGGAAGGGCGGCGCGGCACCATTTCCGTGTTCGACGGACCCGCGCCGCACGTCGCGCTGGCGCGCGACGCGGCCGACGAGCAGGCCCGCGTGGCTGCGTTCCTGCTCCAGTGCCTGGCCGATAGCTGTGCCGCCTCGGAAATCGCGGTGCTGGTGCGCGGTGACGGCCAGTTGGCCAGGGCGCGTGCGGCGGCCAAGGCGGCCGGGCTCGATCCCCGGGCCGATGACGGCATCGCCATTGCCGGCATGCACGGGGCAAAGGGGCTGGAATTCCGCGCCGTTGCGGTGATGGCCTGCGATCAGGACGTGCTGCCTGATCCCGCGCGCTTGGCCGGCATCGGAGACATCGCCGATCTGGAAGCGGCGTTCGAGACCGAGCGCCACTTGCTCTATGTGGCCTGCACCCGTGCGCGCGACCGGTTGATGGTATCGGGAATTGCCCCGGGTTCAGAATTCATAGATGATTTACTGTCATCTGGACAACGATGAGCAGGCCACTTCTTTCCCGAACCGCGGCAGAACTGGAACAGGCCGTCGCGCGCAATTGTGACAATGCGGCGGAACTGAAGCTGATTCTGGCCGAATTGCGCCACAGGGGCACGGCTTATGCCCGGCAGATAGAGCGCGCGGCATTGGTTCATCTCGCCCGTCTGGGAGAAGCGGCTGCTCCGCCTGGCACACAGCCACGAAGCCGACGGGCCAGTGCCAAACCTTCTCAAGCGTCACCTGCTGCCAAGGCTGCGTCCAAAGTAGCAGGCAAACCGGCACAGACGCCCGCGAGCGCGCCGCCACCATCGCTGGAAGATTTGAATGAGGCGATGGTCGACAACTGGCACGATCCGGTACGGTTGAGGCAATTGCAGCTTCCGCTGCTTCAGGGACCTGCCATGGCCCAGTATTTGCGCGATCGCCTGGCGCAACGCATTGCCGAACTGGAAGGCAAGCCCACCATCACTCCCAAGCCCGCCGCCAAATCCACAGCCGCAACCCGAAAGAATGCTCCCATGCCCACGGCGCCAGCGCAGTCCACGGCCAGCCCCTCGACAAGGCCAGGCGTCGATCCTGAACGCAAGCGGCAGACCGACTTGGCGGTGGCACAGTTGCGCACAAAGCTGATCGACCTGACGCGGCGCAGCCCGCTGATTTCGTTCAAGCACGGAGGCCGGGCCAGCAACCTGGTGCGGATCGTGGATGAACGGCCCGACCTGGTCTTTGCCGGGCTGGGCGAGGGGGGCATGGGTTTCGAGCCGCTGCCCGGGCAGGACACCACGCCGCGCGACGAAGCCACCGACGCCTTTCGCATCGCCTATGAAAACGCGCTGCTGGTGGACGAGACGTTTCTGGCGGCAACCGAAAAGCTGGGCGATGACGAACGCGACGCCGAAGCCTGGCAGCGTGCCGAACGGGCGCTGCGCGCGCGGGTGCGGGCGGCGCTGGGCCTGCCGCCGCTCGATTATGGCAAGAGCCTCGATATTGCCGCCCTCGCCAAGGCCCATGGCTTTGACCCGGCCTATGATCTGCTGCCCAGCGATGATGACGATGTGGCCGCGCATCACACTGACAGCCGCCTGCGCGTGCTGCTGGTGGACAAGGATCTGGAAAAGCGCCTCAAGGCCATCTGGGACCGCTATCGTTCCCACGAACGCGAGACCGGGCTGCACACGCTGTTCCTGATCTATGGCGTGGTGCAGTGGTATGACGAACAGACCGGAGATGATCCGCAATTCGCGCCAGCGTTGTTGCAGGCGGTGAACCTGCAACGCAAGCAGGTGCGCGGTCGCTATGAATACAGTCTGGTGCCGCACGATGATGGATTGCAGGCGAATGTGGCGCTGGCCGAAAAGATGCGCCAGCACTGGGGCCTGGAAATGCCTAGCTTGCGCGTGGAGGAAACTCCGGAAAGCTATTTTGTCCGCCTGGAACAGGTTCTGGCGAAAGGCACGCGGCTGAAACTGCGCCGCTTTCTGACCTTGGCGGTGCTGCCGTTCCCGCAGATGGTCCTGTGGAAGGATCTGGACCCGGCCGCGTGGCCGGATGATGGCTATGCCGCCCATCGCCTGTTGCCCGCGCTGCTGGGCGCGGCGCCGATGCGGGGAGAGCCCGGCCCGGAAAAACCTTATGACATTGACGCACCGGAATGGGCCGCCAAAGCGCCTGCCTTGATCCGGCCCGCCGACGCATCGCAGCACAGCGCCCTGATCGAAACTGCACATGGCCATGATCTCGCCGTGGAAGGCCCGCCAGGCACCGGCAAATCCGAGACGATCACCAACATGATCGCCACGGCGGTGGAGCAGGGCAAGCGCGTGCTGTTCGTGGCGGAAAAACAGGCCGCGCTGCGCGTAGTGGCCGATCGTCTGCGTGCCTCGGGCTTTGGCGCGCTGCTGCTCGAACTGCATGGCGAGACCGCCCGGCGCGATGATGTCTACAAAGGCATCCGCGAAAGGATCGGCGCCAATGTGGCGACCGACGCTGCCGCCCTGGAGCGCGCGCGGGACGAGCTGCTGGCACAGCGCGACCGCATCCGCACGTATCTGCGCCTGATCCGCACGCCACTGGGCGCGTTGGGGCTGACGGCCTATGATGCCGCGTGGCGCGAGATCCGCCTGCGGGCTCTTTTGCCGCAAGGCGCGGCAGACCGCTATCTCGGAACGGTGCCGATTGCCGATCCCCGTGTGATTACGCCGGGAAAGCTGGCCGACATGCGCGCGGCCTTGGGGGTGTTTGCCCAGGCGGTGGAGGAGCTTGACCGCGCGGCTTCAGGCGCTGGGCGAACCCTCTGGCTGGCGGCAGGGCATTTGCCAGTGTTCGATCAAAAGCGCCAGCTGGTCCGTGCAGGCGATGCGGCGCGCGCGGCCTTGGCGGTGCACCAGGCCGCCCAGCCCCTGGCGCAAGGCATTGGCGTGACAGTGCCGGGGCCGCTGGATGATCTTGATGCCGTGGCCGGGCAGCTTGGCGATCTTCCTGACCTGGCGGTTGAGCGCGACGATGTGGTGATTGCCGGGTTGCGCGAGACGACCCGCGCGCGCGCCCTGTTGCGCCAGCAGGCCCGCTGGCGCCAGCTTCTGGGCAAGCTGGAACAGCATGTGGCACAACCGGCAGGGGTGGCGCCCGATCTGGTCGAACGTCTGGCGCGGCATCAGGCAGGGGATGTGGGTTCCGCCTCGCTGGGCCCGGTCTCGCTGGCCGATGCCCGCGTGCAGCGCGATGGCATGGCGGCATTGCGCCGGAATCTGGACAAGAGCGCCCCGGCGCGCGAGCGGTTGACCAGCCTGCTGAGCCTTGATCCCGAACTGCCCGTTGCCGCGCGCAGAGACATTGCCATGGCGCTTGTTGCGCTTGATGGCCATGCCGCGCCGGTCAAGGCGCTGATGCGCGCCGATCTGCTTGATCCGCTGGTCGAACTGGGCATGGCGCAGGAAGCTGAACGCGCCGCCGCGCTGCGGCAAGAGCACGAACGACTGGCCAGCCAGTTTCATGATGGCGGGTTTGACGCCGACCAGGACGAACTCAACCGTCTGGCGCAAGTGTTGGAAGAAACCGGGCTGTTTGCGCGCCTGTGTGGTGGGCAATATCGGGCGGCGCGCAAGCGTGCGGCCCAGGTTCTGCGTGACCAGGCCGAACGCGCACAGATGGCCGACGCCTTGCGCGCCATGTCTCGCCATTTGCGCAATGCCGAGCGGTTCGATGGGTTGAGCCCGGCGCGGGCCTGGTTCCCCCCGGTCATGTGGCAAGGCGCCAAGGCCGATTTCTCCAGCCTGGATCAGGCACGCCAGGCCCTGGCGGCGGCCCGTCAGGTGTTTCTCGAGGCGGGCGCCCCCGATCTGCTGCGCACGTGGCTGGCCCTCCCTGCCCAAGACCGGGCCTTGGCGGCAAGCCTCGCGGCAGAGGATGCAACCCCGCTTGCCGGATTGGCAGAGCAGGGCCTTGGCTGCGTTGCATTCGCGCCGGCGTGTCAGGCGCTGGACCAGGCGATAGCCGCCATAGCAACCCTCATCGACCTGCTGGAGCAGATCGGCGCCCATGCGGAGGCGCCGCTGGTGCACGAGGGCGACACCATGGCCGGGCGCCTCCAGGCTTTGCATGGCGCGGAAGCGGAATTTGGCAGCCTGGCGCAGGACCGGCTGTTTGGCTGGATTGCCGATATCGGGGATACGCTCGAACCTTTGGCGCAGGCCGTTGCCTTTGCCGATGGCCTGGCCGGGCGGGAGGATCCTCTGGGCCTGAACGTGCGGCTATGCGCGAGCGATGCGCCCGTGGCGCTGTGGGTGGCGATCCAAGAGGCCGCGCCTCCGTGGCTGGCCGCTGCCAACGCCTGGCAGGAGGCGAGCAGCAACCTGGCGGAGGAAGCCGACCTGGCCATCACCGATCTACCGGCCGCCGACACGCCGATGGATTGGGCCAGTCTGGCTCACACGCTGTCAGCCATGGCCGACGACGAGGCTGGTGCCAGACTGGCGGCCAACCTGCACAAGTATGAACACGACTTGCGCGAGGAGGGTTTTGACGTTCTGGTGCAGGCCGCCATCGATGGCCTGCTCCCCGCATCCTGTCTGGCCGATCTCTATGAACTTGCCGTCGTTGCCGGGCTGATCCACCATTACATTGCTGCCGATGGCCATGAACTGGCCCGGATCGGCGGACTGTCGCTCAAGGCTGCGCAAGAGGCGTTCGTCAAGACCGACAAGCTTTTGCACCGGCTTGAGGCCGAAAGGATCGTGGCGCGGCGCCTGGGTGACCAGGCACCCTGGGGCATCGATCACGGCCCGCGCGGCAACTGGACGGACGGAGCGCTGATCCATCACGAACTGTCGCTGACCAAGCCGCGCACGCCGTTGCGCGATGTGGTGCATCGGGCCGGGGCAGCGCTCCAGGCGCTCAAGCCGGTGTGGATGATGTCTCCGGCTAGTGTGGCGCAATATATCCGTCCCGGTAGCCTCGCGTTCGATCTTCTGGTGATTGACGAGGCTTCGCAGATGCGCCCGGAATTTGCGCTCTCGGCAATTCTGCGCGGCCAGCAATTCGTGGTTGTAGGCGATGCCAACCAGTTGCCGCCGGCCGATCATTTCCAGTTGGCCACATCGATCGATGGCGGCGGCGGTGGCGATGACGGGCTTGGCGTGGATGGCGCGACCGAATCCATTCTCGATCTTGCCAACCAGCGTATCCGCCGCAAGCGGCGCCTGCGTTGCGCCTATCGCTTCCAGCACGAGCGGTTGATCAACTTTTCCAACCGCAAGTTCTATGAAAGCGATCTGGTGGTCTTTCCCAGCCCGCGCGGGGATGACGACGCCCTGCTGGGGGTCCATTATCGCTATGTTCCCGCGATCCATGCCGATACGGTCTATGAAGCCTCGGTCAACCAGCGCGAGGCGCAGGAGGTGATCGACGAGGCCTATCGCCTGATGATCGCCTATCCCGAACATTCCATCGGCATTGCGGCCATGAATGCCAAGCAGACCGAACTGATCCAGAACGAGTTTGACCGCCTCATTCTCGAGCGGCCCGAAGTGCGCAGCTATGTGCAGCAGTTTGCCGGCACGGTGGAGGAATTCTTCATCAAGAACCTGGAGAACGTGCAGGGTGACGAGCGCGACATCATCCTGGTGTCCACCGTCTATGGCCCGGGCAAGGATGGCAATGTCCGGCAGAATTTCGGCCTGATGAGCCGGGAAGTGGGCTGGCGACGCCTCAACGTGCTGGTCACCCGGGCAAAACTGTCCACCCGCGTGTTCACCTCGCTCCGGCCCGAAGACATCAAGGTAACCGACACATCGAGCAAGGGCCCGCGCGCGTTCAGGGATTACCTGACCTATGCCCTGGGCGCAGCCGAGGCAGACAACGATGCCGGCGGCATTCCCGACAGCGATTTCGAGGTTTTCGTGGCCGAGCGTCTGGAGGCAGCCGGTTATGAAGTGATCCCGCAAGTGGGCGTCGATCAGTTCCGCATCGACCTGGGCGTGCGCCATGCCGAGTATGGCGGCGGCTTCATCGCCGGCATCGAATGCGATGGTGCCCCGTTCCACACCGACATGACCGTGCGCGATCGCGATCGCATCCGCCAGGCGCAACTGGAAAACCTGGGCTGGCATATCTATCGCATCTGGTCGGTGGACTGGTTTGCCGATCCCGCCCGCCAAACCGATCTGCTGCTCGATTGGCTGGCCAGGCGGCGCGATGAAGCCATTGCCAGCCTGCCTGCCACGCCAATTGCGCCGGACGCAGAGCCAGAGAGCGCAGGCATGATGGCCGAAGCAATGGCTTGCTGCATCGACACAACCCTTGCGCCACCACCCACGCCGCCGGGCCACGCGGCGTACGCCATAGCCAGGCCAATCGAGCCCCGGTCACCTGCGGGCAAGCTGATGACCCCGCTCGATGGCATAACCTGGTATGCGCAGGAACCCGGACACCTTTACACCGTGTGGCACGACGACGAATTCGTCGGCGATGTCACCGTCCTGTCGCGCCCCACGATGGCTGCGGGCATCTATGGCAACCAGCTGCGCGCGCCCAAGCCGGAATATGAAGGGCGGGTGGAACGCACAGGCACCGTGTTCAAGACGCACGACATCTACCAGGCCGTGCGAGAGGTGATGCGCCGCTGGCGTGAAGCGGAAGGGCATTGATCTGCCGGAGTGCAATGGCTTGGCCAAGGCGGCTGCTGGCCCGCGCCCCTGCAACACGCCATAGTGAGGTGGTGCCGTTTTTCTGGACAGGGTGATAAGCTCAGCCTAACCTGAGGAACGGACTGGAATGAAGACGACGAGAAAGCGCTACAGTGCAGAATTCAAGGCGAAGGTTGCGATGGAGGCGATCCGGGGCGATCTGACCTGGCTGAATTGGCAGCCAAGCATGGTGTGCACCACACGATGATCGGCGCGTGGAAGCGGCAAGCGATGGATGGCATGGCCAGCCTGTTTGACGGTGGCGATCAGGCTGCGAAGGCGTCCAGCGAAGCCGAGATCGAGAAACTGCACGCCAAGATCGGCCAGTTGCTGGTGGAGCGGGATTTTTTGGCACG
>Ga0075011_10001226_pt1 | contig 13805 bp, 11 predicted proteins | sample TARM_MetaG_T_14_FD_72354 | JGI IMG/M metagenome (GOLD analysis project Ga0075011, IMG submission 72354) | Freshwater microbial communities from Pennsylvania, USA, analyzing microbe dynamics in response to fracking - TARM_MetaG_T_14 | ecosystem: Environmental > Aquatic > Freshwater > River...
CCATCGTGTCGTTGACGGTCTTGAAGGCATCGAGATCGATATAGGCCACGAAAACGTCGTCTTCCCCGCCCTCTTCGACCAGAACCGCCAGTTCGGCCTTGAGGCGCTCGACGAAATGGAGACGATTGGCCAGCCCCGACAACGCATCGTGGAGGGCGTTATACTGCGCCTGCGCCTCGCTCTCGACAAGTTCGCGCGTGGTGCGCCACATCCGCCGGACGATCAGCGTTCCGCCCCCCAGCGCCAGCAGGAACAACAGGATATAGGCCACCAGCAGTGGCGCGGTCCCCCGCCAGATGGAGGGGCCGGGCAATTGCGGGGTCCACAGGAAGAAGCCGACCGGCGTGCCATCGGCGCTGTGGGCCGGTATGCTGTTGACCGTCCCGCTACGCGGCAGGGCCGCTGCGAAGCGAAAATCGGGAAGCAACAGGTCTGCCCCCACCCCGCGCAATATGGAGCGATCGATCATCCGCACGGTGATGAAATAGTCGGGCTCGCGGGTCAGCAGCGCGTAAGTCTGGTCAGGCACGATGGCCGCCGCCGTGATCAGGAACGGGCAGCCGCCCCGCCAGATGATCGTGCCCGCCCAGCGCGAGAGCGGTGCCCCACTCGACGCCATCGGCCAGAGCGTATCATCGAGTTGCCGGAACTGGCCGAGCTTTCCGGTCAGACGGTGATTGCGACGCGCCGCCGCCAGAACCGCCTCGACCTGCCAGCGCAGCGCGCCATAATTATAGTCCGGCGCGAACCGGCCGAAACGCCAGGCCCGGACCAGCTTTCCGTCAGCATGGACCAGCATCGATTCCTGCGCGCGCTGGTTGGTCCAGGGGAAGCTCCCCAGTTCCCGATCCATCCACGCCAGATCCCGCCCCAGCACGGCCCGGCGCATGGTTTCATCCCAGATCAACAGCCCCGTCTGGGCCACGATCAGCCCACGCATCCGGCCTTCCAGATAGCGCGAAACCATGACCTGCTCTTCCTTGCGGGTAAAGGCATCGGCCACGTGGATCGAATGACTGAATGCGGCCAGCAGCGCCGCCGAAAGCGCCAGCAGCGCCGCAAAAGTGGCGCCGATGATCCAGCTCGTGCGCTGTTCTTCGCTCAACACGAACTCTCCTGGCCGACAGGCAGCCCATGCCACCGTCTTTTTCTGGCCGAGAGTGACGGGAGATTACCAAGAAATGGTTATCAAACTGATATTTGCCATATCGGTTCAAGAAATGACCTTCCACAGCACCTTCGGCACGAACAATCCGAAGGCAGGGAACCGCACGGCGGCCCCACAGTTTTCCTGACACAACAAGCGCCACATAGCATTCTTGCTGCGGCGTAAACCCGTCATCAGAGGCATTCTGTCCGGTGCGGGCAACCTGTCTGGGGAGATTTTTCATGCTCTTGACTATCGCTCTTGTTCTGCTTGTCCTGTGGGCACTTGGCGTTTTCGCGTTCAAGGTGACGGCGGGGCTCATTCACATCCTGCTGGTCCTCGCCCTCATCGTCGGACTGGTGCAACTGTTCACCGGCCGCAGGGTGGTCTGATTCGCTCAAACCGACCCCACTGGCCAGCCCCACTGGCCGACCCCACTGACCGCCCCTCAACGAGCCGCAGGGAGAGGGCATGTGCCCTCCCCTGCCGCCGATCCGTTGCATTTCACGACCCGTCTTGCCATTGTCGCACCCCGCCCATAAAAAGTTAGCCAACCTAACTTTCCCAATCGGAGTGAGCGCGATGCGCGAGAGCCTGCAACACTATATCGACGGCCAGTGGGTCGATAGCCTGGGTGGTCGCCGCCACGAGGTGATCAACCCGGCCACCGAAGAGGCCTGCGCGGTCATCACGCTGGGCACGAGCGCCGACGTCGATCGTGCCGTGGATGCTGCCACCCGCGCCTTCGCCACGTTCAGCCAGACCACGCGCGAGGAACGCCTCGCCCTGCTCGAAGCCATCGTCGCCCAATACAAGAAGCGCATTCCCGATCTGGCCCGCGCCATGGCCGAGGAAATGGGTGCGCCCGTCAGCTTTGCCGGAACCGCGCAAGTGGGCGGCGGTCTCGGGGGCTTTATCGGCACGATGAAGGCCCTGGCCACATTCGAATTCGTCGAGGATTACGGCACCTATCAGGTCGCCCACGAGCCGGTCGGCGTCATCGGCCTGATCACCCCGTGGAACTGGCCGCTCAACCAGATCGCGCTCAAGGTTGCCCCGGCGATTGCCGCAGGCAACACGATGATCCTCAAGCCTTCGGAAGAATGCCCCGGCAATGCCGCGATCTTTGCCGAGATCATGCACGATGCGGGCGTTCCGGCGGGCGTGTTCAACCTCGTTCAGGGCGATGGCCCTGGCGTGGGCACCGCGATCAGCAGCCATCCGGGCATCGACATGGTGAGCTTCACCGGCTCGACCCGCGCCGGGATTCTCGTGGCGAAGGCGGCTGCCGACACGGTCAAGCGCGTCCATCAGGAACTGGGCGGCAAGTCGCCCAACCTCGTCCTGCCCGATGCCGATTTCGCCGCACAACTGCCCGCCACGGCCTCGGGCCCGCTGGTCAACACCGGCCAGAGCTGCATTTCGCCCACCCGCATCCTCGTGCCCCGCGCCCGGCAGGACGAAGCCGTTGCCGTGATCAAGGCGATGTACACCGCCGCCAAAGTCGGCGATCCGCTTCAGGAAGGCGATCACCTCGGCCCGGTCGTCAACAAGGCCCAGCACGAGAAGATCCGCGCCCTGATCCAGTCGGCCATCGACGAAGGCGCCCGCCTCGAATGCGGCGGCGTAGATCTGCCCGCCGAGGTCAACCGGGGCTACTATATCGCGCCCACGCTGTTTTCCGATGTCACCCCCGCGATGCGCATCGCCCAGGAAGAGATCTTCGGCCCGGTCGCCACGATCATTCCCTACGATACCCTCGATGAAGCCATCGCCATCGCCAACGACACACCCTATGGCCTTTCGGCCTGTATCACCGGCGATCCGGCGCAGGCCGCCAAAATCGTGCCCGCGCTGCGTGCCGGGATGGTTGCGGTCAATGGCTGGGGCCCCATGCCGGGCGCCCCGTTCGGCGGCTACAAGCAATCAGGCAATGGCCGCGAAGGCGGGCTCTATGGCCTGCGCGATTTCATGGAAGTGAAGGCCATCAGCGGCATTCCCGCCTGAGCCCGCCCAGCCTGCACACCACAGGCATGAAAGGCCGTCCTCATCCGGGGGCGGCCTTTTTTTCGTGGTATCAGGCGCCCGCCTCGCGCAGTTCGGCAGACAGGCGGTCCAGTTCGTCCTTCATCTTCACCAGTCCCTCGACCGGCATGTCGATGGCCGCCAGAACATCGAGCGGCACGCAATCGACCGCCTGGACCAGCCCTGCCCCCGCCTCGGCCAGGGTTACGCGCACGACCCGCTCGTCGCGCGGATCGCGCCGACGGGCGACCAGTCCGGCTGCTTCCATCCGCTTGAGCAGCGGGGTCAGCGTGTTCGATTCGAGAAACAGCGCCTCGCCCAGTTCGCCCACCGTCCGGTCGACGCCGCGTTCCTGCGCCTCGGCCAGCGCGACCAGCACCAGATATTGCAGATAGGTCAGCCCGTGCGGGGCCAGGATCTGCTTGTAGAGGCGGTTGAACGCGAGCTGGGCCGCATAGACCGAAAAACACAACATGTTGGAAAAAGGCCGCCCTGCCGTGCCCGGCGCGAGCCGCTCGCCGGTTTGGGCCAGATGGGCCGCCAGAATCGGGCCGGTGGGAGAGGCCGGCATCGCGGGCTCTCCTGCTTGGGTCGGAAGGGTCTCGTCCATGACGCACGAGATAAATCGCACACGATCCAATCGCAAGGTCTTGACTCCAGGCCTGCTCAACTCCAATTAGATCGCATACGATTTAATCGTTATCGATATTAACGCAGGAAAGGATAGTTCCATGACCATCAAGCCCCTCTACACCGCCCATGCCCATGCCACCGGTGGCCGCGACGGCCGCGCCACTATCGCGGGCAGCGACCTTGCGATCACGCTGGCCACGCCCCCCGAACTGGGCGGCAATGGCGCGGGCAACAATCCCGAACAGCTGTTTGCCGCAGGCTATGCCGCGTGCTTCATCGGCGCACTCAAGTTCGTCGCCGGGCAGGACAAGGCGCTGCCGCGCGTTCCCGCCGATGTCGCGATTGATTCTGCGGTCTCGATCGGCACGCGCGATGAAGGCGGCTTCGGACTGGCCGTCACCCTGACCATCCACCTCCCCGGCGTCGATCCGGCGGCGGCCCAAGATCTGGTCGACCGCGCCCACGCGACCTGCCCCTACAGCAACGCGACGCGTGGCAATATCGACGTGACGCTCAAGATCGCGGCCTGACCTGCGGCATCGGCCCGTTCCGCCCGAAGCCTGTCAGGCCTCGGGCGGAACGGGATAGCTTTCCAGCACCGGGCCGAGCGCGTGGCGCAGCGGATCGAGCCAGCGGTCGAACAGCTTCCAGTGGTCGACCGCATCGGTGTAGATCGGGCGGCGCACCTGCTCCGAACTGGCCGTGCGCACCGCGCGGCGGTTTTCCCAGAACGACAGGCACCCTTCCTCGAAGGGCAGGCCCAGATGGTCGAGCATCGCGCGCACCTGTCCGGGCGTATCGGCGACCATGTCCTCGTAGATCACGCGGTGCACCCGTCCGGGCGCGGCGCGGTCGAACGCGGCCATCTGGCGGACATAGGCGGCATAATAGCGGCCAATCTCGCTCAGGTCATAGCTGAACACCTGCCCGCGCGCGAAATACTGCTTCCAGCCCGAGAAACAGCAGCCCAGCGGATGGCGCCGCGCGTCGATCACTTTTGCCTGCGGCAGGATCATCGCAATCAGGCCCACATGCTGCCAGTTGTTGGGCATCTTGTCGATGAAGAAGGGCCGGTCCGTCTTGCGGTGAATCCGCGTGCGCTCGATATATTCCTCGCCCAGACGGCGGCAATCGGCCGGGGACAGCGCGGCCAGCGCGGTGGGGAAATCGGGAAATTCGCCGTCTTCCACCCGCCCTTTCAAACGATCGGCGATCAGCATCAGATCGGGCAGTTCCATCGTGCCCTCGATCTGCGAATGGCTGGCGAGAATCTGCTCGACCAGCGTCGAACCGCTGCGCGGAAGGCCGACGACAAAGATCGGGTCGGGCGCGGCACAGCCCTGCCCCGCGCGGGTGTGCAGGAAGGGCGCGGTAAACAGCCCGGTGTGATCGGACACCGCACGTTCGGTGCGCGCCGGATCATAATCGAGCCCGGCGCGGCGCAGCGCATTGCCGCGTGCATAGTGGGCAAAGGCCTGCTCGGCCTGCCCCGCATCCTCGTGGGCCTTGCCCAGCGCGAAGTGGAGCTGCGCGATGTCGTCCGCGCGCTCGTCGCCCACGCAATCGAGCGGAAGCGCCGCACGCATGACCGCGATATCGGCTTCATCCAGCCGCACCGTCTTGAGGTTGGCGAGGCTCCACCAGGCCTCCCCGGTCGCCGGATCGAGGGCCGCCGCCCGTCGATAGGCTTCGACCGCAGCAGCCTGATTGCCCAGCGTCTTCTCGACATGGCCGAGGTTGAGCCAGACGCGCGGACGCCCCGAATCCTGGGCGATGATCCCGCGATAGAGCGCGCGCGCGCCCTCCTGATCGCCGATCCGCACCAGGAGCGAGGCCTTGAGCATGGCATGGCCGCCATGATCCGGGTCATCGGTCACCAGCCGCGCAGCATGGTCGAGCGCCTCGCCCACATCGGGTCCGAGCGCGAGCACGCGCACCAGCAATTCACGCGCCGCGACAAAGGCCGGTGCCCGCGCCACGGCGGCCCGCAGGGGATCGAGTGCCTCCTGCACTTCGCCCTTGCGCCACAGCACTTCGCCCAGCAGGCGCAGCGCCGCCGGATCGCCGGGTGCCGCGCCAAGACGCTGGCGCAACATGGCGAGCGCCTCGTCCAGACGCCCCTCGCCCATGGCCATGGCCGCGCGCAGCAGGAGCGGATCGCGCGAAGCAGCCTCGATGCCCTGCACTTCGGCTTGCGCAGCCTCCCCGGCTTCCCCGGCGGCGCGCAACTGGCCCGCAAGGGCATACCAGGCATGGGCGAGATCGGGCTTGAGCGCGACCGCGCGGCGCAAGGCGGCAATGGCCTGCCTGCGCAGCGAAGCGTCCTCCGCCTCCCCCTCAAGCGCGATCAGCGCAAGGCCCAGTTCGGTGAACGCGGCAGCCGCGCGCGGCTGATCCCTGACCAGCGCTTCGAGCACCACGCGGGCCTCGTGCGGGTGCCCGGCCAGACGCAAGGCCTGCCCTTCGATCAACAGTGCATGGGGATGGCCGGGTACGACCCGCAGAATCTCGCGCGCCTGGGCAAGGGCCATCAACGGCTGGCGGGCAAGGAGGCGTCCGGCGTGAACAAGAGCTGCTTCGAGCGTGCCGGTCGCCCCACCGGCGCCCGCAGCATCATTCCCCCGTGCAACGTCCCGAGCCATCGCCGTTTCCACCATCCGCAGCCGCCTTCCACATGGTCTCCGGCACCTGTTCCCCGGCGCCCGTTCTGTGCCGCAAAGCATGACAGGCCCGGAGGATTACGCAACCGCGAAACGCACCTGCACGCATCCAAATGATGCAGATGAGTACAATCTGCGATGCCAGATTGCGATTGCATATTGACAGTGCCGGATTCGATGGCACTATTCACTCCCGAACAGTCATGCACAATCATGCCGCAACGCGGTATGCCACACGACATTCCGGGGCTCATTCAATTCTATCCTTTGCTGCACCGGCGCGGTGCAGCGCACCGTTGCGACCACGGGTCGGGACGGCATGGTTCACCCGCGCCCGCCCGCCTTTCGCGGGCGATCACAGTTCACGCCGAAATGGCCCATAACAGCAAGATCACCAACGAAGTTTCAGACAAGCATAAAAACACAACAACAAGAACAACACCGCCGTTTGCAGGAAAGCGGACAAACAAAAACGTCAGGCCATCAGGGGGCATGAAACAATGGTGTTTGAACGACGGGCGCCGATGAGGCGCATGCTCAGCATTCTGGGCGCCTCTACCGTCCTTTCCAGCATGGCCGTGCCGATGGCCGCTTTTGCCGCAGACGCCGCGCCCGACGCGGCCCCTTCACCCGAACAGGCACCTTCCGCCGCCACTGCGGCCACCCCTGCCGAACCCCAGAGCGGAGGCGGCCAAAGCACGGGCGGATTGGGCGAGATCGTGGTCACCGCCACGCATCGCGCCGAAAGCCTCCAGAAAGTCCCGATCTCGATCCAGGCGCTCGGCGCCGAAACGCTGGCCCAGCATCAGGTCACCTCGTTCGCCGACTATGCCGGCCTGCTGCCCTCGGTCAGCTTCTCGGGGCTGGGGCCGGGCCAGAGCGAGGTCTATTTCCGCGGCATCGCGGTCGATGGCGGCTCCCTCTCGACGAGCGGCATCTATCTCGATGATGTGCCGATTTCCGCGCCCGCGCGCATGCCCGAAGTCCACATCTACGACATCGAGCGCGTCGAGGCGCTCTCGGGCCCGCAAGGCACGCTCTATGGCGCCGGCTCGCTGGCCGGCACGCTGCGCATCATCACCAACAAGGCCAAGATCGGCAAGTTCGAGGCCGGATACGATGTCCAGGTCGATGCCTATGGCAAGGGCCAGCCCGGCGCCATGGTCGAGGGCTTCGTCAACATCCCCGTGAACGACAATATCGCCATCCGCATGATGGGGTTCTACGATCACGAGGGTGGCTATATCGACAACACCCACGGCACCTACACCTACCAGCTGGGCGACAACGACCCCAATACGACCTACACCGTCGACAATGCCGCGCTCGTCCAGAAAGACTACAACCCGGTCGACAGCTATGGCGGCCGCATCAACATGACGATCGAGGCCGGGGACTGGGCATTCTACCCCTCGATCACCTTCCAGCACCTCGATGCCAAGGGCTACTTCAACTACGATCCGCGCGTGGGTGACCTCAAGGTTCACGACTACAGCCCGACCGAAAACATCGACCGCTGGCTCCAAGCCTCGCTGACCATCAAGGGCAAGATCGGCGATTTCGACCTCGTGTCCTCGTCGGGCTACTTCAAGCGCAAGATCGACAACACCAGCGACTACACCTATTATTCGGTCCACTACGACCAGCTCGGCCCGGGCTATGAAAACTACCTGAAGTTCAAGGACCACAACGGGAATTTCATCAACCCGACCCAGTCCTACATCGGCCGCATCTGGCAGAGCAAGGTTACCCAGGAACTGCGCCTTTCGGTGCCCAAGTCGTGGGGCTTCGACTTCACCGTCGGCGCCTTCTTCCAGTACCAGAAGCAGTCCAACGACGACGACTACCAGATCCCTGGTCTCTCGAAGATCGATCTGGCCACTTCGTGCGACAATGGCTGCGAATGGAACCCGGCGATCAAGCGCGACGGTTTCTACAATGTCGATCTCGACCAGAAATTCCGCGACTACGCGATCTTTGCCGAAGGCACGGTCCCGATCACCTCGACGCTCAAGGCCACGGCCGGGGTGCGCGGGTTCAAGGCCAACAACTCGGTCTACGGTTTCTCGGGGGTTGCCTCGCTCGCGCTCGGCCTGGGCTGCACGCTGCCCTTCCCGGCCGACCAGCGCCTGACCTGCATCAACAACGACAAGCCCCACTACAAGGAAACCGGCGAGACCCACAAGTTCAGCCTGGCCTGGCAGGTCACGCCCGACAAGATGGTCTACGCCACCTATTCGACCGGCTTCCGCCCCGGCGGGGTCAATTCGCTGGCCGAAATGCAGGCTTACGAGGCCGACCGGCTGACCAATTACGAAATCGGCTTCAAGACCAACTGGCGCAACATCCTGCGCTGGAACGCCGCAATCTATTATGAAAAGTGGACCGGCATCCAGTACACGATCATTCCGCTCGGCTATTTCGGCAATGGCGGCACGGTCAATGCGGGCGCCGCGCGGGTCTATGGCATCGAGACCGACTTCAGCCTCAAGCTGGGCAAATTCACGATCAGCGGGTCGGGCGCCTACAACAACGCCGCGCTCACGCAGGATTTCTGCGCGCTCGATCCGGCAACGCTCGTCCCCTTGAGCAACTGCTCGGACAACCCCGATGCCGTCGCCGCCGCCAAGGGCACCCGCCTGCCCCGCCAGCCGCGCTTCAAGGGCCAGCTCACGGCCCGCTACGATGGCGACTGGGGCTCGGTGAAGGACTTTGCGCAATTGACGATGCACGCCCAGACGATGTCGACGTCCAACCTCGACACTTACAAGAACAGCCTTCTGGGCAATACCCCCGGCTTCGTCAGCTTCGACATGTCGGCCGGGATCTCGCGGGACAACTGGACGCTGACCGCCTTCATCGAGAACATGTTCGACCGGCGCGGCCAGCTTTCCAAGAACACCTTCTGCGCCATCGAATACTGCTCGGGTTCATCGCGCACGATGCCGATCAAGCCACAGTATTTCGGCCTGAAGTATTCGGTCCGCTACTGACCTGCATTCCGCTCTCCTTGCACCTTCCCCGTCGCGCCTGTCGCGACGGGGACTTTTCCCGCCACGCCGGTTCATGCGCATGGCCGGGAAACGGAGGAGACCGCATCCATGTGATGCCAGATGGCCAAAAAAGTGCCTGACACCCGTGAATGGAGCTTGACTGTACATGGGCAATCAACAAGTCTCTTCCTGTAACGAAGGATGTCATGACGGGGGCGAAATCAGGGGCGGGGGCACACTTCGAACCGCAATTCTTCCCTCGTCATCAAGCCCTTCATTCACGGGATCGCTTCCGCCCTCAGAACCGCTGCGGGCTGCCACATTCAAACCGGGGTCGGCCACGATGACGTTTGCTGCCATCAAGGGACGTTTCTTCGCAACTGCAACAATGGCTCTGGCCCTGCTCGCCGCTGGCCAGGCCTCTCATGCCGCACCGATCGCGTCGGTCGAGCCCGAACAGTCCGAGGTGGCAAAGCTTGAGCCACCCAAGACCAGCTGGTTCTTCATCAACCGGGGCTTCACCGAGGCCTCCTCGGCGATCTACGACACCGCCACGGGCAAGCTGCTCGGCCATGTCGAGACCCCGCAGCTCACCGACCTCGCGCTCGATCCGCTCGGCAAGTTCTACTACGTTTCCTCCACGCTCTGGACCAAGGGCATGCGCGGCACGCGGCAGGACTATGTCTCGGTCTTCGACAGCATCGACCTCAAGCATCAGGCCGACATCACCATTCCTGGGCGCCTGCTGGTCGGCGGGCGCAAGCACAATTTCGTGATCAGCCCCGACGGGCGCTTTGGCTATGTCTACAACATGAGCCCGGCCTCGTCGGTCAACATCGTCGATCTCGTCGCGCGCAAGTTCGTCAAGACCATCGAGCTGCCCGGCTGTGCCAGCCTCACCCCCAATCCGGGCGTCGGCCTCTCGGCGCTCTGTTCCGACGGGTCGCTGGCCACCCTCGCGCTGACCGGCCCGAAAAGCGAGATCACACGCAGTGAACCGTTCTTTTCGGCGACCGACGATCCGATCTTCGATAACTACATCAACGATGCCACGAAGAACGAACTGGTGATGCTCAGCTACACCGGCAATGTCTATGTCGCCAAGCTCGGCGCCAAGCCGGTCGTTGCCGCGCCCTTCTCGCTTCAGGAAGCCGCCGGCGTGCCCAAGGGCACGACCGCTCCCAACACGGTCGACTGGTTCCCCGGCGGCAGCCAGCAGATGGCGCTCCACCGCGCCAGCGGCCAGCTCTACGTGCTGATGCACATGGGTGAATTCTGGTCGCACAAGGCGGGCAACACCGAAGTCTGGCAGCTCGACATGGCCAGCCGCAAGGTCGTCAAGCGCATGACCCTGCCCGAAGAAGCCCGCCAGATCGAGGTCACCCAGGAGGCCAGCCCTCGCCTGATCACGGCGGGCGAGGACGGCAACGTCTACATTTTCGATCCGGCGACCGGCAAGCAACTCTACAAGCTCGACCATGCCGGAAGCGGCGTGATCACGGTGGTTGAACCCAAGTGACGGATCTGGCCACCCTCACCCAGGCAGGCGGGGCACTCGCCCTGATCGGGCGCACTGGCGCGGTGGGCGTGGGGCTGATCTTCGCGGGCGCAGCAACGGGCAAACTGCGCCATCGCGCGCTGTTTCCCGGTGTCGTTGCCAATTATCGCCTGCTGCCCCAGGGCCTCGTTGCGCCCGTGGCCATGATCTTGCCATGGGCCGAGCTGGGTCTGGGCTGCGCGCTGCTCAGTCTGGGCGTTTCAGGCATGGCCGGGCCCGCCCTGCCGCTGGCCAGCGCCTCGGCCATCGCGTTGCTGCTGGTCTTTGCCTGGGCCATGGCCATCAATATCGCCCGCGGACGCAGCCATATCGATTGCGGCTGCGGACACAGCGCGCTGCGCCAGCCGCTCGGAAAGCCGCTCGTGCTGCGCAACATTCTGCTCGGGCTGCTGCTGGTTCCGGCTATCCTGCCCGTTTCGACCAGCCTGCATGCCGTTCCGGGCGCGGGCTGGGTCGCGCTGGGCGGCGGCTTTGCCCTGTTCCTTCTGTTTCACCTGTTCAACGCGATTCTGGCGCTGACGGCCATGGCTGCACCAGCCTTGCTGCGGTTCCCTCGCGCGGAGGTACAAGTTCGATGATGACGGCTCTGATCGTGTCGCAAGGGATTTCCTGGGTGGTCATCGCGCTGATGGGCCTGGCCTTGCTGGCCCTTGCCCGCCAGGTTGGCGTGTTGCACATGCGCGTGGCGCCTGCCGGGGCGCTGACCACCGCCGGTGGCCCCTCCGTGGGGTCGAATGCGCAGGCCGTGGCCGCCAAAACGCTCGATGGCGCTTCGGTGAGCGTGGGCGGCACCGCCCACGACACCCCACTGCGCCTGCTGATGTTCGTCTCGGCCAGCTGCCCCTTGTGCAAGGCGCTGATCCCGATGGCCAAGTCCTTCGCCCGCGACGAGCGCGTGGCGCTGACCTTCGTGGGCGACGACACCCCCGAAGCCCAGCGCGAGATGATCGCCCGCCACGGCCTCGAAGCCTATCCGTTCATCAACGGCCCCGAAGTGGGCCAGGCCTATGCCGTGGGCAAGCTGCCCTATGCCGTGCTGCTCGACGACCATGGCGTCGTCCTCTCCAAGGGGCTGGTGAACAGCCGCGAGCATCTCGAAAGCCTGGTGATCGCCCATGAAATGGGGGTTCACTCGGTGCAAGACTATGTCGCCCGCATCCATGGTGCAGTTGCCTGAAAAGGCGCCTGAAACGCCACTCATCGAATTCAAGCAGGGGCTTCGATCATGATCCAGTTCAACGCCGACGCCATGGGGGAAAAGATGCTGCGCCGGTTCGCCGGGGGCACATCGCGCCGTGGCATTCTGGCCCGTCTGGGCGCCGCGCTGGTCGCCGCGCCGGTCTTCCCGGTCCTTCCCGTCAGCCGCGCGCAGGCCGCGCCCGCCAAGCCTGACCGCGCCTCGGAATCGCGCACGACGTTCGCCCGCGGCGCACAAGTGACTGACGACACCAAGTGCGATTACTGGCGCTATTGCGCAATCGACGGTTCGTTGTGCACCTGCTGCGGGGGCGGCATCCACACCTGCCCGCCCGGTGCCGAGCCTTCGCCGGTTTCGTGGGTCGGCACTTGCGTCAACCCCGAGGATGGCAAGTCGTACCTGATCGCCTATCGCGATTGCTGCGGCAAATCCTACTGCAACAAGTGCAACTGCGACAACGCCGACCGCGAGACCCAGATCTACGTGCCCCAGCTCAACAACGACATCATCTGGTGCTTCGGGACACAGAGCATGGAATATCATTGCTCTACCGCCGTCCTCGTCGGCGCAGCCTGACCGCGAGCCAGCACCCATGCGTACCGCTCGCATCGCCCTGCTGATCGCCACCGCCACGCTCTCGGCAGGTCTCGCCTCGCGGCTCAGCGCCGCCCATGGCGCGGGGGCGCCCGTCCCGCCGCAGGCGGTTATGGAAGACCCGAACCAGGCCCGCGTCGATTATATCGAGAACTGCGGCGGCTGCCACGGCGTCAACGGCAGCACCGTTCCCGCGCAGTTGCCCGAGCTGATGGGCCGGGTCGGCTGGTTCATGTGCACGCCCGAATCCCGCGCCTATCTGATCCGCCTGCCCAATGTTGCCCACAGCCACCTGCACGACAACGCCGAACTGGCCGACCTGATGAACTACGTCGTCTTCGTGCTGGGCGGCAACAGCGTGCCGGCCGGAACCAAGCCCTTCACCGCGCAGGAAGTGGGGCGCGAGCGTCTGCATGCGCTGTCCAATGCCTCGCTGACCGATGAGCGGCTGCGCCATGCCACGGCGGCGGTCAAACAGTGCCATGCGCCCGAGGATATCAAGTTGCTCTATCCGGGGTATGATCCGGCGACTGCGCGCTGATTTTTCCCGAAGAAGAACAAGGGGGAAGGAAGGGGCCATCGCCCCTTCGACCCCATTCATTCCGGCGCATGGGTCCTGCGGCGGTGGGCTCTTTTCTTCGGGGGGCGCCCGTTTTACCAATCGGGCATGATCGATCCTGCTGCCCGCTGTCATCCGCTTTATGCCGCCATGCCGACCACCGTGTTCGAGCATATGTCCGGCCTTGCCCGCGAAGCGGGCGCGATCAATCTGGGGCAGGGTTTCCCTGATGATCCACCGCCTGCCGCATTGGCCGAGGCGGCGGCGCGGGCCTTGCGCGAACGGTCGCAGCAATATCCGCCCATGGCTGGCCTGCCCGAGCTGCGCGATGCGATTGCCGCGTTCTATCGGCGGCGGCAGGGGCTGGACCTGGTGCGCGAGCATGTCATCGTCACCTCCGGGGCGACCGAGGCCGTGGCTGCCGCAATTCTGGCGACG
>Ga0075011_10001228_pt1 | contig 13802 bp, 10 predicted proteins | sample TARM_MetaG_T_14_FD_72354 | JGI IMG/M metagenome (GOLD analysis project Ga0075011, IMG submission 72354) | Freshwater microbial communities from Pennsylvania, USA, analyzing microbe dynamics in response to fracking - TARM_MetaG_T_14 | ecosystem: Environmental > Aquatic > Freshwater > River...
CTGCGCTCGGCGCTAGCGCCATATTGCTCGCGGCGCAGCCTGGCGATCTGCAGCTTGAGGTGGGCGATCATCGCTTCGGTCGCGCTCTCGCGAACCATGGCATTGGCGAGGCGCGCCTCGGCCTCGTCGGCGCGTTCGAGCGCGGCGGACAGCAGCGCCTTGAGCGCTTCGACGTCGTCCGGGAGGGTCGATGCGCCCGTGTCCATGACGGGCATGAAAACACAGATCGGAGCGGCGTTAAAGCCAAAAACGCGCCGGAAGGTGAAAAAAGTGGCTGGCCTATCCGGCGCTTTGCGAACGCCAAGAATACTGCGGGTTACGCCAGTCGATCCGCTCCGCCAGCGCTTTCTCAAGCGCCTCGATGCAGAAGTCGGCTTCCATCGTGATCGACACCGGAGCGTAATCGGGCGCGCTGACGCTGGATGCCGATTGGTTCATTTATATCGCAATTTGTTTGTTACAGACGAACGGAATCTCGGCATTATAAACCACTCCTTGTCAGTGGTTCAGAGATGCGGTATTTTGTTCGTTATGGACGGACAAAAACGCCAAACTCTGAACCATCTTCTCACGGCGTTGCCGCCGGGTCTGCTCGTGGATTCGGCGTGGTTGCAGGCGCAGGGCGTCGCGCGCACGTCGGTCCATGATTATGTTCGGCGCGGTTGGCTCGAGCGCGTCGCGCCCCGCGTCTATCGGCGCACGACCACGCAAGGTGCCGCAGCATCGCTGCGATGGGACATGGCCGTGATGTCTGCGCAGCGGGCCGCGCTCGGCGAATTCTATGTCGGCGGCATGACCGCCCTTGAACTGCACGGTCTCGGGCATTTTGCGCGGCTCGGCGGCGGGCGGACGGTCCATCTCTACGATCCGGACCATATAGCGCCCTCCTGGCTTGCGGCCTTGTCGACGGATGCCCAGCTCGCCATGCACCGACGCGCACTGTTCGAGGTATCGGACCTAGGCATCGACTGGCACCGCTTCGATCTTGGCACCGCGCGGCTCGGCGATGTAGCGACTTCGCCACAGGCCAGCGAAGCCTGGGACCATTTCCTCCGCGTCGCGAGTGCCGAACGCGCGGCGATCGAGTTGATGGATGACGTGCCTGCGAGCCTCAGCTTCGACCATGCCAACAAGATCTTCGAGAACCTCACCACGCTTCGTCCCCGTCTGTTAACGAAACTTCTGAAGGGTTGCACGAGCATCAGGGCCAAGCGACTGTTCCTGTTCTTCGCCGATCGTCACGCTCATGGCTGGGCGAAGCGGATCGATCGCGACGTCATCGATCTGGGCCGGGGCAAGCGCCAGCTCGTCTCCGGTGGCCGACTGGATGCACGTTATCAGATCACGGTGCCGGAAGCCTTTGGTCCCAAAACCGAAAGTGAAGATCCATGACCGCGCAGCTCTACACGGACCAGGTACGCCTTCTGGTCCGCGCCATCCCGGAAATCGCGCACGAGGAGATCTTCGCGCTCAAGGGCGGAACGGCGATCAACCTGTTCGTGCGGGATCTCCCACGCCTGTCGGTCGACATCGACCTCGTGTACCTGCCGGTTGCTGATCGCGACAGCTCGTTGCAGGCCGTAAGAGACGGGCTCGAACGGGTCGCCGGCCGTCTCGAACGGGCTGGCCACATTGCGGTCGAGCGCCGCTTGCTTCCCGACGGCAAGCGCCTTGTCGTGCAAGCTGACGGCGTGACGATCAAGATCGAGGTCTCGCCGGTGCTACGCGGGACGGTCTTTCCGCCGACCGTCCGATCGGTTAGCCCAGCAGTCGAAGACCGTTTCGGATTTGCCGAGATGCAGCTGGTGTCCGAGGCCGATCTCTATGCAGGCAAGATCGCAGCCGCGCTCGATCGCCAGCATCCGCGCGATCTGTTCGACATCCACTTTCTCTTCGCCAATGAAGGGATCAGCGATGACCTCTTCAAGGCGTTCCTCATCTACCTCGTCAGTCACCCGCGCCCTGTGCATGAGTTGCTGTGTCCGCACCGGCTCGACATCCGCGATCAATATGGCGCCGAGTTTCTCGGCATGACCGTCACGGACCTGCCGCTCGAGGCACTGCTCGATGCGCGCGAGCGGCTGATCAGCGAACTTGGCGAACGGGCGCGACAGCTTGCCAACAGGCGGTTTCTCATGTCCTTCCACGAACGCGCACCCGATTGGGCAGCGGTAGGGCTCGATCCGGAGATTGCTGAACTGCCCGCGCTGCGGTGGAAAGCGATCAATCTCGAGCGTTTGCAGCGCGAGAACCCCGATAAATTCGCCGTCTTGCTCCGCGCGCTAGGCGACTGCATCGGTGAAGAGCCAGCGTAAACCCTGCTCGACGACTTGCCCAAAGCGCAATGGATGCTGGCAGATCGGGGATATGACGCCGAATGGTTCACCTGCTGCCTGCCTAAGGTTTTGCGTGGGACGTCCGACTTGCCGTTGCCTCCGGTGAAACGGCTCCTCTATGGTACACGCTGGACCAAGAAGGAACGGGCTGACCTTGCTGCGTACCCCTCAAGCCCTTCCAAAATTACCAGAGGCATCCAATAGGTTAGAAGGGTTTATAGAGATCTGTTACAAGGTTAAAGGCCCTGACGGTCCCTTCGAGCCCAGTAATTCAGGCGTGTTGGTCGAAACGCGCGTTCCCGAAGTGTCGTGATTATGTTCCCGAAGTGTCGGCGCTGCTGTTCCCAAAAGATCGTCGTATCGTTCCCGAAAGGTCGAAGCCCGCCGCCGCCGCGTTCCCGGAGTGTCGATGGTTTGGCTCGCCGTTGAGTTTTTGAATCACTTTACGCACCCTCGAGCAGGAGGACGTTCAATTCAGATTCCTTTCCGCCAGACCTGCCCCCCGTTCCTGCCCACAAGCGACACTTTGGGAACGCCCCTCGCGACCGTTCCTATCGTGGCAGGCGGGAAGGACAACCCAGCGGTCACCCCAAACGGAGATTCTCCCCTAACCGAATATCCGGCGCCCCCCTGCTCCTGCCTTAGACCATGCGGCATGACTGATGCGTGAGACAAAACGGCTCCGTGAACCGGACTACGACTGGCTCACCCGCCCCGGCCAAGCAGCCTACATCGCCGCGTTGCACAAGGAGGTCGTGGAATCGAAGGGACGCGATTTCTGCACCGGAACGCCGCAACAATGGCGCCTGCTCGCCCCCTCGTCGCCGGACTACGGGGCGGCGCGGATACATATCCGAAGGTCTCGGCCCCAGCATCGATTATGTCTATGGCATCCACAGCCTGCAGTTCTGGATATACGGGGCAAACGTCAATGCCGCCAAGGGGCCCCTGACGGACAGCTAGTTCCTGTGCCTGTGCAAGGCGGTGACCGATCATCACGAAGCATCTCAGCCGCGCAGCTGGTGGCGGTGCTTTACATGGTGGCGCTTCACCCAACCAATGAAGGCTCGCTGCCAGTCGGCAGGCGTCCGCTCCTGATCGGCATTGACCCAGCGCTCGAACTCGACATGAAGGGCGTGTAGATCCCACCCTGGACACTCACGACGCAAGAGGTCGATCGTTTCGTCAGTCATGAACCCGCGGGTGGCCTTATCGGAAAGGCCAGCAAGGGTGGAGCGGATGAGCTTTCGGGCGTCGATGACTTCGACGTGTTTCCCCGGGGAAACATCTGGGGAAGAGGAAGCAGGAAATTCTGGAGCCATTGCCCCAGCCTTCTTTGCTGGCGTCTTCGTGCGCGCAGCTTCGGCGGGGTGCGCATTGCCATTGTATGATGGCTCCCGGCGCAGGGCTGCGTCATGGCTCTGTGGTTGTTGGCTTTCTCGACGAGACTGTTCATGGGAGTGCGAGGGGCTTTGCTCCTCGCATTCTTCCCTTTCTTCCTTCGGTGCCGCAGGCAACGAAACCTCTGCTTCTCCTTTCCCGTCCACTCGCTTCATGCGAATCATCGGCTCGCCGTCCTTTGCCGTCTCCATGCTCAACGCATAGCCGGGAAGGTCGTCCTTTTCGGCCAACTTGAGCATCTCGAACTTGAACCGGCGGTACTGGCCCTCGGCGCCTGATTTCTCGAACAGCACTGGCATGGAGATTGCGAAACCGCCCTCGCCCGCGCCGCCTGCATGCTTGCGCGCCACGCGATAAAGCCAGCGTTCGCGCCCGCCGGTGATGTCGAAATAGGCGCGGTCGATGGAGAGCACCCCGCCCTTCATCATCACGCCTTCCCAGAACCAGTTGGATAGCTCGATCGTCATCCCGCGCGAACGCTCGGTCTTCTCGTCCACCAGTTGGGTCCAGCCATCGAGCCACGAAAACGTCGCCTCGCGCCTGTTCTCAGCCCTCAGGTTGGTCTTAATCGTAGTCGAGACGAGGCGATCCAGTGCCTGCCCCAGCAGTTCGTAGGCCCTCCCCGTCGTCGGCCGCCCGATTGCGCGCAACAGGTCATAGGGCATCAGGTGCAGCGTGCGCGGCACGTCGTTCGCACCGCGCCGTGCCATGTCGGCGAGCATGCTGGCGCAGTAGATCAGGATATCCGCGTCCCAGATCGTCGCCATGCCATAGTCCGGGTTGGCGCTGACGTGGACATGCACTTTGCCGTCAGGGCTGGTGTAGTCGATTGGTTTGGCACGTTTGGTCTTGGCGAGGGAGAAGAACGGCCGCTCCATCATCTCGCGCTGATCGCGCAAGGGCAGGTCGGCAATATAGGGGAGGAACAGGTCGAACTGCTCGCTGACGGAGGTCTTGCGTGCGCGGGTCATGTGGTGTGTTTACCTTCGGTGAACTCGCTTTCGGCTCGTTTCCCCAGGGAAACGAGCCGAAAGCGAATCTCGGCGAAGCCAGACATTTTCAGGGGAAGAGGAAGAGTAGATGCCAGCGCCCCTGCACCCTGATACCGTCGAGGTGACGCACGCAGCCTCGTGTCGCGCGCACCTTGAGGCGGGTGATATGAAAAGCCTGCGGCACATTACCCTGCTTTCGTCATTGCGACTGCAGTGACAAAGAACAATGCTGCTGTGCGCGTGACGATACCAGTTCCGGGAGCGCGCAGGCAATGGCCCTCGCATCTTCCCTTCGACTTTCATCACGCCTGCAATCCTTTGCCTTCGGCTTCCAGCTGCGCGAGCAGCACGCGAACGGCGTTCACGGTTTCCTCGAAGTTTGCTCCCGACCCGGCGTGGAGCCGCACCGTCACTCCTTGACGGTTATGCGACTGGAGCGAGGCCACCGGGCGTCCTGTGCGACTGTTTGGAATGCTGTGCATCACCGGCTTTTCGCGCGTCGTATTGGGCGCGGCAAGCAGGGTGCGCAGCACGTCGGCGGCGGGCAGGGCAGGGCGATCTGCTTCTCGGCGGGCGGCCTGGTCCTTTGCGAGCCGGGTGGCTTCCTTGCGGATGGCGGGGGCCTTGTCCTTGTCGTCGAGCGCCTGCGCCAGAGCGTAGGCGGGCTTGAGTTGGACATCGGCGGGCGAGGCGAAGGCGGCGATCACGCCATCGGGCAGCGCGGCGACCTTGAGCATCTTGGAGAGCCAGCCCTTGGACAGCTTCAGTCGTTCGGCCATGCGGGTGAGGTGGCTGCCGTAGTGCAGCTTCATCGCCTCGGCATAGTTGCGTGCGCGTTCAAGGTCGGACACATCCTTTCGCGCGCGGTTCTCGATATCGGCGAGGCGGAAGGCGGCTTCGTCGTCCAGCTGCGCGACCTGGGCCACAAACTGCATGTCGGGGTAGGAGTGCGCGCGCAGCCAGGAGATCGCCCAGTGGCGGCGGGTGCCGGCGATAACTTCGTAGTCGTGTGCCGCATCCCCCTCGATCCGGCGGACCACGGCGGGCACTTTCTGGCCACCCTCGGCGATGATCGAATCGAGCAGTTCGCGGCAGGACTCTTCCGTCAGGTGCGCATAGCTGCGGGCATTGCCAGGCCAAGGACGCACCCGCGCGGGATCGAGCAGCAGCTGCGTCACCTGCCGCACTTCGCCGCTGGCCACGCGGGCGAGGGCGCTTTCGCGGCCCAGCAGCGTGGTGCTGCGAGCGCGTTCGGCTGCGGGTTCCGCCGCCGGGGCAGGGGAGGGCGCATCGTCGTCGGAGAGCAGGGCGGCGAGATAGTCGGATTGCTTGCGTGCCATGAATTACCTCGAACGCGGGAAACTGAATCGGAACATATTGCGGACATCGCGGGTGTAGGAATGGAAAATCCCATTCACCGCCCAATGATGTTTCCCCGGGGAAACAAGTCCAATGCGCTCACCCATTGACCAGCAGCTCCTCGTCCACTTTCTGGCTGCGGCCCCATCCGGTGCGAACCAGTTGTTCGATCTGGCCCATCGCCTCGTCGAGGTTGGCTTTGCAGCGCTTGTGCGTGCGCGGCGTGCCGATGGGTTTTTCCAATTCGTAGATTGTCATCATCCGCATCGCCGCGTGGCTGATCTCGGCGCTTTCGAGGATCGGCACGGGCAGCAGGGCCGGGCCGAAAGTCTGTTCCATGATGGCGCGGACCATCTCGTGGCTGGGATCGTTGCCGTCGAACTTGGAGCACAGCAGGCGCACGAAGGAGTAGTCTACCTCGATCCCGGCCTGCGTCAGTTGATCCAGCACTTGATCCATCATTGAGAGGAACTGTACGGTCGAGCAGAAGTCCGGCGTCGTCGCCGCCAGCGGCACCAGCAGCGCGTTGGCGGCCTGCATCACCGCCAAGCTGATCGTGCCCAGCGCCGGGGGCGGGTCGAGCAGCACTATGTCGTAATTGCGGGCAAGATCGGTCAGCCCTTGCTTCAGCTTGCGGAAACGCGCGGCGAGTACCGACTGCCCGTCCGCCCCGGCGGCGGCGAGCTCATATTCCACATCGAACAGCTCAAGGTTCGACGGGATCAGATCGACGTTGGGCCAGGGCGTGGCCTTCACTGCATAGAGCAGGTCGGCCTGCGTCGGGTCGATCGAGAGGTAGGGGTAGAGCGTCTCCTCCCGCGTGATGTTGAAGTGCGGGTTGAAGCCGAATAGGGTGGTGGTGGTCGCTTGGCTGTCGCAGTCGACCACCAGCACGCGGTAGCCCTGCACCGCGAAATAGTGGGCGAGGTGGGTGGTGACGGTGGACTTGCCGACGCCGCCCTTGAAGTTCTGCACCGCGATCATGGCGGGCACGTCCAGCGGAGCGCGGGCGGGGGAGGCGCCCAGCACCTCGCGCATGTAGAGCATGTCCTGCACCGAATAGCCCAGACGCCGCCCGTTCTCCCCGGCGGGGGGAGGGGGCAGGCGCCCGTCGTCCTCGGCCATGCGGATGCGGTTGGTGGAGCAGCCCAGCAGCTGTGCGGCCTCGGCGATACCGAAGCGCACGTTGAGGCCCTTGCGGCTCTCGGGCAGGAACGCGCGCTTGCGCAGCCGCTCGATCATCTTCTCGCCTGCCTGAGCGAGATCGCCTATCTGGGACAGGATTGCATTTGGATCGGCCACGCAAGGCTCCATTGAAGGTTTATTGCATTTTATGCTTCAATAGTGCTTCAGTCCAGTGCGAAATCAGTCATAAAGATTCAGCATGTCCCTCGCCGTGCAGGCCTTCGAGTACGATCCTGATTTTATCCTCAGCCGAGGAATGCTGGCGTGTAGGATCGTGTCCCCCTGCGTGGGGTAACTGGGGGCTGAGGTGGTCACCGTGTGTCCGTCGTCAGAACATTCGGCACAACTCACGGCGTAAATTAGCGGAGTGCGGGCCTCGTCTGGGGTTTGATGTTAGGCGGCGAGCTTGCGGTGTTGCAAGCGCCGATGCTCGATGGTCTGTCGTTTGATCCTTTCACGCTGTTTGATGATGGCGGGGGCCCTGCCGAAGTAGGCATCGGCGGGCGTCACATTGTTCAGGCTCTCGTGGTATCGCTGGTGATTGTAGTGCTCGACGAAGGCCTTGATCTGTGCCTCGAGGTCGCCGGGCAGGAAGTAGTTTTCCAGTAGGATGCGGTTCTTCAGGGTCTGGTGCCAGCGCTCGATCTTGCCCTGGGTCTGAGGATGACACGGGGCGCCGCGCACGTGGCTCATCTTGTTGGCCTCGATATATTCGGCCAGTTCGCCCGCGATGTAGCTGGGGCCATTATCAGACAGCAGCCTTGGTTTGTGCAGCACCGTGGCGCTGTCGCAGCCCGAGGCAGCAAGGGCGAGGTCCAGCGTGCCGGTCACGTCCTCGGCTCGCATGTTGGTGCACAGCTTCCAGGCGATGATGTAGCGCGAGAAGTCGTCGAGCACGGTCGACAGGTACATCCAGCCCCAGCCGATGATCTTGAAGTAGGTGAAGTCGGTCTGCCACATCTCGTTTGGCCGAATGTTCTGACGACGGACACGGCGATGGTGTAGGCATTGATGCTGCTGATGGTCCGTTTTTCAGCCATCAGTCACAAGATGGCGGTGTTTTTTTGAGTCATGCCAGTCCTCGTGCAATAAATGCCCCTGTCACAGCATCCCATATGTCACAACATCATATACCAGCCACAAGTTGGCCAACGAGATGACCGCGAGGATCAGCCATGCGCAGGCGGCATGAAGGCGGGATGTGGCCAATCCCCCCATGATCGCCGGATCGCGACTGGCGCGAACCAGCGGCCAGATTGCGAAAGGAAGCTGCAAGGAAAGCACCATCTGGCTGGCAACCAGCATGCCGCCCACGGCGTGATCGCCCAGCAGGATCGCCCCTGCCATGGCCGGGACGATGGCGATCAGGCGCGTGATCATCCGCCTTTGCCACAGCGGGATCTTGAGTTGAAGAAAGCCTTCCAGCACGATCTGGCCGGCCAGCGTGCCGGTGAAGGTGCTGCTTTGCCCGGATGCCAGCAGGGCGATCCCGAAAAACAGCGCTGCGGCTGCCGTGCCGGTGATCGGCGAGAGCAGCCGATAGGCATCGTCGATCCCCGCAACCTGTGTGTGACCGGTCATGTGGAAGGCACCTGCTCCCAGCGTCAGGATCGCTCCATTGATCACCATCGCCAGCAGCAGCGCGATGGCCGACCCCATGTTGGCATCGCGGATCGCCCGGCGTTTGCCGGTCTCTCCGGGCGCGGGCGCCGCGCATTGCACGATGCTGGAATGGAGGTAGAGGTTGTGCGGCATCACTGTCGCCCCCACGATCCCCACCGCCAGCGCCAGAGCGCCCGGTTGCGCGAGGCGCTTGAGATCGGGCGCCAGCCCGGCCACCAGCGCCGCGCCATCGGGCGGCACGATCAGCAGTTCGATCAGGAAACACAGGGCGATCGTTCCGACCAGGGCGGCGACAATCGCTTCCATCCGGCGGAAGCCGCGTCCTTCCAGACCAAGCACGATCAGCGTATCGCCCGCCGTCAGGACGATGCCTGCCCATAACGGAAGTCCAAGCAGCAGTTGAATGGCCAGCGCGCCGCCCAGCACCTCGGCCACATCGGTTGCCACAATGGCCAGTTCGGCCAGCAGCCAGAGCGCAACATTCGCAGTGGTGCCATAGCGATGCCGGCATGCCTGGGCGAGATCGAGCCCCGAGGCGATCCCCAGCCGCAGCGCCAGCGATTGCAGGACAATGGCAGCAAGGCTCGCCGCGACCAGCACGAAAAGCAGATCGAAACCGAAGGCCGAACCCGCTGCAATGTCGGTCGCCCAATTGCCGGGGTCCATATAGCCGACCGCGACCAGCAGGCCGGGCACCAGCACGCCCGCCATGCGGCGCAGAAAAGAGCGGTGGCCTCTGCGGATGATCCGGCGAGGAGCCGCGAAATCGTGGAGAGGCAGTGCCGTTCCGGGAACGAAAACCATCGTCATCTCGCTTTCAGGGGGCCGCATCGGTCGGGGCAGGCATTGCCGCGGCGGCATTGTGGCGGCAGCAGTCCTGCCCCCTGCTGCCACGCCAGCAAGGGGCAGGATCAGTTCAGGCAGCCAGATCGATCAGGATCTTGAGATTGGTGCCTGCCGGATCGAGCAGCGCCTCGAACCCTTCCTTCACCGCCGTATCGAGCGTGATCTTGTTGGTGATCGCCCTGCTGGCGGGCAAGGCGCCGGTGGCGATCAGATTGATCACACGCGGCCAATACCAGGTCGGATAAGCCCATGAGCCACGCAGCTCGATATCCTTGAAGGTCACGCTGAACCAGTCGAGCGGGTTCTCGTGCGGGTGCAGGCCGGTCTGCACCACCACGCCCTGCTTGCGCACCGCATCGACGCAAGCCTTGAGGGCATGCTCATTGCCCACGCACTCGATGGCGACATCGCAGCCGACCTTGCCTTCGGTCTGGTCGCGGACCACATCGCCGACATTCTGCCGTCTGGGGTTGACGGGAATGACACCGGGAACGGCTTTTTCGGCAAAGGCCAGACGGGCATCGTTCAGGTCTGAAACGAACAGCCGCGTCGCCCCCGCCGCACGCGCGGCCAGCAGGGTGAGCAGGCCGATCGGCCCCGCGCCCGTCACCAGCACGCTGTTGCCAGAACTGACCCCGCCGCGATCGCAGGCGTAGACGGCCACTGCCGTCGGCTCGACCAGCGCGGCTTCTTCGTCGCTGAGACTGTCGGGGATCTTGGCGACATTGTATTCGTGGACGATGGCCGCCTCGGACATGCCGCCCCATTGCCAGGACAGGCCCGCAAGTGCGAGCTGGTCGCTCAGATGGAACAGGCCCCGCTCGGCGTAATAGTCGCCCACGCGCGGCATGATCAGCGGCTGGATCGAAACGCGGTCGCCCACGGCAATGGTGGTCACACCTTCGCCGATGGCCTCGACTGTACCGCCGAATTCATGGCCCAGGATCTGCGGCCCGCGTGCCTTGGTGAAAGGATGCGGCTCGTTGCCGGGGATGAAGATCGGACCGGATGCATATTCGTGAAGGTCTGTGCCGCAAATGCCGACATAGCGGTTGCGAACCAGAACCTGGCCGGGACCAGGGTTTTGCGGTGCCTGGATGTCTTCCAGTCTCAGGTCACGCGCGGCGTGGAAGCGCAAGGCTTTCATGATGGTCTCTCCTCGGGGATTGCCGACAGGCTCAGGCGGCCAGGTCGATCAGGATCTTGAGATTGGTGCCTGCCGGATCGAGCAGGGCCTCGAAGCCATCCTTCACCGCCGTATCGAGGGTGATGATGTTGGTGACGGCACGGCTGGCAGGAAGCGCCCCGCTGGCGATCAGGTTCATCACGCGCGGCCAGTACCAGGTGGGATAGCACCATGACCCGCGCACCTCGATGTCCTTGAAGGTGACACTGAACCAGTCGAGCGGGTTTTCGTGCGGGTGCAGGCCGGTCTGCACCACCACGCCCTGCTTGCGCACCGCATCGACACAGGCCTTGAGCGCATGTTCATTGCCCACGCATTCGATGGCGACATCGCAGCCGACCTTGCCCTCGGTCTGGTCGCGGACCACATCGCCGACATTCTCGCGTTTGGGATTGATGGAAACAACGCCGGGCACCGCTGCCTGGGCCAGCTTCAAGCGCGCATCGTTGAGGTCCGACACGAACAGGGTCGTTGCCCCGGCAGCGCGTGCGGCCAGCAGGGTGAGCAACCCGATCGGCCCGGCCCCTGTCACCAGCACGCTGGCGCCCGCGCGAATGCCGCCGCGATCGCAGGCATAGACGGCCACTGCGGTCGGTTCGACCAGCGCGGCTTCCTGGTCGGTCAGGCTCTCGGGCACTTTGGCGACATTGTATTCATGAAGGATCGCTTCTTCCGCCATGCCGCCCCATTGCCAGGACAGGCCGGTGACGGCGATCTGGTCGCTCAGATGGAACAGGCCCCGCTCGGCGTAATAGTCGCCCACGCGCGGCATGATCAGCGGCTGGATCGAAACGCGATCTCCGACTGCCACGGTCGTCACGCCTTCGCCGATGGCCTCGACCGTGCCGCCGAATTCATGGCCCAGGATCTGGGGGCCGTGGGATTTGGTGAAAGGGTGCGGCGCGCTGCTGGGAATGAAGATCGGGCCGGATGCGTATTCGTGAAGATCCGTCCCGCAGATGCCGACATAGCGGTTGCGAACACGGACCTGGCCGGGGCCGGGGGTCTGGGGCGCTTTCACGCTCTCGATCCTCAGATCGCGCGCGGCATGGAAACGCAGGGCTTTCATGAACCTCTCCTTTTTTGCCTTGGGGCTTTGTTGTTTTCTGGAAAAAAGGCGCGGGGCGCGTCGTAACGCCCCCCGCGCCAGCACCTGTGTCAGCTCAGGTGATGGACCTGTTGCAGGCCGTAGACCGGGGTGGGGATCCCCTCCATCCGCGCCTTGAGCTGAAGCGCGAGATAGAGCGAATAGTGGCGCGACTGGTGCAGGTTGCCGCCATGGAACCACAGGTTCTGCTGCTGGGTGGGCTTCCACATGTTGCGTTCCTCGCCCTCCCAGGGGCCGGGGTCCTTGGGCGTGTCGGAGCCCAGTCCCCAGACCTTGCCGACCTTGTCGGCCACGTCCTGGCTGATGAGATCGGCGGCCCAGCCGTTCATCGAGCCATAGCCGGTGGCATAGACGATCAGGTCTGCGGGAAGCTCGCTGCCATCGGCAAAGCGCACGCCGGTCTGTGTGATGCAGTCGATTTCAACCCCGCTTTTCAGCTTGATCGAGCCGTCGATCACCAGATCGCTGGCGCCCACATCGATGTAATAGCCCGAACCGCGCCGCAGATATTTGAGGAACAGCCCGCTGCCGTCCGCGCCGAAATCGAGCATGAAACCGGCCTTGCGCAGCGCATCGTAGAAGGCCGCATCCTTGCGCTGGATCCGCTCATAGAGCGGGATATGGAACTCGGGCATCACCTTGTAGGGGATCGAGGCAAAGGTCAGGTCGGCCATGCGCGTGGTGACCCCGTTGGCCAGGGCCCGTTCCGAATAGAGATCGCCCAGCACTTCTTCGGTCATCGTGTCGGAACGCAGGATATGCGTGCTGGAGCGCTGCACCATCGTCACATCCGCGCCCGCTTCCCACAGGGCGGCGCAAATGTCGTGGGCCGAGTTGTTCGCCCCGATCACCACCACCTTCTTGCCGGCATAGGCATCCGGGCCGGGATGCTTCGAGCTGTGGTGCTGCTCGCCCAGAAAGGTTTCGGCGCCGGGAATCCGGGGAATGTTCGGCTTGCCTGACATGCCCGTGGCCAGCACCAGCTGGGTGGGGTGCAGGGTGATTTCCTTGCCGTCGCGAATGACGGTGACGCTCCAGCGCCCGGCTTCCTCGTCGAAGGCGGCCTTGCAGGCCAGGGTCTTCGACCAGTAATTCACCTCCATCACTTTCGTGTACATTTCCAGCCAGTCGCCGATCTTGTCCTTGGGCGCGAAGACGGGCCAGTTCTTGGGGAAATCGAGGTAGGGGAGGTGATCGTACCAGACCGGATCGTGCAGGCAGAGCGACTTGTAACGGCCGCGCCACTGGTCGCCGGGGCGGTCGTGGCTGTCGATCACGATATGCGAGACGCCCAGCTGCCGCATGCGCGCGCCCAGCGCGATGCCACCCTGTCCGCCACCGATGATCAGCACATAGGGCTGCTCGGTGATGCCCAGCGTGGCGGCTTCATCGGCCTTGCGCTCGGGCCAGCTCTTGCGGCCGCGAACCACGCCGTGTTCGGCGCCCATGATGCGGGTGGGGCCGCTGTGTTCCTCGTGGCCCTTGAGCTCCACGAGCGTGGTCAGGAACGTCCAGGCCTTGCCCTCGCGCAGGCGCACCACGGCTTCGCCGCGCCCATGGCCGGTTTCCAGCGAGAGCCAGGCGGTGATGATGCCATCGGCCTCGGTGGGTTCCTGGGCAATGGCAAAATGCACCGCGTCCAGGTGCGGCAATGTGGCCGTGAGCATGTCGGCGATGCCCTCGGGGTTTTCGACCGTTTTCAGGTTCCAGGTGAAGGCGATCAGGTCGCGCCAGAAGCTGGTCGTCGCAAAGAGGCTGGAGGCCGC
>Ga0075011_10001229_pt1 | contig 13798 bp, 13 predicted proteins | sample TARM_MetaG_T_14_FD_72354 | JGI IMG/M metagenome (GOLD analysis project Ga0075011, IMG submission 72354) | Freshwater microbial communities from Pennsylvania, USA, analyzing microbe dynamics in response to fracking - TARM_MetaG_T_14 | ecosystem: Environmental > Aquatic > Freshwater > River...
GTCGTGTGAGCAACGCGAACCACGACTTAATCCTATTGTTGGACAAGCCCGGGCGTTTATCTCTGCTATTTATAGTAAATATTTAAAACGGGGAACGAGGTCTTTAAACTCGTTGTTTGTGATGTTTTTTTCTGGCCGAGTGTTACCACAATCACACATGTCACCATCTGTAATTAATTGAATTACAACTGTTTTATTTGCCCATTCACTTTCCTTTTCATAATTAATGCTAATTTCGCCACTAAAGGCGGGACACCCAAACCTTTTTATAAATAAACCGAATCAATGCGGCTACTGATCCCCCCGTCCATTTTTCTTGTGGTGAACATCTGTTTTAGCAAGTGAAAACAGGACGTTTTCACTAAGCTCGGCACGCACAGGGATGTGCGTTCCGAGCTGGTGCGTAAAAAACAGGTGGGCGGCGCAAGATCAAAAAATGGCTCGGGGCGGCACTCTTTTGGTTACTTTTCTCTTGCTGTTGAGAGAGCATGACTCCCTCGAACTGCGAAACTGCGTTTCGGTTTCTCATCGTCTACACGCCGTCAGGGCGGAACTCCAACAATGAAAGTTAAACCAAACGCCACAAGCGAAGCTTACAAATAACAGTGTAAAGGCGTGGATGTCCATAAGTTTCCGTTTGTTGATAGAAAAGTAAAGTCACCGTCAAAGGCGAAACGCCAGCAAGGAAAGTTACAGTAAGCGCTACAAGCGAAAGCTTCTAGATAACCTGTTCGGTATCAACATTATTATACAGAGCAAAGCGGGCTGAAGCCCGCGCCCCTTTTTATGATCATCTTCGTCAAAGATGAAACACGCACTTGTATTTCATCAGTAATTCAATAGATTAGAGTACCAAACCAATATAGCTACGCCTTTTTTCAGTCAAAAGTTATGGGTGTTCAGCCTTTGCCCATCCACGTACGGATCTGTGCCAGAGGCCTGTTTTATCGTATTTAACTGTATGATAATTCGTGGCTTTACGGTGATCTTTATTAAGGATTAGTTGTTCTGCTTTTATGAATATCTATCATTCAAAAAGAGCATAATAGCTATAGGCTGCAATCAATGCAGGAATTGATGAATAGAAGGTGGCGATCAGCGCTGCCTTAGGCGCTAAAGCAATTGCTGGGAAAAGAGCATCCCCATCGTTACTTATGACATTGCCTATCTGAGCCGACATCGGGATTGTACCTGAGATGTAAAGGCTAGTTACCAGAATCTGAGGGCCGCAACCGGGTAGTAAACCAATCATCACTCCCATTAATGGCATAGCCGGTTGATATTGAATAAATAGAGCCGTGAGATCCCAGCCAGTGTAAGCCATTAGTAATTCAAAAGTTAAGAATGCGACCACAACCCAGGCTGTTACAAAATTTGTATCTTGTGATACTTGTTGCATCAGTAATGCATTTTGCTGCTTAGGATCTTCAGCAACCGTTGACTCATAATCACTGACTTCTCGTGTTACCGCCCATAAAAATAAATTCAAAAGAATTGCAATAACAGCAATCCATTCAATGCTTTTAGCTGGTATGCCCAAGACCTGATTAGGATCTATTTGAAACGAGGTCATAACAGCAACTGCAATAGAAGGTAGCAATAACCAGTGCCATAATTTCCCCTGCAGATAAAGGCTATTTTTTTGCTTATTTCCCTGAAAGAGAGAATCTAATTGAGCCGCTTTTATTGCCGTTTTAGGGCGCATAAATCCACTACTATGGATGCTATCGACTAGATATCCGGAAATTATTCCAACGACAGAGCCGAGTGCGATCATGCTTAAACCATCCATAGGTTTCGCCGCTAATAGTAGAAAAGCCGCATCACCCATGGTGGCTGTTAGTACGGCAACCACCGCACCAAAACTCAATTGTCCTTTCACAAATTGAGTTACTACCACGATTGCCCCCCCGCAACCCGGCAAAGCGCCCATCAGTGATGCAAATACAACTTGATAACGCGGATGTGTTTCAAGCCACAGCAATAGCTTTCCTTTACGATCAAAATGGCGCGAAAGTGTGTGATAGAGTGCCAATGTAGCAGCTACAAAAGCAGATACTTGAATAAAAGCATTGGCTAAGACATTAAAAACCAATTCTTGGATTGGAGAGGCAAATAGCATTGCAATTAAGGTAACCGGTAGAATAAGACGGTAATAACGCTTCTCATTTGAAGCATATTGTAATTGCTGAGGTATCAATTTAATAAAAGTATCCATACACTTTCCTTGGATGGTTGGTTTAGTAAAAGAACAGTTTAAATGATAATGGTTATCAACACCAATTGTGCTTTTGTTGTGGTATTGATTTTCTAATAAATATAAAAGAGTAATTTGGTATAAGATGTGAATTGATGATTTTTTCTGATTAATCAAACAGTATTATTGAGACAAGTGAGCGCTTATTTTAAAAGTTAATAATCAGAAGTTATGAGTTTTGCAGATATAAATCAGCTGAAAATAGAGATAACAAAATTACATTTAATGTTGCGTATCTGTTTAGTTTTAATTGGGGGAATTAATAGATGTATTTGTCAAATTTTGAAAAAATGAATCCGATTATGCTGATGAGTATAATTAATATGAAACTTCGTGATGAGTTTGATGGTGATCTTAACGAATTGCTTAAAACTTATACAATAGACCGTCACTGTTTAGAAGAAAAGTTAGCAACGGCCGGTTTCAAATATCTTCCTGAGATCGGTCAGTTTAGATGATCTGCAATGTTTTTACTTGTCTAAAGCTATTGATGGGTAAGAGTTTTTGTCTGTGCGCTTTATTGTTGATCTGTTATTTTAATAGTCACGTTAGCATCAAGGCGATATCCTCCATACCGCCCACCTAATGGCGTTAGGGCAGATCTTTAATCTTGAATTTTATAAACTAATCCTATTTAAATTCAATAGATTATAATATCAATCCTACCTCTAATATTGCTTAAATGAAGCGATTTTCACGTCCAATGGCGAATGAAAGGTTTGGCTGTCGATATAATTGCATAAGAATAAAAACCGTCTCGCTACGGCACTGTGGGTTATGCGTCAGAATAGTATTACGAATGAGGTTATCTTTACCTTTTACTTCCCTTGTTGTTGAGAGAAAAATAAAGTCGCCGACAGGGTGAAACACCAACAATGAACGTTTCAGTAGGCGCTACAAGCGGGGCTTACAAATAACCGATGTATCGTTAGCATGACTATACTGAGCAAAGCAGGCTGAAGCCCGCGCCCCATTTTATGATCATCGCCGTCAAAGGCGAAATATCAACAAAGAAAGTTATTGTCGAAAAGTTTGCTAGTCCAGATGATTTATTTTTAGTTGCGCATCATCATTCACAATCAATAGGGAAGAGTATGAAAAAATTACTAATGGTCGGGTTACTTTTTATTTCACTGCTGGATGTTCCTGTTTATGCGCAGCAAGCTCCGACCATAAAACAGACGCCTCTGAGCCAGCACCTGCAGCAGGATGCGCAGCAGATAAAAACGACCTTTGAAAAGCAATTATTTACTTTGCCGCCCTTTACCGCCGGCCACTACGGGTTACGTATGTATCGGCAGACATTGGATAATAAATATGCCATGGTTATTTGGTCTGATATGGCGCGTATTGCCAGTAGGCTTAACTATTTGTCCAACGAAGTATGGGAACCTGCGCAAATTCAACAATATGCCGATAAACGCATACAATCTTATGCTGACAGCAGCAAAAAACGCAGCCTATTACGTTACCAGGCAACTAAAGAGATGCCTGAATATCTGTATCTGGGCATTGATTTACTCGGCTCTATGGCGCGTGCCAATGAGTACGGGTTGAAACATAAAAACGATGCACAATTGCGCGAGATACTGCGCCGCTATGATTTCACAAAGTATGTCAGCGATGAAAAGATGATTAAGGCGTGGGCTGCGCAGCTCGCCAATCAGGTCTATTGGTTGCGCCAGTTAGGTGAGCAGGATGTCGTTGAGCCCTTTATAACTGCATTTCAAAAAACCTACCCCGACAGTGAAGATGAAAAACTTTCTGATCTGCAATTTATGAATAAAATATATGGCCTGACGCATATTATTATCGCTGCTTCGCACTATTACCAACGCCCGGTTAAGGAGTCCGATTTTCAGTGGATATATGACTATTACCGCAGTAATATTGATGTGATTCTGCGTCGTTGTAAAGCCGATGTTATTGCTGAAGTGGGGATTAATTTTTTACTGGCGGGATTAGATAATGATCCGCTGGTGCTAAAAAGTCAAAGGGCAATAGAGCAGGCATTTGATCACCAACAGGGGATGGTTCCTGCTGTTGACGGGGATTTCGATTTAGCCTCTTCTGAGCATCGTAATGTGCTGGCCATTATGCTTATGGATTGGCAGGGCGTTCATCAGGCGCCCACTATCAGTCAACAGCCCGCTATTTTTGACAATTTACCCTATGGTTTAGTGGCAAAATAGGGTGCAACAGGCAGTATTTTTTAATACAAAAATGAATCAGGCTGAAGATAGATGGCAAAAATAAAGAAAAAATTATCCGCTTCTGTAAAGGCTGCGAGAAAAAAATCCAAACTTGAGCGGCAGAAGAAATACGAAACTGTGTTTATAAATGGTAAACAAGTGAGGGTGAAGCGACCACAATTGATCGAGGGAATACCGGTGGATGAATTTATCCGTCAAAACGCAGATCCCGTTTTTCTGCATCAAAACGGAATGTGGGATGAAATGGACAATTCGATTTTTGATGCTTTGGCAGAGGAAGCGCCTTATACGAATAAGGGATAACGGCTGTTGAGTTGCAGAGAGTCTGAAAATAGTTAAAATTACGTGCAAGAGTTAGTTATTAAAGAAGATCCGTTGCCGGTTTAGCTGCTGATGTTAATTTAAAAATCGAGGATGCTATGGAAAATTATGAGCCTAATAAAGCAATAGAGCCTGCACTATGGCTGGCGCTTGATGAACAGGAGCAGATAGATCTTGTTCGGGAATTTCATGAAAATATCGACGATGAGATGGCCAGTGATGCATTAGCAATGCATTCATCTATTCATGTCATCGTTGAAAATCAGTTAGCAATGGGGGTTGAATTGATACCTGAAACCATAGCCAAATTAATACGCCAGGGATTAGACAGGCACGATGCAATTCATGCTATCGGCGCGATAATCTCAGGCGATATTTTTGCCCTGCTTCAGGGTGATGGTCAGCCATTTTCGGCAGCTAAATACAGGCGCAAGCTGGAAAAAATAACCGCTAAAAGATGGCTAAAAGGTCAGTATTAAGTAACTTATGGTAGGGCCTATGTAGCCACTTTTTTTAAACTGATTACTGCAACATTTTATGCAATCGTTGCAGTAGGGCGGTGCTGGCCCTTACTGTTACTCGCAGACCTTGTTCATGGTACTGCTCTTCGAGCACCTGCATGTTGTTGTGGATCTCCCCCATAATGCCAGTGGCGGTGTAAGGGATATTAAAACAAGCGCTGCACATCTGCTCGGCTAAAAGGTCCTGAATAACTTGATGGACAATAGCAATGTCCTGGGCATTCTGGGCGCAGATTTGTAATGCGTTTGGGTACTCAAGGGATAATGCGTGTTTCTCGGCCTCTGTTAAGCAATCAATCTTGTTCAGCAGTAATAAACGGCTCGTGCTGGCAAGGTTTAATTTTTGTAAAACCTCATCAACAACAGCGAGTTGTTCGCGAAAATTTTCATCTGCGGCATCAACCACATACAAAAGTAACGTGGCATCTTTCGCTTCTTCTAAGGTGGAGTGAAATGAAGCGATTAAATCGTGGGGCAATTTCTTAATAAATCCGACCGTATCTGAGATTAAAATTCTCGGTTGTGTCGCCGGTGTTAAGGCCCGCACCGTGGTGTCCAGAGTGGCAAAGAGTTTATCTTCAACTAACAGATCCGCGCCTGTCAGGGCGCGCATTAAAGATGATTTTCCCGCATTGGTATAACCCACTAATGCCACACAAAGCTCTTGTGCCCGGCTGCTACGTCGCTCTTGCATCTCATTGTGCAGATTTTTTAGTTCACGTCTGAGCTCTGCCTGTTTATCGCGAATTTTACGCCGTTCAACGGCAAAGGGTGTTTCACCCGTACCACGCCCGCTATGACGTTCACTATCCCCGCTATATTCACTGCGCAATCTTGGCGTTAAATAATTTAAGCGTGCCAGTTCAACCTGTAAGCGTGCGCTACGGGTATGTGCATGGCGGCTGAAAATCTCAATAATAATGCCGGTGCGATCAAACACAGGCACGCCTAATATATCTTCCACGTTACGCAGTTGCATCGGGCTGAGTTCACAATCAAAGACCACGACATTGGCATGTGATTTAGCTTTTGATGTGCTTAAAAAGTCGTCCAATGCCTGCTCATCAATATTAGCAAGCGCCTCTTCTGAGTCGCTATTATCTATCTTTCCTGTCATGCGTGCCAGCTCTTCAAGCTTACCAGAGCCTAATACCGACAAACGTTTAGTGGAGTTTTGTCTCTGCGTTTGCGTAGCAAAAACAGTAAAACCTAAGGTGCTCACTAAACGGCCTAATTCAGCTAACGACTGGTTAATTTCTAAAAGGCTGGCATTGGGCGTGCGGATGGAAATTAATAATGCGCGGGTGACTGGCTGTTCAATAGTAGTAGGCATAATAACGCTCAAGGCTAGAGTAATGGTGTTTACTGGTTTGAATCCTACGCTTTTGTTATTGACTTTTATATACATTTTATTGGTTTAATAGCGCAACTCCAAATGAGCTCCGCAACGGCCTGTATTAAACAAGGATTTAGGTCTATTGTTTGATTTTAAGCAGATCAGAGGAGCTTTATTATGAAACAGAATGTGGGTGGTCTTGATCGTACCCTGCGTATTATTGTCGGGCTGGTTATTATTGCAGCGGGTTTCTATTTTCAAAGCTGGTGGGGCGCAGTGGGTGTTATTCCGCTGCTAACTGGAAGTTTGGGGTGGTGCCCTGCTTATTTGCCTTTTGGCATTTCCAGCTGTGCTTGCGGTAAAAAAGATGAGAAGTAAATGGCAGAGGAAGATCAACAGCGCCATTTAGCTGGCGCTGTAAATTGTACAGCATCTGCGCGGTTGCGCCCCAAATCATTCTGCCCTGGTAAGGGATGCAGTAGCTGAAATGACGTTTTGCATTGGCGCTTAAGTGCTGCAAATAAAAGTTGTTTTTATTAAGAAGAAACGTCAGCGGTACTTCAAATATACTTTTCACTTCCCGCTCGTCTATTCGCAGGGAGTGATTCGCCTGCACAAAGCCGAGATAGGGTGAAACCACAAAACCGCTTACTGTGGGCAGTTTAGGCAGTGTGCCAAAAATAGTTATCTGCTCCTGTAAAATTCCCGTCTCCTCTTCTGTCTCGCGCAGCGCGGTCTGTTTCAGGCTGACATCACCAGTTTCCTGCTTGCCGCCGGGAAAGCTTATCTGTCCCGGATGATGGCGCAGATGTAATGCGCGCTCGGTGAGTATGATATTTAATCCATTAGCGCGTTTTACCAAAGGAATTAATACCGCGGCTTTTCTTAATCTGTGGTTATCTATAAACAGGGATTGCTCAGCGCTGCGTAAATCACGGCTGAGCGGCTGATTGTGTAATAAAAAACGGGTTAAAAAAGTTTGCTTATCCATAATTGCCCTGACATTGAGAAAAGACGATTAATCATAACAGCAATTTAAATCACCAGGCAATGCAGCTCGCTGCATTGCTTGCATAATCCGATTTTAAGCACTTAACTGAGCGGTTTAAACGCTTTTTTAGCGATCAGTAACGCGCGTTTCGGCGCGGGATGACCCTCGACTGTTTTTGTCGGATCGCCGGGATCTAAATAATCTTCTAATGATTCATTGGTCATCCACGCAGTGCTGCGCTGCTCGCCGGTTAAGGTGTCGTTGATATCGGCAATACGGACATCGATAAAACCACACTTTTCCAGCCACAGTTTCAATGCGCTCGCACTGGGCAGAAACCAGATATTGCGCATTTTCGCATATCTCTCCTGCGGCACTAATACGGCGTTTTCATCCCCTTCAATCACTAAGGTTTCCAGCACCAGTTCACCGCCTTCGACCAGTTGGTCCTGCAGCTGGGTGATATGATCCATAGGGGATTTACGGTGATATAACACGCCCATGGAAAATACTGTGTCAAAGGCTTCCAGTTTAGGCAGTTCCTGAATGCCCAGCGGTAACAGATTGACGCTCTGGTCGTGATTGGCAAAGTGGCGCACCGCTTCAAACTGGCATAAAAACAGCTCACTGGGATCAATACCGACGACAAACTGCGCCCCTTCACCGCGCATACGCCACATATGGTAACCACTGCCGCAGCCCACATCTAAGACATAACGGTATTTAAGCGGGCTGATATGCGGAAGCACGCGATCCCATTTCCAATCACTGCGCCATTCAGTATCTATATGTATGCCGTGAATATCAAACGGACCTTTGCGCCAGGGATGAAACTTTTGCAGCAGGTTTTCCAATTTTTTCCTTTCACCTACAGAAAGCTCACTGCCGTTACCTATGGCAACGCGCTCTTTGAGCTCGATATGCTCTGTTTGGATCTCCGGAAATTTATTTAAAATACGAATCCAACTGGCCAGTTGGCCGTGTACCTGGCTATTTTCCCACTCATAAAGCTGCGCGGGTAACACGCGCAACCAGTGGCTTAAACGGTTTTTAGCTATGCTGCTGTAGAAATTGCTAAAATCAATCATGGTCAACCTTGTAAACTATTACTTGATAGTGATTATTTGATACTGATTACTTGATACTGATAATGGAGCCGAAATTAAAACACTGGTAGCAGAGATTGTAGTGCTCAAAACCTGCCTGCCGCAGGCGCTGATAGTGTTGCTCAAGGGTATCGGCAATTAATACATTTTCCAGTGAAGAACGTTTCTGACTGATCTCAAGCTCGCTATAACCCTGGCTGCGTTTAAAGTCTAAATGCAGATCGACCAATAGCTGATGGCTGAGCGGATCGTCAAAAACAAATTTTTCAGAGAGCACTAATACCCCCCCAGGCAGTAAGCCGTTATAAATATTTGTCAGCAGGTCTAAGCGTTTTTCCGGGGTTAAAAACTGCAGGGTAAAATTGAGCACCACCACAGAGGCATTTTCAATTTTAATATCGCAAATATCAGCGCACAGCACAGTAACGGGCAGCGCTGATTTATAAGCATGGATATGTTGCTGGCAACGTTCCACCATCGCCTGCGAATTATCCACGGCAATAATCCGGCAGCCTGTTTTATTATCAAGGCCGCGGCGCATGGACAATGTCGCCGCCCCGAGCGAGCAGCCTAAATCGTAGAGATTGCTGTTTTGTACTGCGCAGCGTTTAGTTATCATCTCTATCGTGTGAATGATTTTTTCATAACCGGGCACCGAACGTTTGATCATGTCCGGAAACACCTGCACAACCTGCTCGTCGAAGGTAAATCCTCCGATCTGCTCAAGCGGTTGGCTATAGATATTGTCTGTTTTACTCATGTGACTGGCCTGCTGGTTTGCGTCTTGGCATTTTTGAGGGGTTATTTTACGCAAATTAGCCGAGATGATCAGTATTTTATTTAGCACTTAAAATGCGCCGCTGCGTGAAGCGTAAATAAGCCCCTTGCTACGCGGCGAACTCGCATTTGTCAGTGGCTTAGGTATAATCAGCAATTATTTTATCTCGTATTTAAAACAGGAATCGATAATGCGCACTATGTATTGTGGTGAAGTGACCGAAGCTGTCATTGGTCAGGAAGTTGAGTTAGTAGGTTGGGTGAACAAACAGCGCGATTTGGGCGGTGTTATCTTTCTGGATATGCGCGATCGTGCGGGCATAGTACAAGTGTTTTTTGACTCGGATACTGCTCAGGCTACTGCGCTTGCGACTACTATTCGTAACGAATTCTGTATTAAAATTAAGGGGTTGGTTCGCGCTCGCCCTGAAGGTCAAGTGAATAAAGAGATGACCACGGGCGGTATTGAAATACTGGGCCTGGAACTGGAAATTTTAAACCGCAGTGAGCCTTTGCCGCTGGATAGTAATCAGAAAAATTCCGAAGAGCAGCGTTTACGTTACCGCTATTTGGATCTGCGTCGTCCGGAAATGGCGCAACGTATGCAGTTCCGCGCTAAAGTCAGCAGCTTTGTGCGCCGTTTTCTCGATGACCACGGCTTCTTAGATGTTGAAACGCCGATTTTAACCAAAGCGACACCGGAAGGGGCGCGTGATTATTTAGTGCCAAGCCGTACTCATAAAGGCCAGTTCTTTGCATTGCCGCAATCACCACAGCTGTTCAAACAGTTACTGATGATGTCAGGTATGGACAGATACTACCAAATCGTTAAATGTTTCCGTGATGAAGATTTACGTGCTGACCGTCAGCCTGAATTTACACAAATTGATATCGAGACTTCATTTATGTCAGCGGATCAGGTGATGGCTATCACGGAAGAGATGATAGTTAATCTTTTCAAAGAGATGCTTGATGTTGATTTAGGGGCGTTGCCGAAAATGACTTACGCGGATGCGATGACCCGTTTTGGTAGTGATAAACCGGATCTGCGTATCGATTTTGAGCTGCTGGATATTGCTGATTTAGTAAAAGAAGTTGAATTTAACGTTTTCTCTGAGCCGGCTAATGATCCAGAGGGGCGTGTTGCGGTTATCTGCGTACCGGGCGGTGCTAAGCTTTCCCGTAAAAACATTGATGAATACGCTAAATTCGTGACTATTTATGGAGCCAAAGGGCTGGCATGGATGAAAGTCAATGAGGTGGCTAAAGGGCTCGAAGGCATACAATCGCCTGTCGCTAAATTTTTAAGCGCAGAGATAGTGGCTGAACTATTGTCACGTAGCAATGCGCAAGACGGCGACATTATCCTGTTTGCTGCTGATAAAACTAAGATTGTTTGTGAGGCTCTTGGTGCACTGCGTCTTAAAGTGGCTGAAGATCTTGGCCTGATTAAAGACCAGTGGAAACCGCTTTGGGTGATCGACTTCCCTATGTTTGAACCGCTGGAAGATGGCTCCTTGACGCCATTGCATCATCCTTTTACGGCGCCTATTGGTTTGACCGTTGAGGAGCTTGAAGCTCAGCCGGTCGGCGCTATTTCCAATGCTTATGATATGGTCTTAAACGGCTGTGAACTGGGCGGCGGCAGTGTGCGTATTCACAAACAGGATATGCAGGCGGCTATTTTCCGTATTTTAAATATCAGCGATGAAGAAGCACAGGACAAATTCGGCTTCCTGCTTGAAGCGCTGAAATACGGTACGCCTCCACATGCGGGTTTAGCCTTTGGTTTAGACCGCTTAATTATGCTTATGACAGGTACCAGCTCAATTCGTGAAGTGATCGCCTTTCCGAAAACCGCATCAGCGGCTTGTCCATTAACTAATGCACCGGGCTTTGCTAATCCGGCTGCATTGGCTGAGCTTAATATTGCCGTTGTGCAAGAAGAAAAAAAATAGCACTTAAGGTGTTTATCTTAAAAAGAGACGCTGGCATCAACCCGCGTCTCTTTTTTTATACTTCATGTTTTTAATTTCTAGCCTCGAAAACGCCTTCTCAGAGAATGGGCGCATAAGTTTGTGAGGGACGTAGCGATTCATAACAGCTGTTTTTTATTATCAAAGGTAATAGGTGTAATCTTATCTTATTACATAAATTATCAATTGGGGGCAATGCCCTGCAGCGCTTATATTGAAAGCGCTGGATGTGTATTGAGTTTCAAAAAGCAGGCGTTTTCTCTCAATTTCCATTAAAAATAAAATAAAAAATCATACGCTCCTAAAAAGCCACGCTCGTTTTATTATTTGCCGGACGGTTGTTTACAGATCGTATAACCTGGAGTTTCAATAGATGATAGTTGAAAAAAATCTCTCAGAGGTTTGTATCGGCATGTACCTGCTTGATATCACCCAGCCCAAGGGCAAATTTCAGCTCACTGAACCGGGAATCATTAAAAACAGAACTATTATTGAAGGTTTTAAAGCAAAAGGGATTGAGCGTGTATTGATTGATTTAAGCAAAAGTATCAAACCGCCTGCGAGCGCGCCGCTCAAAAAAAACAATGAAACATTTTTTCAACAGGAAGTGATTAAAGCCCGACTTATTTTTGATCAGTCAAAAACAATTCAGAAAAAATTATTTCACGATGCGGAAAACAACAGCCCGCTGGATTTAAAATCTGTGTGTAATATTACAGATCAGTCCATTGAACTTGTTTTTAATAACCCTGATGCGCTTGCCTGTGTGCTCAATATTCGCAATAAAGATGAGTATCTGCTCGAACATTCCGTGGCGGTTTCAGTCCTGATCAGTATGTTTGCTTTTCATCTTAACATTGATACAGATATTGTGAGGGAGCTCGCTGTTGGCGCTTTTTTGCATGATGTGGGTAAAATTAAGGTCCCGGACTCTATACTCAATAAACCGGGCAAACTGACTGACAGTGAGTTTGAAATAATGAAGTCGCATGCATCTCATTCCATTTCTATTATTAGAAAAACACCTAAAATCAGTCTTTTAAGTTTGGAAGTCGTCTCTCTGCATCATGAAAAACTCAATGGCGGAGGTTATCCTAAAGGGGTAAAGGCGGATAATATATCGCGTTACGGCAGAATGATCGCTATTTGTGATATTTTCGATGCGCTGACCTCCAGTCGCTGCTACAAACAGGGCTATGCGCAGGTTAAAGCCTTTAGCATTTTACGCAGCCTGGCGGAGAGCGAGCATCTCGATGCTCTGTTAGTGGATCAGTTTATCCAGTGCATGGGGGTTTATCCGATTGGCGCCATAGTGCAGCTCGATTCAAATAAACTGGCTATCGTTGAAAGCCATAATCGTGCCGATCCTATACGGCCTAAAGTGCGGCCCTTTTACAGTCTCGGGCCGAATCTTTTTGCAGTGGAGGACAATCTTGATTTATCCGCCATGACGGAGGCGCAAATTGTAAAATGTGTACGCGCGGACGATTTTAATCTGAATATGGAGCAGATTATGGCGTTCCTCGCCCATGAAGGATGAGCTGATAACTTGGCTCCCAGCAGCGTTGCAGCAAGGTTATGCGTTAACTTATTTTTTTAAAGTCACCGTTCTCTTGCTGCAGCGCAAACAGCTCTGCACTGTTTAAGTCGTAGCACCAGCCGTGCAGTTTGAGGCTGCCTTCTGCAACCCGTTTCTGTATACAGGGAAAGGTCATTAAGTTAGCCAGAGACTGCACTATCCCTTTTTGCTCACAGAGATGGTAATGCTGCTCTTTGCTGGTGCAGTTTTGATCCTCTAATATCTCTTTGCGGACATTTTCCAACTGCTTCATCCATTTTGAAATAAAGGTTTTTGGCACCTCCGTCGGTTCGGTATCCATCAAGGCCTTGATGCCGCCGCACTGCGTATGGCCGAGTATAATAATACTTTCCACCTGTAACTCATTAACTGCAAATTCCAGCGCGGCACTGGTGCCGTGAAAACTGTCGCAGCTTTCCAGGGGAGGAACTAAGTTGGCGACATTACGAATAACAAACAGATCGCCCGGCGCGCAGTCTAAGATGATAGTCGGATCAACGCGCGAGTCAGAGCAGCTGACAATGGCTATCTTAGGGGATTGCCCCTGTTCGGCCAGTTGCAGTAATTGCTTTTTATGCAGCTGGTAATACCCCTCTCTAAAACGTTGGTATCCGGCAATTAATTTATCTGTTGCTGCCATAATTTTTCCTCTTTGCATCGACTGACATGTCGAGCTCTATTAATCGATACTGTCGATAAACTGGGTTCATAATAAGGGAAT
>Ga0075011_10001230_pt1 | contig 13797 bp, 10 predicted proteins | sample TARM_MetaG_T_14_FD_72354 | JGI IMG/M metagenome (GOLD analysis project Ga0075011, IMG submission 72354) | Freshwater microbial communities from Pennsylvania, USA, analyzing microbe dynamics in response to fracking - TARM_MetaG_T_14 | ecosystem: Environmental > Aquatic > Freshwater > River...
CGGCGCCGGCGCCGACGATCGCGAGCTTGTTGGTGGTGCTGCGCAGCAGGGTGACGGTCACGTGGTCCTCCGTGGAAAGGATGGCGGCAAGGAAGGTGGAAAGAGAGCGGGCGGGGTCGTGGCGTTCCCGGGCCCGGACCGCCTCAGGCTAGGCGTCCAGGCGGCGCAGTGCAGCGCGTGGCACGCCGGGGTCCGTGGTCGGCCAGAAGTCCGGCATGGAGCGCGTCAGGAACGTCCCGTAGCGGGCCGTGGCGAGCCTCGGGTCGAGCACGGCGACGACCCCGCGGTCCTCGGCCGAGCGGATCAGGCGGCCGGCTCCCTGGGCCAGGAGGAGCGCCGCGTGCGTGGCCGAGACCTGCATGAAGCCGTTGCCGCCGGCCCTCTCGACGGCCCGGGTGCGGGCGGAGCGCACGGGGTCGTCGGGACGCGGGAACGGGATCCGGTCGATGATCACGAGCCGGCAGGACGGCCCGGGCACGTCGACGCCTTGCCACAGCGACAGGGTGCCGAAGAGGCACGTCGCCGGGTCCTCGAGGAACTCCCGCACGAGCGTCGGCAGCTGGTCGTCCCCCTGGGCGAGGATCGGCACGTCGAGCCGCCCACGCAGGGCCTCGGCGGCGGCGTCGGCCGCGCGGCGCGAGGAGAAGAGCCCGAGGGTGCGACCGCCGGCCGCCTCGACGAGCTCGGCGATCTCGTCGAGCTGCGCCTCGGTGGTGGGCTCGCGCCCCGGCGCGGGCAGGTGGCGGGCGACGTAGAGGATCCCTTGGCGCGGGTAGTCGAACGGGCTGCCGACGTCGATGCCGGTCCACTGCTCGCCACCTCCTTCGGCTCGACCGCCTCCCTCGGCGCGGCCACCCTCTCCGCCGAGCCCCAGCGAGCCGGCGACGGCGTCGAAGCGCCCGCCGAGCGAGAGCGTCGCGGAGGTGAAGATGCCGGTGGCCTCGGCGAGGAGCCCGGCGCGGATGAGCCCGGCCACGTGCAACGGTGCCACATGCAGCCGCGAGACGCCGTCGCCCCAGGCCCCGCCGGGGCCGTCGCCGGGGCGCGAGCACCACAGGACCTCGGAGGTGGTGTCCTCGGCTGCCATGCGCTCGGCCACCTCGAAGAGGAGCAGCACGGCCGACTGCGCCATCTTGGCCCCGCCGTCCGGGGCAGCGCCGGACTCCTTGGCGGCAGCCGGGTCCGGCTTGATGCGGCTCAGCAGGTCGCGAGCGGCGTCCCGCACCGCACCGACGGCGTCACGCAGGTCGTCCGGCAGCCCGAGCGGGAACGAACCCGACGGCGCCTGGGCCAGCAGGGAACCGAACGCCTGCCCGGCGGCCTCGAGCGCCGTCGTCTCGGTGCCGGCGTGCCGGCGCGCCAGCCGGGCGGCGTGCTCGATGGTCGTGAGGGACAGGTCGACGGTGGCGGCGTTGGTGACGCGGTCGGCAAGCTCGTGCGCCTCGTCGACCACGACGACGCCGTGCTCGGGCAGCACGTGGGGACTGCCGGAGGCCGCGATGCCCAGCATGGCGTGGTTGGTGACGACGACGTCGGCCTCGCGGGCCGCCTGCCGGGCCCGCTCCGGGAAGCACTCGGCGAGCAGCGGGCACTTCTGTCCCAGGCACTCCATCGAGGTGACGGAGACCTGCCGCCAGGCCCGGTCCGGCACGCCGGGCACCAGCTCGTCCCGGTCCCCGGAGTCCGTCTCCTGGGCCCAGGCACCCAGCCGCCGGACGTGGTCGGCGAGCGTCGTCGCGCCGTCGTCGCGCCGGGACCGTGCTGGCCCGGCGCCCGGGTCGCCGCCGGCCGGGGCGGGGTGCTCGGCGGCGGCCTCGCCCGGCCCGAGGCCGGGCAGGTCGAAGAGGGTGGCGTCGTCGACCGGGTAGCCGCCAGAGGTCTTGTGCAGGCACAGGTAGTTGTGCCAGCCCTTGAGCAGCGCCACCCGGGGCGGGCGGGGCAGCCGCGGGGCGACCGCCTCGGCGACGAGCGGCAGGTCGCGGGTCATGACCTGCCGCTGGAGGGCGAGAGTCGCCGTCGAGACGATGACGCGTTCGTCCGTGACGACGGCGTGCCGCACCGCCGGCACCAGGTAGCCGAGCGACTTGCCGGTACCCGTCCCGGCCTGCACCAGCAGGTGGCGGCCGTCGCCCAGCGCGGCGTCGACCTCGACGGCCATCCGGTGCTGGCCGTCGCGCCGCCCACCCCCGAGCCGCCCGACGGCGAGGTCGAGGAGCTCCTCGGTCGAGGCGACGTCGGCGGGATTGGTCTTCGGGCCGGCGGCGTCGGAACTCACCCGGGAATCCTAGGCACCCCGGCCGACACCGGACGCCACCGGCGCCCGGTCAGCGGCTGACCGCGGCCTTCTGCAGCTCGGCCGCGAGCGCCTCGGCGACGCGGCCACGCAATAGCGTGCCGGTCTCGAGGTGCTCCTCGTGGTCGATCTCGCCGTGCTGGTGGACCTTGTTGACGAGGTCGCCGCGCGAGTAGGGCACGACGAGGTCGATCTCGACGTCGGGGCGGGGCAGCTCGTCGGCGATGAGGGCGCGCAGCTCGGCGATGCCCTCACCGGTGCGGGCCGAGACCACCACGGTCCGCTTCTCGCGGCGCATGATCCGCCCGACGACCTCGGGATCGGCGACGTCGGCCTTGTTCAGGACGACGACCTCCGGCACCTCGTCGATGCCGGGGATCTCCGCGAGCACCTCGCGCACCGCGGCGATCTGCCCCTCGGGGTCCGGGTGGGAGGCGTCGACCACGTGCAGGAGCAGGGCGGCGTCGGCCACCTCCTCGAGCGTGGAACGGAAGGCCTCGACGAGCTGGTGCGGCAGCTGGCGCACGAAGCCGACGGTGTCGGCGAACGTATAGACGCGCCCGTCGTCGGTCTGCGCCCGGCGGACCGTCGGGTCGAGCGTCGCGAACAGGGCGTTCTCCACGAGCACTCCGGCGCCCGTCAGCGCGTTGAGCAGCGACGACTTGCCGGCGTTGGTGTACCCGGCGATGGCGACGTTCGGGATGGCGTGCCGCTTGCGCTCCAGGCGCTTGGTGGTCCGGGCCGGCGTCATCGCCTTGAGCTCACGACGCAGCTTGGCCATGCGGTCGCGGATACGACGACGGTCGAGCTCGATCTTCGTCTCACCGGGACCACGCGATCCCATGCCCGCTCCCGCCGAGCCGACCTGGCCGCCGGCCTGACGGGACATCGACTCACCCCAGCCGCGCAGGCGCGGCAGGAGGTACTCGAGCTGCGCCAGCTCGACCTGGGCCTTGCCCTCACGGGACTTGGCGTGCTGGGCAAAGATGTCGAGGATCAGCGCCGTGCGGTCGACGACCTTGACCTTGACGACGTCCTCGAGCGCACGCCGCTGCGAGGGCGCGAGCTCGGTGTCGACGATGACGGTGTCCGCGCCGGAGGCGAGGACCATGTCGCGCAGCTCCAGCGCCTTGCCGGAGCCGAGGTACGTGCCGGGGTCCGGCTTCTGGCGGCGCTGGAGCAGGCCGTCGAGCACCTGCGAGCCGGCGGTCTCGGCGAGGGCGGCGAGCTCGCGCAGCGAGACCTCGGCCTCCGCCTGGGCGGCCTCGCCGCCGGAGTACATGCCGACGAGGACGACGCGCTCGAGCCGCAGCTGGCGGTACTCGACCTCGGTGACGTCCTCGAGCTCGGTCGAGAGCCCGGCCACGCGGCGCAGCGCGGAGCGCTCCTCGAGGTCGAGCTGGTCGCCGTCGTGGGCGGCGTGGACGGTGTCGCCCACGTCCAGGACATCGCTGCGGCGGGCGGAGCCCGCGCGGGCGAGGACCCGTGCCACGACGTCGTTCGCGATGGCCTGCGCGTTGCGGTCCGGCTCGGGCGCGGCGCCGTCGATCTCCGTCATTGGAGTCTGCGGGTCCTGCGGGGTGTCGGTCAAAGGGGTACCTCTCGGGTGGGGATGCGCGGGGACTCCCGCGCCTTGTTGACAACGCGCCTGGTTCACAGCACGTCGTGTCCACAACAAGTCTGGCACCTGGGATCGTCCCGGTCCCGGCCTTTTCGCTCGGCCGGGCGGGGAGCGACCGCCTCCCGGGCAGGATGCGCCCGGCGACTACGATGCCCGGGTGACCGACGCCGAGCTGCCTGACGTCCCCGACCACTACTTCACGGGGGTTGCCGCGAAGGACGGCGAGCGTCGCCGTGTCACGGTGCGCATCGCGGACGCGGACGTCGAGGTCGAGGTCGCGCCGGGCGTGTTCTCCCCCGGCCGTGTCGACCCGGGCACGCAGGTGCTCCTCCGCGAGGTGCCAGCCCCGCCGTCGTCGGGGAACCTGCTCGACCTCGGCTGCGGCTGGGGACCGATCACCCTGACACTCGCGACCGAGGCGCCCGGGGCCACGGTGTACGCGGTCGACATCTCGGAGCGGGCGCTCGACCTCACGCGGCGGAACGCCGAGCGCCTGCACCTGGCGAACGTCCGCACCTCGCTGCCGGACGCCGTCCCGGACGAGGTGACCTTCGCGGCCCTGTGGTCGAACCCGCCGATCCGGGTCGGCAAGGACGTCCTGCACGGCATGCTCGCGCACTGGTTGCCGCGCCTCGAGCCGACGTCGTCGGACCACGACGGCGCCTGGCTCGTGGTGCAGAAGAACCTCGGCGCGGACTCGCTCGCGCGGTGGATCGAGGCGGAGCTGGGCATGGAGGTCGAGCGGATGGCCAGTTCGAAGGGCTTCCGCGTCCTGCGCGTGACACGCTGAGCATCAGGCACGATTCGCCGGGGACCCTCAGCCGACGCCCGGGCCGACGCGAGGCGCCACACACCGGGCCGACGCCTGGCGTCCCCTGGTTAGCCTGCCAGCGGAAACACCCGTCGGGCGCAAGGAGGCGCAATGGCTCACGTGTTGGATGATCACATCATGGCCGCCGTCGTCGGGAGTGCCGGTTCCGGCATGACGACGATCGTCGAGGCGGTCCTGCACCGAGCGGGGGCGATCCCCCGGCCCGGCAGCGTCGAGGCCGGCACCACGGTCACCGACTTCCAGCCGGAGGAGGTCGCGCGCAAGACGACCCTCTCCCCGGCCCTGACGTTCCTGGAGTGGAAGGCCGACGACGGCACCCGCCACTCCGTGACCCTCGCGGACACCCCCGGCCACCCCGACTTCATCGGCGGCGTGGACGCGACGCTCTCCGCCGCCGACCTCGCCGTCGTCGTGGTCTCCGCCGTCGCGGGGGTGACCGCCGGCACCAAGGCGGCGTGGGCCGCCGCGGACGCGGCCGGGCTCCCTCGCATCGTGCTCGTCACCTGCGCCGACCGGGCGCAGGCGAACTTCCACCGGGTGCTCGGCGAGCTGCGGCAGCACTTCGGCTCGCACCTCTTCCCCATCCAGCTGCCGATCGGCGAGGAGGCGGACTTCCACGGCATCGCGGGTGTCCTCGGCCGCCGCGCGCTGATGCTCGGCCCGGACGGCAGGACGGTCGTCGAGGTCATCCCGCCGGACCTCGAGGACGAGATCGAGACCCTGCACGACGAGATCACCGAGGAGATCGTCAGCCACTACGACGCGATGCTCGAGGCCTACCTCGAGGGTAACGAGCCGTCCCACGAGGAGCTGGTCTCGAAGCTGGCCGAGCGGATCGCCCTGGGCGACGCCGTGCCGGTGATCGTCGCGTCGGGCGTGACGGAGAACGGCGTCGACACCTTCATCGACTGGCTGTGCCGCGTGGAGCCGTACGTCTCGCGGCGCGACGCGACGATCGTGATGGACGGCACCGAGGTCGCGGTGGCCAAGAACCCCGACGGGGAACCCCTGGTCCACGTCTTTTCGACGGTCGCCGACCCGTTCCTCGGGCAGGTCTCGATGCTGCGCGTCCTCTCCGGCACGATCCGGGCCAACGACCGGCTGCGCAACGCGACGACCGGCGCGGAGGAGCGCATCGGGCAGCTCTTCCGGCTGCGCGGCGCCGAGCGCCTGCCCGTCGACTCGCTGTCCGCGGGCGACGTCGGCGGCGTCGCCAAGCTGGCCGACACCCCGGCGGGCTCGCTGCTGTGGACCCGCCACTCCGGCTCGGCCAGGCCACGGCCGCTGCCCGAGCGCGACCCGGTGTACACGGTCTCGCTCAGGCCCGTCTCCCAGGCCGACACGGAGAAGCTGTCCACGGCGCTGGCCCGGGCGGTGGCCGAGGACCCGACGCTGCACGTCAAGCGCCGCGACGGGCTCACGCTCCTCCAGGGCCTCGGTGACACCCACGTCGCCGTCGCCGTCGACCGGCTCAAGCGGATCTTCAACGTCAACGTGACGCTCGAGCCCGCACCCGTCGCCTATCGCGAGACCATCGCCAAGCCCGCCGACGTCGAGGGCAAGCTGAAGAAGCAGTCCGGCGGCCACGGGCAGTTCGCCGTCGTGCAGCTGCGGGTGCGGCCGCTGCCGCCCGGCGAGGGGTTCCAGTTCATCGACTCCGTGGTCGGCGGGTCGGTGCCCCGGCAGTTCATCCCCGCCGTCGAGAAGGGCGCGCTCGACGCCCTTCAGCGCGGCGGGCTGCACGGCCACCCGGTCGTCGACGTCGCCGTCGAGCTGTACGACGGCAAGGCCCACTCGGTGGACTCCTCCGAGATGGCCTTCCGCACGGCGGCGGCGGTGGGCGTCCAGGAGGCGCTGGCCCAGGCGGGCACGGTGGTGCTCGAGCCGATCGACATCGTCTACGTGACGGTGCCGATGGAGTACCAGGGCGCCGTCCTTCAGGACCTGGCGGGCCGCCACGGCCGGATCCAGGACACGCAGATGACCGACGACGGCGAGGCGGTGGTCGTCGCAGCCGTGCCTCAGGCCCAGCTCGAGCGGTACGTCCAGGACCTGCGAGCCATCACCGCCGGCTTCGGCAAGCTCGTGATGAAGCGCGGGCACTACGAGCGGATGTCCGGGCCGGTGCCGGCGCGCTGACGCCTCAGGCGAGACGGAGGGGCGTGCCCGCGGTGGGTGCGCCCCTCCGGTGCGTCACCGAAGGGGCGCTAGGCGGCGCGCGGTCGACTCCCGCAGGGATGGAGGTAGCCGTCCGCCGATGCGGCATGCGTGTCGCCCGATGCACGCTTACGCGGCTTCGGGCTTGATCGCGGGCGCCGGCCGAGGGCATGCTGAGAACGACATACACACGTATGTTCGCAGAGCCCGAAGCAGATCGATCGAGAGAATCCCCATGCCCCGCCGCCAGCCCACGATGGAGACCCGGCGGGCGATCGTCGACACGGCCGCCCGGATGGTCGTCCGAAACGGGTGGGATCGCGTTCGGGTCGAGGACGTCGTGGCAGAGCTGGGCGTGACGCGCGGAGCGTTCTACCACCACTTCGACTCGCGCCAGGCCCTGGTCTTGGCGGTCCTCGTCCAGCAGTTCCTCGAGGACACGCCGCTGGCGAAGCCGGATCGACTCGTCGGATCGAACGCCCTGGAGAAGCTGCGGTCTGCTGTGACGGCCGACCTCGCGTGGCCCGGGACGAGCCCGCTTCCCGAGGGGACGCAGGCGCTGCTGTCCGAGCCCGGGATCTTCCTCGGGTCCGTGGAGCTCGAGGTCACGACACGGGCACCGCTCGTCGCCCGGCTGCTCGTCGAGGGCAACGCTGACGGGTCGACGGACGTCGCCCGTCCAGACCTCGCGGCCGAGGCGCTCGGGCTCCTCATGACCACCTGGATGAACCTGCCGTTCGAACAGGAGTCGGCAGAGAAATGGGCCGGCAAGGTGGCCTTCCTCGCCGAGTTCTGCCGGGCGCAGGGCTTCGACCTGGTCGACGACGCCCTCCGCGACACCCTGCTGGCGCTCGGCCCGCAGGACTAGCAAGACCCCGGTTCTCCGCGCCGTCCGAGCCCGTCGCTACCCGACTCTCCACCCGCCACCACGGCATACATACGTATGTCGGAAGGAACTCATGCCTGACACCGCCCCCTGCCCCTCCGTCGTCGACGCCTCCGTCGTCGACGCCCGCGAGCACGTTCCCGTCCACGAGCCCGACGTGGCGCACCGGTCCGCGGAGCCGACCCGGCTGCTCAACCGGAACTTCCTCGTCGTCTGGATCGGCCAGATCATCTCGGCCTTCGGCGGAGCGATCGTGCGATTCGCCGTCCCGCTCTATGTCCTCGATGTCACCGGCAACGTCGCGCTCTTCGGGGCTCTGGCCGCCATCGCCATCGTCCCCGTCGTCGTCCTCGGCCCCATCGCCGGGACGGTTGCGAACCGGGTCAACAAGCGGGCGATCATGGTGGTCACCGATGCGCTGACTGCCGCCGTCGCGCTCGGGTCCATCGCGCTGCTCGGTCGCTTCTCGCTCACTGCTCTTGCAGTCGCGCTCGTCGCCGGGCTGGGCGCGGCCGGAGCCTTCATGTCCCCGGCCGTCTCCTCGGCGTGGCCGCTCATCGTCCCGGCGAAGGACCTGCCGCGCGCCAACGGGCTCGGCGGCATGGTCGCGACGCTCGCCTCGCTGCTCGGTCCCGCTCTCGGCGGGGTCCTGTTCGCGCAGTTCGGGATCGTCGCGATCCTGTGGGTCGCCGGCGGCGCGCTCGGCCTCGCGGCGTTGGTCGAGCTGGTGGTCACGATCCCCGACGTCAAGCAGGACGCCGTGCTGGGTATCGGGGATGCCGTGCGCACCATCGGGCGCGACACCCGGTCGGCGCTGCGCCTCATCACCCGGGAGAAGCCGGCGCTCGGCAAGATCGCCGCCCTGGGGTTGGTAGCGAACCTCGCCGTCACCTCCGCGCTGAACATCGGGGTGCCGGTGCTGGTCACCCAGGTCCTCGAACTTGGCATGGACCGCGTCGGGTTCCTCATGTCCGCGATGGCGGTCGGCGGGCTCGTCGGTGGCCTTCTGGCCGGCGCCCTCGGCCCTCACCTGACGATCGGGCGGCTGCACTGGCTGATGATCGGCTCAGACCTTCCCATCGTCATCCTCGGCTTCGTGTTCCTCGTCGGCGCGCCCACCTCCGTCACCTACGTCGCGATGATGGTCGCTCTCGCCCTCATGTCGCTCGGCAGCGCACTCATCGGTGTGCCCGTGATGACGTTCATCCAGACCCACACCCCGATGACCTCCCTCGGCATGGTCGGCTCGTTCATGGGGATCCTCTTCGCCGTCGGACCGGCACTCGGATCACTCCTCTTCGGCTGGCTCTGGGCGGGGCTCTACACGACCCCAGGCGTGATCCTCATCGGATCACCCGCGATCCTCATCCTGATCGTCCTGGCATCCCGGCCCATGATCAAGCGGCTCACATGAGCGCCTTCAGCGTCGCCCGCTCCGACGGTATGAGTGTCTCGGGCGTCAGCCCCGGGGCACGGAGGGGTGTGCCCGCGGCGCCGGGCGCACCCCGCCGGCGCGCCGTCAGGCGCTCGAACCCGCGGAAGGCCGCCCACTGGACCAGCAGCACCGGGACAATGATCACGAGCAGCGGGATCTGATACAGCAGCGGCACGGGGATCAGGTCATGGAAGAGCTCCAAGATCCCCGCGCCCTGCGGGCCGAACACGAACATGTAGTTGGCCTGCGGGTCCGCAACGGCCCGCAGCAGCAGCGTCACGGGCAGCACCGCGAGCGCGAGGGCGAGCAGGTAGCCGACGGACCGCACGGCGTCCCGGGCGGTCGGCCGGTAGACGCCGAGCGTCGCCATGAGCGTCGGCACGACGGCGTTGAGCCCGTGCGCGAGGAAGAAGGCCATCTTGGGCGACGCGAGGTCGTGCCCGAAGTACATCGGCGCCGCGGAGAACAGGGCGAGGAAGCCGGCGAGGGCCCCTGGGTAGTAGACCAGCGCGCGCAGCGGCCGGGCGTCGTAGACGACGGCGGGCAGCAGCAGGAACGAGACGATGGTGCACAGGTGCAGCGGCAGGTTCTGCCACAGCGGGAAATGCTCGGCCCGGTCCGCGAGGTAGTCCAGGTGGAAGGTGGCCGAGGCGATCACGGTCGCTACGGCGAGGACCACGAGTCCTCGGCGCTTGGCGAGCACGTCCCGGTCACGCAGGGCCAGGTGGGTGACGACGCCGGTGGTGAGCAGCAGGAGGAGCACCAGCGCCCATGCGGGGCCGAACAGGGTGAGCGTCATCGATGGCACCTGCTTCGTCGCAGCCTCGTCCGGTGCGAGAGCACCGTCGTCAGGTGCGGGAGCACCATCGGCTGGCGCGCAGCGTAGCGCCCGCCGGTGAGCGGTGACCAGACCTCTACAGCTCCGTCTCGCCGGTGAAGACGAGCTCGGCCGGCCCGGCGAGCTCGGCATGCCCGCGAGGCAGCGCGCGCACGCGCAAGAGCCCGCCCGGCACCTCGACGAACCACGTGTCGACGGGCGCCCGCCCACCGGCCGCGGCCCAGGTGCGGACCGCGAGGGCGGCGGCGGCGGCGCCGGTCCCGCAGGACTGCGTCTCCCCCACCCCCCGCTCGTGCACCCGCATGCGCACGCGGCCGACCGGGCCGTCGGGCCCGTCCTCCTCGCCGAGCGGGACGACCAGCTCGACGTTCGTGCCCTGCGGCGGCACGGGGACGACCTGCGGGGCGGCAGTGAGGTCGAGGGCGGCGAGCTCGCCGGCCGTGGCGATCGCGACGACGGTGTGCGGGTTGCCCAGGTCGACAGAGAGGGCAGGGCGCGGGGCCTCCCAGCCGCGCACGGCGACGGCGGCATCGGAGCCGGCGGCCGCGGCGTCGTCGCCGCCGGGCAGGCGCCACGGCCCGAGGTCGACGGCGTACCAGGGTGCGCCGTCGGGGCCGGCCTCCTTGCTCACGCGCTTGACGCCGGCGCGGGTCCCGAGCGCGAAGACGGCGCCGTCCGCAAGGTCCGCCAGGCCGAGCGCCTCCGCGAAGGCCGTGAAGACCCGCACGCCGTTGCCGCACATCTCGGCGACCGAGCCGTCGGCGTTGCGGTAGTCCATGAACCAGATCGCGGACGGATCGGCGGCGAGCACCTCGTCGGCGACCGCCTCCCCCGCGCGGGCGACCGCGGCGGTGGGTGCGAGGCGGATGACGCCGTCGCCGCCGATGCCGCCGCGCCGGTCGGCGAGCCGGCGCACCCGCTCGGGGGTGAGGTCGAGGTCACCGCGGGTGTCGGCGAGGAGCACGAAGTCGTTGTGCGTGCCGTGCCCCTTGGTGAACCGCAGGGGCGACGCAGTCGTCGGCCGGGTGCTCCGCTGGCTCGTCATGACGCCAGGCTACGACGCCGGCCGCGGCCCGCCGGAACCTGCGTCCTCCAGTTCCCGCCGGGCGCGGCGGGTCGGCCAGGCGCGCGTGGGCCCCCGGCGGCGCGTCGGTCCCAGGCGCGTGGGTCCCAGGCGGGTCGGTCCCCCGCCGGCGGGTCGCTCTCCGATCGCCGGCTCACAACCCGAGCGGGCGCCGCACGGGCTCCTCGCCCGCGTCGGCCAGCGTCCCCGCGTCGGCCGCGGTCACCACGGCGAGCGCGCGCTCCAGCAGGTCCGGGGCCGCGGCGTCGAGCCACTGCACGCGCGGGTCCCGACCGAACCAGCCCATCTGCTTGCGGGCCAGCCGGCGGGTGTTGGCGGTGATGGCCTCGCGGGCCGCCTCGGCCGGTTGGCGGCCGAGCAGGTGCTCGACGACCTCCGCGTAGCCGACGGCGCGAGCCGCCGTCGCGCCCAGGCCGGGACCGGTCCCGCCCTGCTCGGGCGCGGCGAGGCCACGCACCTCCTCGAGCAGGCCCTGGTCCCACATCCGCTCGACGCGGCGGGTCACGCGGTCGTCGAGGGCCGCGCGGTCGCAGTCGAGGCCGATCTGCACGGCCGGGCGCACGTACTCCTGCCGGGGCAGGTTGGCGGTGAAGGGCCGCCCGGTGATGGCGATGACCTCCAGCGCCCGCACGATGCGCCGGGTGTTGAACGGGCCGATGCTCGCGGCGGCCGCGGGGTCGAGCGCGGCGAGCTCGGCGTGGAGCGCCCGCCGACCCTCGCGCTCCGCGCGGTCCTCGAGCGCTGCCCGGACCTGCGCGTCGGTCCCCGGGAAGTCCAGGTGGTCCAGCAGCGCCCGCACATAGAGCCCCGACCCGCCGACGACGACGGACCGGGCGCCACGGCCGGCGATCGCGTCGAGGTCGGCACGCGCCGCGCTCTGGTAGCGGGCCACCGAGGCGTCCTCGTGCGGGTCGAGCACGTCGACCTGGTGGTGGACGATGCCGCGCCGCTCGCCCTCGGGAACCTTCGCGGTGCCGACATCCATGCCGCGGTAGAGCTGGTAGGCGTCCGCGTTGACGATCTCCGCGGGCGCCTGGGCGCTGGACAGGGCTTCGGCCAGGTCGAGGGCAAGGTCCGACTTCCCGGTGGCGGTAGGCCCCACGACGGCGACGACGATCACGGCCCCACCGTACGACGCCGGGGACCGGCGGCCCGGTGCCGGTCGCTCGGCGCACGCGCTCGGGACAGGGTTCGCAGCGGAGGCGGGCCTGTCAGCCCCGACGCAGCACCGTGATGCGGTACGACGGCGGCAGGTGCCCGTGGTCCTGGGGCAGCTCGTGCTCCTCGCGCTCCCACCCGCCGTCGGCGGTCAGGGCCTCGAGGACGGCGTCCACGCCGGGTGCCGGGTGGTCCGCGACGACGAGCAGGCCGGGAGCCGACGGCGCCCGCAGCCGTCCGGCGACGGCGGCCACCTCGCCCGCGGGAGCGTCTCCGGGTACCTCGACCACCTCGACCGGTTCGGCGGCGAGGTCGATCCCGGCGCCGACGAGGGCCAGCAGCGCGACCGACGGCCCGGTCGCCGCGACGCCGTCCCCGCCGTCCCCGCCGGCGTCGGCGACGTCTTCGTCGTCGTCGTCGGCGAGCCCCAGCACGGAGTCAGCGATCCCGGCCGCCGCGAGGCTCGGTCGCAACCGCCCCGCCCGCGGCGCCGGGCCGGTACCGAGCACCACCGCCCGGGCGCCGCCGCCGGACCCGGACCGCGGGAGTTCCCCCCGCAGCACCTCCCGGACGACCTCGCGCACCGCCGCGAGAGGGTCGGCCGCCCCGGCGGCACCAGGAACCAGCAGCGGGGTGGCAGGGATCACGACGACGCTCGGCACCCGCCGACCGTACCCCGTCAGTCGTGCCATGGTGCCCGGTGCCACCGGCTCCGCTGCGGGGGGATACCTCCGCCGTCGGTCTCGACCTCCGCTGACCTCCGGCGTCAGCACTCCGGCGTCAGTACCTCCGGCGTCAGTACCTCCGGCGTCAGTCGGTGTAGTGCGGGGCGGCGGGGAGTCCCAGGAACTCCTCCAGGCTCGTCGCGCCCGACAGGTGGTAGGCGGCGGCCGCCTCGCGGCCGAGGTAGCGCAGGTGCCATGGCTCCCAGGTGATGCCGGTGACGTGCTCCATGCCGGGCTTGTAGCGCACGATCCACCCGAACTCCCAGGAGTGCTCGGCCAGCCAGGCCGCGTGCGGGGTCGCCCCGAAGCAGGCGAAGGTGTAGCACTGGTGCCCGTACATGGGCAGCAGGTCGATGGCGAGCCCGGTCTGGTGTTCCGAGTGCCCGGCCCGCAGCACCTGCTCGTCCGCCCTGGCCTGCCCGAAGGCCGCGGTCACGTCGGCGTGCACCTGCCCCTGCCGGGCGTAGGAGCGAAAGCCGCTGCGGGTGCGCAGCTGGAGCCCGGCCTCGCGGGCGGCGGCGAGCAGCTCGCGCAGCGTCTCGGCGGCGACCTCGGCCACATAGTGCCCGCCGACCCGCACGAGGTGCGCCGGGCGGTAGTCGTGCGGGACGAGCTGGTTTGCCTTGTTCGTGACGACGAGCAGGCCGTTCGCCGCAATGTCCCCCGGGACGTCGGGGAAGGGCAGCGCCCAGGCGCCTGCCGTCGCGGCGGTCTCATCGGGCGCGGGCGCTGCCCTTCCCCGACGTCCCGGGGGACATTGCGGCGAAC
>Ga0075011_10001233_pt1 | contig 13773 bp, 8 predicted proteins | sample TARM_MetaG_T_14_FD_72354 | JGI IMG/M metagenome (GOLD analysis project Ga0075011, IMG submission 72354) | Freshwater microbial communities from Pennsylvania, USA, analyzing microbe dynamics in response to fracking - TARM_MetaG_T_14 | ecosystem: Environmental > Aquatic > Freshwater > River...
GACCAGCGGTTTAAGAAATGAGGCAAAGCTTTCTTAAACCGGCTGTAATTCTTATTCTCGGGAGCTGTCCATCCTCCTTCTGCGTAAGCAGCCAGACGGGGATAAACCTTATAATTCATGCTTTCGACGGTAGGAATAAATTCTCCCCACATCTGGCAACCCGTTCCTAAAACTTTTGTTTCTAATTCTTTGGGAAGTCCGGCGGGAATAGGATTAAAGTCGTACGCATTTTGTAAAGAGATTGCTTTATAGTCATAATCAAGGTAGGTGTACACATTATCGGAGTTTACAATATCGTAACCTTTGTGGATGGTATTCAAAATCAAGCTTGAATCACCTTTCCAAAAGTGTACGATCGTTCCGTCTGCCAACTTTTCATTACCCTCTTTGGTATCTTTTTCCGATTGATACTCATGCAATTTAGCTCCGGTAATTTCATTCCACCCCATCATTCTTTTATTCTTGGCCGCAAGTATGTTTGAAATCTTGTTGGTGAAGAATACCTGTAATTCGGCAGGAGTCTTTATGTTGTTCTTTTCCATGTACGATTTAACTTCGGGAGATTCGTTCCACTGGTTGTATCTTACCTCATCTCCGCCGATATGGAATACGGGAGAAGGGAACAGCGCAATTACTTCGTCGATCACATCTGTAAAGAATTCGATTACTTTGGGATCTGTTACGTTGAATATATCGTATTGAACACCGAATTTGCAAGGTACATTTATCTGTTTACCGGTTGTCCCAAGCCAAGGATAGGCGGCTATCGCAGCGCTGGCATGTCCGGGCATTTCGATTTCGGGTACCACCAGGATGTGACGGTCGGCGGCGTAAGCTACTATTTCCTTTATGTCTTCCTGTGTATAGAAACCGCTATGAGGCTTTCCGTCAAATACGTTGCTTTCAAAGTGATTGATTTCGGTGGAGTCGCGGAACGAACCTATTTCGGTGAGCTTTGGATATTTCTTTATTTCAATTCTCCATCCCTGGTCTTCGGTTAAATGCCAATGGAAGACATTCATTTTAAGAAGAGCCATTTCGTCAAGTAATTGTTTGACAACCTCTTTTCCTTTGAAGTTGCGACCTTCGTCCAACATGAAGGAACGCCATGAAAATCGGGGAGAATCGCTGACAGTCCCTTTTTGAACAATCAACATTTCTTCTTTCTTTTGTATAATTTGTCTCAGGGTTTGTATTCCGTAAAATATACCTGTTGCAGAGGAAGAAGAAACTTTTATTCCTTTCGAACTTACATTTACCGAATATCCATCTTCTTTTTCTGACGTTGCTTGCTTACCCATCACCAAAGAGATGTCCGCATTTTTAGCCTCCTTTACCAGTTCTGCTTCAACTCCAAAATCGGATTTTAAAGCCTCTTTAATGAAGGATGCTTCCTTGGAAAGGTCGGCTGAGTAAGCTACTTTCACTACTTTATCTAATTTCAAGAAGCCACTTTTGTACTCAACCGATTGAGGTGCCGGAATTACTTCATAAGTAACAAGCGTGTCGGTCTTGCACGAAACCAGGAAAATGGATAGTAATATCCCCGAGATGAGTTTTAATTTCATAATAGTATTAGTTGATAATAAGTTCTTAAGCGTTTAAAAGTTGATATGCCGGAAATCTGAATGCAAATATAGTTATTCTTCCAGCCATTTTGTTAGGCGCTTGATAACTTTATTGCGCAGGGAGTCGGGCAGGGAGTTAATACGTGCCCGGTGACTACCCTTCGGTTGAACGGCGGCAAACATATTTTTCTTTCCTTTTAATTGGGTCATCCCTACTGAAGTCCATGGATCGTACTCTCCGTATACAAAGATAAGTTTTGGATCGTATTCAGCAACAAACCGGGTTAACTTTTGGTATAGTTCCGGCTGGAATGAAATGCGAACGCCTTCGGGCAGCATGATTCGTTCCAGGTATCCTTTGCTGCTTTGGATGGAAAGGAGCCCTTTGAACGGTTCGGTATCATATCCGTAGTAGCCAAGTTCGCGGGCTGCCTGAATAAAGAATGCCTGGGTGGGCTGATCTTTTGCAAAGTATTCCGGACCGCTTATCTCCGCCAGGTGTCTGAATAGTTCGTCGTCTGTTGCCGATGTTGCCGGAATGGTTGATACGGGAGTTCCCCATTGCCAGAAGGCGAATGAATATTCCAGCACGCAATAATCCAGCACTTCATTCAGAGGAATGCGGAAGGTTAGTTGCTTCTCGTTGCAGAGTTTTTCGAGCAGAGGAAGCATGGCCTCTCTCCGTTTCAACACTTCGCGCTGAAAGTTCAGGATTGTTTCTCTTGATTGCGTGTCGGATACGTGACTGATAAATGGCTCGTGACGCCCATCTTCGGCCGAACGGCTTACGGGAGCTACGTAGGGAACGGTTATATCTACATCATTTGGAAAGAAAGCCCGGTAGATCAAGGCTGTTTGTCCGCCTTTGCTAATTCCGGTGCTGATCCATTTCTCCTGATAGATTTGTTTGAAAAGTTGGGTGATATGATGCAGGTCGTATGCCGAGTTTTCGGCAGTAAGATACTCCCAGTTGAGTGAATCAGGAACAGAACCCGAGAAGTAGCGGTGCTCTACAAATATCATATTGGTATTGAAAATGCCAGAAAGTTCCTCACGGTAACGCGGATTAAGTCCGTAGTCGCCGCTGTATCCTTCGGTAATCAGAACCGTGGGGCGGTCGTATCCAACGTGGCTAACCACCACACGCTGTGTGAACGATCCCTTTTCGGGGTGCTGGTGATCCAGAGGCTGGCGAACTGTTACTACGTATTTCTCCGTAAAATAGTCGGACGACAAAGTGTCGACAGACTCGATTCCCTGCAATGAGGCAAGTTTCTCCTTTAGTGCTTTAGGTGCTGCGCCCGCCGTTACCGCAATAAGCAGAAACAGGAGAAACAGATGGCTGATTCTTTTCATCTAAATCTTAGTTGTGTTATTATTCTTTTGATAATTTGCAATGTTACGTTGTAACCCCTCAAACTTGGCACGCTTCACGGCCGATCCTTTGAAGAGGCGGGTGTACTCTTCCCGGGATAGAGAGTACCACTTTTGGGCCGTCATGGCGGCAAGCTCGTCGTTCATTCGGAAAGAAGTTTCGTCGGTGGGATGTGCGAACCGGTTCCAGGGACAAACCTGCTGGCAGGTATCGCATCCGTACATACGGTTTCCCGTTAACGAAGCAAGCTCTTCGGGAATCTCTTCCCGGTTTTCGATGGTGAGGTACGAGATACACTTTCCTGCGTTCAGCTTTTTGGGAGCTTCGATTGCCTTAGTGGGGCAAGCATCCATGCAACGGGTACATTGGCCGCACCTATTTTCCATCGGGCTGTCCGGTGTGAGGTACAGGTCGGTAACGATCTCTCCAAGGAAAAAGTAAGAACCTTTGCCGGGAATGATGAGGTGGGTGTTTTTCCCAATCCAGCCAAGTCCGGCTTTCCAGGCCCAGTATCTTTCCAAAATGGGAGCTGAGTCGGTAAAACAACGGGCGTTCATATCCACTTCGCGACGAATAAAGGCAACCAGCTGAGCAAGCTTTTCCTTCATCACGTCGTGGTAATCTTTGCCATACGCGTAGTAAGCAAGCTGAGGAACATCCTCCGGTTGTCTTACCGCGGGGTAGTAATTCATCGCAACGGATATAATAGAACGGGCGCCATCCAGTAATCCGGCAGGATCAAGACGAAGGTCGCGGTAGTTTTCCATGAACCTCATTCCCGCATGATTCCCTTCGGCCAGCCAGTTATCAAAATAGGATGCTTCGCTGCTGGCCGGGCCGGCTTCCGAGATCCCGCATGCAGCGAACCCCAGGCGCATAGCCTCTTCCTTTATCCTTTGTTCGGAAATCATTCCAATACTTTAAACTCGTATCCTTCTTTTTGAAGCCATTCGATAGAACGGGGCAACGCATTCTTCATGTTATTCTCCGATTTCAATGAATCGTGAAACACAATGACGGAGCCGTTGCGTGTATAGTTCTTAACGACATTAAATACGCCGTTGGGCGTCATATGCGGACTATAATCGCGTGTTACCACGTCCCACATAATAATTTTATAGTTGAGCCGCAGCCACATCACTTGCGGAAACCGCATGTGACCGTGAGGAGGGCGAAACAAATTGCTCTTTATCAACTCTGCGGCTTTCTTTACATTGGCCACATAATTCTTTGTCCAGAATCTGATACCCTGAATATGGTTGAAGGTGTGGTTGCCCACTTTATGTCCCCGGTCAAGCACCATCTGGTAGACTTCGGGGTACTTGCGGACATTGTCGCCAACACAAAAGAAGGTGGCCTTTATACCATATTTGTCGAGAGTATCCAAAACCCAAGGGGTAACCTCGGGAATTGGTCCGTCGTCGAAGGTGAGATATACACACTTCTTCTTGGCGGGAATTCTCCAGATTACCCCTGGAAACAACGCTCTGTAAAAGAACGGGGGTTGTTCTATAAACATACTTTACTATTTGCGGACTGAACCGTAAGCCATACGGTAATTATCAAATTCTTCCTGGAATGCTTTGCCAAATTCAGGGTTGTACTGTTTTGCAATCCGAAGAACTTCCTGCAATACGGCCAGGTTGTGTTCAACATCGCCCATAATGGAAGCCATCTGATTCGGACTTAAGCGGAAGTACCAACGCAGGCTGCGAATAGAATTATCAGCAATACCGTTGAAAATTGCCTCGGCTTTCTTCGGCTGATTCAAGGTAAAGTAGAATTCTCCCAGCGAAAGGGCGCTGTAATCCAGCGGAACAGTCTTAGCGGGAAGAACTTCCATCGCTTTATCAAGTACCTGAAGTGCTTTATCGTTCTTTCCTTCGTTGATCAGGGTAGAAGCCAATTTGCTGAACAAAGCCATACGGAAGCTTTTACACATGCGCATTGTATTTTCGTCCAGGTATACATTGGGATTGCTTACACCTCCCCATTTGAACTTGTTCATCACATTGTCGAACATGCGTTCAGAGTTTACAGCCTTATCGGTTCCTTGCGTATGCATTGGAACAATCTGATAGGCCAGACCTGTCTGTTGGAAATAGCCATCCAGTTTTACAAACTGATCGGGACTAACAGTTACCGCATAATAGATAGGGCGCTTCCAGTTGTTGGTCTGCAACATATCCAATACAATCAGTTCCTGTTTTCCAAGAACTTCCTTGTCCTTCAAATCGATGGTCATTTCCTTAAGCATAAGACCAGCGTCTTCCGACTTAATCACTCCGCTTTTAAGCGCAGCGGCCGAATCAACCTTATAAATCAGTTTTTGCGAAGGAATATAATCCAGCGCCTGATTGATTCCCGGAATCTTTTTGTATTTAGGATCGTTGCTGCGAACGAAGTTCAATGCCGTATTCAGATCGATAGCCTGGTCGGTCATCGGGAATATATAAGCTACGTCGCGGGTTCCCTGCACGTAATCGGATCTGTTCCATGAAATAGGCAGCGGCTCCGACTCGTAAGCCTGACGTTTCATCTGATCGATGTACCAGTCAGTCTGCAGATAGCTGGTATTACATACACGTATATCTGTACGAACGCCTTCCACTTCCTGGGCATACCACAATGGGAAAGTATCGTTATCACCATTTGTAAATATAACGGCATTAGGCTCGCAAGATTCCAGGTAATTGATACCAAAGTCGCGGGCAACATAACGGTCCGAACGGTCGTGATCGTCCCAGTTTTGAGCAGCCATCTGAATGGGAACAAGCAAACTGGCAACTGTAGCAACAGAAGCTGCAGCAATGGCCGGCATCTTTCCGTATTTTTCCAGTACTTTGGCTAATCCAGCCACACCGAATCCTATCCAGATACAAAAAGCATAGAACGAACCGGCATAGGCATAGTCTCGTTCGCGCGGTTGGTAAGGAGTCTGATTCAGGTAAAGAACAATGGCAATACCGGTCATAAAGAACAAAAAGAAAGTAACCCAGAAGGATTGAATTCCCTTATCGCCTGCATAAGCCTGGTAAAGAAGTCCGATTATACCCAACAACAAAGGCAGCAGATAGTAAACGTTGTGCCCTTTATTATTGGCAATGTCGTAAGGCATTTCATCCTGCGGACCAACCATAACCGAATCGATGGCACTGATTCCGGTAATCCAGTTACCTTTGTCCACTTCGCCATTACCCTGAAGGTCGTTCTGGCGGCCGGAGAAGTTCCACATAAAGTAACGCCAGTACATAAAATTAAGCTGATAAGAAACGAAGTACCGGATGTTTTCGGCAAAAGTAGGCTTCATAACCGTCACATCTTCGCCACAACGGTTAAATCTGACCGGCTCGCCTTTTACCTGAGCCCATTCCTGATAAGCGCTAACATGACGTCCGTCATTACTGTGCATACGAGGGAAAAGCATGTCAAGTTCGTCTATGTATTCGTATTCCGTTTCGTAACGGGATATGTAGTACTTGTCTTTTTCTGATTTGTCCTTCTTGATTACGCGGCTCCAGGTAGGTGCTCCTTCCTTCGTTACAGCGGCACAAGTACCTCCCTGATTTTCGCGTTTTACTTCAGAAACGTATGTCTGACCGTAGATAAGAGGCACTTTGCCGTACTGTTCGCGGGCAAGATACGTGCGTAAAGTAAAGATATCTTTGGGTGAGTTCTGATCCATAGGCGTTTCGGCCGACGAACGAACCAGTATCAGTGCATACGAAGAATAACCAACAACGATAACCAGCAAGGATACCAGGATGGTATTCAACAGCTGAATGTTTGTCTTTTTGGCAACAAACAAATAGGCTGTCAAGGCAATAATAAGGATAATACCTAATACATAGCCACTCCCAATAAATGGGATACCAATAAGAGTTACTGAAAGAATAAAGGCAATATTGAGGCGCGCTTTGTTGGGTTCGGCAACCATGGTTTCGTAGATTGCCCAGGCAAGAACTCCCAGCAACACAACTACATAGGCAAATACACCTGAATTATAAGGCATACCCATCTGGTTTACCAGCAACAATTCGAACCAGCCGCATACTTCAACCAGACCTTGAACCACACCATACATCATGATGGCGATAATTGCAAACGATATCAACAGTGATACGGCAGTACCTTTAAGTGTAGGGTTAGGGAATTTCTTATAATAATACACCAGTACAATGGCAGGAATACAAAGCAGGTTCAGCAAGTGAACACCAATACTAAGTCCCATCAGATAAGCAATCAACACCATCCATCTGTCGGCATGAGGTTTGTCGGCAACGGCTTCCCATTTCAAAATCAGCCAGAATACAACGGCAGTAAACAGCGACGAGTAAGCATATACTTCGCCTTCCACTGCACTGAACCAGAACGTATCACTGAATGCGTAGGCCAATGCTCCCACAAGACCACTGCCCATAATGGCAATAAGCTGGGCGGTTGTTACCTCTTCGCCTTCTTTTACAATAATCCGGCGGGCAAGGTGAGTGATACTCCAGAACAGGAATAAGGTGGTGAGTCCGCTGAACAGGGCGCTCATTGAGTTAACCATCACGGCTACCTGCGAAGGATCCGAAGCAAACTGGGTGAACAGGTTGGCTGTCAGCATAAAGAACGGTGCTCCGGGAGGATGTCCTACCTCCAGTTTAAAGGCAGAAGAGATAAACTCACCGCAATCCCAAAAGCTGGCGGTGGGTTCCATAGTCATCAAATAAACGATCGAAGAGATGGCAAAAGTAAGCCAGCCCAGTGCGTTGTTGATTAGTTTATATTTTCCCATACGATAGTATATAGTGATAATTAATTCGATTGTATGTGCCTTTCGTCAAGGCAACGGGGACAAAGGTAAGAAATAACCTTAATTTCAACGTTCTGCAACTCTATAAATTGTAATTGGAAAACTAAAAAGATGTATACAGATATATACTTTTTTATATTAATCCAGTGAGAGGATTTAAAAAGCATGTACATGTAAATTAAAAACCATGTACATGCTTTTTGATTTACATGTACATGGTTTTCTAAAAAGGTAGTATATCTTGTATAAAATTATAACGTCTTTACAACAAGATTCCGCCAGAGAACTTTAATTCCGCCGCCATCATGGATCTGAAGAGCAATGCGTCCCTGACCTTTTCCTATCTTTTCGTCGGTTAGGTTAACCATTTCCTGTCCGTTCAGCCAGGTAGTTACATTGTCGCCCTGAACCTTGATGCGCATGGTATTCCATTCGCCCGGTTTAAGGATATTCTCTTTTTCGTCCGGGATCTGAACCAGCCATTCGCGGCCATAAGATTCATAAATACCTCCGGTATCCATTCCCTTGGGAGCCACTTCAACCTGCCAGCCGTTAACCTTTACACTATCGCCTACGGTAGAACGGATAAAGATGCCCGAGTTGCCATCTGCTTCCTGTTTGAATTCTGCAGTAAAGTCGAAATCGTCGTAATATTCGCGGGTTCCCAGGTAACCGTATTGTTTATCCGGACCGCTTTCGCAAATTAACAAACTATCTTTTACGTACCACAGTTCTGTTCCGTAAACTTCCCATCCGGTAAGATCAACGCCGTTAAACAAAACAGTTTCCTTGGTCTTTCTTGGTAATTCTTTGATTTTAATATTGCGGAAAGAGGCAGGATATCCATGATCCTGAAGACAGATCACGCCTTTTTTGGCCAATCCGTACTCAGGAGCATGACTCCATTTACCGCTGTTTTTCTTAGCAAACCAATCGTCGGTCCATGCTTCGAATTCAAGGATTTTTTGTCCGTTTAGCCAATGTTCAACATGGCCATTATCGAATACAATTTTAGAGTTGTTCCATTCTCCCTGCGGATTTACTTTCATTTTTGTTGTATCCGGCAAATGCATGGCGTAATCTACACCCAATTTCTGCCAGGCTTCCAATGGTTCGGCAAAATTAGGTTCGTCTATCAGCTGATATTCCGGACCGGTTACGTAAGGAACAGCAAAGTCCGGACGTTCAACCACGTGATATAACATACCGCTGTTTCCGCCTTTGGATAGTTTCCAATCCCAGGATAGTTCAAAGTTTTCGTACTGCTTGTCGGTTACAATATAACCACTGGCATCGCTGCCACCGCCCGTTGCCTGGATACATCCGTCAACAACTCCCCAAGGCTGGGTAAGGGTTGTTCCGTTGTAATCTTTCCATCCGGCCAATGTTTTGCCATCAAATAATAATTTCCATCCGTCGGCTTCTTCCTGAGGAGTGAGGACATTTTGCTGAGCTTCTCCACAACTTGTCAAGGTTAATACACAAGCCGCTGCGCATACACAGGCAGATCCCAATCTGTTAACGAGTTTTTTAGTAATTTTCATGAGCATAAAAGATTTAAAAATGAGTGCACAAACATACTTAATTATTATTGATAATACATCTGATTCTGGTTAAAAGAGAAAAAGTAACCGAATTATCTTTCTCTTTTTAATTAAAAGTTATCTTTGTTTCCGCATTTCTTTGGATGCAAAAATAGTTACCTTAATCTCAGTCAATTCGAATAGTTATGAAAAGAATTTGTCTTGTTGCCTTGCTTACTCTTTTTTATTTCTTGCCCATGTCTGCAGCCGTGGGGAGTCCGGATAACCGGTGGAAAATCAATTCGGACGGAAGTATCTCCTGGATAGTTAATGGAAGTCTTCCTCATAGCGATCATATCGAGATGAGCGGACTTAAAGTTTCGACAGTGCTGCGGTATGGTGTAGACGATGCCGGCGCTTTTCATTTAAGCCGGGGAATGGTCTGGCCTCTGCTGCGTACCGTGCCTAACAATACCCACGCCAGTCTGATGCGGCGCGTAGACTTAAACGTGGTGGAGATGATTTCGGTTAACGGCCGGTCGCTGACTGGAGAGCAGGTTAAAGAGATCAATTTAAAAGGGCTTATGACGGTACGCAGTGAGTTCAATCTTTCGGGAAAAGGAAAGCTGGAGTTGACTCGTATCCTGTTTCCTTCTGTTTCCAAGCCTGCCTTTTGTGAGAAATACACACTGGCAAACAAAGGAGATTCCGAACTGTATCTGGAAGTTCCCGCAGCCAGATCTGTTAGTAAAACAGATCCGAAAAGAGGAGTGGATGGGAGTTATTCGCTGGTATCCGAAGTAGGCGGACAGACGGCTGCTGTGCTTAAACCGGGTGAGTCGCTTTCTTTCGGAGCTACTTTTTCGGGATACAAGCCTTCGGAGAAAGAAGCCGCAATCAATGTAGAGGATGAGTATACACAAAGAGTTGCTCTTATCGCCGGTTTTTGGGATAACCTGGTTCTTCAGACTCCCGATCCTGCAATCAATGCCCAATTCGCTTTTGCCAAAATTCGCGGAGCCGAAAGTATTTACGATACCAAAGGAGGGTTACTGCATGGTCCGGGTGGCGAGTCTTACTACGCCGCCATTTGGGCAAACGACCAGGCAGAATATATTAATCCCTTTTTCCCTTTTCTGGGGTATGAGACAGGTAATAAGTCGGCGCTCAATTCTTATAACCACTTTGCCCGTTTTATGAACGACGAATATAAACCCATACCCAGTTCAATTATTGCCGAAGGTACAGATATCTGGAATGGGGCGGGCGACCGTGGCGATGCGGCTATGATTGCTTACGGTGCTTCCCGTTATGCACTGGCCAGAGGAGACAAACAAGAGGCTCTCGAACTTTGGCCTCTTATTGAATGGTGTCTGGAGTATTGCCACCGTAACCTGAACGAACAGGGCGTGGTAAAGTCGGATGCCGACGAACTGGAGGGACGTTTCCCTGCCGGCAAGGCCAATCTGTGTACCTCGTCTCTCTATTATGATGCCTTGCTATCGGCTGTTTATCTGGGAAAAGATTTAGGTAAACCCGCAAACAAGCTGTCGTCTTATGCACAACAGGCTGGTGTACTTCGTACCAATATGGATGCCTATTTTGGAGGGAATGTGGAGGGTTTTGGAACCTATCGTTATTACGAAGGGAATGAGGTGCTCCGTTCGTGGATATGTATGCCGCTTACAGTTGGTATCTACGACCGAAAGGCTGAGACAATCAAGGCATTGTTTTCGCCTCGTTTATGGACTAAAGAGGGGTTGCTTACCCAGGCTGGAAGCGAAACTTTCTGGGATCGTTCTACTTTGTACGCGCTTCGGGGAGTTTATGCTTGCGGCGAAACCGAAAAAGCAACGGATTACCTCAAATATTACTCGGAACACCGTTTGCTTGGCGAACATGTGCCCTATCCCATCGAAGCCTGGCCGGAAGGAGACCAACGCCATTTGTCGGCCGAAAGCGGATTATACTGCCGGATTATCACCGAAGGACTTTTCGGTATCCGCCCAACCGGACTTCATTCCTTTTCCCTCACTCCCCGTCTCCCCAAAGAATGGAACGAGATGTCGTTAAAGAAAATGAACGCCTTTGGCAAGAGCGCGGATATAGAAGTCACCCGACACAAAACAAACATAGTTGTTGTGATTAAACCTGAAAAAGGAAAAGTAATACGAAAGAGTATAAAAGACGGAGAAACGCTGATTGTAAAATTATAAAAAAAAATAGAGGGCACCCTCTCTTTTTACCCAAACTAAAAAACGAAGGATATTAAATAAGAAAAGCGTCAAGGATTAAATCCTTAACGCTTTTTCTTTTCTTAGATTGTTGTCTCACGAAGATTCGAACTTCGACAGACAGAACCAAAAACTGTAGTGCTACCATTACACCATGAGACAATCCGATGCTTTGTTCTAAAGCGTTGCAAAGGTAAACATTTATTTTTATTTTGCAAGTATCTCGTTCAAATTTTTACTTTACGATGAGTAAAAAGTAGTTCTTCTTTCCCTTTTGAACCAATAAGTACTTGCTGTTTAGCAAGGAATCTACTGTAATTAATTCATCTGGTTGCACAAGCTTCTCCTTGTTTACACTTACTCCTCCGCTTTGAACCAACTTGCGCATTTCTCCTTTTGAAGGGAAGACAGGTGCCTTTTCTGTAAGCAGATCAACCGCTTTGATTCCTGCGGCCATATCTTCTTTCGATACTTCGAATTGAGGAACACCTTCGAATACAGCCAATAAAGTGTCTTCGTCTATTTTCTTCAACGCATCAGAGGTGGAGTTGCCAAACAAAATATTGGAAGCTTCTACCGCTGCATTATAATCTTCTTCAGAGTGAACCATAACTGTTACCTCTTTGGCCAGACGTTTTTGTAAAGGACGAAGATGGGGTGCTGCTGCTTGTTCTGCTTCCAGCGCAATTATTTCTTCTTTTTCCAGTGCAGTAAAGATTTTGATGTATTTGGCCGCATCGGCATCACTGACATTTAACCAAAACTGATAGAATTTATAAGGAGATGTATAGCGTCGGTCCAGCCAAACATTACCTGACTCCGTTTTGCCAAATTTACCTCCATCAGCTTTTGTGATAAGCGGACAGGTAAGAGCAAAAGCTTCGCCTCCCTGTTTGCGTCTGATTAATTCAGTTCCTGTAGTGATATTACCCCACTGGTCAGAACCCCCCATTTGCAGGCGACATCCTTCGTGCTGATACAGATAAAGGAAGTCATAACCCTGAAGCAATTGGTAGGAAAATTCGGTGAAAGACATACCTACGTTAGATTCGGAGCTGAGACGTTTCTTTACAGAGTCTTTAGACATCATGTAGTTTACCGTAAGGTGTTTGCCGATATCGCGAATGAAATTCAGGAAAGAATAATCTTTCATCCAGTCGTAGTTATTAACCAGCTTGGCTGCGTTAGGTGCGTCTGAATCGAAATCCAGAAACTTGGCCAGCTGGTTTTTGATGCTATCCTGATTGTGACGCAGGGTTGCTTCGTCCAGCAAATTACGCTCTGCGGATTTTAAGGATGGATCACCAATCATACCTGTGGCTCCGCCAATCAATGCGATAGGGCGGTGACCAGCACGCTGCAGGTGTTTTAGCATCATTACTCCAACAAGGTGTCCAATATGTAAAGAATCCGCGGTAGGGTCGATACCCACATAAGCAGATGTCATCTCTTTTTGTAACTGTTCTTCTGTACCAGGCATCATGTCATGAATCATGCCTCTCCATCTTAATTCTTCAACAAAATTCATCGTATATAATTATTGTGTTATTTCAATGCTGGCAAAGTTACGACTTATTTTTTAAATCAGATAGCAAAAACCTTGCGAACATTATCTCTTAATGTGTTGGAAAATAGGGCTGCATCTATCTGCATGGATGTGGCAATCCGCTGATACACGTTGCAGATAGACAGATCGCTGTCGTCGGTTTCTGCCAGTATGCGGTTTAAATACTCCATTTGCAGTGCTTCCGGATTAAACAAACCTCCGAAGGAGAGATAGAATCCCTGCTTAATAAGCTGACTGGCCAATTGTCCGTTTCCGCGAAAGCCATGAATTATCCATGGCATCTTAGGATTCAGTTCCTTCCTGACTGAAATAAGTTCTGCCCAGGCTTTCACGCAGTGAATAATGAGAGGCTTGCCGAATTCTTCTGCCAGCAGTGCCTGAATTTTGAATATCTTTATCTGTTCGGGAAGAAATGCGTCGGCCAGTTTGTCCAATCCGGACTCTCCAACGGCAATAACGAGCCGGTGAGTACAGGCTTCACGAACCTCCTGAAGCTGACGTTCGGTGTCGGCGATGTATCCGGGATGAATCCCTATGGAATAATAGCCGCGAAAATCTGAAACAAGCTGATCGGAGAGAGGGTTGCCGTTGTCCGGCATACAATTCAGTATAAACAGAATTTCTTTCTCTTTATCAGGAAGGCGATGGGTATGTATATCGAAATAATCCATGTCAGGGAACCGGATCGTAACCGCTTCCTCCCCAGGG
>Ga0075011_10001236_pt1 | contig 13746 bp, 12 predicted proteins | sample TARM_MetaG_T_14_FD_72354 | JGI IMG/M metagenome (GOLD analysis project Ga0075011, IMG submission 72354) | Freshwater microbial communities from Pennsylvania, USA, analyzing microbe dynamics in response to fracking - TARM_MetaG_T_14 | ecosystem: Environmental > Aquatic > Freshwater > River...
AATCAACCATGTAGCCAGGCAGAACCAATAATGCCCTGTCGGCTCCAGGCCTAATACAATCTGTTTTTTATCATTTACCGCAGCTATTCTGACTGCCCAGTCTTTTGCACTTTCAAATCCCTCTAATGTATTGCTAAAAGAGAATGCAGACTGATTGAGTTCCCTACCTCTGCTATCAATCGCTCTTAAATAGTGCGTTTCGCTACCGATATCGCATCCTAAAATAAGCATATCATCGCTGATAAATGTAAGCTTATCATTCTTAGTAAACTTACCTTTGGTTTCTAACTGATGCCAGGTAGAAGATTTAAGATTACCCTTTATCACCTCCATTTTTGCTGAATTTTCTTGCTGTTCAAAAATATTTGCTGTAATAACTTGATTTTTCTTCTTTTTACCTTTAATATTCATTTTAGATACCTCTTGTATTCTTTGGATTTTACCAACTGCCTGGTCAGTAATAATCTAAATTTACTTGAGGTATTTTTTATTGTCAATCTCTTGACCTATTTAAATTATACAGGAAGCTTTCAATTACATCAAGGGTGCCATAATTCTTAAAACTGCCTGCCCCACTTTTGTTAAAAATGTGGTTTGCTCCCAATCCGAATAATGCACTTCCCGACTCGCTTTGATACAATCCAGCAAATCAGCCTTGATCTCCTGCACTGTTGACGAACCGCAAACCCAGGTACCACATTCGTAATTCCAGGTCAGGCTGCGATAATCCATATTGATGGAGCCAACGATAGCGATCTGATCGTCGGTGACCAGTACCTTGCCGTGAATAAAGCCCGGGGTGTATTCATAGATCCGCACCCCTTCAGCCAGCAGATCACCGTAAAATGCCCGGGTGGTGGCATAAACCAGTTTTTTATCAGGAATACCCGGGGTAATGATTCGCACATCCACTCCGCTACGAGCCGCCAGCAAAATACAGTTTGTCAGATCCGTATCCAGAATCAGATAAGGGGTCGTCAGATAGAGATACTCTTTAGCGTTGGCAAAAATTGTCATATAGGTGTTGGCCGCCGGATTTCGGGGGTTCATCGGACCATCACAAAACGGCATCACTAATTCATTGCCTGTTTCCGGAGCGGCTGTCGCCTTGAAGTCGTCCAGTTGCGAAACCGCCCCGGTCGAGTAGTCCCACATATTAATAAACATGGTGGTGAGGCTAAAAACCGCCGCCCCTTCGAGCCGAATGGCCATATCCTTCCAATGGCCGAAACGCACCTTTTGATTGATGTATTCATCACCGATATTAATGCCACCGGTGATGGCCACCCGGCCATCAACTATGGTCATCTTGCGGTGATCCCGAAAGCTGATAAACTTAAACAGTGATGGCGAAAAAGGGTTATACGGAATACTCTTTATCCCGTGTGCCGCACAGCTTTGATAAAAATCTTTGGGCAGGGTCGACAGACTTCCCATCTCGTCCACCAACATCCGGATTTCTACCCCGGCCGCCGCTCTTTCATAGAGGGCGGCCATCAGTTCATCGTACATTTTACCACCGGTAACAATAAAATATTCCAGAAAAATAAATTCTTCAGCCGTTTTAATGGCTTCCAGGTTCGCCCGATGCATGTCCTCGCCCAGCTTCAAATAGGTCGTTCGGGTATTTTGCCAAACCGGCAGATCACTCAGCCGATGAACCAGCTCCACCTGTTTTCTGATGCTCTTGTCATCAATCGATTCCAACACAGCCTGGTTCTGTTCCAATCTTAAAAAGGTACGCTGATTCACTTCATCCCAGCGTTTTTTTGATTTTTTGGGAACCCGCTGCCGTCCCCAGATAAAATAAATAACAATCCCAACGGCTGGAAATGCCAACACAAAAATGATCCATGAAATTTTATAGGCGGCCGTCTTTTTGCGATAGACAATATTAAGCACCACAAAAACAGCCACCCCTTCAATGATCCAATAGGCAACCACTGCATCTTCAGAAAACTGCAGGATAACCAATCCGATGATTCCTAATTGCAAAGCAATTAAAACCACATTGACGATCAACCTGAACCTGTTTTGATAATGGTTCGACGAACTTCTCATTGCAACCTCTCTCCCACTCATTTCATAAAAAATCGGATCTCCCCGATTTCGCTGACTACTTTTTTTGTATTTTTATGCTTTTTTAATTATATGCTATGTTTAAGTCAGACACAACCAGCTAACGGCGTTTTTAGCGGATTAACAAAACCTATTGACTAAGCAGCTTTTATCGGTAAGCTCTGCCTTACTTGTCTCACTTACATATTTTGAATTTATTTAATAATCGCAGTCACCATCAATCGATTTTTTTAACCGAGAAGCTTTTACTTGCTGACCAGTTCACATATTTTTTAGGTATTGCATCATTTTATTATGATATCAGGACAACTATCGTTTATGAAAACGATATTATAGTAAATTTATTTATTATTACAAATGTATTGACAAAACCGTATTTGAATATTAAACTTGTTTATAATTCAACCATTAAGGAGGACAAGCATGACAGCTCATTTAACTCAGAAGGAAAATTTTTTGCGGGTAGCCCGGGGCGAAATGCCGGAATATGTGCCGGTTTCATCTTATTTCGGTCCTAATGCACCGCTTCTTACCATGGCCGACCCCTGTATTTTAGGCAGTTTTCGGGGGCCTGGGGGCGGTGTCGACCCCTGGGGCGTCACCTTTGTAACCGGTGAAGAAATTAATTTTGCCGCCCTGCCAAAACCCAATGACTTTATTTTGACCGATGTGACTAAATGGCGGGATGTGATCAAAGCTCCGGACTATACCGGCTTTGACTGGGAAGCAGCAGCACGGGATGACCGTAAAAAATACGTTCAGGATCCTGACCAAACAGCCTTTGTTCTCAGTGGATTTGCTGACTTATTTCAGCAGTTCATCGGGTTTATGGGCTTTACTGAGGGGCTTTGCGCCATCTATGAAGAACAGGAAGAAGTTGAAGAGCTGCTTGACTACATGCTGGAACACTCCCTCTATATCACCAAAAATCTGCTTCACTTTTATAAACCGGAAGGCTATTACCTGCTCGATGATACCGCTTCAAAACTCAACCCCTTTATTTCGCCCAAATTATTTGAAGAGATCTTTGTACCCCGTTATAAAAAATGTCTGGATCTGGTCAGAGACGAAAATATTCCAATTTTTTACCATAATTGCGGTCGCTGCGAAGATTTGATCCCCTCAATGGTGGACATCGGGGTCAACGTTTGGGATCCGGCTCAGGTTGAAAATGATCTGGTGGGAGTAAAACAAAAATATGGCGCCAAGCTGGCAATCAACGGCGGTTTTGAATTTAGAATGCCCAGCACCTGGCCAGTGGTCGATGAAGAAGAAGTCCGGGAAGCGGTTCGGAACACCTTTGATCGACTTGCACCCAACGGCGGTTTTATCTTCAATGGGATGCTGACCTCGCTGGATTATTTTGACCCCAAGGTTCAGGAAGTCAACGGCTGGATCGTCGATGAAGCAAATCGTCTGAGCAAAACAGTTTACAATTAATATGAACATTATTATCTTAGGGGGATTTCTGGGTTCCGGAAAAACCAGCGTTTTATTGCAGCTGGCTGGCCATCTGATCGGGAATCAGCCTTCCAATACGACCCGGGTGGTCATTCTGGAAAATGAAATCGGTGAGGTCAGTGTTGATGACAGCTTACTCAAAAAAAACGGCTACCAGGTAACCAATCTATTTTCCGGCTGCGTCTGCTGTACCATGTCCGGAGAACTGATTCTGAATCTGCATCGGATCAGAACCGATTTCAATCCCGAGCTGATAATCATGGAAACGACTGGCGTGGCCTTTCCCGATAACATCCGCCAGACCATCAACCAGTCGCTGCCAGAACTTACGGTTCAGGTCACCTGTATCACCGATGCCAAACGCTGGTTGCGGCTGCTGCAGCCTATGGAGATGCTCCTGGAAGGGCAACTGGAAGCTGCTGATGTGATTCTGATCAATAAGATCGATCTGGTCGACGACCAGACCTTGTCCGAAGTGGAGACTTCCATCCGATCCTTTAACGACCACGCCAAATGCTTCAGAATCAGCGCCGCCCAGCCGATTAACCCGGTCATTTGGGGAACCATCTTGAAAACCGAACAGGAGGCACCAATCAATGAATAGCCAACAACCTCACCATCGTCATGACGAAAATTGTGTTTGTCATGGTGACCATCACCATGCTGCGCCCGCCCATCAACCTGAGCGCCATCAACACAACCCTCAAGCGATTACGGTAAAAACCCATGATGCCAGCCTGGTTGGCTCCTATCGCTTAACGATTGAGTTGAGCTTTGAAGAAGCAGTAACCACCCTGGATGCGGCGCTTAAAAAAATCGCCGCCCAAATTACTGAACGGGGGGGGATCATCGGCCATATCAAGGCCAATCTGACTGCCGAAGGTCAAAGCTGTATGATTTCCCTCACCGAAGAAAAACCCGATTGGCATTACAACGACAGCCGTCGCTGTCAGGTAGAAGGAGTGGCGATTGTCTTCGGTATCTTACCTGAGCAGTTGACTGCGATTCTCAACACCGTTCTGGGCCCTTACCGCTTGGCCTAATGCCGTATCTAAACGAACTTGAAAAATACCTGTTACCGCATTATTGTATGCTGCGTAACAGGTATTTTTGTTATTTTAGTAATTCCCGGATCACCCTGGGAATATCGGTGTTATTGATATAGGCACCCCGAACCGGGTCGGAACCCACAGCATATTTTCTAAACAAATCGGAACCCGGCCCTTTGGCAAAAATAGGCACCAGCTGATTCGTATGGCTTTGGCTGTTCCAGACCATCGTCGGCATGACCCCTTTTCCATTATTGACCACCTCATTATAAATACCACTACTGCCTGTTAAATAGCCGGTTTCGTGATCACTGGTGACAATCACCAGGGTTTCTGACCAACTGCTGTTACCTTCCACCCAGTCACACACCGCGGCAACGGCCTGGTTAAACGCAGTTTCTTCTTCAATCATTCGACCACTCTGATTCTTACTGGCGGCCCAATCAACAGCGCCGCCTTCAATCATCAGGAAAAATCCCTCCTCGTTATTGTCCAGTACATTAAGGGAAGCCCGGGCCATTGTCGCCAGCGAGGGCACCTGATTATTCAACGCAACCGCAAAAGGCTGGGCATTAACATCGCCAGTCCGGCCATACTGCAGGGTCGTATAAACCGGTGGCACGCCGATCACCCGATCCGGTGCGGCTCCGCTCTGGAGGGCTTCAAAATCGGCCTTGGTCTGGATCAGCTGCCATGAGTCAGGATCGCCATCACCATCAGCATCATTGCCCAAGGCTCCCACCTCCAGAGCCTCCCAGGTTTCCTGACCTCCAACAAATTGATAATGCTCGGCTTCAATGCTGCTACGTTTAACGCTGTCATCATTATATAAAGGATTTCCAGCGCCCATGATCACATCAATCCTACTGTCTCTGATCATTTCATTGGCAATCCCACTGTAATTACTGCGATCCGTGTCATGCGCCACAAAAGCTGCCGGGGTGGCATGACTGAGTTCCACTGAGGTGACCACTCCGGTGGATTTTCCGTTTGCTTCAAAATCTTCAGTCAGATTACGTAAATTATTCTGATTGGGATCGACTCCGACCGCGCCATTATAGGTTTTAGTACCGGTGGCCATGGCGGTGGCAGAAGCGGCGGAATCCGTCGGCCTGTTTTTCAACTCATCAAAACTGCTCCAAATCGTGGCTGGATCATAGGTATAACGGGCATCATCTGCAGATTCGATTTTTCCGGTCGAGTAGGTGCTCATAAAATACTGGGTTGGAAAGTTCTCATATACCTGGATTCCGCCCTGACCACCGGTGAAATAGTCGGTAGCTAGAATATGGTTGGCACCGCATCCATCTGAAATCAGCACGATTACGTTTTTAAAAGCAGTTGTGTCGTCCGGCGGGGCTACTCCTTTGGGGGTGATCACCATCCGGATCGCTTCCATCCGATAGGAAAGCCCTTCGGTTCCTGCTAACTCACCGTTTTTAACCCATTGTTGCCAGCCCTGATTCTGAACATGCGCCTGATAATACACGTCAAATTTCTCCGCTTCAGAACCAGTGAGTTTGATGCGGACTGCTTCCATCCGTAATGACCGGCCGGTCGTCCCAGCCTCGGCACCGTCATCAACCCAGTTCTGCCAGCCGATATTCTGAACATGGGTTTGGTAGGTAATTCCTAAATTGGGGTGATCGTTGATCTTTAATCTGATCCCTTCCAGGCGCAGTGAGCGGCCGGTCGTTCCGCTGACGCCAGCATCCGACTGCCATTCCTGCCAGCCGACATTCTGGATATGGGTTTGGTAACTGCTCTGGAAAGTCACAGCCTGCGGCTCTGTTTCCACTGCGTTGACACAAACCGACAAGGAAATCATTAGCATCAATCCGAGCAGCATCATCCACATTCCAGTTCTTATCTTTTTCATGGTTTCATCTTCTTTCATCGTAAAGAGATTATCCCCAACATCAGCGATGGCTTTTTTTGCTTTTAACTGCTAAAACCTCAGTTCAGGTTTTTGTAGAAAAAGATGGCCAACTGAGTCCGATCCCGGAGATTCAGTTTTTCCAAAATCACGCTAATGCGGTTTCGCACGGTTCCTTCACTTAAATACAGGCTCTCGGCAATTTCCCGGTTACTAAGCCCCTGGGCCACCCGGTCGAGCAGTTCCCGTTCCTTCTCACTCAGATCAAAACAATCTACCGACCGGGGTTCTTGCTGATTAATCAGTCCCGGAATCTTGGTCACAATATCCTGGCCAAAGACACTTTGACCGATCTCTACTGCTCTTAGGGCAGGTACAATGCTTTCAAAATCCTGTTTGATGATATACCCTTTTGCTCCCAGTTTAAGCGCTTTGATAATATATTCATCATCTAAAAAAGTAGTTAAAAATAAAATTCGGGCCGTTTGATCAATGGCCAGGATGGCCGCAGCGGCTTCCAGCCCGGTTTTCACCTCCATCCGGATATCCATCAGCAGCACATCCGGTTTAAGCTTACGGTATAAGGCAATGGCCTCTTCGCCGTTGTGCCCCATTCCAATCACTTCAATATCCCCCTGGACTTCAATAATGGTTTTTAGCGATGCACAGACCAGCCGGTCATCATCGACAACAAGTATTTTCATGGTTCCCCCTTATTTATTTTAATTAGTCATTTTTAGGCACGGAGATAAAGATCCGAAATCCCCGCTCCGTAGTAATATGTACGTTGCCATTCAGGGCAGCCACCCGGTCACCGATATTTTTTAGCCCGATACCATCGCCATTAAGATTTCCGCTGCCGCTGCCGTTATCCTGTACCACCAGCTGGATCAATCCCGGATGTTCCCGAACCACCAGTTCCACTTCATTGGCCTGAGAATGACGGATCGTATTGGAGAAGGCTTCCTTGACCACCGCGATAAAACAATATTTCACTTCTTTATCCAAGGGTGATTCCACATCATAGTCAAATTTAACCGGACAAAATTCAAAATTCTTAATCAGTTTCTGCAGTTCCAGCTGCAAATCCAGTGATTCATCGTGAAGATCGTGGACGCTGTTTCGAATGCTATCCATGGCTTCTGAAAGGGTTTCTTTGATCTGAATTAACCCTTCCCGGGTTTTTGCTTCTTCACTGATTGCCAACAGTGCCCCGGTTTGCAAAATACTCCGGGACAGCATATGGCCAACATTATCATGAATATCCCGGGCGATCCGGTTGCGTTCAGTCAGAGTGGCCAGATTCAGTTCATAGTCCTGTTTTTCCAGTAGCATTTGATTCTTTTTTTCCAGCTGCAGGGCCGTTTCCCGGGTGGTATCCCGAAGAGCCTTATAATCGTGTCTCAATTTTTCCAGCGAAAGCGAACGCATTTTAAGAAAATAGGCCACCAACATAAAGATTGGTATCAGCACCACCGCAGTGCCACTCAGCGCTGTAAAACCGGTGGCGGCTGGCAGCAGCGCCAGCGTCCACAACCATTTATAGCGGGAAATCAAAATGTCATAGCCGATCAGTGGCACAAATAAAAGATAAACCGGCTCAAAAAAACAGATTAGCAGATAACCGCCAAACAATCCCACCGTCACCGGCCCTTCCGTTAAATAACTGGAGGCCGCTGCAAAAATCACCGCCACCAGTACCGGAGCAATCAGCAGCACATTATCCACCGTGGTTAGATACAAGGCCAGACAGAATCCAAAAACAATTACCTTATCAATCAGCTTATTCATTTTTACCTGCCTTTATCAGAATCGTATCGCTGTCAGCACTATAATTGAGGTATTGCTATACTCCCGTACCGACCAATTGTTAATCTGTTGTTCGCTGCGGAATCGTATCGCTGTCAGCAGTACGATTTTATCATTACTTTAACATAAATGGTGACATTTGTCATACCCGATCGGGAGGCTTATCACTATTAAAGCGTGTGCCAATGGCGTAAGATAAAAGCATCAACAAATTTAAAACTGTTTGCGCTGCTGCTAATGCAGGCACACCGATAAAGGAGAAATACAATGGTCATTAATGTCAAAAATCTGGTAAAGCGTTACGGCGATCTGATCGCTCTCGATCACTTCAATCTGGCAGTACAGGAAGGGGAAGTCCTCGGGCTGCTGGGCCCCAACGGTTCAGGAAAAACCACCGCCATCAACTGTATTTTATCGCTCTTAAAATACGATAAGGGAACAATTGATATCTTCGATCAACCGATGACTCCGGATGCCTACCATCTTAAGCGAGACATCGGGATTGTCATGCAGAATGTCGCTGTTTTTAATGAACTGACTGTATATGAAAATATCGACTACTTTTGCGGTCTGTACATTTCTGATAAACAGACCCGTAAAAAACTGGTGGCTGAGGCCATTGATTTTGTCGGTCTCAACGATTTTAAAAAATTCTACCCCAAAAAACTCAGCGGTGGTCTCCTGCGGCGTCTGAACATCGCCTGTGGAATTGCCCATAAACCGAAACTGATTATTCTGGACGAACCGACGGTAGCCGTCGATCCTCAGAGTCGTAACAATATTCTGGAAGGGATCCAGAAGCTGAATCAGCAAGGCGCTACGATTATTTACACCTCGCATTATATGGAAGAGGTGGAGCAGATCGCCAGCCGCATCGCCATCATGGATAAGGGTAAGATCATTGCCATGGGCACCAACGAAGAGCTTAAGAAAATGATTAAGTCCGGAGAACACATCAACCTTGAACTGCTCAACCCCGAAGATCTCGACCTGGCCGGAATTAACGCCCTACCCCATATCATTTCAGCCGAACGCCGTGACCACCAGCTGGTGATCAAGTCTGAGCGTGGTAAGAATAATCTGATCCCCATTCTGGATCACCTGAAAGATCAACAGATTGCCATTGGAAAAATCTATTCCGAGCCACCGACACTTAACGATGTCTTTCTGGAAATCACCGGCAAAGAGCTGCGAGATTAGGAGGAGTCATGTTTTTATTTAATTATCGCTATCGCCTCAAGTGCATTCTTCGGGATCGGGAATTGATGTTCTGGACCCTGATGTTTCCAATTCTTTTGGCCACCCTGTTCAATCTGGCTTTTTCTAATATTACCAGCGCCGAAGAATTTGTTAAAGTCAAGGTAGCCGTCGTAAAAAATGAAGAGCTTGATGCCAACCCGGCTTTTACCGCCGCTCTGGACGACACCGGTAATATTTTTGAGGCGACCTACACCACCCGAACAGAAGCAGAGGCACTGCTCACCGACAATCAGATTGACGGGTATATTATTTTCGACCCGGATCTCAATCTGGTAGTCAACCGATCTGGTCTTAATCAGACCATTATACGGGGCTTTCTGGATGATTTTTTACAATCTTCGGCTACCATCGTCACCGTCATCACCAAAAATCCCGCTGCCCTGGATCAAGGCATCCTGGCCGGGATTGCCAATCGCTCCGAATACTTGCGGGCTGTTTCGGCCAGCAACTCCAACCCCGATCCGGTTGTCAATTACTTTTATGCGTTAATTGCAATGACCTGTTTATACGGCGGCTTTCTGGGAGTCAAAGAAGTGGTGGCTATCCAGGCTGATCTTTCGGATGTCGGGGCCCGAATCAATCTGGCTCCAACCAATAAGCTAAGTGTCTTTATCTCTTCAATGCTGGCGGCTACCACTGTTCAACTGGCAGAACTGCTGATTCTGCTGGCCTTTGTGATCGGCGTGTTGGGAATCAGCTTCGGCGATCAGCTGGGCTACATTGCTCTGACCTGTGTCGTCGGAAGCCTCACCGGAGTAACCTTCGGGGCCTGCGTCGGTGTCATCGTCAAAAAAGGTGAGGGACTAAAAACAGGAATCCTAATCGGTTCCACCATGACGATGTGCTTTCTGGCCGGAATGATGTTTGCCGACATGAAGTATATTGTCGCCACCAAAGTCCCGATTCTTGGCTACCTCAACCCGGCCAACCTGATCACCGACAGTTTTTATGCCCTCTATTACTATAATACGCACACCCAGTTTTTCACCGATATCCTGCTGTTGTGTGGATTCACCGTTTTATTCAGCGCAATCACGTACTTTGTGTTAAGGAGACAGAAATATGCAAGTTTATAAAGCTTTTTTTCGAATTATCCAGAAAAATCGTGGCCAGATCCTCATCTATCTGGTGGTCTTTATGGTGCTGGCACTGCTATTGACCAACGCCTACAACCCACCCCAGGATACTGATTTTACCAAAACCCGGGTCAATATTGCCTTTATTAATGAAGACGATGATTCTCAACTGGTGGCAGGGCTTAAAAACTATCTGGGCGAATACGCCAACCTGGTGGATCTTCCTGATGATTCCCAAAAACTTCAGGATGCGCTTTTTTTCCGGCAGGTGGTATACATCCTGCGGGTGCCGGAAGGCTTCACCACAGCGATGCTAAACGGCCAGGAAATCCAACTGGAAAAAACCATCGTCCCTGATTCCCCCAGTAACATTTATATGGATCTGCTGATCAACAAATACTTAAATACTGCAAAAACCTATATCACTTATCTACCCGAACTAACCCAGACCGAACTGGTCAGCTACCTGAAAACAGATCTGACCAAAGAAACCGAGGTCACGGTGATCTCGAGTGTTTTCCACTCGGACAACGCCGAAAAATCCGGCTACTATTTTAACTATCTTTCCTATTCGCTGTTTGCCATTCTGATTCTGGGGGTCTGTTCGGTGATGCTGGTCTTTAATGATACCGATCTAAAACGGCGCAACCTCTGTTCGCCGATGCGCGCAGCAACAATGAACGTTCAGATGATTCTCGGCAACCTCAGTTATGCGGTGCTGACCTGGTTGGTGCTGATCTCCGCCAGCTTTGTGATGTATGGCAGCTACATGTTCACCACCAATGGCCTGCTGCTGTTGCTTAATTCCTTTGTCTTTACCCTGGCAGCACTTTCAATCAGCTATCTGATCGGTAATCTGGTTAAAAGCCGGGGCGCCATGTCAGCAGTGGCCAATGTCTTCGCCCTGGGCACCAGCTTTCTCAGCGGTGTCTTTGTACCCCAGGAACTGCTTGGTCCCAATGTCCTGATGATTGCCAGCTTTACCCCAACCTACTGGTATGTTAAGGCCAATAATGAAATCGCAGCTGCCGCCAATTTCAATACCGACACGCTCCAGTCGATTTTTACCAGCATGGTACTGGTGCTGGCCTTTGGGGTAGCGGTCCTGGGGGTAACCCTGGTGCTGATTAAGCAGCGTCGAGTGGAAGGGTGATTGGTTGGATCGATACATAGAAAGTAAAAAACAGGTTCGGGACAACGAGGGGGTTGTCCTGACCTGTTTGTTTTATTCGTTGGAAAATCGTCTCCAACTGCTGAGATAACAACAACTTGAGTCAGATCGATAGCAACCATCATCCTTTGCTTAAACAATGTCACAATTTTATACATTGTTCTTATAAATACTTGCCTATCCTTCCCAAACCAACTATAATAAAGATGAGGTGATACCGATGCTGACACTTGCTCAAATTAAATCTGAATTTAAACCAAATACCCCAATTTTTTTATCTGATCTGGAAAATGCAAACATAATTTCCGGTGATGCGTTAAGAAAATCCTTTTCCCGGATGGCTAAGACCGGAGCGCTCCGACGCTTTCAAAAGGGTATTTACTATATCCCAGAAAAAACCATCTTTGGTGAATCGTCGCTAAATCCCGCTGATGTGATCCGGCGAAAATATCTTAGCGACGATAACAATCAGTACGGCGTTTTAACCGGTCTGGCCTTGCTGAATAAATGGGGGCTCACCACCCAGGTTCCCAACGTCATCGAAATTTCAACCAACAATGAAACCAACCGCAAGCGACAAGTTCTAGTCGGCGGTCAAGCTGTGATTCTCAGGCGTTCCCGAACGCCTATTACCAATGAAAATGGAACCCTGATTGAATTTCTCGAAGCCCTTTCAAGCATCGATTTTAACAATGTCGAACAGCTTAATTATTTGTGTAACTACCTTAAAAGCCAAAGCTTTTCACGGTCGCTACTCGATCAGGCACTCATCGCCTATCCTAAAAAAATTTATCAGGAATTGGTTGAAAGTGGGATGATTAATGATTTTGCATAAGGATGAAGTCAATTTCAGAGAGAGTGTTTTAAGAACCAGTGCATATTTTAAGATTGCCCCTGATATTGTTGTTAAGGATTATTTTGTTACGCTTTTTTTAAAGACGTTGAAAACCAATTTGCCAAATTTTATTTTTAAAGGCGGAACATCTTTATCCAAGTGTTACAAAGCAATCAATCGATTTTCAGAAGATATTGATCTTTCATACTATCCAATTAATGATGGAAAAATCACACAAAGTACAATCAAAGAAACAAACCGAAAAATCAGACAAACAATTGAAGATCTTGGATTTGAATATTTGAATGCTACTGATTTCAAATCAGGACGAAAATTTCAAAGATTTCTGGTTCAGTATACCTATCAGGAAAACCACGTTGTAGTCAGAGATCATATTGTCGTCGAAAATACACTGCTTACCCTGGCTTTTCCCGTACAGGAATTAGAAATCAATTGTTTAATCGCTGATTATCTTCGAGCACAACAATTTCCAGAAATCATCAAGACCTACCATTTAGAACCCTTCCCGGTTTATGCTCAGGATATTGGACGTACCTTTATTGATAAGGTCTTCGCCGTCTGTGATTATTACATTGAAAATAATCCAACTGAACATTCCCGACATCTCTATGATTTATCGATGATCATTGACAGACTGGGTAATCTGGAATCTCTTATTCCGCTGATTGCTGAGGTCCGGATTGAACGACACAATAATCCCAGCTGCCATTCAGCCAACAAAGATCTGAATGGCATTCTTACCCAGATTATGGACGAAAACTTTTACCAAAAAGACTATCAAAAAATCACATTGCAGTTATTATATGAGCCGGTAGCCTATGATGATGTCATTCAGACTTTAAGAAGAATAATTGAATCCCGGCTATTCGCTATCGATTGCTGATTTTGATAAGATCAACAACGATTGCCTATAACATGATGGGCTCTTTTACGCGGCCTGCATCTGCAGCTGAGTATTCCAATTGGATAGTGCATCCATTCCGATGATTCAGCGTACGCTGTCCTAAGTACATTACGCCGCCGTCCCCTTGCTTTTTTTACTTGCAATTATTTTATTACGTGGACATTTTCCGTCTATACTCTAGGTCTATAATAAACCTATCAAGTAT
>Ga0075011_10001237_pt1 | contig 13733 bp, 11 predicted proteins | sample TARM_MetaG_T_14_FD_72354 | JGI IMG/M metagenome (GOLD analysis project Ga0075011, IMG submission 72354) | Freshwater microbial communities from Pennsylvania, USA, analyzing microbe dynamics in response to fracking - TARM_MetaG_T_14 | ecosystem: Environmental > Aquatic > Freshwater > River...
GCCGCTGGAGGAGATGACGCCCGCGCGCTCCAGCTCCAGGAGCACCGCCTCGCCGCTGGTGCCGGGGAAGCAGAAGCTCACGTGGCCCGGGTGGCGGGCGGCCACCCGCGGGTCCGGCCCGGTCAGCAGCGCGCCCGGCACCCGGTCCAGCACGCCGCTGATCAGGGCGTCTCGGGCGGCCGCCAGTGCCGCCGCCGCGTGCCGGCGGTCGGCAAGGCTGCGCGCCGCGACGCCCAGGCCGACGGCGAAGGCGACGTTCTCGGTGCCCGACCGGCGTCCACGCTCCTGCCCACCGCCGTGCAGCAGCGGCTCGAGGGGCAGCCCGGCCCGCACGAGGAGCGCGCCGATGCCCTTCGGCGTTCCCAGCTTGTGCCCGGAGATCGACAGCGCGTCCACCCCGAGCCCGCTCAGCGACACCTCGAGCCAGCCCGCCGACTGGACGGCGTCCGTGTGGAAGAGCGCGCCCACCTTGTGCGCCGCCGCCGCGAGGGCGGCGACGTCCTGCACGGTGCCGATCTCGTTGTTGGCGTGGTGGATCGACACCAGGGTGGTGTCCGGCCGCAGCGCCGCCCGCAGCGCCGCCGGGGCCACGACGCCGTCGCCGTCGACGCCCAGCACCGTGACCTCGAAGCCGTGGACGCGCTCGAGGAAGGCGACCGACTCCAGCACCGCCTCGTGCTCGGTCGCCGTCGTCACCAGGTGCCGGCCCCGCGGCGAGGCGAGGGCGAGGCCCTTGATCCCGAGGTTGTCGGACTCGGTCCCGCCCGACGTGAAGACCACCTCGCCGGGGCGGGCGCCGAAGGCCCGGGCGACGTCCGCGCGGGCGGCCGTCAGCGCGGCTGCGGCACGGTGCCCGAGCTCGTGCGCCGACGACGGGTTGCCGAACTCCGAAGTCAGGTGCGGCCACATGGCCTCGAGCACGTCGCGGCGGACCGGGGTGGTGGCCGCGGCGTCGGCGTAGATCACGGGGCGCTGCGTCCCGCTCACCGCACGTCCATGTCGAGCCCCAGGTCGAGCGAGCGCACGCCGTGGGTCAGCGCTCCGACCGAGATGACGTCGACGCCGGTCGCGGCGACGCCGGCCACGGTGTCGAGCGTGATGCCGCCCGACGCCTCGACGAGCGCCCGCCCGGCGACGAGCGCGACGCCCGCCCGCAGGTCGTCGGGGGAAAAGTTGTCGAGCATGATCGTGGTGACCCCGGCGGAGACGACCTCCTCGACCTGGTCGAGCCGGTCCACTTCGACCTCGATCGTCGCCGTATGGGGCAGCCTCGCGCGGGCGGAGCGGATCGCGTCGCCGACCGAGATGCCGCGGGCGGCGAGGACAGCGAGGTGGTTGTCCTTGGCGAGGACGGCGTCGGACAGCGAGTAGCGGTGGTTGTGCCCGCCGCCGTGCCGCACCGCGGCCCGCTCCAGGACGCGCAGGCCCGGCGTCGTCTTGCGGGTGTCGACGACGCGGGCCCGTGTGGCCGCGACCGCCTCGACGTACCGGGCCGTCGTCGTCGCGATGCCCGAGAGCCGCTGGACCAGGTTGAGGCCCACGCGCTCCGCACGCAACACCGCGCGGGCGTCGCCCGAGACGACGGCGAGCACGTCGCCCGCCGCGAAGCGGTCGCCGTCGGCGGCCCGCAGCTCGACGGTGGCGTCGGCGTCGAGCAGCTCGAAGACGCGCGCGAAGACCGCGATGCCGCTGAGCACGCCCGGCTCGCGGGCGCCGAGCGCGGCGGTGGCCGACGCACCCTCGGGGAGGAAGACCTCGCTGGTGAGGTCGCCCCAGGGGGCATCCTCGGCGAGGGCGCGCGTCAGGATCTCGTCGACTGCTTCGGGCGGGGTCATGCGGTGGCTCCCACGGTGGTGGCGGCGTGCGTGAGCGGGGCCGACGACGTCGTGCGCCAGGCCACGGAGCGGGCCTGCGCGGGGTCGGTGTCCCAGAAGTCGCGGCGCGCGTGCGCGCCCCGCGACTCGGTGCGGGCCTGCGCGGCGGTGATCATCGCACCGGCCGCATCGAGCAGGTTGCGGTCCTCGATCGCCGCCGGCGTGGTCGGGGCGTCCGACGGCGCGGCGGCGCGCCACTCGTCGACCACGCGTGCGGCGTGCGAGAGCCCGGCGGCGTCACGCTCGAGGCCGACGTTCTCCCACACGAGGGCCTGGAGGGCGGCGCGCGAGAACTCGGGCGCGGCGGCCCCGCCGTCGGCCGGGCGCCCGGAACCACCGGGCGTGGGCGTGGGCGTGGGCGCGGGTGCGCGTGCGGACGATGATGCGGTCGTGGCGGGGGTGGGCAGCGGGCGCGCGTCGGGCCACTCGGGCCACGCGCGCTCCCCGGCGCAGCCCTGCTCCTCCGCGAGGTCGATCGCGTCGACCGCACGCCAGGCGAAGACCAGCCCCTCGAGGAGGGAGTTGGAGGCGAGGCGGTTGGCGCCGTGGACGCCCGTCGACGCCACCTCACCGACGGCCCACATGGCGCGCACCGAGGTGCGGCCGAAGGTGTCGGTGGCGATGCCGCCCATCCAGTAGTGCGCGGCCGGCGTGACCGGGGCGGGTGCGGCAGTCCAGTCGATGCCGTGACCGAGGACGGTCTTGGTGATCGACGGGAAACGCCGCACCAGCCGGTCGGCGCCGAGGTGCGTGGCGTCGAGCAGCACGGGGCGGCTGCCCTGGCGGGCCATCGCGCCGGAGATCCCGCGGGCCACCACGTCGCGCGGCGCCAGCTCGGCGTCGGGGTGGATGTCGAGCATGAAGCGCCGCCCGGTCTCGTCGCGCAGCACGGCCCCCTCGCCGCGCACGGCCTCGGAGATCAGCGGTGTGCCCGGCACCGCCAGCGCGGTGGGGTGGAACTGGTACATCTCGAGGTCCTGCACCACGGCACCGGCGCGCAGGGCCGCGGCGAGGCCGTCGGCGGTGGCCACACGCGGGTTGGTGGTGTGCGGGAAGAGGCGCCCGGCGCCGCCCGTCGCGAGGACGACGGCGTCGGCGTGGATCTCGAGCTGCTCGCCCTGCGGCCCGACGGCGGTGATGCCCGTGACGTGCGGGAGGCCGTTGGTGCCGGGCGCGACGACGAGGTCCTGGAGGACCGTGTGCTCGTGGACCTCGACGGCGGTGCGCCGCACGGCCCGCACGAGCGCGAGCTCGATCGCCAGGCCGGTCCGGTCGCCGCCGCCGTACAGGATGCGCGCCGCGGAGTGCGCGGCCTCGCGCCCGCGAGCCAGCGCGGAGCCGGGACCGGCGACCCGGTCCAGCTGCACGCCCAGCCGGAGCAGGTCACGCACGCGCTCCGGCCCCTCTGAGCACAGCACCTCGACCGCGGCGGCGTCGCACATGCCGGCGCCCGCGGCGAGCGTGTCGGCCACGTGCAGCGCGACGTCGTCGTCCTCGGAGAGCACCGCCGCGATGCCGCCCTGCGCGTAGCGCGTGTTCGACTCGGCCAGCTCGGCCTTGGTCACGAGGACGACGTCGTGGCGCCGGCTCGCCCGGTAGGCGGTGACGAGCCCCGCGATCCCGGAGCCGACGACGATCACCCGCAGTCCGCGCGCGCCCCCGCGGCGCGACGAGGGGGTGGGGGCGCCGCACATCAGCCGACGCTCGCCGGCGGGCGGGCCGCGAGCATGCGCTCGAGGGCGACCTTCGCGTCCGCGGCGACGTCGTCCGGCACCGACACCTGGTTGACGACGCGGCCGGCGACGAGCTCCTCGAGCACCCAGGCGAGGTAGCCGGGGTGGATGCGGTACATCGTCGAGCAGGGGCAGACCACCGGGTCGAGGCAGAAGATCGTGTGCTGCGGGAACTCGGCGGCGAGGCGGTTGACCATGTTGATCTCGGTGCCGATGGCGAAGGTCGTCGGCTCGGTCGCCGCGATGACGGCCTTGCGGATGAAGTCGGTGGAGCCCGCCTCGTCCGCGGCGTCGACCACCGGGGCCGGGCACTCGGGGTGCACGATGACGCGCACGCCGGGGTGCTGGGCGCGGGCCTGCTCGATCTGGTTCACGGTGAAGCGCCTGTGGACGGAGCAGAATCCGTGCCAGAGGATCACGCGGGCGTCGAGCAGCTCGTCGGGGGAGGAGCCGCCGAGGGGCTTGCGCGGGTTCCACAGCGGCATCTGCTCGACCGGCACGCCCATCTTCTTGGCGGTGTTGCGTCCGAGGTGCTGGTCGGGGAAGAACAGGACGCGCTGCCCGCGCTCGAACGCCCACTCCAGCACGGTCTCGGCGTTCGAGGAGGTGCAGACGATGCCGCCGTTGCGGCCGCAGAAGGCCTTGAGGTCGGCGGCGGAGTTCATGTACGTGACCGGGATGACCGGGACGCGGCCGTGCTCGTCGGGCTCGGTGCCGTACAGCGCCTGGAGCTGAGCCCACGCCTCCTCGACGGAGTCGATGTCGGCCATGTCCGCCATCGAGCAGCCGGCCGCCAGGTTCGGGAGGATCACGGCCTGGTCCTCGCGGGCCAGGACGTCGGCGGTCTCGGCCATGAAGTGGACGCCGCAGAAGACGATCGTCTCGGCGTCGGGCGCCGTCTGGGCTGCGTTCGCGAGCTGGAAGGAGTCGCCCAGGAAGTCCGCGTGCTCCACGATCTCGTCGCGCTGGTAGAAGTGGCCGAGCACCACGACCCTCGCGCCCAGGGTCTCCTTGGCGGCCACGACGCGGGCGTGCAACTCGGCGTCCGACGCCTCGCGGTACTGGGCGGGCAGCGCGCCCTGGCGCGGCGCCGACGCCGGGATGACGTCCGCCGACGACGACCCGGGCCCGTAGCCGGGGATCGGGTCGAACGTCCAGGGGCTCGCCTTGAGGTCGGGCGAGCAGGAGGCGCCGTTCCCGACGTCCGACTGGATGAGCAGGTTCACCGAGGTCATGACTGGTCTTCTCCGAGAGCGCTGAGCGGCGTGCCGAGCGGACCGTTGTCCACCAGCGGCGCCGACGTGTCGTAGCGGTAGAGCCTCGGCGGCCGGTGCCGGCCGCCCTTGACGTGGTCCCCGGTAGCGACGATGGTGCCGGAGCCTTCCACCTGGCGGCGGAAATTTGCGGGGTCGAGCTCGCGGTCCAGCACGGCCTCGTGCACGTGGCGGAGCTCGGTGAGGGTGAAGGTCTGGCCGAGGAAGCCCTGGGCGATGGCCGAGTGCTCGACCTTGGTCCGCAGCCGCCAGAGCGCGTAGGCGACCACCCGGTGGTGGTCGAAGGCGAGCGGCCCGGCGTCCGCGGCGAGGGAGTCGGCGACGAACCACTGCACGTTCTCGACGTCGACCGTCGGGTCGGTGTGGACACCGATCTGCTCGGGCCGCACCAGCGCCCAGTAGACGACGCTGACCACGCGGGTGCCGGGGGAGCGGTCGGGGTCGCCGAAGGTGTAGAGTTGCTCGAGGTAGCTCGGACGCACGCCGGTGGTCTCGAGCAGGGTGCGGCCGGCCGACGTCGCGAGAGACTCGGCGGGGTCGACCCAGCCGCCGGGCAGCGCCCACTGGCGCTTGAAGGGCTCGCGCACGCGCCGGACCAGCGGGATCGAGAGCACGAGCCGGCCCGTCCCCGGGTGCGGACGGAGCGCGAAGATCACCGTGGAGACGGCGAGCCGGATCGCGTTCATGCACCAGTCCTCGGGGGAAAACAGCGTCAAAGGCCATCGTGTGTCACGGACGATTGCGTGTAAAGGTCACAATGACCAGAACGGAGTCTAGCACTTCGGGTCGGCCTGACCTCAACGCCGGACCGTGATGTGAAGGGCCGCGCGGTACGTTCTGCACATGCACGCGCCCAGCTCGTACGCTCCCCGCCTCTGCGATACCGAGCGCGAGGGCAGTCACCCCGACCTCATGGAGGCCCCGCCCGTCCGCTGGGGCGTCCTCGGCGCCGGGCTCATCGCCGCGTCCTTCGCCGCAGGCCTGCGGGCGCGCACCGCCTCCGCGATCACCGCCGTCGGCTCGCGCGACGCGGCCAGGGCCCAGGCCTTCGCCCACGCCCCCGCCCCCGGTGCCCGCGCGCACGGCTCCTACGAGGATCTCGTCGCCGACGACGACGTGGACGTCGTCTACGTCGCCACCCCGCATTCCCACCACCTCGAGCACGCGCTGCTCGCCCTCCGTGCCGGCAAGCACGTGCTGGTCGAGAAGCCGCTCACCCGCAACGCCGCCGAGGCGCGGACCCTCCTCGACGCCGCTCGCGAGGCCGGCGTCTTCCTCATGGAGGCGATGTGGACGCGCTTCCTGCCGCACGTCGCCGCCCTGCGCGGCGCCATCGCGCGCGGGGAGATCGGCAAGGTCGTCACGGTGATCGCCGAGTTCGACGTCGCCTTCCCGTACGACCCGCAGCACCGGATCTTCAACCCGCACCTCGCCGGGGGAGCGCTGCTCGACCTCGGCGTCTACCCGATCGCCTTCGCGCACGACCTGCTCGGTCGGCCGGACCGGATCACCGCGTCGGGCACCCTCGCGCCCACCGGCGTCGACGACCACGTGGGCGTGATCCTGGACTGGGAGGACGGCGCGCAGGCCCTGCTGCACACCTCCTCGCGCGCGGCGGGCCCGAATGCCGCCACCATCATCGGCACCGAGGGCCGCATCGAGATCCCGCATGTCTTCTTCACGCCGACGGCGATCCACGTCACCCGCCGTGACGGCGAGAGCTGGACCTATGCGTCGCCCGCCGGGGAGGGCAAGGCCTACGAGGCGGCCGAGGTCGCTCGCCAGGTCACGGCCGGCGCCATCCAGTCCCCGCGCCACCCGTGGAGCGACACCCTCGAGATCATGGAGATCCTCGACGAGGTCCGGCGCCAGGTCGGCGTCGTCTACCCCGGGGAGCCAGGCGCGAGCGGGCGCGGCGGCCGGCTCAGCGCGTGAACCGGCTCAGCGCGTGAACCGGCGCCCCGAGATCTCCGTCGGCGTGATGCGCAGCCAGACGTCCTTGGACTCCTCGTCCTGGTACGTCATCAGACCGGTCGCCTCCGCATCGACGATGTCGGCGTCGTCGTCGAGGATCTCCGCCGTGCCCTTCACGACGACGCTGTAGGCCAGCTCGGGGCCCATCTGGTCCACCTCGAACGCGATGCGGCCGTCGACGGCCACGCTCGCCAGCTTGGAACCGGGGGCGGTCCGCACGAAGATGCGGCGGTTCGACGCCGCGAAGTTGACCGGGTAGATCTCCGGCTCGCCGGCCGCGGCCGTGGCCAGGCGTCCCACGGGCTGCATGCCCAGGAACTCCCACGACTCGTCCTCGGTCAGGTCCCGGACGTTCGACACTTCCGCCACTGTGTGCTCCCGTTGAATCGGTGTGGTTGGTTCGCGTCTCATCCTGCACGACCGCGCCGGACCTGCCCACGGGAGGAGCGGTGTGCGTCGTGAGGTGCCCCGTCCCGGGGTCGGCGGTCCCGGGGGTCGGCGTTCCCGGGGTCGGCGGTCCCGAGGTCAGCGTCCCCGAGCCCAGCGCCAGCAGGGGCCGGGCCGTCGCGTCGCGGGGTCGCGACGCGCACGCCTGGGGCCGTCGTCGGTGGCCGCGGCTAGGGTCGTCCCGTGAGCGCTCAGGATCCGACCGTCGAGGCAGCCCCCCGCGCGGGGGCGGCGGGCTTCTTCGTGTCCTTCGAGGGCGGCGACGGCGGCGGCAAGACCACCCAGGCGCGCCTCCTCGGCGAGTGGCTCGGCGCCCGCCTCGGACGCGAGGTCGTCCTGACGCGCGAGCCCGGCGGCACGGAGCTCGGCCGGCGTCTCCGCAAGGAGATCCTCCACGGCCAGGACATGGACCCCCGCACCGAGGCGCTCCTCTACGCCGCCGACCGCGCCCACCACGTGGCCTCCCTCGTCCGCCCGGCGCTCGAGCGCGGCGCGGTGGTCATCACCGACCGCTACCTCGACTCGTCCGTCGCCTACCAGGCCGGCGGGCGCGAGCTCGGCACCGAGGAGATCGAGAACCTCTCCCGCTGGGCCGTCCAGGGCTTGCTGCCGGACGTGACGATCCTGCTCGACGTCGACCCCACGACGTCGTCCTCGCGCATGGGCCGCAGGCTGGACCGGCTCGAGCGCGCGGGCGCCGACTTCCACCGCCGCACCCGCGAGGCATACCTCGCCCGTGCCGAGGCCGACCCCGCGCGGTGGATTGTCGTCGACGCCGCCGGCAGCCGCGAGGACGTGCAGCGCCGGATCCGTGCGGCGCTCGCGGACCGACTGCCCGCGGCGGCCGGGCATGAGGCTCGCGCATGAGCGTCTGGTCCGAGGTCGTAGGCCAGTCGGCCGCCGTCGAGACGCTCCAACGCGCGGTCGCCGACCCCCGCTCGATGACCCACGCGTGGCTGTTCACCGGCCCGCCCGGCTCGGGCCGCTCGGTCGCCGCGCGCGCCTTCGCCGCCGCCCTGCAGTGCGCCGACGGCGGCTGCGGCACGTGCCACCAGTGCACCACCACGCTGGCGGGCACCCACCCCGACCTCACGGTGGTTGCGACCGACCAGGTCATCATCCGCATCGACGAGGTGCGCGGCCTCGTCGGCACCGCGGCCCGCACGCCGTCGCTCGGCCGCTACCGCGTCATCGTGGTCGAGGACGCCGACCGCATGCTGGAGCGCACCACGAACGTGCTCCTCAAGGCGATCGAGGAGCCGCCGCCGCACACCGTCTGGGTGCTGTGCGCCCCGAGCCCCCAGGACGTGCTGCCCACCATCCGCTCGCGCGCCCGGGCGGTCGCACTCCGCGTCCCGCCGGCGCAGGCCGTCGCCGACCTGGTGGTGCGCCGCGACGGCGTGGACCCGCACGTCGCGCTGAGCGCCGCGCGGGCCGCCCAGTCCCACGTCGGGATGGCCCGTCGCCTCGCCCGCGACCCGGAGGCGCGCCGTCGTCGTTCGGCCGTGCTGGCGGTCGCCCGCCGGATCCGCGGGGTCGGCGACGCCGTCCTCGCCGCGGGCGAGCTGGTCGAGGTCGCGAAGGCCGAGGCCGCCGCGGCCACCGCCGAGCGCGACGCCGCGGAGCGCGCCGAGCTGCTGCGCGCCCTCGGCGTGGCCGACGGCGAGACGGTCCCGCCCAAGCTCCGTTCGCAGGTCAAGCAGCTCGAGGACGACCAGAAGCGCCGCGCCACCCGCCGGCAGCGGGACGTGCTGGACCGGGCGATGCTCGACCTGGTCTCCCTGTACCGCGACGTCCTGGTGCTCCAGCTCGGCGCCGAGGTCGACCTCGTCAACGGCCTCGAACCGGCCGACCTCGCCGTCGTCCGAGCGCTGGCAGCCGACTCGACGCCGGAGCAGACGGTCCGTCGCATGGACGCCATCGGCGTCGCGCGGGAGCGGCTGGAGGGGAACGTCGCCCCGCTGCTCGCGCTCGAGGCGATGGCGATCGCTCTGCGCCCGCAGGGCTGAGGCGACGCCGTCGGGCCCACGGGGCCGACGCGGTCGCGGTCGTGGCCGTAGTCGCGCCGGGTCAGCGGCAGGCGCCAGGGGCAGCACCGATGGGCGGCAGGGCGGATGACCGGCGGCAGGCCGCACCGATGGGCGGCACCGGTCGGTGGCAGGCCGCGCTGCTCCGGCGGCAGGCCGCACCGATGGGCGGCACCGATCGGCGGCGGGCCGCGCTGCTCGGCGACCGGCCGCGCTGCTCGGCGACCGGCCGCGCCGATCGTTCACACGCCGTCTGCCATCCGTCAGGACCTGCCGGTAGGTTGTCCGGGTGAACCCGTCGCTCGTGCCCGCACGCCCCGCCGGAACCTTGCGCTCCCTCGTCGCCGCGGCCACGGCGGGTGTCCTGCTCGTGCTCGCCGGCTGCACCCCAGGCACCACTGAGGACGACCGGGCGACCTCCGCCCCGCCGTCCCCCTCGCGGACAGGGCAGCCGCTCGTCTCGCAGTCCCCGGAGGGGTTCGAGGAGTTCTTCGAGCAGCAGGTCCGGTGGCAGGACTGCGGCGACGGCTTCGAGTGCGCCACGATCGACGCCCCGCTCTCGTGGCGGGAGGGGGGCTCCGGCTCCATCGAGCTGGCCCTCAAGCGCCACCCCGCCACGGGGGCCTCCCAGGGATCGGTGCTGGTGAATCCGGGCGGTCCGGGAGGGTCGGGCGTGGAGTTCGTCGGCAGCGCGTGGTCCCGCTTCGGTGAGCGGCTGCGTTCCTCCTTCGACGTCGTGGGCTTCGACCCGCGCGGCGTGGGGGCCTCGACGCCGATCATGTGCCTCGACGACCAGGCGAAGGACGAGGCGCTCGCCCAGTCCTTCGACGTCGACGACGCGGGCCTCGAGGCGATGGCCGCTGCAGCGACGGCCTGGGGCGCCGCCTGCAAGGAGCGCTCGGGCGAGCTGCTCGGCAACGTCGACACGCAGTCCGCCGCGAGGGACATGGACCTCATCCGGGCGCTGCTCGGTGAGGAGCGGCTCCATTTCCTCGGATTCTCGTACGGCACCGCGCTGGGCGCGACCTTCGCGACGCTCTTCCCCGAGCGCGTGGGCGCGATGGTGCTCGACGGCGCCGTCGATGTCACGCTGACCGTCGACGAGTCGAGCGCCCAGCAGGCGGCGGGCTTCGAGCAGGCGCTGCGCGCGTACGTCGAGGACTGCCTGGGCGGGCCCGGTTGCCCTCTCAGCGGGACCGTCGGGGACGGGCTCCAGCAGATCCGTGACCTCGTCGATCGCACACTGACCGACCCGCTGCCCACCCAGAGCGGCCGCCGCGTGACCCAGAGCCTGGCCTTCCTCGGCATCGCCGTGACCCTCTACGACCAGGCCGCCTGGCCGGCGCTGACGCAGGCACTGCAGGAGGCGCTGCAGCTCGGGTCCGGCAACACCCTCCTGTTCCTCGCGGACTTCTACAACGACAGGAACCCGGACGGCACCTTCGCGAGCAACTCGACGGAGGCGTTCCGGGCCGTGAACTGTCTCGACGGTCGCGGCACCACCGACCCCGACGAGATGCGCGCCCGGGCGGCAGCCATCGAGGAGGCGGCCCCTACCGTCGGCCGCTTCTTCGGCTTCGGTGGGCTCGCCTGCCGGGACTGGCCGTTCGACGCCGTCGAGCCCCTCGAGTTCGGCCCGGTCGACACCGAGCTGCCCATCGTCGTCGTCGGCACCACCGGCGACCCCGCGACGCCGTACGAGGGGGCGCAGGCCTTGACGGAGACGCTGGGCAACGCCGTCCTCGTCACCTTCGACGGCGAGGGCCACACCGCCTACGCTCGCTCGAACTCTTGCATCGTCGACGCCATCGACGCCTTCTTCGTGGACGGCACCGTCCCGGCCGACGGCCTGCGCTGCTGAACCTGCCTCCTGGTTTTGGCCAGGCCGAGCGCGTCGGGTACTGTAGGCGCGCTCGCTGATCCGGCACCGGATTGGTCCGGGCACGCCGCCCTAGCTCAGTCGGCAGAGCGATTCACTCGTAATGAATAGGTCGCGGGTTCGATTCCCGCGGGCGGCTCAGACAAAAACGGCCCCTCACCTGCACAAACAGGTGAGGGGTCGGTCTTGTTTCCCGGCCCGACTCGGGCATGGTGGGCCATGTGGGGGTTATCGGGTCGACCTACCGGCCAGCTGGTGCGGGTCCACAGAGCTTCCGTCGTCGCGCACCGCGTGGCCGTGCCTCCGCCCTGAGTGGCCCTGCCCGGCGGCTACCCTCGGCCTATGCCTCGGATCTTCCGCCGCCGTCCTCAGACATTCCTGCTCGGTGAGCCGGTGAGCGAGTACCCCGCGTACGCGCCGGAGTCGGAGCGCGGCAGGCCGCGGCGCATCACCGAGATCGGTGAGCCGGTGCTGCACACCGCGGCTCGCCCGGTGACGGAGTTCTCGACGCCGGAGCTCGCGCGGCTGATCGACGACATGTTCGCGACCATGGACGTGGCCGAGGGCGTGGGGCTCGCCGCCCCGCAGATCGGCGTCGACCTGCGCGTCTTCGTCTACGACCTCACCGACGACAACGGCGACCGCCACGTGGGCGCCGTCGTGAACCCGGAGCTGGAACTGGACGAGGAGGCCGAGCCTGAGCTGGAGGACGAGGGCTGCCTCTCCGTCCCCGGCGCGTACGTGCCGCTCGAGCGGCCGGGCCGCGTGATCATCCGCGGAGTCGACATGGACGGCGGCCCGGTCCAGCTCGAGGCGACCGGCTACCTGGCCCGCTGCTTCATCCACGAGGCACAGCACCTCGACGGGACCCTCTACTGGGACCACCTGACGCCCGAGCAGCAGGCGGACGCCCTGCGTCAGCGCGACGAGAACCGAGCCGGGATCCTGGCGGCCCGCCGCGAGATCGCGATCGAGTTGGAGAAGACCCCGGCGGAATACCCCGCCGAGCCGGCCGGCGGCCGCTGAGGCCGGTCCCGGCCGCGCGCCCCGACCGCGCGCCCCGACCGCCGCCCCAGGCGCCGGGCCGCGGGCCCGGCCGCTGTCCGGACCGTCGTCCGCGACCCCAGGCCCCGGCGGCGCGTCTCGATTCGAGTGTCCGGGTTCGATTCGAGCACTACAGCACTCGAACCGAACTCGGACACTCGAACCGACGCGCGCCCTCCCAGGGCTCACGGAGCCGGGAAGCGGCGGTCACGACGGATCGAAGCCCGGATCTCAGCCGGGAAGCGGGCGATCAGCCGCCGAGCCAGATTCTCGGCATCCCGCGCGTCCGCGGCGACGGCACGGAGCGGTCGTACGCCGAGCGCCTCCGCGATGGCGTCCTCCCGGCGCTTCTCCTCCATCAGCGCCCGGCGTCCGTCGTAGCGCGCGCCGAAGGCGCCGTCCACGTACTTCACTGCACCGTCAAACTCGGCGAGCACGTGGTGGGCCGGCCAGGCGAGATCGACCCGCACCGTGCCCCGATGGGTCACCACGGGGAGCTGTGTCACCGGGCGCGGCAGACCTGCCCACAGGGCCACGTAGCGCAGCCACGTCTCCCAGGCGGACTCGGCGCCGCCGTCGGCGAGCGACAGCACCGTCGCTGCACGCACCCGACCGTTGCGGCGCGGAGATGCGCCGAGCAACGTCTCGAGCTCGTCCGCGCCGATCCCGCGTGCCAGCGCGGCGTCCGCGACGACGAGCCCGTCCAGCAGCGGCATCGTCGTCACGCAGTCGAGGACGGTCGCGGCGAGGTCCGTCACCGGGCAACCGTCGATCTCGGCCCAGGCCGGTGGAAGCCCGTGATGCCGAACGACGTCCGCCGCGTGCACGCCGGCGGCACGTCCCCGTTGGCGGACGTGGGTCGCGCCCGGGACGTTCCAGAGGGGAAGCCCCCACAGCAGCGCCGCCGAGGCATGGCTGACGACGTGCGGTGCCCTGAGTGACGCGCAGGTCGCACGGATCTTCGCGATCGCCACCGACCGGGGGTCCGGCGTGCCGCCGTCCGGGCCGTCCGCCCGCGGGAGGTGCGCGCCGCGACGCAGCCGCGTCAGCTCTCCGGAGCGGAGTCGGCGGCGCAGCTCGCCGGGGAGGTGCTCGTGCGCGAGGAGGATGCGGAGCTCAGGGGTCACGCGCCGATGGTGCCCACTGTGCGTCACGGCCGGGCGGCCCCTGTGGACGGCGGGCGGGGTCGCGGCGCCGGTGTGCGGTGGGGCGGGCCACCGCGCCGGCGTGCGGGTGTGGGCGGCCGCCGCGCCGGCCGGCACCGGCCCGGGAGACGTCGATTCGAGGGTTCGGGCTCGATTCGAGTGCTGAAGTGCTCGAATTGAGCCCGAACACCCGAATCGAGGGAGCCTGGCGCCCTGACTCAGCCCTGATCCACCGCGATGCCGGGCTCGTTCTGGGTCCGGATAGCCGAAGTGCCCCTGCTGACCTGGGAAGATGTGTGTTGCAACGCACGCATCTAGACCCAGCAGAGAGGCACT
>Ga0075011_10001239_pt1 | contig 13711 bp, 13 predicted proteins | sample TARM_MetaG_T_14_FD_72354 | JGI IMG/M metagenome (GOLD analysis project Ga0075011, IMG submission 72354) | Freshwater microbial communities from Pennsylvania, USA, analyzing microbe dynamics in response to fracking - TARM_MetaG_T_14 | ecosystem: Environmental > Aquatic > Freshwater > River...
ATCAATGTCCGGGCCATCAAAGCCGTAGGTTTCCACGCCCACTTGGTGAAACTGACGGTAACGCCCTTTCTGAGGCCGTTCGTGGCGGAACATCGGCCCTTGGTACCAAAGCCGCTGGGTTTGGTTATGCAGCAAGCCGTGTTCCATTGCCGCCCGCACGCAGCTGGCGGTGCCTTCAGGGCGCAGCGTCAGGCTGTCACCGTTGCGGTCGTCGAAGGTGTACATCTCTTTCTCGACGATATCGGTGACTTCGCCAATCGAGCGGGCAAACAGCGCCGTCTGTTCCACGATCGGCGTACGAATTTCATCGAAGCCGTAGCGGTGCATCAATTGGCGTACTTTGCCCTCAAAAAATTGCCAGCGAGGGCTGTCGCTGGGCAATAGGTCGTTCATACCACGGATGGCTTGAATCTTTTTAGCGGCGGACTTGCTCAATGAAAACTCCTTTTAGGGGCGGCAGCGCAGAAGGCGGGAGGTACACCGCCTCTGCCAGCGAGGTAGGCGTTAAACGCTGCGCGCAATCGTATTCTCTTGCTGCTGCTCTTTTTGGCGCACTTTATCGCGGATCAGCTTTTCCAGATCGTCCACCAGATGATCGTTGCGCAGCTTACTCGCCGGTTTGCCATCGATGTAGACCAAGTTGGCTGGTGAACCGCCGGTTAGGCCGATATCGGTCTCTTTAGCTTCGCCGGGGCCGTTGACCACACAGCCAATCACCGAGACATCCAGCGGCGTCATCACATCTTCCAGGCGCTCTTCAAGCTGGTTCATGGTGCTGATGACGTCAAAGTTCTGTCGCGAGCAGCTGGGGCAGGCGATGAAGTTAATGCCCTTGGCGCGCAGCTTCAGGCTCTTGAGCATATCGAACCCGACCTTGATCTCTTCCACCGGGTCGGCAGCCAGCGAGACGCGGATGGTGTCGCCGATACCGTCCATCAACAGCATGCCTAGGCCAATGGAGGACTTCACTGTGCCCGAACGCAGGCCGCCTGCTTCGGTAATACCCAGGTGCAGCGGCTGCTCGATGCGGGTGGCAAGGTCGCGATAAGCGGCCACCGCCATAAACACATCAGACGCTTTCACGCTGACTTTAAACTCCTGGAAATCGAGGCGGTCCAGGTGGTCAATATGGCGCATGGCAGACTCAACCAGCGCGGCGGGCGTAGGCTCGCCGTACTTCTTTTGCAGATCTTTTTCCAGCGACCCGGCGTTCACCCCGATACGGATTGGAATGCCGTAATCGCGGGCGGCGCTTACCACAGCGCGTACGCGATCTTCCCGGCCAATATTGCCGGGATTGATGCGCAGACAGTCAACGCCTAGCTCGGCGACGCGCAGGGCGATTTTGTAATCGAAATGAATGTCGGCAACGAGGGGGATGGCTACGCGCTGCTTGATTTTGCCGAAGGCTTCAGCGGCGTCCATATCCGGCACAGAGACACGTACGATATCTGCTCCAGCTTTTTCCAACTGCTGGATCTGGCCGACGGTGGCGTCCACATCCAGGGTATTGGTGTTGGTCATGCTCTGTACGGAAATCGGCGCATCGCCGCCCACGGCCACATTGCCAACATGAATTTGGCGTGACAGACGGCGTTTAATCGGAGAAGGGGCGTGCATAAGACGGGTCACTCTCCCAGGGTAAAGCGGGCAACGTTATTGGTACCGGCGCGCTCGGTAAGGTTGACGAGCTCACCTTGGTAGCGCAGTTCTACACCGGTGGCGTTGCCGACGGTTAAACGAAAAGGCGGTTCGCCCTCAACGCTCGCGGTGGTGCCGGGGGTTTGTAGGCCGACAAACACACGCTGGTTGTTGGCATCGAAAATCTCGGTCCAGGATTGCTCGTTGAACGTCAGTTCGAGCAGGTTGGGGTTGGCGGCGGGAGCCGCCTCGGCCACGGTTTCCTCAGGCGCGTTGGTGGCTTCGACGGCGGCCTCGGTCTCGGCCGTTTGGTCGGCAGGCGTTTCATCGCTTGTCTGTGCGGGCTCGTCATTGCTCGCCACCGGTGCGGTGGCCGCATCGCTGAGATCGCTGTCAGGTGAGGCATCGCTAGCGGTGTCGTTGGTCGGCTCTTGCGTGACGGCAGGCTCGGGCGTGATCACCGGCGTGGCGACTGGCGTGGGCTCGGGGGCTGGCTCGCTGATCGGCGCTTCGTTATCTTCCATCGTGGAAGAGGTACCAATGCTCGGCGGCTCGCTGCCGCCGCGGCTCTGCCACCAAGCGACCGTCACGGCAATCAACCCCGCAATCACCAACAGGGTGACCAATTTGAAAAGCCAGGCACCTACCTTGGAGGGGGGCTTGGTGACGGCAACTGGCGCTACTTTGCGATCGGCATCGCTGGTGCCATGGCGCGCTTGGTAAGCGTCGAGCACCATGCGGTCGTCCATGCCCAGGTATTTGGCATAGGCGCGAAGGTAGCCGCGACGATAGGCGGCGACTGGAATCTCTTCGTAGTGATCGCGCTCTAGGCCATCCACCACGGCGGGGCGCAGGTTGAGGGCGCGGGCGGCATCCGCTAACGGAACACCAAGCGATTCGCGTTGACGAGAAAGCAACTCACCGGGGGTTGCTGTGCTGTGGGCCGTAGTAACGCTATCTTGTAACTGTGTGTCGCTCATAGCTGAGCATCCTTCAATAATGTGGTGATCAGGGCGGCAATCAGTTGTTTAGCAAGCGCTGGTAGTCGGCAGCCGCGGCGTCGTCACCGCGGGCGAGGGCGACATCAATCGCCAGTTCCAGTGCCGCTGGGTCTGGGCCGGCTAACTGCAGATAGTTCTGCAGCGGTGCCCAGGCCTGATCATAATTGCCCTGTGAAACTTCCAGTTCGGCTAACATTAAATACCCGCGTGGGTTGCGCGGGTCGATATTTTGCGCGCGTTGCAAACGTTCGCGCGCTTTATCAAATTCGTCTATTGCCAAATAGCACTGCCCCAGGTTGGTAAATAGCTGGGCACGATTGGCGTACTGGGCATCCTGAGATGCTATTTCTAACTGTTCGCAGGCCTGTGAAAACTGCGCCTGCTGATACAAAAACGCGGCGTAGTTGTTACGCGCGCGAGTAAACGAGGGCGCTGCATTCAACGCCTGCTGGAAGTAGCGGTTGGCAAGATCGCTCTCTCCCTGCTGTTGATAGACCAGTGCGAGCGCCTGAAGTGCCTCAGGGTGGCGCGGGTCCAGTTCAAGAGCACGATCAAGGGCATTCAACGCGCGGGGCAGGTTATCACGCTCTAGGTAGGCGACGCCAAGCTGGGTGTAGGCTTCTGCCGCGTCGGGGTTGGCGTCGTCACTGATCCCTTGGCCAGAGGTGGCGCAGCCCGCCAGCAGCAGGCTGCCAGCAAGCACGGACAGCATGGGCATCCTAAAAAGGGTAATGCGCCTGCGGTGACCGATCATCTACGCCCTCTTGAGTCGAAACTATTGAGCCAGTGCTGCAAGGTGGGTGCTTTGTAAGCACCCGGCAAAAGCGTGTCCATCAAAGCGCTGTGTCAGGTGGATGTCAAGACAGCAGCGATTAGTCAGCGTCAAGCTGAACGGACTGAATATAGCGTGCGCTACGCTTGGTACGGTCTTTTACGCGGCCCACTAGCTGACCACAGGCGGCATCAATATCGTCGCCACGGGTCATGCGCACGGTAGCGTTGTACTCTAAGTCGTACAGCCACTGTTGGAAGCGCATCACTTGGTTACGCGATGGCTTCTCGTAACCTGAGTTCGGGAAAGGGTTAAACGGAATCAGGTTGATTTTACACGGCAGCTCTTTGAGCAAAGCGGCCAGCTGTTCGGCGTGCTCTTGCTGATCGTTGACGTCTTTGATCAGCGTGTACTCAATCGTGACCTGACGGTTATCAGGGCACTTGGCCAGATAACGGTGGCAGGCATCCAGCAGCGCACGAATATTGTACTTACGGTTGATCGGTACTAGCTCGTTGCGCAGCTCATCGGTGGAGGCGTGCAGCGAGATAGCAAGGCTCACATCCATTTCATCGCCCAGCTTGTCAATCATCGGTACAACACCCGATGTAGAGAGCGTGACGCGGCGCTTGGAGAGCCCATAACCGTTATCGTCGAGCATCAGCTTCATGGCGGGCACGACGTTATCGAAATTGAGCAGCGGTTCGCCCATACCCATCATGACCACGTTGGTCACCGGGCGATTGGCGGTATCACGGCGCGGGCCAACACTGCGTTGGGCAACCCACACCTGGCCGATAATCTCGGCGGCGGTTAAGTTACGCTGGAAGCCCTGTTTACCGGTAGAGCAGAAGCTACAGTCCAGCGAACAACCCACTTGGGAAGAGACACACAGCGTGCGCCGCTTACCGTTTTCAGCGGGAATCAGCACCGTTTCTACGTAGCTGCCATCCTCAACCTCTAACACCCATTTACGGGTGCCGTCGCTGGAAGTACCTTCGTAGACAACGCCCGGGCCGCGAATTTCAGCGACTTGGGAGAGCTTGTCGCGCAGCGGTTTCGACAGGTTGGTCATCGCCGTGAAGTCGTCGATGCCTTCCTGGTGAATCCACTTCATCACCTGAGTGGCGCGGAATTTCTTTTCGCCAATTGACAAAAAGAAAGCTTCCATCTGCTCGCGGGAAAGCCCCAGCAGGTTCTGGCGTGCCGGTGCCGCTTGTTGGGCAGTCGCGCGGTCAGGAGTCGTGTTGGGGGCAGGCGTATGTTGAGCTACGGTGGTGGTCATGGCGGTCAGCGTTCAGAAAGAGGCGGGGGCAAAGCCCCCGCGAAAATGGCCGGCAACGAAGGTTGAAACGGCGGCGCTTGGTTTAGCGCGGGCAGATTTCGTCGTTACCGAAGAAGTAGCTAATTTCGCGCTCAGCGCTTTCCGGAGAATCAGAGCCATGGACAGCGTTGGCGTCGATTGTTTCCGCAAAGTCAGCGCGAATGGTGCCCGGAGCGGCTTCTTTCGGGTTGGTAGCACCCATCAGCTCACGGTTTTTAGCGATGGCGCCTTCGCCTTCCAGCACTTGTACAACTACCGGGCCAGAGGTCATGAAGCCAACTAGGTCTTTGAAGAAGGGACGCTCTTTGTGCTCAGCGTAGAAACCGCCCGCTTTCTCTTCAGAGAGGTGCATCATTTTAGCGGCTACGACGTTCAGGCCCGCTTTTTCAAAGCGTGCAATGATGTCGCCAATGGCATTTTTAGCAACGGCATCGGGCTTGATGATGGAAAGAGTACGTTCAGTCGCCATGCAGAAATCTCCTTAAAAGGGATAAAGCAGAAATTGCCGCCCCGGAAAGCCGGGGCGGTGCAGGAAAAAGTGGTCGGCTAGGGCCGTATGTTGCATCGGCTGCCGAGTGGCCGCGATTATAGCGCCTCCCGGGGGGTATGAATACCGGTGATATGCGCAACAGCCACGGCGGATAGCTTAGACTGTGAAGCTTTCACCGCAGCCGCACTGGTCTTTTACATTGGGGTTGTTGAAGCGGAAAAAGCGATTCAAGCCTTCGTTGACGTAATCCACTTCGCTGCCGTCTAGCATCTCGACGGCATCAGGAGCCACGTAGACGCTTGCGCCGTGATCTTCGAAACGCACATCGTCATCCTGTGCTTCATCGGCAAAATCAAGCACATAGCTGTAGCCGGAACAGCCGCTGGGTTTAACGGATACCCGCAGGCCTAGACCCTGGCCGCGCTCGTCGAGCACACGCTGAATTTGTTCAGCTGCAGCGGGCGTAATGTTTAGTGTTGCCATGGAGCGTTCTCCTTTAAGAAGTCGTTAGCAGTGCGTCAGGAGAGCGTCAGCCGCCTAACGTGCGGTCGCACGTAAGCCGCTCACCGCGTGGCGCAGTAGGGTTAATGCGTGGTCGATATCGGCCTCTTGGGTAAAGCGCCCAAAGCTAATACGCAGCGATGAGAGCGCGAGCCGACGGGGCGTACCAATGCCCAGTAGTACATAAGACGGGTCAACGCTTGCCGAGTTGCAGGCAGAGCCGGTAGACACGGCCACATCCCGAAGCGCCATCAGCAGTGCCTCGCCATCCACGCCTTCAAAAGCCAAGTTCAAGATGTTGGGAACGGCGTTCTCCAGTGGGGAGTTGGGGATGATGCCTTCCAGGTTTGATAAGCCGCTTAGAAAGCGTTCGCGTAGCGCCGCAATATGGGCCTGATCCGCGTCCTGCTGCTGTTGCATGACGTTAAACGCTTCACCCATACCGGCAATCTGATGAGTAGGCAGCGTACCTGAGCGCATGCCGCGCTCGTGGCCGCCACCATGAATGAGTGCCTCGACGCGAATATCCGGGTGGCGTTTCACATACAGAGCGCCGACCCCTTTAGGCCCGTAGGCTTTGTGGCCTGATAGCGACATCAAATCAATATGCTGAGCGACCACGTCGAGCGGAATACGCCCCACCGCCTGGGCGGCATCGGTGTGGAACGCCGCCCCGAACTCATGGGTGACTTCCGCTAGGGCGGCAATATCATGAATGCTGCCTAACTCATTATTCACCGCCATTAGCGATACCAGTGCCGTGTCGTCGCGCATGGCGGCACGCAGTTGCTCAGGGGTGATGCGTCCATCGTGCCCTGGGGTTAGCCAGGTGATCTCGAAGCCTTCGCTCTCCAGTGCCTTGGCGGTGTCTACCACCGCTTTATGCTCAATGCTGGAAGTGACAAGGTGCATGCCACGTTCGCGGTTAGCACGCATAAAGCCAATCAGCGCTAGGTTATTGGCTTCGGTGGCGCCACTGGTCCAGACGATTTCACGCGGATCAGCGCCGATCATATCGGCCACTTGGCGGCGCGCCTGTTCCACCACCTGCTCGGCCTGCCAGCCCAGCATATGGCTGCGGGAAGCGGGGTTGGCGAACAGCTGGTCTACCGTGAGGTAGCGCTGCATAACCTCAGCCACACGGCCATCGACCGGCGTCGTGGCGGCATAATCGAGATAAATGGGCAGCGAGGGAGTGGAGGTCATCGTCATAGATTCCAGCGTGCAGTAAATACCTTCAAAGGGAAGACGCGAGGATGCCAGCATCGACCCGCTGTTTTTGCCGGGTAGCGATGCGGATCACATCAGGGCGCTGTATCAACTGCGCCAGCGTAATATCGTCGAGAAAACTGCGAATTTGCCCGGATAGCTCGCACCATAAATGGTGCGTTAAACAGGTGTCGCCCTGCTGGCAGTCGGATAGCCCCTGGCAGCGGGTCGCGTCGACGGTTTCGTTGACTGCATCAATCACCAGAGAGACGCTGATCTCCTCGGGTGCTTTGGCCAGTAGGTAACCGCCACCCGGCCCGCGCACGCTGCTAACTAGCCCCGCCCGGCGCAGCCTTGCGAAGAGTTGCTCCAGGTAAGAGAGCGAGATCTCCTGTCGCTGGGAGATATCTCCCAGGCTGGTAGGGCCGCTGGGGGCGTTAAGCGCCAAATCCAGCATGGCCGTAACGGCGTAACGGCCTTTTGTCGTCAAGCGCATAGCAGGTACCTCGTCGCTGAGCTTTCAGCGCGCTGGCAGCAAATGTTGCGCCATTATGGAAATCCTGAGTGCTTTGGTCAACTATTGCGCGTGGTGCTGCTTTCCGGTGATGGGCTGCTGCGCTCCTGGGCAGTATGACCAAGGCCAGGGCAGCCGGTATCGTTTTCATCCAGAATATCGGCAAAGTCCTCATCTCGCAGAGCCGGTAACTGGCCATCGCGGTAGTTGGCATCGAGCTTGCGAAGCGTTGAGCACATGCGCTCGATACGCTCGTCCACGGCGTGCATGTGATCAAGCATGGCCTGCATCGAGCGCGCCACCGGGTCTGGCATGTCTTGGCTGACGCCATAGGCATCGAAACCAAACTTCTGGCAGATGGCTTCCCGGCGGGCCGGGTCGATATCCAGCGCCTCTTCCACATCCGGGTCGGCGCGTTTGACGATTTTGCCGGGGATGCCGACCACCGTTGCTCCCGCTGGCACCTCTTTTGTAACTACCGCGTTAGAGCCAATTTTGGCACCTGCGCCCACGGTAAACGGCCCCAGTATCTTGGCGCCGGCACCAACAATCACACCATCTTCCAGCGTAGGGTGACGTTTGCCTTTGTTCCAACTGGTGCCACCCAGCGTCACGCCTTGGTAGAGCGTGACGTTATCGCCCACCTGTGCGGTTTCACCAATCACCACGCCCATGCCATGGTCGATAAAAAAGCGCCGCCCAATGGTTGCACCTGGGTGGATTTCAATGCCGGTCAGCCAGCGGGAGAAGGTCGATAGCGTCCGTGCCAGCCACTTAAAGTTCTTTTTCCACAGCCAGTGGCCGCAGCGGTGTAGCAGCAGGGCGTGTAGGCCGGGATAGTTGGTCAGCACCTCAAGAAAATTACGTGCCGCCGGGTCGCGGTCAAATACGCTATTGATGTCTTCACGCAGGCGTTGAAACATGGGTGATCCTTGGGCGTTAAGGGAGGCAGCAGCAATACAGTATTGGAATATGGTGAGTGCAAAGCGGCAGTCAAAAAGGCGATGTTGGGGCGCGTTGTTGTAACTTCAAGTTTAGGCCATTGCCGCTTTGCTGGCGCCTCTTGTGATTAGTACGCCGTTATGTGCTATGCGGATTTGTCGGCGTTCTCTTGGTTCACACTACCGGTTCCACTCTTTTTAGCGGATTTTTCAGTCGCCGAGAGAATGCCGCGCAGAATGTTCATCTCCATCTTTTCAGGCCGTGCCCGTAAATAGAGGCGTCGCAAGCGTGCCATGAGCTGGCGCGGCTGGGCAGGGTCGTGAAACTCGATGGCGATCAGCGTGCGCTCTAGGTGCTCGAAGTAACGCTCGAGCTCTTCGTGGGTCGCCCGCTCGTCGTTGTCATCCGCCACCTGGGGGGCATCGGCCTGGCTAAGCCATGCCATGCGGCACTCATACGCCACCACTTGCACCGCGGCGGCAAGGTTGAGCGAGCTAAAATCAGCGTTGGTCGGAATATGCACATGGGCATGGCAGCGCTGCAGCTCGGCGTTGGTTAAGCCGCTGTCTTCACGGCCAAACACCAGCGCCACACGGGCATTTTCTGGCTGGCATTCGCCGGGTAGGCGCTCGGCAAGTTCCCGAGGCGATATCATCGGCCAGGGCAGCGTGCGCGAGCGGGCGCTGGCGCCAACAGCCAGCGTGCAATCGGCCACGGCTTCTTCAAGTGTGGCGTGCACTGTAGCTTGGTGAAGTAGATGGTCGGCACCTGAGGCGCGAGAAATACTGTCTTGAGTGATGACGTCGCAGCGAGGAGCGACCAGGGCTAAATCAGCTAAGCCCATGTTGTGCATGGCGCGTGCCACGCCGCCAATGTTGCCAGGGTGGCTGGTGCCAATTAAAACAATTCGGATGCGCTCAAGCATAGTAGGCCCGGTTCATGTGCGTAAAACGCGCAGTTTAGCATGAGTCGATGGCATGCCCGAGGGGCCTCTGTTAGAATTGCCCGCCAAAAGGCGTATTGCGCCTGAACCGTTCTTTAACATCACTGTGACAAGGCCCGATCATGAATCCGATGGTCCAATTTACGCTGCGCGCCGCGCGTGGCGCTGTTGAACACTTTTTACGCGTTCGCGAACGTATCGAAAACGCCCATGAAGAATTTAACCTCGACCGCTTGCTGGAAGACACAGCGCGTAAAGCCGAGGCGACCATCATTCAACAACTGCAGCGTGGCTACCCTCTGCACGGCTTCTCTGGCCGCTATACGCCCTATAAAGCGGGTGAAGGCGAGGGTGAAGATACCGTATGGAAAATTGAACCGCTGCACGGCTACTCCAACTTGGCGGTAGCAGGTAAGGGCTTTGCACTCTCAGTGGTGTGTCTCATTAAAGGTCGCCCCGAACACGCGGTGGTGATCTCTCCCTTTGGTGATGACGAATATATCGCCAGTCGCGGCCGCGGCGCTCAGCACAACGACAAGCGCATGCGGGTTAGCAAACCAACCGCTATTCCTGCCACACGCATGGCGATGAGCCTGCCAGAAACCTGGCTGCGCCCGAGCCATCTGCCTGCTTACTTAACCATTACCCAGCAGCTCGCGCCGCAGGTAGAAACCCTGGTAGCGACCGGCAGCGGCCTGCTGGATTTGTGCGAGCTGGCCGCAGGACGTGTAGACAGCGTCTTTGTGCTGGGCCTAGAAGAGCAGGATATGCAGGTAGGTACGCTGCTGCTAAAAGAAGCGGGCGCGCTGATGGGTACCCCGGACGGCAAGCCGACCGTGAATGCCGAAAGCCAACTGATGGCCGCTGGCCCGCGCCTCTACAAAGCGCTGATTAAGCAGCTGGCGCCGCACTTTTAATCACTGGCGGCGCGGTCGCGCTGCGTAGTGAGTAGTGAGTAGTGAGTGGTGAGTGGTGAGTAGTGAGTAGTGAGTAGTGAGTAGTGAGTAGTGAGTAGTCACTAAAATGGTAGTAAAAAGGCCCTGCCGGGTAATCCCGGCAGGGCCTTTTCGTTGGCTGCTTTTGCGTGCTTACGGCAGCTCTTCTTCCTCTTCATCCACTTCTTTCTTGGTGGGAATCAGGTCTTCCCGAGAGAGTTTCAGCGGAATCAACAGGGCACCGGAGATATAGATAGACGAGAACGTACCCACCACGATACCCACCAGCAGGGCAATCGCGAAGTTCTCGATCATATCGCCACCGAGCAGCAGCAGCGCTAGCAGTACCAGCACGGTTGTGCCTGAAGTGGCTAATGTGCGCGACAACGTAGCGTTAATCGCCTCGTTGAAAATCTGCGGCATATCGTCGATACGCGAGGTGCGGATTGTCTCGCGGATGCGGTCATACACGACGATGGTGTCGTTCAGCGAGTAGCCGATGACCGCCAGAATGGCTGCCAGCACCGTTAGGTCGAAGTCGAGCTGGAACAGCGCGAACATGCCTACGACGATGATCACGTCGTGCAGCAGGGCTAGCAGGGCACCAAGGGCGAACTTGTACTGGAAGCGGAAAGCTACGTAAAGCATCACCACGCCCAGCGCGACGAGCAGGCCTAAGCCGCTCTGGTCACGCAGCTGGTCGCCGACCTGGGCGCCCACGAACTCGGCGCGCACTAAGTTGACACTATCGCCATTGGCACGCAGCAGATTGACGACCTCGTTACCCACGTCGCCATCAAACGCTTGCTGTAGGCGAATCAATACTTCTGTTGAAGCGCCAAAGGTTTGTACCGAGACATCCTGGAAGCCGCTGTTTTCCAGCAGTTGCCGAATGGCATCCAGGGAGGGAGCGGTGCCGTAGCGAACCTCTACCAGGGTACCGCCCGTGAAGTCCAGCCCCAGGTTGAGCTGCTGGAAGACGATGGCACCGATCGAGACGATCAGCATCACCGCCGAGACGATGAACGCCAGGTTGCGCCGTCCCATGAAGTCGATGCGCAGTTGGGTTAGGGGTTTCATGACCACCTCTTAAATTCTTTGCTGAGCGCGTGTTGTGATCTCATCGATATCAGATCCACAGCTTTTTGACGGGCTTGCCACCGTAGGTCAGATTGACCATGGCACGCGTGACCAGCAGCGCAGTGAACATCGACGTCAAAATGCCGATAGAGAGCGTAACGGCAAAGCCTTTTACCGGGCCGGTGCCAATCGAGAACAGAATCACCGCCACCAGCAGCGTGGTGATGTTGGCATCTACAATCGAGGTGAACGCCCGTTCATAACCCGCGTAAATAGCTTGCTGAATCGACATGCCGTTGCGCAGTTCTTCGCGTATCCGCTCAAAGATAAGCACGTTGGCGTCCACCGCCATGCCCAGCGTCAACACGATACCGGCAATACCGGGTAGCGTGAGCGTAGCGCCCAGCATCGACATCACGGCGACTAGCAGCGTGAGGTTGAGCGCCAGGGCGATGTTGGCAAAAACGCCGAATACCTTGTAGCGCACCAGCATAAACAGCACGACTAGCAACAGGCCGATCTGCACTGATAGCAAGCCGCGTTCGATGTTTTCTGCGCCCAGGCTGGGGCCGATGGTGCGCTCTTGCACGAAGTAGATCGGCGCGGCGAGCGAGCCGGAACGCAGTAGCAGAGCGAGTTCGGCGGCTTCGGTGGGGGAGTCGAGGCCGGTGATGCGGAAGCTGTTGCCCAGTGCACTTTGAATGGTCGCCAAGCTGATCAGGCCACGCTCGGTGTAGGGCTCACGAACGATGGTCTCTTCGCCGGTTTCCGGGTCGACTTCGATGCGGTCTTCGCTTTTATGCTCGATGAACAGCACCGCCATGTTGCGCCCGATGTTGGTGCGCGTGGCGCGGTTCATCAGCGTACCGCCGGTGCCGTCCAGGTTGATGTTGACCTGAGGGCGACCGTTTTCGTCGAAGCTATTACTGGCGCTGGAAACGCTGTCACCGGTGATGATCACATCCCGCATCAGCTCTGCCGAACGAGAAGGATCGTTGCGAAACTCGAAGCGTTCGGTTTCGGCATCCGGTGTATCGGGGCGCGCCTCGAGACGAAATTCGAGGTTGGCCGTCGCGCCCACGATCCGCTTGGCAGCCACGGTGTCCTGCACGCCGGGTAGCTCGACCACGATTTGGCTCGGGCCTTGGCGCTGTACCATGGGTTCGGCCACGCCCAGCTCGTTCACGCGGTTACGCAGCGTGGTCAAGTTCTGGTTGATGGCGTAGTCCTGAATCTCGTTTACCGCCATGTCGCTTAGCGTCATCACTAGCCTAGAGGTGCGGCCATCCCCTTCGCTGGTGTATTCGAAGTTGGGGAAGTCGCGGCTGATCAAACGACGGGCGGCGTCGCGGTCTTCGCTGCTGGCGAAGTCGATCGACAGCGAGCGGTCGTCGATGGTGGTGTTGCGGTAACGAATGCGTTCGCCACGCAGCAGTTCGCGCATGGCGCTGGCATTCACCTCAAGGCGCTGTGTCAGCGCAGCGTCCATATCCACTTCCAGCAGGAAGTGAACGCCGCCACGTAAATCCAGGCCCAGCGTCATCGGAGATGCTGAAAAGGCTTGTAGCCAGCCGGGTGTCGCATCGGCAAGGTTGAGCGCCACGGTCGCGTTGGGGCCAAGCACCTCGGCGGCAATATCCCGCGCGTCGAGCTGGTCATCGTCGCTTTGCAGACGAATCAGCCATTGACCATTGTTCTCTTCAACGGCTTTGACGGCGATATCGCGCTCGCTGAGCGCTTCTTCAACGCGGGTAATTTGCCGTTCATCCAGGGCGTTGCCTTGGGCGTCGCTCACCTGAATGGCGGGATCTGCGGGGAATAGATTGGGAAGCGAGTAGATAAGGCCAGCCACCAGGACGACCAGTATCAGCAGATACTTCCACAGGGGGTAACGGTTGAGCATGCAAGCCCTGCCTTCAATTACAAACGGAATCGCTGTGCACAGACAGGCTGGGCACAGCAACGTTCACCATCGACGCTACCATGTCACCCCTGCCGGGGTGGCTGGCACTGGGTCGGCAGGGGGGAGTGCAAGCGTTAGATGGACTTAATGGTGCCTTTAGGCAGTACGGCAGCAACGGCGTTCTTCTGCACGTTCACTTCGGTACCTTCAGAGACTTCCAGGGTCAGGAACTCATCGCTGACTTTGGATACGCGGCCAACCAGGCCACCACCGATCACGACTTCATCGCCTTTGGCGAGACCAGACACCAGCTGTTTGTGCTGCTTGGCACGCTTAGCTTGCGGACGCCACAGCAGGAAGTAAAAGATCAGCACGAAGCCGACCAGCATGACGATTTGCGCGATGCCACCGCCAGCGGCGGCTTCTTGGGCATGGGCTGGTGAGATGAAGAAATCC
>Ga0075011_10001240_pt1 | contig 13705 bp, 15 predicted proteins | sample TARM_MetaG_T_14_FD_72354 | JGI IMG/M metagenome (GOLD analysis project Ga0075011, IMG submission 72354) | Freshwater microbial communities from Pennsylvania, USA, analyzing microbe dynamics in response to fracking - TARM_MetaG_T_14 | ecosystem: Environmental > Aquatic > Freshwater > River...
GCGGTGATCACTATGTTTGATAACCTCTGCCAAAAACAGGAAAAGATAGATGTCAGAAAATAGTATCAGCGCCATTATTATCACCAAAAATGAGCAACATAACCTAGCCACCTGTCTAGACTCACTGCGCTGGGTTGATGAGCTCATTATTGTCGATTCAGGCAGTACCGATGAGACAGAAGCGATCGCTAGACGTTATGGGGCTAAATTTTATTCCCATACAAACTGGCAAGGCTTTGGTAAACAGAAGCAACTGGCACAAAATTATGCCACCAGCAAATGGATTATCGCCATTGATGCCGATGAAGTTGTTTCGCCTGAATTGCAACGCGCTATTAAGCAACAGATCACCACTTCCGATGAAAATACAGTTTTTAAAATAGAACGCAAAACTTGGGTATTTGGACGGTTTTTAGCTCACTCAGGCTGGGTTGATAAAATTATCCGCGTCTATCCGAAACAGCTGGCACATTATAACGATGCACTGGTGCATGAAAAAATAGTCACAGCTGATAACGTAAAAATAGTGCAATTAGCGGGGGATCTTTTCCACTATTCCTACAGTGATATAGAAAATTACTTGGTTAAATCTGCCAGCTATGGAAAAGCCTGGGCAGATGAGCGGGAAAAAAGAGGCAAAAAAGCCAGCCTGACCCAAGGTTTCACCCATGCACTGGGCTGTTTTGTGAAAATGTATCTCGTAAAACGCGGATTTTTAGACGGTAAACAGGGATTACTGATAGCGATACTCTCAGCACACTCTACCTTTATAAAATACGCAGATTTATGGGTAAGAGAAAATGACAGCCGCGCAAAAAATAACAGTTAACAGAAAGTGACGGGGGAGTTGCCCCCAACAGTGACTCGCTACTCTTTCCAAACAACACTTTTTTTGACAATTTTTGCAGGATTTCCAGCAAGCACACAATACTCTTCGCTTTCTTTTCGGGTCACAACACTCCCTAAAGCGATAACCGTATTATTAGCAATTTCTGCGCCTTTTAATATCGACGCTTTAGCCCCAATCCAACAATGGTCACCAATTATTACTGGCTCATCATTATTAACTCGATGGTCCTGAAAATCATAGATAGCGTGCAGATCGCTATCTGTTATCAGGCTATCCCACGCCATTAAGGTATTTTTACCAATGACTATTTTCTTGCGGCAAACAATAGTGCTGGCAGCTGAGATATGAAAATTTTCACCTAAGTGCAGTTCACCATCCACGGATAATTTAGAGCCAAAGCCAATTTTAGTTTTCCCCTGAAAATGGACATGCCCCTTGATGGAAAGCAGCGTACGATGATAGCGATAATCATATGTTTCTACGCTACCAAAACCAATTCTGACGATACCGGGCGAATTTTAGAAAAGCTTACGCTCCCAGAAAGCGCGCTTAATCTGGTTTTACTGGACACCACTATCGGCAATTTAATTGCGTCTTTAAAGGAGCATAACCGAAAATTAACAATCAGTGACTTAGGCACCCCCAATAGATATAAAAACAGTTTTTTCATACATAAAAGTTCCGTGACTTAATCAGTGAAATTATTTTTCTGCAGAAAAGGCAGCAAGCTGTGCATCAGCAGATTAATATCGATAGCGGACATATCCTCCTGACTCCTGTCATGGTTTGGCGGGGTAAAAGCGATATGGCGCCCTGCACTGTTTAATGGTTTCCAGCGTAATGGTGTCGCGCTGCGTTTTGCCGGGAAAAACCCAACCGTGGGGACATCCGCCGCACCGGCTATATGCAGTGGTCCAGTTGAGCCTGCAATAAAAAGATCGCCACAACTGATGGTCTGGCAAAAAGAGATTAGTCCTTGTGTGGATTGATACAAATAACTGCAAACATTTTCTTTTAATAATGCCTGCAATTGCTTGGCTTGCGTCTCTTCACCAGGCCCGGCGGTTAAGATAAAACCGAGACCGCCAATACGCTCATTGAGCAGTGTAATAAGCTGCGCATACTGAGTTATTGATAAATTATTTGCGCTGCCGCCACTGCCGGCATGGATAAAACAGAGCTTACTGACTGGTTTACCCAATTTTTGCAGCAGTGTATTGCGCTGCGTTTGTTTAATCTCTTGCTCCACATCTAAAAATGGCGCTGTCACTTCCACAGGAGCGATATTATGTTTTTTCAGAAAGTGGCGAATTAAATCCAGATTATATTCAGATTCAGGTTTTGCGGATTGCGAACGGCGCTGTTTTAAACGATCGTTAAACAGAAACTGCGCCCATTTGGTTGCAGGCGCTAAACGATACGCTATTTTAGCCTTTCGCCCTAATTGGGCATTGCGCGTTGTCGAAAAAAGACAGATATAATCGCTATAATTTCCCGCTTTGATCTCATTCACCAGACGTGCCTGCTGTGATCTGTCCGCATCGTCCACAATCACCCTATCAATCCACGGGCAAAGCTCGGCTAACGGCTTTGTATAAGCGGGTACCAATGCATCTATTTGGGCATCCGGAAGCGACTTTTTGAGCATAGCAAAACTTGGCCATGCAAGCATAAAATCACCAATTTTATCATTTCGAACAACAATAATTTTACGCACGTTTACAACCTCTTTACATCTTGCTGCGATTATCATAAAACGCAGAGTCAGATCTTTTTCTGCTGAAATTAAAGCTAATTAATGGTCCATTGTACTGTAATTGTTAGTTCCTTGACATTAGGATTCAAAAATTTCTAATAGAGACTTCCAACTTATTCTTTGCTAAAGTTGCGAACAATTTATTTATAAGAGAAATTCATGAACGCACTTATATTTTTATCCAACCGTTTGAGCAAGATTATCGGCAATATCTGTAAGATACTGTCTTATCCTTTCCATGCTGTTTTTCCTAAAAAACGTTTTGCTATTCCTGAATTTTCACAAGCTAAAATATCATCTTCTGCAAGTAAAATTCCACGTATCATCTGGCAGACAAATTATTCAAACCTTTCAACATTGCCTGTTTATCTCAATTATCTCTTTAATCGTCTTATGTCTTTAAATTATGACTATCGCTACGTGAGCACCGAAGAGCGTTTGCAATATGTCAAAAATAATAGCTCAGCAGCCATTTTCGAGAGCTACCAAGCGTTAAATGATGGTGCGGCACAAGCTGATTTATGGCGGTTAATCGTATTAAATAAAGAAGGTGGAGTTTACTTAGATATTGATGCTAACTTAGTGTGGCCACTGTCCAAAATAATAGATGACAATGATCAAGCTGTGTACATAAAAATCAAAAACAACACACATTACACCAACTACTTCCTGGCCAGCGCGCCAAATAATCCGAATCTGCAGGAAGCGATTGATATCATTACCGATAAAATAAGCAAACGGGATGTTGAACAGGGCGTCTATTTTATGACCGGCCCCGGCATATTAAATACTGTTCTGGAAGGAAAATCTGTTATCTCTCGCAGCCATCGTACAACCTGTATTCAGGGCAGCTTTACTAATGAGCATTTCCAGTATCTGGACAAACCAAGAGGCAAATGGACCCACAAAAAGCCCAGTGAACTTTTAAAAGATAAAAAGAATACCTAGTAATAAAAAATATCTCTCGTTAGAAATCTAAAGAAAAAAAAAGCAACTAACAGTTAGTTGCTTTTTTATAGCGCTAATTAATTAGCACTTATTTCCACGCTTTCCAGGTATTAATTAAACCATTAGTTGAACTGTCATGGCTGGCAACCGCATCAGCTGTAGTCAGCTCAGGTAAAATTTGACCCGCAAGTTGCTTGCCTAATTCTACGCCCCATTGGTCGAAACTGAAGATGTTCCAGATAATGCCCTGGGTAAAGATTTTTTGCTCATACATAGCAATTAACTGACCCAGTGTTTTTGGCGTGATTTTTTTAACCAAGATAGAGTTCGTCGGTTTATTACCGCTGAATACTTTAAAAGGTACTAAATCAGCCACTTCTTCAGCCGTTTTACCCGCCGCAGCAAATTCAGCTTCGACTTGTTGTTTCGTTTTACCAAAAGCTAATGCTTCAGTTTGCGCAAAGAAGTTAGAAAGCAATTTAGTGTGGTGATCACCCGTTGGGTTATGTGTAACAGCCGGAGCAATAAAATCACAAGGAATAAGTTTTGTGCCCTGGTGAATTAGCTGGTAAAACGCATGCTGACCATTGGTACCGGGTTCGCCCCAGATAATAGGACCAGTTTGGTAATCAACCAGGTCGCCATTGCGATCCACACATTTACCATTAGACTCCATATTTCCTTGTTGAAAGAAAGCAGGGAAACGGTGCATATACTGATCATAAGGAAGGATAGTTTCTGACTCGGCGCCGTAGAAGTTGTTATACCAGACACCGATAACCGCTAAAATAACCGGAATATTATCTTTAAATTCAGTTTCTGCGAAATGTTTATCCATTTCGTGCGCGCCTTCAAGCAGCTCTACAAAATTATCAAAACCAATCGTTAAGGCGATTGACAGACCGATTGCAGACCACATTGAGTAACGACCGCCAACCCAATCCCAGAACTCAAACATATTTTCAATATCGATACCAAATTCAGTCACTAGCTGAGCATTGGTTGATAATGCGGCAAAATGTTTAGCAACATGTGCGTCATTTTGTGCTGAATTTAAGAACCAGTCACGCGCGCTGTTGGCGTTAGTCATTGTTTCTTGAGTGGTAAATGTTTTTGATGCAATTAAAAACAGAGTCGTTTCCGGATTTAACGGCGCCAGTGTTTCAACAATATGTGTACCATCAACATTGGAGACGAAGTGACTGGTAATACCGGCAACTTTATAAGGAGTAAGTGCTTCGGTCGCCATATAAGGGCCTAAATCTGAGCCGCCGATACCTATATTAACGATATCTGTAATAGCTTTACCTGTGTAACCCTTCCATTCACCTGAATGGATTTTCGCACAGAAGGCTTGCATCTGCGCCAGTACTTTATTTACTTTTGGCATAACATCGATGCCATCAACCATAACCGGCGTATTGCTGCGGTTACGCAGTGCACTGTGCAGCACAGCGCGACCTTCTGTAACATTAATTTTTTCACCGGCAAATTGCGCTTTAATTGCGCTTTTTAAATCGACCTGCTCAGCAAGCTCGATCAATTTTCCAAAAATCTCTTCAGTAATTAAGTTTTTAGAGAAATCGATGAGCAGATCACCATTAAACTGACACGAAAACTGTTTAAAACGATCTGGGTTATTGGCAAAAAGTGTTGATAATGCCATGTTGCCATGTTTATCAAATAAAGCCTGTAATTCAGACCAGGCGGCTGTTTGCGTTGGATTGATATTTTTTAGCATTGCTAGATTCCAAAAAGTGAAGTTTAAGATACTGTTTTAACAATAACGAACTCAATCCGCAAGGAGCAGATCTCCATTCATTTAATCGGGGAATTATAACGTAAAAAAAGCGCTATTGATCGTAAAAAATAAAAGATTAACTTATCGCCCGCTGTGATTATTTATAGCGTGGCGTTGCAAATGACAATAAAGATCCCATTTCAAATAAAATCAGGTATTATCTGTGCACGCATTTTAGCTGTAATACCTGATAACAAACAAAGAGAAATCCATGGGCAAGAAACAAGAAAACACCACTCACTTTGGTTTTAAGACGGTACAGGAAGATAAAAAAGCAGAGTTAGTTGCTGACGTATTCCACTCTGTTGCGGCAAAATATGATGTCATGAATGATGTATTATCCTTAGGCATCCACCGTATCTGGAAACGCTTCACTGTAGATTGTTCCGGCATTCGTAAAGGCCAAAGCGTCTTGGACCTTGCCGGCGGAACAGGCGATTTAAGCGCTAAATTTTCCCGTGTTGTCGGCCCGACAGGCCATGTTGTGCTGGCTGATATTAACGACTCTATGCTTAAAGTAGGCCGCGCTAAGTTGCGTGATTCAGGTATTGTCGGCAATGTGCTTTATGTGCAGGCGAATGCCGAAGCCCTGCCTTTCCCTGATAACCATTTTGATTTAGTGACCATCGCATTTGGTCTGCGTAATGTGACCGATAAAGACAAAGCTTTAGCCTCTATCTACCGCGTTTTAAAACCGGGTGGACGTTTACTGGTACTGGAATTCTCCACACCTATTTACAAACCACTGAGCAAACTTTACGATTTTTACTCTTTTAATGTTCTGCCTAAACTTGGCAAACTGATAGCCAACGACAGTGAAAGTTATCGCTATCTTGCAGAGAGTATCCGCATGCACCCGAATCAGGAAACACTTAAAGAGATGATGCAGGCGGTCGGTTTTGAAGACACGGAATACTTTAATTTAAGCGCCGGTATCGTTGCCCTGCACCGCGGTTATAAATACTAAAACAGAGGAAATTATGCCTTTAGATAACCTCGCGTGCGGATTACTTGAAACAGCAATTAATAAATTACATCAACTTGATTCAAGTGCGCAGCAAAGGCGCAAAATGCTTGACGGTGTCATTATTGGCGTAATGTTAAAAGAGCTCAATAAGCCGCTCTACTTTGTTATCAGCAAACAGCAAATTGATGTTCTGGCTAAATATGAAGGGCCGGCAGATTGTTTTATCCGTTTAAATATATCCGCGTTGAATAAACTGCACCATAACCACCAACTGACCCGGTTAATAAAAAGCGAGCAGCTTGAAGTGGAGGGGGATATTAAGTTGGTGCAGCAGTTTGCGCAGCTACTCACTGATATGAATATTGATTGGGAAGAATTTCTCTCCTCTAAAATAGGCGATCTACTGGCACATAAGTTTTGCTATCACAGCAAGCAGTGTCGGCAGAGCGTATCTCTGCAGTTAAAGAAAATAGAAAAACAGAGTGCGGAGTTTATCACCGAAGAGCTAAAACTGGCACCGGGTGGGCTACAAGTCGCCTATTTTTGTGAGCAGGTCAGCCAGCTTGAAAAACAGTGTTTACAACTCGACGCGCGTATAACACAACGTCTGCAAAAACTTTAGCAGCTGGAAATCGTCAATGATTAAATTTAAAGAACTTTCCCGCCTCTATCAAATCAATAAAACTGTGGTCGAATATGGTTTAATTGAATTATTAAGCAAAGAGCAGATCCCCTTTACCTATCGTCTGATGCGCCTGTGTTTCTTCTGGATCCGCCGCAAACACAAAAATATAAGTTTACCCGAGCGGCTGCGCCTGAGTTTACAGTCATTGGGGCCTATCTATATCAAGCTCGGGCAGATGTTATCAACGCGCCGCGATCTGTTACCTCCTGTTTATGCCGACCAGCTCGCTTATCTGCAGGATAATGTGCCACCCTTTTGCGGTCAACAGGCGATAGCCGTGATTGAGCGATCGTTCGGCAAACCCATTGAGCAGCTCTTTGCCAACTTCGATGCCACCGCGCTGGCATCAGCATCCATTGCCCAGGTACACACAGCCACGCTGCTTGAAGACGGACGGGAAGTGGTGATTAAAGTTATTCGTCCTGATATTAAAAAAACTATTCAGGCGGATCTACAGTTAATGCGCTGGCTGGCGCAATTGATGCAGCGTTTTTTAAAAGAGGCCGAACGGCTGCGCCCGATTGAAGTGGTCCATGAATATGAAAAAACCATTATCGACGAGTTAGATTTAATGCGCGAAGGCGCCAATGCAATTCAACTGCGGCGTAATTTTCTCAATTCAAAACTACTTTATGTGCCGGAAATTTATCCGGATTACTGCACTAAAAACGCGCTGGTCATGGAGCGCATCTACGGTATTCCCGTTTCCGATATAGCATCGCTCAAAGCGCAGGGAACAGATCTTAAACTACTTGCCGAACGCGGCGTGGAAGCCTTTTTCACGCAGGTTTTCCGGGACAGTTTTTTCCATGCAGATATGCACCCGGGTAATGTTTTTGTCTCTTATGAACACCCCGAAGATCCACTTTGGATAGGCATTGACTGCGGCATAGTCGGCACCTTAAATAGGGAAGATCAACGCTATCTGGCCGAAAACTTCCTGGCCTTTTTCAACCGCGACTACCGTCAGGTTGCCCAGCTTCATGTAGACTCTGGTTGGGTGCCCCCTGACACCCCCGTTGAAGAATTTGAGTTTGCGATCCGCGCTGTCTGTGAGCCCATTTTTGAAAAACCGCTCTCTGAAATATCTTTTGCACAGGTCTTAATCAACCTCTTTAACACCGCCCGTCGTTACAATATGAAAGTACAACCACAATTGGTTTTACTGCAAAAAACCCTGCTTTATATCGAAGGATTGGGACGGCAATTATATCCGCAGTTAGATCTTTGGGATACGGCCAAACCGTTTCTGGAAAACTGGATGAAAGAGCAGGTCAGCCCGACAACGCTGCTTAAGAAAATTAAGCAGAAAGCACCGTTTTGGCTGGAAAAATTACCCGATCTGCCGGAGCTGATTTACCACAATTTAGCACAGACTAAATCACAGCAAAAACAGCTGGCACTGCTGACACAATCCATCAATCAACAGCAGCAGAAAAACAGCAAAAATCACTTTTATACAGCGTTAAGTGTCACCTTGACGCTGATCAGTGCATTGGCCTATCTGTTAGCAGATAAAGAACTTGCGCTGTACTGCGCAGTTCCCGGCTTTTTTGCCTGGTTAGTAAGCTGGCATCATTCCAATAAACAGTAGAGTTTGCTATAACTTGGTAAATGGTTATTAACTCTTTAAATAAGCAACAGTAATAAAGGAAAACAAATTATGGGTGGAATCGGTATTTGGCAGTTAGTGATTGTCGCAATTATTGTCGTGCTACTTTTTGGCACAAAAAAATTACGCGGCATCGGCAGTGATTTAGGCGGCGCGATAAAAGGCTTTAAAAAAGCGCTCAGCGAAGAAGAGAAAAACACACCGGAAGTTGAAAATAAAGCGGATGAAAATTTAAAATCTGCCCGCAAAACTGACCCAAAAGAAAATAACAAAGATCAAGGCTAACCAAAAAGGCTGTGTAAATAGATGTTTGATATCGGTTTCTGGGAGGTTATTCTGATCTCCATAATAGGTCTGGTGGTCTTAGGGCCAGAGCGTTTACCCATAGCGGTGCGCACTGTTATGCGCTGGATACATACAGTAAAAGAGATGGCGAACTCTGTAAAAGCAGATATTTCACAAGAGCTGAAACTCCATGAAATGAACGAGAAGATGATCAAAGCCAGCAAACAAAAATTAAGCGATATTGATCCGCAACTACAGCAGTCGATTGATGAGATGAAACAGGCTGCGCAGTCGTTAACGCGTCCTTATCAGACAAAAGATGACAAGCAGAGCGGCGAGCAACAGAAAACCGCCGAGCCGGAAAACAGTATTCTCGACAAAAAAAGCGCCACACAACAGGACAAAGATGAATGAGTGAAAGCGACAGCCGCGAACAAAACACGCAACATAGCTTACCCTTATTCGCCCATCTGCTGGAGCTGCGCAACCGGATTTTACGCATTATTATAATAGTAATGGTGCTGTTTTTAAGTCTCGTTTATTTTGCCAATGATATTTACCATTACCTGGCAATCCCGCTGACCAGCCAGCTTCCAAAGGGGTCAAGCATGATAGCAACGGGTGTCGCAACGCCCTTTTTTACGCCGATAAAATTAACCCTGGTGCTCTCCTTTTTCATCGCAATTCCGGCTATTTTACATCAGGTATGGGCATTTATTGCGCCGGGCTTATACAAACATGAACGTAAACTGATTGCCCCTTTAGTGATAAGCAGCGCCCTGCTCTTTTATTTAGGCATGGCATTTGCCTATTTTGTGGTCTTCCCTCTGGCGTTTTCATTTTTTACCAGCACCGCCCCCGAAGGCGTTACTATCGCGACCGATATCAGTAATTACCTAGATTTTGTACTGAAACTGTTTTTTGCCTTTGGCCTGGCCTTTGAAATTCCCATCGCAACCTTAGTATTGTGTTGGACGGGCGCAACCACGCCGGAAAAACTAAAAGAAAAACGCCCCTATATTGTGGTCGGTGCATTTGTTATCGGCATGTTACTCACTCCTCCGGATGTAATTTCTCAGACGTTACTGGCAGTGCCTATGCTTATTTTATTTGAACTCGGGCTGCTCTTTTCCCGTTTTTACGTAACGCCCGAAAGTGATAATAATATTCAAGAGTAGATGGCAAAAATATGATAGATATAGGCGTTAACCTGACCAACCCGCGTTTTCACAAAGACTGCCAGGATGTTATTGAAAATGCCCAAAAAGCAGGTCTTAGCGCGCTTATTATTACCGGCACAGATTTACAGAGTAGCGCCGCTGCGCTTGAACTGGCGCAAACTGTGCCCGACTTTCTTTTTTGCAGTGCAGGTATTCACCCCCATGATGCCAGCGCTTTTGAGAGCAGCAGTTTAGCCAGGCTCAGACAGTTAGCTTTAGCGCCTCAAGTAAAAGCGATTGGCGAGTGCGGATTAGATTTTAACCGCAACTATTCAACCCCTGCTGAGCAGGAATTTGCCTTTGTGCAGCAGCTGGAACTGGCGGTTGAACTGCAACTGCCCGTGTTTATGCACGAGCGCGATGCCAATCAACGTTTTATCGAACTGTTAAGACCTTACCGCGCGCAGCTCCCTAACGCCGTGCTGCACTGTTTTACCGGCAGTGAGGCCGACCTGCAGCGCTGTTTAGCGCTTGACCTGCATATAGGTATTACCGGCTGGATTTGCGATGAACGCCGCGGCACTGATCTGCTTAAATTAGTTAAACAGATCCCGGATAACAGGTTAATGATTGAAACCGACGCCCCCTATCTATTGCCGCGTTCGATGCGCCCCAAGCCCAAATCGAGCCGTAATGAGCCCAAATATTTACCCTATATAGCGCAAACGATCGCCGCAGCGCGTGAGCAGTCGTTAGATCTTTTTATCGCCAATACTCGAAAAACCAGCCGGGCCTTTTTTAATATTTAAGGTTAGGGTTTACAAAAGAATAAGATAACTTTTAATAGGAATAGCAATGACAATTTCTCAGAGTTTCCCTGCACGCCGCCTGCGCCGTTTGCGCAAACATGACTTTTCCCGCCGTTTAGTGGCTGAAAACCAGCTTAGTGTCAACGACTTGATTTATCCGATGTTTATTCTTGAGGGTAAAAACCGCCGCGAAAGCATCGCCTCAATGCCGGGCATTGAACGTTTATCACTGGATCTCTTGGTCGAAGAGGCGAAAGAATTAGCGGCATTGGGCATTCCCGCCATCGCGCTATTTCCGGTGACACCAAACGAGCTAAAAACGTTAATGGCAGAAGAGTCTTACAACAGCGACGGGCTGGTGCAGCGCGCGGTAATGCGCGTGAAAGAGGCTTGCCCTGAACTTGGCGTGATCACCGATGTGGCACTGGACCCCTTTACCGTCCACGGACAGGACGGCATTATCGATAAAAATGGCTATGTACTCAACGATATCACTACTGAAATTTTAGTAAAACAGGCACTCTCGCATGCACAAGCCGGGGCAGATATAGTCGCGCCATCAGATATGATGGATGGACGCATAGGCGAAATCCGCAGCGCCTTAGAAAATGCCGGTTATGTCAACACCCAGATAATGGCTTACAGCGCCAAATATGCATCGAACTATTACGGCCCGTTCCGCGACGCCGTCGGCAGTGCAGGTAATCTTAAAGGCGGCAATAAATCCACCTATCAGATGGATCCTGCGAACAGCGATGAAGCAATTCATGAAGTCGCCTTAGATATTCAGGAAGGCGCGGATATGGTGATGGTTAAACCGGGTATGCCCTATTTAGATATAGTGCGCCGCGTAAAAACAGAGCTGCAGGTCCCCACTTTTGCTTATCAGGTAAGCGGTGAATATGCGATGCACAAAGCCGCCATTGACAACGGCTGGCTCAAAGAGAGAGAAACCGTATTAGAATCCCTGCTGTGCTTTAAACGCGCCGGCGCAGACGGCATCCTGACCTACTTTGCCAAGCAGGTAGCGACCTGGCTGAAAGAGGAAAGCAGCAACTAAGCCAGCCGCTGCTAATAACAAAAGGGCTAACCTAAGTTGGCCTTTTGTTATTAGCAGCGGGTTTAGACGGGTGTACGATGAGGAAGCGAACCGCAGTTCGAGGGAGGCTCACCACGGCTAAAATCTGCGATAAATAATTAGATTTTTAGTGATAGTCCACCTCAGGGCTTGTCCAACAATAAGATTAAATCGTGGTTCGCGTTGCTCACACGACCTATCCTTATTAGTTATATTTTTATTTATTCAAAACCTTATATTTTTCTTTTTGAAATTCGTCTTGTGTAATGACTTGATTATCTAATAACTCTTTTAGCTGCTTTAAATCTTGGTATTTTTGATTTTGAGTTGACTGCTGGCTAGTATAATTTTTAGCCTTAGCCTCAGTACAGACAAAAATCAATTCAACTTTCGGAAAGTTACCTGGCATTAAAGATAAAGAGGATGTGTTTTGTTCACTAATTATCGTCATTCGGCCTGGCTCCCCAACTTTATCTTTGCAAAATTGAAGCCCTCTTTTTTCTGCGCTTTGTTTAATTGATGCAACAGACACAAAGCCTGAAGATGCTTGATGAAAAATTCGGTATTGTGTTTCTTTAAACTCTTTTGGGTTTTTATAAACAAATTCACCACCAAAGACCGTATCTTCAAAATGAGATTTACTTGTGTCTTTCTCCTCAATATTTGACATAGAAGAACAGGCTGATACAGCAATAACACTTAACAACAGTAGCATTTTGTTTTTCAAAATAACTCCCTTTAAAATTAGAAATGCTCAATAGGAGCGAAAATATAACGCCGCATTAAGCGGACTAAAATAGTTGGTTATAATGTGTAGCGAAGCGGAACCTACTAACTGTTTTAGTCCGTTTAAACGCCTTGTATACGCCCAGCATGGGCATGAACTAATGAGGTGAAAGTCCTCTTCAGGAAGATCACCGTTTAATAAAATATTTGCCATTAAACGCTAACTACTAGCGAATGGCAAGGGCATTATGCCTGCATAATCAGTGCTATTTTTTATGCTTTTAATAATATATTTCCAGCATATTACATTACTATTCATACCGACCACCTAATAACATCCAGGCCTTTACTGTTATTTGTAAGCTTCGCTTGTGAGCGCTTGTAGTAACTTTCATTGTTGGAGTTCCGCCCTGACGGCGTGTAATTGATGAGAAACGGAAACGCAGTTTCGCAATTCGAGTGCGTCATGCTCTTCTATTTCTGATGATCATTCTCGAGATTTTTAGTAGAGAATCTCAATGCATTTTTAACCTAACTGATTTGATTAAACAGCCAACACATTGATTATGATGTTAAACAACATCAACACATTGATTGTATATTTTGTTACAAAAATCTATCAACATCATATCTTGGCCGTAACCCGCTATAAATGAAAGTCCTACAGGTACACCGTTAGCTTCTGCTATTGGAATTGTAATTTGTGGAGTACAAGATAAACATGATATAGCATTAACACTCATAGCTCTCGGGACATAATCACCGGCAAGGAAATCAGGCGTAATTGCGTCTAAACGAGGCGTTAAGTCTACAGTTGTAGGGAAACATAATACGTTGCCATCATAAAGAAATTGATTAATATTTTTTTGGAATATTTTTTTGGCGGAAAAGCTCTTTTGAATGTTGTTTCGATTTGCAGATTCAGCATAATTAGAAAGGCCAAATTCAACTTCGAAACTTACTTTGGGCTTCTTATTTTTCACCCAAGAGCCGAATGTATTCCATACTTCTATCGAGAGTAAACATCC
>Ga0075011_10001241_pt1 | contig 13702 bp, 13 predicted proteins | sample TARM_MetaG_T_14_FD_72354 | JGI IMG/M metagenome (GOLD analysis project Ga0075011, IMG submission 72354) | Freshwater microbial communities from Pennsylvania, USA, analyzing microbe dynamics in response to fracking - TARM_MetaG_T_14 | ecosystem: Environmental > Aquatic > Freshwater > River...
ATTTTAAGCTTTGCTAAATATGGATAGCAGCAAGCGTACCCTGCAGAGGAAGTGAGATATTATGGTTCTAGGTAAACCTCAAACCGACCCAACATTAGAGTGGTTTCTTTCACATTGTCATATTCACAAGTACCCTTCAAAAAGCACGCTGATTCACGCGGGCGAAAAAGCAGAGACTTTGTACTACATTGTTAAAGGTTCTGTTGCGGTACTGATTAAAGATGAAGAAGGCAAGGAGATGATCCTTTCCTACCTTAACCAAGGTGACTTTATCGGTGAGCTTGGCTTGTTTGAAGAAGGTCAAGAGCGTACAGCATGGGTTCGAGCAAAATCTCCATGTGAAGTAGCAGAAATTTCATTTAAGAAATTCCGTCAACTTATTCAAGTTAACCCAGATATCCTAATGAGACTTTCTGGTCAGATGGCTAGCCGTTTACAAGTAACTAGCCAGAAAGTTGGCGATCTTGCGTTCCTAGACGTAACAGGCCGTATTGCACAGACGCTACTTAATCTAGCGAAACAACCTGATGCAATGACTCACCCAGACGGCATGCAAATCAAGATCACTCGTCAGGAAATCGGTCAGATTGTTGGCTGTTCCCGTGAAACCGTGGGTCGTATTCTGAAGATGCTTGAAGAGCAGAACTTAATTTCAGCGCACGGTAAAACTATCGTTGTGTACGGAACTCGTTAGTTAATAGCCTAACCGCTGTTAAGTAAAAAATTAAAAGCCACCGTAAGGTGGCTTTTCTTTTGTTTTCTGCACACAACAGCGAACAATATCTATTTCTTATAAAGTAATGGATATTTATCTGGTCAAGTATCACTTACTGTCTGTACTTTCGAAAATTTTATCCGCTGACGCAGCAACAAAGCCGGTATAAAGCTCACCATTTGCCATTGGATAACGTTTAGCAAACTCGTAGAAACCACCCGGAACAATCTCCGTCCCTTCAGTGAAAGTCACTGACACTTTGTCTGCCATGGTCGATGACTGCTCTAAAAGAACGTCTGGTGACCCTTTGACTTCCCCACCCGCCTCGTTGATGGTAAATCCTGCCTCACGTAAATGATCGTTCACCTGCTTAACTTCATTGAACCTGTTTAGCTGGTTCACGTTGACGGTGAAATGATTCGCTCCATATCCATGGGCAGCAAGCCATGACGCATATTCACTCTCTTCTGCCAGTACTTGATAATCTGCAAAGCTAAGCTCCCACAGACGACCGCCATAGAGAAAAGCATCACCTTCCAGCTTCGCTGTATCAACTTGAGCAACAAGCTTAGCAACGATAGTCTGCACCGGCTCTGAGCACTCTTCGACTTTTAGCTCACTGATAAACACTTTAGGCTGCAATGGATCGGGATGCTCGAAATGTTTCGCCACCAACTTTTTACTCTCAAACACGTAGTCACCGCAAGCTTTGTAGCCCAAAGCTAAAAACGGCTTAGCGAGGGTGTCGATACCTAACGGCGCGATATTAAAGGTACGTAGAGCAATGTGATCGTTGATTAGCGCTTCATCTTCTTCGAGTAAGCGGTGTACTTTATCGGCTGATGGACAAAGACGTGCGATGTAATCATTCCATAGAGATTGGAAAAGAACGTCAGGCGTCATAGTGCCTCCTTGGCTGCAATGAACACGATAGATTGGATTGAAATGGCTGAATTAACCTGTTTTTTTATCACTGTTATAGAAATCAGGCTTCACCATTCGATGAAGCCTGTTTGGAACATTTAGCGATTTATAGCTCAACACCAGGGCTTAGTGTTGCTGGAAGTTCAGTCGCAGAACCTTCCATAGAAGCCATTGGGTACGCACAATAGTCTGCTGCGTAGAATGCGCTTGGACGTAAGTTACCAGAAGCACCCGGGCCGCCGAATGGAGCATCGCCGCTCGCACCAGTTAGCTGGCGGTTACGGTTTACGATACCCGCACGAATATGATCGACAAAGTATTCCCACTCGGCGTCATCCGTTGTGACTAAACCAGCTGACAAACCAAAGCGAGTATCATTCGCCAACTCTACAGCTTGCTCCAGCGTCTCGTAGCGCACGACCTGAAGCAGAGGACCGAAGTACTCTTCATCTGGCAGGTCAGCGATTGTCGTTACATCGATAATGCCCGGAGAAACAAATGCGGCACCTTTGCTTTCAGCTTCAACAAGGCTTTGACCGCCAAGAGACTGAAGATTTGCTTGCGCATTTAGGATGAAGTCCGCAGCCGCTTTAGAGATTTGTGGTCCCATAAATGGTGCTGGGTCAGCAAATGGCTGATCCATTCGAATTTTCTTGGTTGCCGCAACCAGACGTGTAACCAGCTCATCGCCTTTTTCACCCACGGGAACGTACAAACGACGCGCACAGGTACAGCGCTGGCCAGCACTGATAAACGCGGACTGGATAATAGTGTACACGGTTGCATCGACATCACCGAACTGCTGCGAAATCACCATTGGGTTGTTCCCCCCCATTTCCAGAGCCAGCATCTTATCTGGTTGACCTGCAAATTGGCGGTGAAGGATATGACCGGTATTAGCACTACCAGTGAACAACAAGCCATCGATACCTTTTGACTGAGCTAAAGCGATACCTGTCTCTTTCGCGCCTTGTACTAAGTTAATCACACCAGCAGGCAGGCCAGCGGCTTCCCAAAGTTTCATGGTAATTTCAGCAGTCCAAGGCGTTTGCTCAGATGGCTTAAATACCACAGTGTTACCCGCCAGTAGTGCTGGAACAATGTGGCCATTTGGTAAGTGACCAGGGAAGTTATATGGGCCAAATACAGCCATAACGCCCAATGGGCGGTGACGAAGTACAATTTGGTTACCCGCTGCTTCACGCACTGTTTCACCGGTACGATCATGGTAAGCACGGATTGAGATAGCGATCTTACCCGCCATTGCGCCAGCTTCAGTGCGAGTTTCCCAGATAGGCTTACCGGTTTCCTTGGCGATCACTTCAGCGATTTGTTCACTGTTTTCCTTCACTTTTTCCGCAAAGGCTAAAACCACTTTTTCACGCTCAGAGAACGGCAGTTTTTTCCACTCAATAAAAGCTTTACGAGCAGATGCTACAGCATCTTCTACTTGATCTTCTGTTGCACTTTGGCCTTGCCAAATCACTTCATCGTTATAAGGGCTTAAAGAAGATACCGTTTCACCTTTACCTTCTAACCACTTTCCTGCTATCCACTGAGTCATGATTGTGTTCCTTAAATATAAGATACCCACTAAATATTCATGGGTATCATTGAGCCAAAATTCGAATCGAATCGCCGTTATCCACCTGAAGCGCTTTTGCGACTTGTGGTGCAATAATGGCGCTGCCGTTTTCACGGTCAAATGCAGCTTTCGCTGCTGTTGCTCTGAAATTTTCAAACGATGTGTTACACATGAGGAAATCCTGAGAACTTGAGTGCTCAGCCACTTTTACTTTCACCCGTACAGAATCACGCACCGAGTTAATGTTATTGATATCGCATTCCACGCTTGGTCCGGCATCGAAAATGTCTACATAGTTGCGACAAGTAAATCCCTCTTTCTCAAGCAGTTTCAGAGCTGGCCGGGTTTTATCATGAACCTGACCAATCACAGCCTGAGCCTCTTTACTTAATAAGTTGATATAAATCGGTAGCTTCGGCATTAAATCAGCGATAAAACCTTTCTTGCCGATTCCGGTCAGATAATCGGCCATGGTGAAGTCAATCGAGAAAAAGTGCTCCTCTAACCACTGCCAGAATGGAGAATTACCATTGTCATCAGACACCCCACGCATCTCAGCGAAAATCGTGTTTGAAAAACGGTGGGGATGCTCAGCCAGCATCAGAAACCGACATTTGGACATTAAACGCCCATTCAGTCCCTGACGAAACTCCGGTCGTAAGAACAGAGTACAAATCTCGGTACACCCAGTGTAGTTATTACCAAAAGTCAGTAACTTAACCACATTGTTCACATTCAGCTTAGGCGATGAGTGAACAATGGTACTAATGTGATAAGAGTAGCAGGGAACATCCCATCCAACTGCGGCTTCAATTCCGGTTGTCCCCGCGACTTCCCCGGTTTCCGAATCAAAGCCAACCATCAGGTAGCCTTCATCTGACGGAGAAAGAACGTCTGACTTCGAAAAACTGTATTCAGAATGTTTAATGCGATTGGTTAACAATTGCTCGTTAACGGGTAGTGATGTGAAACCGTGACCAGATTCAACAGCGCATGTATGCAGAGCCTGATAATCAGACATAGAGATAGGACGAACAACCAGCATCAATACTTCCCTCCAGATGCATTTAGTACCAGTACCGGTAACAGATACTGGTCAAGACCTAATCATTAGATCCTTAAAGTAAAAGCAATCGGTTTAGATTAAACCGATTGCTAAAACCTGACGCCTTACACTAATGTTGCAATCGCCTTATCCAGACGAGCCAAACCTTCTTCGATTTCTTGTTGAGTGATCACTAATGACGGTGTCATACGTACAACATTGGCACCCGCCATCAGAATCATCAAACCTTGCTTACCTGAAGCAACTAAGATCTCACGCGCACGCCCCTGCCATTCTTCATTCAGAGCAGCACCAATTAACAGGCCTTTACCACGAATTTCACTAAACACATTGTATTTAGCGTTAATTTTCTCCAATCCTTGGCGGAATAATGCTTCACGCTCTAATACTCCGGCCAACGTTTCAGGCTGGCTGACAATATCAACCACCGCTTCAGCCACAGCACACGCTAACGGGTTACCACCGTAAGTTGAGCCATGAGTTCCCGGTTTGAAGTGCTCCGCCAGTTTAGTGGTGGTTAGCATTGCGCCAATCGGAAAACCTCCGCCCAACGATTTAGCCGTGCTTAAAATATCTGGCGTCACCCCGAGACCTTCATAAGCGAAAAACTGACCAGTACGACCATTCCCCGTCTGAACTTCATCAAAAATCAGCAGTGCATTGTGTTTGTCACACAGCTCACGGACAGTCTGCATAAACTCTGGTGTCGGTGGGACAATTCCCCCTTCTCCCTGAAGTGGTTCAATCATGATTGCACAAGTGCGATCAGAGATATGTTGACGCAGCTCTTCAACGTTATTGTATTCTAAGTGAGTGACATCGCCCGGCTTTGGCCCAAAACCATCGGAATATGCTGCCTGACCACCAACAGTGACAGTAAAGAAAGTACGACCATGGAAACCCTGTTTGAATGCAATAATCTCTGATTTCTCAGGGCCAAACTCATCTGCCGCATAACGACGAGCCAGCTTTAAAGCCGCTTCGTTCGCTTCCGCACCCGAGTTTGAAAAGAAGACTTTCTCTGCAAAACTAATTTCCGTCAGCTTTTTTGCTAAACGCAGTGCAGGCTCATTGGTCATTACATTGCTTAAATGCCAAAGTTTATTGCCCTGTTCAGTAAGAGCCTTAACCAGTGCTGGGTGACAATGACCTAAGCAGCTCACTGCGATACCACCAGCAAAATCAATGTATTCATTGTCTTGTTGGTCCCATACTCGCGAGCCTTCCCCCTTTACAGGGATAAATTCCATTGGGTTGTAGCAAGGAACCATTACCTCATCAAACAAACCGCGCTCTACTTTATTTTCAACTGTCATTGTTCATCCCTTCTTCATACCGCATGCTGTAGATCGTCGATCTCGCTACAAAATACACTTAATATTTTGTTTTGCATTTTAGTTGGTGCAGCATTGTATTTACAAAATATTAACCATTTCAATAGTGATTTATTCTATTACGCCCCTAAGCAGACCAATAAATAACACTAGTGATGAGTATTTATGCAATAAGTAGCCGCTTTTATGAAGTAATTTCTTCACTTAATATAAAAAAATTTATCACAGGCCATGAGCCATAAGGTTTTGCTGGCTCAAATGAGGAAATGTTACGAATAATTTTGCACCACTATGAAATGTGAAATTTTAGTGCAACAAAATGGAGAAAAGTGATCATGATCGGATGGTTTGTGCAAATTTGCTTTATAACCGCATTTATGCGCTGCCAACAATAACGATACCAAACAAAGTAAAAGCAGCAAACAAACACCAGGTGCCAACCCTCGATTCGGTAATAGCGTAAATAATACCAATCTGGATAAGTTAGTGTTCAGATAATTGCGTAGAAAAAACGCTAAGAACAAGGCATAGATTGCCGCTAACTCGTTATTCTAATGACAAAATCTATAACGCTGTTATTGGCGTTTTTAGCCAGCAAGAATGCACAGAAACTTATGTAGGTTGGTATAACGCTAGCGCCGTAAAAAGTTGGCTAACAACTCATGCCCTTGTTCGGTTTTTATTGACTCAGGATGGAACTGAACCGCCTCAATTGCCAGCTCTCTGTGTTGGTATCCCATAATTTCATCAACACTGCCATCTGATCGTTGTGTCCAAGCCGTCAATTCAAAGCAATCGGGTAAAGAATCGGTTTTCACCACCAGAGAGTGATAACGAGTCACGGTAAGTGGGTTATTCAGCCCGGTAAACACACTTCGTCCAGTGTGCTTAATTGGTGAGGTTTTACCATGCATAACCTGACGGGCTCTTACCACCTCACCACCAAATACCTGAGCGATGGCCTGATGACCAAGACACACGCCTAAAATTGGCAACTTACCAGCGAAATACTCGATTGCTTTCAAAGAAATTCCGGCTTCATTGGGCGTACACGGGCCGGGGGAAATAACAAGGTGGGAAGGGTTTAATCCAGCTATCTGCTCAAGAGTCACTTCGTCATTACGTACCACTTTTACTTCAGCGCCAAGCTCGCAGAAGTACTGATACAGGTTATAAGTAAAAGAATCGTAATTATCGATGATGAGTAGCATCAGCCAGTATTGCCTATCGCAGTAAAAACTTTCGCATTCTACAAACCCAGTACCAATATTCAATCAATAAATACACAAAAGGCCAGCTAGTTGCTGGCCTCAAAACATAACACGAAGTAAAAGTTAGTACGGACGAGGCACAAAGCCAACCGCATCATAAACCTTCTTCAATGTCTCTAATGCTCGCGCTGACGCTTTCTCTGCACCTTGGCGCATCACGCTGTCTAAGTATTCGCGATCATGACGAATACGAGCATACTCAGCCTGAACTGGCTCAAGCATGGCAACTAATGCTTCACCGACATCTTTCTTAAACGGACCATACATTTCTACGCCAGCGTACTGCGCTTCGATTTCCGCAAATGTTTTACCTGTTGCCGCTGAGTAGAGTCCCATCAGGTTAGAAATACCACCTTTGTTTTCAATATCATGTGCAATACGTGGTGGGGTTTCTGTATCCGTCTGAGCTTTATTAATCTTCTTAATAATAGACTTCGGATCTTCCAGCAGAGTGATAACGTTTTTACGGTTATCATCCGACTTAGACATTTTCTTACTGGCATCCTGAAGACTCATAACGCGAGCATTAACCGTTGGAATATAAGGTTCCGGTACGGTAAATATCGGGGATTCCGGTGAGTAGATATTGTTAAAACGAGTTGCAACATCACGCGCCAGTTCTAGGTGCTGTTTCTGGTCACTGCCAACCGGCACCTGGTGCGCCCCATAAAGAAGTATATCTGCTGCCATTAGTACCGGATAATCAAACAAGCCGACATTGACGTCATTCGCATAACGGGCTGATTTATCTTTAAACTGAGTCATACGGCTCAGCTCACCCATTTGGGTATAGCAATTCAGGACCCAACCAAGTTGAGCATGCTCTGGCACATGAGACTGAACAAATAGCGTGCTCTTCTTCGGATCAACACCAACTGCCAGACAAATTGCCAACGCGTCTAACGTCGCTTCGTATAATGCCTTAGGATCCTGACGAACCGTCACAGCATGTAAGTCTACAACGCAGTACTGGCAATCATAATCATCCTGCATTTGTTGCCATTGACGCAGAGCACCCAAGTAGTTACCGATACTTAGTTCGCCGGAAGGCTGAACACCACTCAATACAATGGGTTTGCTCATGGGTATGATTTCCTTGTTACTTATATGAATAAAGGTCTAATAATCTAAAAATGCGCTGAAGCGTTACTACAGCGCGATTTAGCAGTGTACTCATTAACGAGTATTTTTCTAGTAGAACTGACGTTTTTTATGCTGATACAGCAATAACCTCAAGCAGCTGCGCAATGTCATCAGCGACAAAATCAGGCCCGGCATTGGCAATAGGCTCACCGTGGTTATAACCGTAAGTTAAACCAAACGATACACAACCAGCATTCTTCGCCGCCAGAATATCATTCTTCGAGTCTCCCACCATTAACATCTGGCTGGCATCAACCTGGTGTTTTTCTAATAACCAGTTGAGAGCCATGGGATCCGGCTTTTTGTTCGGGAAAGTGTCCCCACCGATCACGTCAGTAAAAAACTGAGCGATATTATGTTGCTCCAAAACATGAGGAACAAATTTAGACGGTTTATTGGTGACCAGTGCCAGAGTAAAACCAGCTTGATGCAGCGAGGCTAATGTCTCTTTAACATTACTGTATAAGTGGCTGAGTTTATGACCCGTTTTTTCATAGAAATCATCAAATAGCTCGCGGGCTTTTGCATGAACTTCTTTACTCAACTGAGGATCAACATCAATACTACGGCTTAACGAACGACCAATTAATACGTCCGCTCCATTGCCGACATAGTCACGAACTTCCACCTCTGTAACCGCAGGGTAACCCAAAGCTTGCACGGCCTGATCAGCGGCTACCGCTAAATCAGGCACACTATCAAGTAAGGTTCCGTCCAGATCAAAAGCAATCAGCTTAATTTGATTCACTACCTACTTCCCTAAAATTTCTTTTACTTCTCTACACGAGCCAATTCAGCACGCATATCATCAATGACCGCTTTATAATCCGGTTGACCAAAAATAGCAGAACCAGCCACAAACATATCTGCACCCGCTTCTGCTATTTCACGAATATTATCGGCTTTTACACCACCGTCCACTTCTAAACGAATGTCACGGCCACTTTCATCAATCAGCTTACGCACTGCACGTAGTTTGTCCAGAGTGTGAGGAATAAAGGACTGCCCACCAAAACCAGGATTTACCGACATCAACAGAATCAGGTCAACTTTGTCCATCAGGTAATCAAGATGACTAAGTGGCGTGGCCGGATTAAGTACCACCCCCGCTTTACAGCCGTGCTCTTTAATGAGCTGCAAAGTACGGTCTACATGCTCGGAAGCTTCAACATGGAAAGTGATCATGGAAGCACCCGCTTTCGCAAAATCAGGGATGATACGATCGACTGGCTTAACCATTAAATGCACATCGATTGGTGCTGTGATACCGTAGTCTCGCAGGGCTTTACAGATAGGAGCACCAAAAGTCAGGTTTGGTACATAATGATTATCCATAACATCAAAATGCACAACGTCTGCGCCGGCCGCTAATGCATTTTCAACGTCTGCTCCCAAGCGAGCTAAATCTGCGGAAAGAATCGATGGTGCAATTAGAAAATCTTTCATACCTGACCTCTTAGGTGATAAATAATATGAGCACAATATGTGCGACATTGTACCTAAGCGGAACTGGATATCCTAGCGTTATGAACGGGCCTTAAACAGCGCAAGAAGCTCGTCAACCTTGTTGCGGCCAGAACCATTACGGCTGATCGTGCGTTTAACCTTAACCACATTTAGCTGCGCACCATGATACAAACGGCGGGTCAGAATCGTATCGTGGTTGGAAATTAATACCGGAATATTACGCTCAGTCGCCGTTTTCTCAGCAATATCGGCTAAGGCAGCCTGGTCATCCAGAGTAAACCCCGCTCCGGCGTAAGAAGTAAAGTTCGCGGTATTCGACAAAGGAGCATAAGGCGGATCACAGTAAACAACACTATTTTTGCCGGCCTGACTAAAGGTATCTTCATAGCCTGCGCATATAAATGTCGCCTTTTTTGCTTTCTCAGCAAAAAACTCCAACTCAGATTCCGGAAAATACGGCTTTTTATATGAACCAAAGGGAACATTAAAACCGCCCTTTTTGTTATAACGGCATAAGCCATTAAATCCAAAGCGATTCATATAGAGGAAGGCTAAAGAGCGATACATGACTTCGTCCGTGCCATTAAATTGAGCACGCACATCCAAGTAAAACTCTTTACGGTTGTTTTCAGGTACAAACCAGCGCTTAGCTTCTGAAATATAAGTTTCAGGCTTTTCTTTCAGTAAGTTATACAGATTGACCAAATCAGGGTTGATATCGGCCAGCAAGTAATGTTGATAGTCGGTATTTAAAAATATCGAACCCGCACCAACAAACGGCTCAACTAACTCATCAGCAGATGGTAAGTGGCGTTGAATGTCTTCTACGAGGCCATATTTTCCCCCAGCCCATTTCAGAAAGGCACGCTGCTTTTTCATCTACTGCTCTAATTCATCACCACAAAAATAAGGCTGCGAAATGTAACATATTTTCTGAGTGAGCTCAGATTTATTTCGCACGATCAATTTCTCTATGTACCTGACTCAACGATTTAGCCCAAGGGCCCAAACTTTGCAGGGGTTGAGAGAGCGTTTCAACCGCATCTCTGGCTAGCTGGATTGTGGGGTAATTACTGTAAGTGATGATATACCACTCCACATCGTTTCTGATGGTTGGGTACACATTGACCTGCCCCTCAAGCTGATACTGGTTAATAAACCTCTGCGCCTCAGGCAATGAGTTTACTGCAGCCAGTTGCAATGTATAACTACGAGGAGACATCGCTTTCAACTCTTCCCGGGCAAAAGAAAATGTAATCGTTGTTTGCGGAGCTGCTTGGTTTTCATTCGTCACTTCAGGATCCGCTTGCTGAACATCAACGGTCTGAGCCGGTGTCGATACTTCTGTTTGTGGAACTGAACTCTCCTCAACCAGATTATCAATATCACTGGTATCAGCTTGTTCGGGCTTACCATCAAGTAAAGCATCGACAACATCTGAGGTAATAACAACACGCTGTTGCTCATCATCGCCGATACCAACACCATCATTCATTTCCATGACATCTGGCGGCAGGGCTGACGAATCATCAACAGCATCGCTATCCGATTGCGCTGTGCCAGTATTATCAGAGCCATCTCCACTGGTACCACTTTCAGCTTCCTCACCTTCGTTAAGAGTCGGAATTGCGGTTTGAGTCTGCTGGGTTAGCGTCAATTGTTGGGCTTTATCATCAGGAGAAGGTTGCGATAACCACCACCAGTAGCCACCACCAATTAACAACAGAAGTACAATAATGACTAGTGCTGCATTGATTGGCGAACCGATAATCGAGCGGATAACAATACGCTTTTCTGCCTTCTGTTCTCCCAACGCCATAATTTCCCCCGGTAAGTATTTCACTTTTTTATAAGCGGCACGCACCCGTCGCTCATTCTCATCTTCAACATAACGCATAACTCGCTGTTCAAACAAGCGATCAGCTTCATCTCTACTCAAAAGTTCGACTTCTAAATCAACAGGTTTCAACTCCTGACCATAACTCAGCCGAGTTAATAAGGCATCGAGCCCCGTTGCCTGAGCAAACATGACAACGTTGACCGTCCATAATGGATTATTCTGCGATTCTAGAATCCACATCCATAATTCAGAAACCATGGTTTCTGAAAGAAGATGAGCGTCGTCGATCACGACGACAATGTCACATTCATTTTGCTCAAAAAGATGAGTGAAGCTTTGGGATAGGGAATCTTTCGGATTGAACAGCGACTCAGAGCTTAGCTGGGAAAGAATCGTAGTACGACGCTGTTCGTCATCCTGATTAGGGTGACACATGAGCAATGATTGGTTTTTGTCATCAGCCCAAACTTCCAGATAACGCTGTGCAAGCCAGGATTTCCCAGCGCCCTGACTACCACATACGTTAACCAAGTTTGAGCCAAAACGAGTCAGAAGCTGTAAACGCTCCAGTAACTCAGTCTGTGAATCTAACTCCAATACATGCGCTAAGCTCATCGTTCATCCTAAGGCAAACAGCATCATAAGGGCGCATACACTAATTAAAAGCTGTAAACACCAGATTTAAATCGTGCGGCAATCATCAATTGCCTGCTTAATAATGGTCTCCGGCACACCTTTAACGACTTCTGACGTACCAATACTGGTTGGTAATACCAGACGCAACTCACCTGACAAGACTTTTTTGTCACGCATCATATGGCGCATAAAGTCATCAAATGACATGCTTTCAGGAGTTTGTACCGGCAATTTGGCCCGGTTAAAAATAGCCAGTATTCGTTCAACTTGCTGCTCAGTAATCAGGCCCTGCAACTGCGCAGTTTTCGCAGCCATCATAGTTCCCGCCGAAACGGCTTCCCCATGCAACCAGTTACCGTAACCAAGTTCAGCTTCAATAGCATGGCCGAACGTATGACCTAAGTTGAGCAACGCCCGAACACCCGCTTCTTTTTCATCCTCGGCAACAACTTCTGCTTTTATCTGACAACAACGGGCAATAGCATACTCGAGTGCTTGCTCATCCAGAGCATACAGATCATCCATATGTTGCTCTAACCAAACGAAAAAAGCTTCATCATAAATAATACCATACTTAATAACTTCAGCCATGCCAGCAGCAAATTCTCTGGCCGGTAAGGTCGACAGACAGTCGGTATCAATCAACACGGATTTAGGCTGATAGAAAGCCCCAATCATATTTTTACCCAGAGGATGATTAACGGCTGTTTTTCCGCCTACAGAAGAGTCAACCTGAGACAGCAGCGTGGTTGGTATCTGAATAAAATCAACACCGCGTTGATAACAAGACGCAGCAAAACCCACCAAGTCACCAATAACACCGCCGCCAAGAGCAATAATCACAACATCGCGGCTGTAATTATGTTCCAGCAAATAACTCATTACGGTATTAAAGGTATCCAGTGTCTTGTACTGTTCACCATCCGGTAACTCAAGAACAGAACTGATACAGCCTCTGTTATCCAGCAGCGAGAGGATCCTAGCAGCATACAGTGGTGCGACGGTCTGGTTCGTGACCACAACCACTTTTTGCTTTGGATTTAAAGAAAGAAGAGCCGGATCATTAAATAATCCGGCACCAATTGTGATTGGATAGCTACGTTCACCTAGACTAACAGTGATCCGTTCCATGGTATGCACTCCATTTAAAGAACAACTTAATGTTCTTCTAGCATTTTTACGATCTGGTTGGCTACCACTTTTGCACTTTGATCATCTGTACGTACGGTAATATCCGCAATTTCTTCATACAGAGGGTTACGGTTTTCAGCCAAGCTTTCAAGAACTTCTCGCGGGCTGTCCGTCTGTAATAAAGGACGCTTTTTGTCGCGGTTAGTGCGAGCAAGTTGCTTTTCGATAGTGGTTTCAAGGTAAACAACGATACCACGTGCAGATAGGCGGTTACGGTTCTCTTTGCTCATTACTGAGCCACCACCGGTTGCTAGAACGATACCCTGTTGCTCGGTGAGATCATTAATGACGTTTTCTTCGCGTTTACGAAAGCCGTCTTCACCTTCAACATCAAATACCCATGCGATATCAGCACCTGTGCGTTCTTCAATAACCGTATCAGAGTCTACAAACTCCATATGCAGTTGTTGAGCCAGGTGACGACCTATTGTACTTTTGCCAGCGCCCATAGGGCCGACAAGAAAAATATTGCGTTTCTCAGCCATGTTTAGCAGTAATTTACAACGTTAATTCAATGACATCGCCACAAG
>Ga0075011_10001243_pt1 | contig 13687 bp, 15 predicted proteins | sample TARM_MetaG_T_14_FD_72354 | JGI IMG/M metagenome (GOLD analysis project Ga0075011, IMG submission 72354) | Freshwater microbial communities from Pennsylvania, USA, analyzing microbe dynamics in response to fracking - TARM_MetaG_T_14 | ecosystem: Environmental > Aquatic > Freshwater > River...
CGGTCACGCTCTCAACGCTTTGGCAGCGAGAGCAGGAAGCCCCTCATCTATGCGCAGCATGATGAGGGGGAGCATTCACATGTTGTGTTGGCCCGCCTCAGTCCGAGGTTTTCTGGCGGTATTCGCACAGATCCTCAATTCGGCAGCTGCCACATTGGGGTGAGCGGGCCTTGCAAACATAGCGGCCATGCAGGATCAGCCAGTGATGGGCATCCAGCAGAAACTCGGCAGGGACATGCCGCATCAGTTTTTTCTCGACCTCCAGCACGGTCTTGCCCGGTGCAATACCGGTGCGGTTGCTGACGCGAAAGATGTGTGTGTCGACCGCCATGGCCGGCTGGCCAAAGGCGGTATTGAGCACCACGTTGGCGGTCTTGCGGCCGACGCCGGGCAGCGCCTCGAGCGCTTCGCGGGTCTGCGGAACATCGCCGGCATGCCGTTCGATCAACAGTCGACAGGTTTCAATGACATTCTTCGCCTTGCTGTTGTACAGGCCGATGGTCTTGATGAACTCGCTCAATCCGTCCACGCCCAGTGCATGTATCGACTGCGGGGTATTGGCAACCGGAAACAGGCGGGCAGTGGCCTTGTTGACGCCTACATCGGTCGCCTGCGCCGACAGTATGACCGCAATCAGCAGTTCGAACGGGTTGCTATAGTTGAGTTCCGTGGTCGGGTGGGGGTTGTCGTCGCGTAAACGGCTGAAGATTTCGTGACGCTTTTGTTTGTTCATAAGTGGCTATCTGCAGTTTCCTGTATCGAGCATTGTACCCACACCGCGATGCATTTCCTTAATGGCACGTGCGTGCGTGCATGAGGCCAGCTTTGATTGCTGGTCGCCGGCGGAATTTTCTGTTGACAGTCCGAGGGTGCAGTCATAATATGCGCCCCGTCAACACGACGGGGCTATAGCTCAGCTGGGAGAGCGCCTGCATGGCATGCAGGAGGTCAGCGGTTCGATCCCGCTTAGCTCCACCAATTTTTTGGTCAGTGCGCGAGTGCTGACCTGTTTTGTTTGAACACTGGCCGGTTTGCAGTACGAATCGGCGAAAATGCCTCCAGCGGCATTTTCTGAAGGGTTTGCGTCCCCTTCGTCTAGTGGCCTAGGACACCGCCCTTTCACGGCGGTAACAGGGGTTCGAGTCCCCTAGGGGACGCCATTATTACGGGGCTATAGCTCAGCTGGGAGAGCGCCTGCATGGCATGCAGGAGGTCAGCGGTTCGATCCCGCTTAGCTCCACCAACACAAAACCCGACCAAGCAACTGGTCGGGTTTTTTGTTGTGCAGTCGCCGTGTCAGGCTTATTCGTCGCGGCGCAGGTCTTCAGGGATGCTGGGCGTGGGCATCGGGCCAGGGCGCTTGCCTTGGCCAGCGCGGTATTGGCGTAGCTGGTAAACGTAGGCCAGTACCTGGGCGACGGCCAGATAAAGGCCGGCAGGAATTTCACGGTCGAGTTCGGTGCTGTAGTACACCGCTCGCGCCAGTGCCGGGGATTCCAGTACCACCACATCATGTTCGCCGGCTACTTCACGGATTTTCAGGGCTATTACATCAGCTCCCTTGGCTACCAATACCGGCGCTCCCAGCCCTTGCGGATCATACTTCAGCGCCACGGCGAAGTGCGTCGGGTTGGTGATGACTACGTCGGCCTTGGGGACTTCGGCCATCATGCGCCGGTCGGCCATTTCGCGTTGCAACTGGCGGATCTTCGATTTGACCTCGGGTTTGCCTTCGCTGTCCTTGTATTCGTCCTTGACTTCCTGCTTGGTCATTTTCAGTTTTTTGCTGTTGTCCCATATCTGGAAGGGCACATCCACCGCGGCGATCAGGATCAGTGAGCAGGCCAGCAGGATCAGTGAGTGAACCAGTACCCAGGCGCTGTGGCCGATGGCGATTGGCAGGGTTTCGTTGGCCATCGACAGCAGGTCCTCGCGTCGCAGCTCAAGAACCACCAGTGCCACCGCCAGTACCACCAGAAACTTGGCCAGTGCCTTCAGCAGTTCGACCAGTGCCATGACTGAAAACATGCGCTTGAGCCCGGACAGCGGGTTCATGCGTTCGAACTTGGGGGCCATCGATTTGGCGCTGAACAGCCAGCCGCCAAGCAGCATGGGGCCCCCGATGGCGGCGATCAGCAGCATGATGAACAGTGGGCCAAGCACCAGCAGTCCCTGTTCGGTGGAGGCCAGCAGATGCCGGGCCATGCTGTCGGTGGCGTAGATGGCATGCCGTTCGATGCTGAAGTTGAAGGCCATCAGCTCGATCAGCCGGCGCGCCATGGCGGGGCCAAGCATCAGCAGGCCAACGGCTGCGGTGAGTACTACGGCGAGGGTGTTGAGTTCCTTGGAGCGGGCGATCTGGCCCTTGTCGCGGGCGTCCTTCAGGCGTTTCGCCGTGGGCTCTTCCGTGCGTTCCTGACTGCTGTCCTGTTCTTCGGCCATGTCAGCGGGCTCCGACCATGTCGCGCAGCAGGATCAGTACTTCGCTGACCAGCTCGTGGTATTGGCCGACAAAGTTGCCCAGTACCACCCAGATGATGAACAGGCCGAACACCAGGCTCAGCGGGAAGCCGATTGAGAAGATGTTCAGCTGCGGGGCGGCGCGCATCATGACGCCAAATGCCAGGTTGACGATCAGCAGGGCGGTGACCGCCGGCAGGCCGATCAGCAGGGCGGCGGCCAGTACCCAGGTGAAGCGCAGTACGACCTCCATCCAGGTGGACAGCTGGAAGAACTGGCCAATCGGCAGGCTGGTGAAGCTTTCCGCGAGTACTTCGATGGCGACCAGGTGGCCGTTCATGCCGAGGAACAGCAGGGTGGTGAGCATGGTGAATACCTGGCTGACCACTGCTACCGAGATGCCCATGGCCGGGTCGTTCATCGAGGCAAAACCCAGACCCATCTGCATGGCGATGATCTGACCGGCGATGACGTGCACCTGAAACAGCAGCTGCAGCATAAAGCCCATGCAGGCGCCAATCAGGATCTGTTCGCCGATCAGCAGCCAGCTGGCCAGGCTGAGCATGTCGAGGCTGGGCACGGCGGGGATCTGTGGGGTGATCAGCAGGCTCAGCAGCAGTGCCAGATACAGGCGTACGCGCATCGGCAGCAGTTGGGTGCCAAATACCGGCATGGTCATCAGCATGCTGGCAACGCGAAACAACACCCACAGGTAGGCGTTGAGCCAGTCGCCAAGCAGTGCCAGATCCAGGTTGAGCATGGCTCAGCCGATCAGGCTGGGTATGGAGCGGTAAAGGCGGTCGCTGAAGTCGACCAGTTCGCGCACCAGCCAGGGGGCAACCCAGATCAGCGTCATAAAGGTGAACAGCAGGCGTGGCAGGAAGCTCAGGGTCTGTTCGTTGATCTGGGTGGCGGCCTGGAACATGGCCACCGCCAGGCCGACTACCAGGCTGGGCAGGACAATCACGGCGACCATTACGGTGGTCAGCCAGACGGCTTGGCTGAACAGGTCGACGGCTACTTCGGGTGTCATGGCGGCTCTCCTAGGTGACGGCGAAGCTGGCGGCCAGGGTGCCGATGATCAGGGCCCAGCCGTCCACCAGCACGAACAGCATGATCTTGAACGGCAACGAAATGATCAGCGGCGACAGCATCATCATACCCATGGCCATCAGTACGCTGGCGACCACCAGGTCGATGATCAGGAACGGGATGAACAGCATGAAGCCGATCTGGAAGGCGGTTTTCAGTTCCGAGGTGACGAAGGCCGGGACCAGGATGTGGAAGGGCACTTCGTCGGGGCCGGTCAGGTCGGTGCGCTTGGCCAGGCGGATGAACAGTTCCAGGTCGGTTTCGCGGGTCTGGGCCAGCATGAAGTCGCGCAGCGGGATGCTGGCGGCTTCGAGTGCCTGTTGGCCACTCAGTTCCTGGTTGATGTAGGGCTGCAGGGCGTTGTTGTTTACCCGCTCGAACACCGGGGCCATGATGAAAAACGTGAGAAACAGCGCCAGTCCGACCAGTATCTGGTTCGACGGTGTCTGCAGCAGGCCCAGCGCTTGGCGCAGAATGGCGAAGACGATGATGATACGGGTGAAGCTGGTCATCATCATGACGATCGCCGGGATAAAACTGAGGGCGGTCATCAGCAGCAGGATCTGCAGGCTGACCGACCAGGTTTGCTGGCCGTCCTCGTCGCTGGTCAGGGTCAGTGCCGGCAGACTCAGCGGGTCGGCGGCGCTCTGTGCCAGCAGGCCGGGTGACAGCAGAAGCAGCAGCAGGCCGAACAGGCCTGTCAGGGCGTGCAGCGGGCGGCGGCTCATGTCGGGCGGTCCTTGTTCAGCAGTGCCTGCAGTTTGCGGGCAAACTCCGAAGGTGCTGCCTGGGCCTGCCCGGGGTCGATCACTGGCTGTTCGAACACATGCAATGTATTTATCCGCCCCGGTGATGCCCCTAGCAACATCTGGGTACCGCCAACATCGACCAGCAACAGACGATCGCGTGGCCCCAGCGGGACATTGGCCAGCAGGCGGATGTGCTGGCTGCCCTGACCGGCCATGGGGCCAACCCGACGCAATAGCCAGCCAAGCAGAAAGATCAGGCCGACCACCAGCAACAGTCCGAGCCCCAGTTGAGCCAGTTGGCTGCCAAGGGCCGCGCTGGCGGACGGGGGGGCGGTTTCGGAGGCTGTTGCGCTGATGGCTGGCAACAGCAGCAGGATCGGTGGCAGAAGTCGGTTCATTAGCGCAGTTTCTTGATGCGTTCGCTGGGACTGATCACGTCAGTCAGGCGGATGCCGAATTTCTCGTTGACCACCACTACCTCGCCGTGGGCGATCAGCGTGCCGTTGACTTTAACATCCAGCGGTTCACCTGCCAGCCGGTCCAGCTCGACAACCGAGCCCTGGTTGAGCTGCAGCAGGTTGCGGATGGTGATATCGGTGTTGCCGACCTCCATCGAGATGGTTACCGGGATGTCGAGGATGACGTCCAGATTGGGTGAGTCGGAAACAGCAAAGTCCTCTTCCGGTCCCCTGCCTGCACCGCCGGAAAATTCTTCCATGGGCATGGGTTTTGAGGGCGCTGCCTGCGGCGGAGCGTTTGATAACAGGGCGTCTATATCGTCCTGATCGCTGTTGCCGGCCTCCTCCAGTGCTGCAGCCCACTCATCGGCAAGGGCTTGCTCCTCCGGAGAAATTTCATCTTTGTCGTTGTCGCTCATCGTGCGTTCCTTTCTGACATTCTGGCGTTGAATCAACGTGGACGGGGCACCGGCCCTAGAATCTGCAAGGCCAGGTTACCCTTGACCGAGCCGATCTTGGCCTTGAAGGTGGGTACCCCGTTGGCGCAAAGCACCATATGTTCGGGCATCTCCACCGGAATCACGTCGCCGGCTTGCATGCTCAGTAGCTCGCGCAGGCGCATTTGCCGGCGAACCACGGTGGCGCTCAGGGGGACCCGGGCACCAGTGATTTCTTCGCGCAGGGCGCGTACCCAGCGTTCGTCATGCTCGTCCACATCGGACTGCACGCCGGAGTCGAGCTGCTCGCGCAAGGGTTCGATCATCGAGTAAGGAAAGGTCAGGTGAATGTCGCCGCCGCCGCCATCCAGCTCAATATGGAAGGTTGAAACCACCACCACTTCACTGGGGCTGACAATATTGGCCAGAGCCGGGTTGACCTCGGAGTTGACGTATTCGAAGTTCACGTCAAGGATCGCGTGCCAGGCCTCCTTGAGATCAACGAACGCCTGGTCCAGTACCATGCGCACCACACGCAGTTCAGTGGGAGTGAACTCGCGACCCTCGATCTTGGCGTGGCGGCCGTCACCACCAAAGAAGTTGTCGACCAGCTTGAAAACCAGCTTGGCGTCCAGAATGAACAGCGCAGTACCGCGCAGCGGTTTCATCTTCACCAGATTGAGGCTGGTAGGAACATACAGTGAGTGGATGTACTCACCGAATTTCATTACCTGCACGCCACCCACCGACACATCTGCCGAGCGCCGCAGCAGGTTGAACATGCTGATGCGGGTGTAGCGTGCAAAGCGCTCGTTGATCATTTCCAGGGTCGGCATGCGTCCACGGACGATGCGATCCTGACTGGTCAGATCATAGTTTTTGACACCGCTGGGGTCGCTGTCATCGTCGGTGTCAATAGCGCCGTCATCGACGCCGTGCAAAAGCGCATCGATTTCGTCCTGTGACAGCAGATCCTGTACGGCCATGGGTGATTTCCTATTGCAGTACCAGATTGGTAAAAAGGGCTGATTCGATGACCGGGCTACCGATTTCGCGTTCCAGCAAGGTCTGGATTTCCTGGGTGGTCTTGTCGCGCAGGGCTTCTCGGCCATCGGCTTCAAGCAGTTCGGCAAAGTCAGTGGTAGAGAAGGTCATCACCAACTGGTTGCGGATCAGTGGCATGTGCTGGGCGAGTGCGCCCATGCTGACGGCATCACGACCAAGCAATACCACGCTGACCTGCATGTAACGCTGGCGGCCGGCATGGTTGAAATTGACCACGAAGGGAGGCTCCAGCGTCTGGTATACCGCTGGCTGCGGGAGTGCCGGCACGTTTGATTGACTTTCTGCCGTTTCTGCATCGGCTGCCGGATCCTTGTCCTTGAACAGCAATACATAGGCAACGCCACCGAGCGATAACAGCAGGGCAATGATGCCAGCACCGATCAGCATGAACAGTTTGCGGCGGTTTTTGGCAGGGGCCTGAGTTTCAGCCTGAGCGGGTTGTGCTTGTTTTGCCTTGGGCATGACAGTTTTCCGTCGTTTTCAGGGGCTTGCGAGGGCAGCAGCAGTGCCTGGTAATGTCTATGCATTGCTTGTGCCAAGAGTGCGGTTGACTGCCTTTTCAGTCAAGAGATCCTCGTAACACCGACACAGTGCGGGTGGTGTCTGCCGAGGGCGGGGCGCACAGAGGCAAGAATATAGTCTTGTGAGGTAAATGTCTTTGTCCGGCCCACGCCCTGGTCAGATGTTCGGGCATGGGCCGGGAGGGAAGGTCAGGCGTAGAAGTCGATCAATCTGTCGTTGGCTGCCAGGGGTAGTTCACCACGAATGCTATCGCCGGTTTCGCTGCCGGGGTTTGCTGCGTTGCCTGACTGGCGGCCGTCACCTCGATCGTTGTCACCCGCTGCAGCCTGTTGCTGTTGCTGCTGGCCGGCGGACTGGTCAGACACGCTGACATTCTGCAAGTCCAGTCCCTGCTCGGTAAACATTTCACGGAGGCGGAAAACCTGCGCTTCCAGTGCTTCCCGAACCGAGGGGTTGAGGCTGACAAACTGTATCTGGTGTTCCTGGCCGCGGGATTGGATATGAATTTCCAGTGGTCCCAGCTCCGCCGGATCAAGGCGGATTTCGGCGCTGCGCAGATTCTGGCTGGACATCCACATGACCTTTTCCACCAGCGCTTCGGAATAGCCGGTTTGCCCGAAGGGTACGCCCAGTGCCTGCATGGCCGGGTTTACCGGGCGAGCGGTCAGGGCCGCCTGCTGGCTGCTCTGGCTGGCCTGGGCCAGTGCTTTGATGCTGCTGTCACTGGTCTCGCTATCGGTGCTGGCCGAGGTGTCAGTGCGGCTGCCCAGAGCGCCGGCAAGACGTGCAGCCAGTTCTGCCCGATTCCCGAGCTCGCCAAGATCCAGCACATTGCCAGGCGTACCGTTGGCCAACAGTGTCTTTGCATCTGCCTGCAGGGAGGTGGCGCTATTGTCGTGTTCCGCGCCGCTGCGGTTGAGCTGCAGGCGCATGTTTTGCAGATCGCCACCGTTAAGAGAGCGAAGCTGCAAGCCTTCAGTGTTGTCGGCGATTTGCGCGGCATTGCCCATCCGCGCCTGACCCAGCCAGTGCAGCCATTCGGCAGCCACCGCCGCTACCGATTCAGGGCTGGCGTCGGCCAGCGTGGCCGCCAGCTGTTGGTCTTCTTCGCTAGCATCCAGAGTCGTCAAACTATTGCCGCTTGCGTCGTCGGCCGGCAACAGCTTGCCGTCAACTTCAAGTTGTTTCAGGCCGGCCAGCGCAGCAGCCGGATCACTGATACCGAGTTGCTCAAGCAGGTTTTCCAGCTCGGCTGGATCCTGCATGCCAAGCAGCTCGGCAAAGCTGTGGGGTTGGCCGTTGGCATCGGTTGCCTGACTGTCGCCGGCGCTGCCGCTGGCAGTATTGTCGCCCGTCAGGGCAAGCAGGTTCTGGCCGATCAGCATGGATGTGTCTCCGTCATTCGATGGCTGGTGACAGATTCAATGCAATGATCGGGCCAAAACTAGCGAGTCGACAGGTTGTGCCTGCTTGGGGATGCCGACTGCACGTCGGCGATCCTGGTTTGCACCCGAGCCGGTGGTTACAAACCCAGCAGTCGTTGGCGGGCTTGTTGGTATTCTTCCTTCAGTTCAGCGATTACCTCGGCGGTTGGCTTGATCTCGCGAATGCCGCCAACGCCCTGGCCGGCACCCCAGATATCGCGCCAGGCTTTGCTCTTGCTGCTGCCGCCTGAGCCGAACGACATGCTGCTCTTGTCGGCCTCTGGAAGATTTTCCGGGTCCAGGCCGCTTTTCTCGATACTGCCGCGCAGATAGTTGCCGTGCACTCCGGTGAACAGACTGGAGTAGACGATATCGCTGGCGCTGCTGTCGACCAGCATCTGCTTGTAAGCCTCATCCGCATTGGCTTCCGGCGTTGCAATAAAACGCGTACCCATATAAGCAAAATCCGCCCCCATCGCCTCTGCCGCGAGAATCTGGTTGCCGCGACTGATGCTGCCCGACAGCGCAATCGGGCCATCCCAGAAACTGCGTACCTCATTCACCAGCGCAAAGGGGCTGAGGGTGCCGGCATGCCCGCCAGCGCCGGCGCAGACCAGAATCAGTCCATCTACCCCGGCCTCGATGGCTTTTTCCGCATGGCGCACGCTGACCACGTCATGGAATACCTTGCCGCCGTAGCTGCGCGCCACCTCCACCGCCTGGTGCGGTGCACGCAGGCTGGTGATCATCAGCGGCACCTTGTATTTCGCACACATATCCAGATCGTGCTGCAGCCGGTCGTTGGACTGATGGACGATCTGGTTTACCGCAAAGGGCGCCACCTTGCGCTGCGGGTTGGCCGCCTGGAACGCTGCGAGCTCCTCGGTCAGTCCTGCCAGCCACTCTTCCAGTACCTCGGCGGGGCGTGCGTTAAGCGCGGGAAAGGAGCCGATAATGCCGTTCTTGCATTGCTCGGCGACCAGGCGCGGGTTGGAGATTATGAAAAGCGGTGATGCGATAACCGGCAGTTCCATCCGCGCCTTGAGTTCACGAACCAGATCGGACATGGGAGTTCTCCTTTTGGACAATTCGCCATGGTAACCACTTATACGGGGTTTGGGGATCCTGCGGCAGCTCGGGTGTCAGCTGCCGGTTACATCGAGCAGGGAGCCAATTTCCAGTTCGCGAATCAGTTCCTCAACATCCTCATCCAGCAGTTTTCGCAGTTCCGCTTCGTATTCGTTGGCGGGGTCGGACAGATCGACGATGATTTCCACGCGGCGATTCAGCGCGCGGGTTTCCGGCCAGTCATTGCTGGCGCGTGGACGGGTTTCGGCAAAGCCCTGCACGCGCATACGCTCCGGATTCAGCGTTTTGGCGTGCAATAGGGCATTGGCTACCGAGGAGGCGCGGGCGGCGGACAGATCCCAGTTGGATTCGAAGCGGTAGGTATTGATCGGGATGTTGTCGGTGTGGCCTTCCACGGTGATATCGCCCGGCATGCGAGACAGTACGCCGGCAATCTTTTCCAGCATATTGTCAAAGCCGGCACTCATTTCTGCAGAGCCTGAAGGGAATGATCCCTTTTCTTCGACACGGATAATAATTCTGCGGCGATCCTGTTCCAGCTGCAGCTTGCCTTGGCGTATATCATCTTCCAACAGTTCCTGAAGGGTTTGCATGCTGGCATTGATCTGCGCCTGGGTGGTCGATTCGACCTTTTCCCGGAGTTCATCTTCTATGCGTGCGCGAAGGGTTTCCAGGTCTGGCTGCTGCTCTGTGGTTTGCTGGCGCACCGACTCAACCGGGGTGGGTTCCGGTATGCCAGGCGAGAACTTGTCGAAGATAGGGCTGGTGCCCATGGGGATTTCCACTGCAGGGACTTCGCGCTGAACGCCAAAGGCCTTGGAGAGTTCGCCGGCTATCTGCTTGAAGCGTTGCGCGTCGATTTCCGAGAATGCCAGCAGCAGTACGAAGAAGCACATCAGCAGTGACATGAGGTCGGCAAAGGTCACCACCCAGGCAGGCACGCCGGCCTTTTCCTCTTCTTCGGGCAGATCCATCAGTTCTCGGCTCCGGCGTCCTGCGCCTCGGCCTTGTCACGCTTGGCTGGCGGCAGATAGCTTTTCAGCAGTTGCTCGACCACGCGCGGATTGGTGCCTTCCTGAACAGCAATTACTGCATCTATCCAGAGTGCCTGCAGGCGTGCTTCTTCGGTCATGCGCAGATTCAGCTTGTCTGCCAGTGGCAGGCAGACCATGGTTGCCAGCATGGCGCCATAGAGCGTGGTGAGCAGGGCGACGGCCATGGCGGGACCAATGGCCTTGGGATCTTCCATGTTCGACAGCATCTGCACCAGGCCGATCAGGGTGCCGATCATGCCCATGGCCGGCGCTACATCGCCCATGGCGCTGAATACCTTGGAGCCCCAACGGTTGCGGTCGAGGGTCAGTACGCGCTCCTTTTCCAGGATGGCGCGGACGGTTTCAGGTGCGTGCCCGTCAATCAGAAGCTGGATCCCAGACTTTAGAAAGGGCGCTTCGATTTCGCGGTCTTCCAGCGCCAGCAGGCCCTGTTTACGCGCAATGTCGGCAATTTCGACCATTTCCTCGATGCAGCTGTCCACTTCCGGAAGGCGGAACTTGAAGGCGCGCCCGGCAACTTTTATGGCGCCAAAGAATTGACTAAAGCTGAACTTGGCCATCACAACGAACAAACTGCCGCCCACTACAATCAGCAGGGAGGGGACGTTGAGGAAAACCTCGGAGGAAACGCCCAGCAGAATTGCTGCGGAAATAATGGCTATTGCGCCGACCAAGCCGATAAGTGTCGCTAGATCCACGTGTTCTCCGGGTTTTAGAGGGGCTCTGGAGTGCTGCAGAGATCAGGGTGCAGGGTAAATGTCGTTGTCGGAAATCCGGCATATTTTAAGTGCCTCGGTTTGTTTTTGGAATTGTTCTATTGAACTGGATGTTGCCGTTCGTCATTTGTCTGCCGGCTGGCGTGTTCGCCAAGGGGCAGCGCGAGGACTATGCTGGGCAATATTATTGTGATCAGGGGGGTGTGGCTGAATGCGTAGTCTATTCGGGTTCTGGTCGGCACTGGTGCTGGCCGTGGCGTTGGCGCTGGTGGCGATCAGCGTGAAAAGCGGCCTTTTGCAGTTCCGTGATGCGGATCGTATTGTCAGCGTGAAGGGGCTGGCTGAGCGGGCGGTGGATGCTGACCTGGCCCTGTGGCCGATCAACTTTGTGGTCACCGGCAATGCGCTGGATGTGCTGCAGGCCGAGCTGGAGAAACAGCAGGCCAAGGTGCGCTCGTTTCTGTTGCTGAGCGGCTTTGCCGAGCAGGATATCCAGCTGTCGATGCCACGCATTGTTGACCAGCACCTGAACAGCTATGGCCAGACCCTGCCGCCGGAGCGCTATCGCGCGGAAGTCACTGTGCTGGTGCGTACTGCAGAGGTGCAGCGGGTGCGCGAGGTGATGCAGAACGTGGGTGAGCTGGTGCGTTCGGGCGTGGCGCTGTCACAGAGCTACGAGTTCCAGCCGCAATTTCTGTTTACCCGGCTGGAATCGATCAAGCCGGATATGATCAGCGATGCTACCCGTGATGCGCGGGCGGCGGCGGATCGTTTTGCCGAGGATGCCAACGCGGTAGTCAGTGGTATTCGCCGTGCCTCACAGGGTTATTTCTCGATTGAGGATGTGGATCCCTATACGCCGGAGCGCAAGCGGGTGCGGGTGGTGACCAGTATTGATTACATTCTGCAGTAAGGCCGTCAGGCCGAAGCAATCCAGACGTGGCTGTGCCGGCTGCAGGGGCTTTGTGTAGACTGTCGGGCTGTTTACCGGGAGTTCTATCCATGCAGCTGAATCTCTGGTCCCACACTACCTCCGCCGGTTTCACCCTGCGTGGCTGGCATACATCGCCATCCGGCAAGCCGTTGCTGCACTTTCTGCATGGTAATGGCTTTTGCACCCGCACCTATGAGCCGCTGCTGGCACAACTGGCCGAGCACTTCGACCTGTGGCTGTGCGACCTGCAGGGGCATGGCGAAAGTGATCACGGCGGCAACTTTGTCGGCTGGAACCGCAATGCCGAGCTGGTGGTGGAAGCCTTCGAGGCCGGGCGCGGGATTTTCGGTGAGGTGCCCAGGCTGGCGCTGGGGCACAGTTTTGGCGGGGTGCTGACGTGTCTGATCATGGCCGAGCATCCGCAGTTGTTTGAACGTGCGGTGTTGCTTGATCCGGTGCTGTTTCCGCAGTCAATGATCCAGTTGCGTCGCAGCATGAGCCTGCTGGGTTTTCGCCGTAATCCAATGGCGGAGGGCGCGCGGGCGCGGCGTCATCACTGGCCGGACCGTCAGGCGGCCCATGGTGCCCTGCACGGTCGCGGAATTTTTCGCGGCTGGGATGAGGTGGCCTTTGCTGCGCATATCGAGCATGCGCTGAAGGACCACCATGAGCAGGGCGTTGAGCTGAAATGCCGTCCGACCCGCGAGGCGGAGGTATTTGATTCGATGCCGGAGCGGCTGTGGTGGTCGTTGAAGCGGATCCAGACGCCGACCCTGCTGCTGCATGGGGATCGCACCTATCCCTTTGTGTCACTGGCGGCCCGGCGGCTGGCGCGGGTCAATCGCCAGGTAACGGTACGCAGTCTGCCCGGCGGGCATTGCTTTATGCAGGAAGACCCCGGCACCGCAGCGGCGGCGGTGCTAGGGTTTCTGCGCTGAGCCTCAGGCGGCAGCGATGACGTCGCCGTGGTTTTCCGGTTCGATCAGCGCCTGGTGCAGGGCGGCGACGGCGGCCTGGTAGTCGTCTTCGTCGACGATGCATTGCATTTCCACCTGACGGATTGACTGGTGGATGGCCTGGATGTTGATGCCGTTTTCCGCCAGTGCGGCGACGGTTTTCGCCAGTATGCCCTTGACCTTGAGGTCGGAGCCGATCGCCGAGACGATGGCGATGTTGTGCAGGTTGACCTCGGCCATCGGGTATTTCTCTTCGATCAGGCGCATGGCGCGGTTCAGGTTCTTGCGTGAGCCGGCCACGTAGAAGGTGATGCTGTTGGCATCCGAGTCCTTGTTCACCAGATACAGCTTGAGCTGCTTGAGCAGTTTGCTGATTTCGATGTCGTAGCCGACGTCACCAAGCATTTCCTGATCGAACACTTCCAGCCCGAACACATCGGTGCGCCCGGCGATGATTTCCACGCAGGGTTTGGCGCTGCGGTAGTCCTGGCTGATCAGGGTGCCGCCGTGCTCGGGTTCGAAGGCATTCTTGATGCGCAGCTGGATGCCGGCGCGGCGCAGGGTGCGCGCGGCCTTGGGGTGGATCGCCTCCATGCCGAGGTTGGACAGCTGGTCGGCGACGTCGTAGTTGGTGCGGCCGATGGTGACTACCTTGTCGACGCCGACCAGGTTTGGGTCGGCGCTGGAGAGGTGGTATTCCTTGTGGATGATGGCTTCGCGGGCGCCGGTG
>Ga0075011_10001245_pt1 | contig 13676 bp, 11 predicted proteins | sample TARM_MetaG_T_14_FD_72354 | JGI IMG/M metagenome (GOLD analysis project Ga0075011, IMG submission 72354) | Freshwater microbial communities from Pennsylvania, USA, analyzing microbe dynamics in response to fracking - TARM_MetaG_T_14 | ecosystem: Environmental > Aquatic > Freshwater > River...
GCCTTTATGGCAGTGGTTTTTTCAGACAAAAAGAGGCCCGGCAGCAATATCAGGATGCGGCCTGCCAGCGTCAGGAAAAGATCCACAGCTTACTTACTAAGCAAGGGATCCCGCTCTATCACGTATCGGCATCTCACTCATTAATGGAGCAGTTTCATGCCGCTCAATAAGCAAAACCCGCTCGCGCAACTGCACGATATTATTCCCCCGAACGCCCCGAGTTTCTGGCCACCAGCCCCTGTCTATTGGTTTTTATTAATAGCCACTGTGGGGTTAATTGCCGGGGCTATCTGCCTTTATAAACGCCTTAAATCCGAACAACTTAAATACCGCGCGGCATTATTCAAACTGCAGCAGCTCCAAGATGAGGGGGCTGATTTTATTGCATTGAATCAGCTTATTAAAGGGGTGGCCCTGTTATATTTTCCGCGTCAGCAGGTGGCATCGCTGCACGGCGAGCAATGGTTTGATTTCCTGCTCGCCTATTCAGCCCGCCCTCTTTTTGAGAGCAAAACGCTATTTCTGCAGCGCCTTTATAATAACCTTGACCCAAGCTGCTCCGGCAATGATTTTGAACAGGTTAAAGTGTGGATAAGACAGCTGCCTGGGCAAATAAAAAAACAGCAAAAAGAGAGCCAAAAAAATGTTTGAGTTTGTTTATCTGTGGGTATTTCTGCTATTGCCCCTGCCCTTGCTGGCGCGCTACTTTTTAGACGCCCAAAAGCGTGACTATACACAAGTGTGGATCCCTTTGGCCCAAGGGTTAACCGGCGCGCAGTCACAATCACAAAAAAGTGCGCTGCGCGCATTTATCCCCTGGCTGGCCTGGCTGTTACTGCTGGCTGCGCTGGCCAAGCCTATCTGGTTTGGTGAGCCTATTCGTCTGCAGCAGCAAAGCCGCGATCTGATTTTATCACTGGATCTCTCCGGCAGTATGCAGGAAGTGGATATGCCGCTAAACGGGCAAACAGTGGATCGTTTAACTTTAGTTAAGGATCTCTTAAAAACATTTATCAGCAAGCGTCATGGGGATCGTCTCGGACTGATTTTATTTGCCGATCATGCTTACCTGCAAACGCCCCTGACCTTTGATCTTAAAACCATCAGTCAGATGGTCGATGAAACACAGATAGGCTTAGTCGGCGGACGTACCGCCATTGGTGAATCGATTGCGATGGCCATTAAACGCTTTGTGGAAAATAAAAATGAACAACGTGTGCTGATTTTAATTACCGATGGCGCCAACACAGCAGGTACTATCAAACCGCTGATGGCTGCCGAACAAGCAGCCAAGAACAAAGTCACTATCTATACCATAGGGATAGGCGCAGATGAGATGGTTAAACGCACCCTGTTTGGTCGCCAGCGTATTAATCCATCGGCTGATCTCGATGAAAAAACTTTAACTGAAATTGCCAAGGTCACCGGCGGGCAATATTTCAGAGCAAGAAATCAACAAGAGTTGCAAAATATCTATCAAAAAATCAATGAATTAGAGCCTGTTGCTAGTGATTTTTTAGAGTTTCGCCCGGAAAAAGCACTGTTTTACTGGCCGCTTGGCGCCGCCTTTATTGTGCTCTTTATATTTGCTCTCTATGGCAAATTAAGAGGAGCCTATAATGCCTGAAAGTACTTTTATGCCATTAGAATTTTTACGCCCTCTGTGGCTGCTTGCATTGCTGGCGGTTATTTTATTCTCATTTGTGCGTTACAAGCGGGCTAAAAACGGGCCGTCACAAAACCTTATCGCCGCCCATTTAAGTGACCATTTAGTCAGCCCGCCAAACACGCCGAAAACAGCTCAGTTTACTTTTAATCTGCTCGCAGTTATTGCCTGCATTGCACTGGCAGGACCGAGCTGGCGTAATCTGCAACTGCCTGTCTATGAGATGGAAAAGGCGCAGGTGATCGCACTGGATCTTTCCTACTCAATGTACGCAACAGATATCAAACCCAACCGCTTAAGTCAGGCAAAATACAAAGCGATTGATCTGATTAAAAAATGGAGTGAAGGCGAAAAAGCGCTGATCGCCTATGCCGGTGATGCTTTTACTATCTCTCCTTTGACCGCCGACGGTAACGCAATTATCAACCATATTGGCCAGCTCTCACCGGAGATAATGCCGGTCACTGGCGCGCGCGCCGATCTCGCCCTGGAGAGAGCTATCGCCCTGCTGGAAAATGCAGGTTATACACAAGGGCATATTGTATTTATCACTGATGATATTGATGGGCAAACATCGCAAAAAATGGTGAATCGTCTGCAAGGCAGTAATTGGGTGGTTTCCATACTGGCGATGGCCACCGAGCAGGGAGAGCCTATCAAATTAACAGATGGCAGTTTACTAAAAAATCAGCAGGGTGAAATTGTTGTGCCTAAACTACAGGCTCAGCCGCTCTACGCGATAAGTAACGCCAGCCACGGTCTGTATCTGACGCACAGCAATAGCAACAGAGATATCGAACGGTTAGCGACATTATTTGCAGTTAACGATGCCCATAAAAAAGAAAACGGGCAATCCGGGCAGAGGCAATTTGCCATAGATGATGGTTATTGGCTGGCTTTTTTATTAGTGCCGCTATTTTTACTGCTGTTTAGAAAAGGTCTTTTTTACGCGCTGTTATTAACCATTACTATCCCTTTTACCAGCCCCAATGTTGAGGCTTCTATTTGGAAAAATAATCAGCAAAATGCTTTTCAGGCCTATCAGGATAAAGACTATCAGCGCGCCGCTCAGCTCTATGATGATCCCCTTGCCAAAGGCAGCGCCTTATATCAAAGCAAACAATATCAGCAGGCGCTGGATGCGTTTACAGAGGCAACAATTGATAACCCGACCAGTGCCAGCGCCTTTTATAATCAGGGTAATAGCTACGCACAATTACAGCAGTTTGATAAAGCGATTGAAGCTTATCAGCAGGCGCTGAATATTGATGCGCAATTTAAGCAGGCTAAAGAGAATAAGCAGCTGCTGGAAACCCTTAAAAAACAGCAAGAACAGCAGCAACAAAGCGAACAGCAGCAAAGCGAACAACAACAAAGCGAGCAGCAACAAAGCGAACAGCAGCAAAGCGAGCAGCAACAAAGCGAACAGCAGCAAAGCGAGCAGCAGCAAAGCGAACAACAGCAAAGCGAGCAGCAGCAAAACGAACAACAGCAAAGCGAACAACAGCAAAGCGAGCAGCAGCAAAGCGAGCAGCAGCAAAGCGAGCAGCAGCAAAGCGAGCAGCAGCAAAAAACTGAGCAACAACTTGCTGAGATTGAAGAAGCTGAGCAGGTAAACCAGGAATTAGAAGATTTACCTAACTGGTTAAAAAATATACCTGATGATCCGTCTTTATTACTGCGTAATAAAATGCGTCTGGAATATCAGAAAAGAGCACAGTCACAACCAGCCAAGCAACAAAATAACGGAGATATCTGGTGATGCAAATTTTACGTTCAATGGTTCCCCTTTTTTTATCACTTTTTTTAATTCAGGGCAGTTGTGCTACGGCGCAGCTGCAAACGTCGGTCAGTGATAATTCCGTTTTACTGGGGGATCTGTTTGTATTAACCATAACGCTAAACGGCAGCGATTCAGACGACCAATTAGACGCTCGCTTGTTAGAAAAAGACTTTACCGTTTATCGTCCGTCACAAAGCCGCAGCAGTAAATATATCAACGGTGAATTTAGCCAGCAGACACAGTGGAAGATAACGTTGCAGGCGAAACGCGTTGGCGAGTTAACCATTCCTGCGTTAAAAGTGGGCGCACTGACGACCCAGGCGATCAAAATATCCGTCGAAAAAGCATCAGAAAAGGCAACAAAAACAGAAGATAATCAGATTTTTATGGAAAACAGCCTCAATAAAAACAGCGTATATCTGGGCCAGCAGCTGATTTTAACCACTAAAATATTCATCTCTGAAAACACCGATCAGTTAGAACTGCTGGCGCCTAGCTTAGGGGATGCAAAGGTTAGTGTTTATGGAAAGGATAAAGAGGGGCAAACAATCCGTAACGGCATTCGTTATAAAACTATTACCCGGCAGTTCCAAATCAGTGCCAAACAGGTGGGCAATTTTACTGTCAAATCCCCCCTTTTAACCGGAAATTTACGCAAAATAGTGCAGGTCAGTGAATGGCAAAATCGGGTTATTGCTGATCCTATCAATATTCGTGGTGACGCCCTGCCCGTAGAGATAAAAGCAACACCTGAAAACTTTCAGGGAGAGTGGTTAATCAGTGATGATGTGCGCCTGATTGAAGACCCCGCATTAAATGCGCAAACTTATCATGTCGGTGAGCCGATCACCCGTAATATCACCTTGCAGGCAGCTTCCATCGATCTCGATAAATTGCCCGAAATAAAATTTAACTATCCGCAAAGTCTGCGTTTTTATCCGGATCAAGATGAGCTCAAAGAGGGGCAGGCCAACGGTTTGCAGTATGCGGTGCGCAGCGTACGTCATGCGATAATCGCAGATAAAACAGGTGAGCTTATCCTGCCGGAAATCAAACTGGGATGGTGGAACAGCCAAACAGATAAGCAGGAATTTGCCGTTTTACCCGCGCAAACCCTGACCATTGTCGCCGCAGAACAAGAGGCTATTGCAGCACAAAGCAGTACACCTGCTGCGCCGGCTAATTCCATCGATGAGGTAAAACCCGTTATTATTGTCGACCACCAGACACTTTTTTACTGGCAGATTTTTAGCGCCCTCTTACTGCTGGTAATTGTCATACTGATATTTTATCAGCGCCACTACCGCCGCCAGCAATCGGGTCAAGCGCAAAATATAAAAATGACTGCGCCACGGGATAATAGTTATGCAGCATTGCTGGCGCAATTGCAAACAGGTAAGCCAACGCTCATTTATCAGGCATTATTAAACTACGCGCAGAGTGAATTTCCTTCGCTAAAAAGTCTTTCACAATTAAGTGATTACATAAGCTTAAATGAGCAGGATAAAAAACAATTAGCGGCGCAAATAAAATTATTAGAAAACGCCTGCAGCGATCCTTCAGTGCACTGGCGTGCAACGCAATTAGCTCTGTTAATCAACAAACAGATGCAACGCCAATCAGTGCATCCCACTGAGAATATTATGCAGCTGAATCCCACCAACAGGTATAAATAAGCACGTCATTGACAAACCGCTTTGCAATAAACGAGCGCACCAGATTGGTGCCTCGCGCACCATAACTCAGTATCTAAAGATCTAAATTCTTATTTCAATCTTCATTTAACCTAAAACACACCCAACAAAAACCATGTAACCACATGAATAAAAAGGATTTTATTTTAATCTCTTAGCAAGCCACAATAGTTGGCGCGTTCTTTGCCATAGTCTGCATAGCCGTTCCACTTTTTACAGTGGAATATATTGTAGTAACCTCGTTAAGGAAATTAAGATGAAAGTTACAAAAATTGCTTTATTACTGAGTGCCGCCATATTATTACCCAATTTAGCTTCAGCAGACACGCTAGAGCAAGTCGTTAAAAAAGGCACGTTAAACTGCGGTGTTTCTACCGGTATTCCAGGTTTTTCAGCGACTGATTCAAAAGGGGTATGGGAAGGGCTTGATGTTGATTTCTGTCGCTCAGTTGCCGCAGCTGTACTTGGCGATGCGGATGCCGTTAAATTTATTCCTCTCACCGCAAAAGAGCGTTTTACTGCATTGCAAAGTGGTGAGATTGACCTCTTAGCCCGCTCATCAACCTGGACCGCATCACGGGACACATCACTTGGACTTAATTTCACCGGCGTTAACTATTACGATGGACAAGGTTTTCTGGTAAATAAAAAACTGGGCGTCAGCTCTGCAAAAGAGTTAAACGGAGCGACATTCTGTATTCAGGCAGGCACCACAACTGAACTTAACCTGACCGATTATTTCAAAGCGAACGGCATGGAATATAAAGCGGTTACTTATGACACATCCGGCCAGACTATCGACGGTTTCAAAAAGGGCCGTTGCGATGCAGTGACCTCTGACGCATCACAACTGTATGGTTTAAGACTGAAAATGGACGATCCGAACTCAGTAATGGTTTTACCTGAAATCATCTCTAAAGAGCCGTTAGGGCCCGTTGTTCGTCAGGGTGATGATATCTGGTTCAATATTGTCCGCTGGTCACTCTATGCAAGCTTAGAAGCTGAAGAGCTAGCGGTAACACAAGCTAATGTGGATATGCAGCTTAAGTCTGAAAACCCAAATATCAAACGCTTGTTAGGTACAACAGGTACTGCAGGTCAGGATCTGGGATTAAAAGCGAATTGGGCTTATAACATCATCAAAGGCGTGGGCAACTACGGTGAATCTTTTGATAAACATGTAGGTAAAGACTCTCCGCTTGGTATCAGCCGTGGTCTGAATAAATTATGGAACCAAGGCGGATTAATGTACCCCATGCCAATTCGATAAAATTTATTTATAAAGGGGTGACAGTCACCCCTTTTTTAAAAGATTATTGGAAACAGAAAAGGCTTACTTACTATGAAAGAATCGCAGCGCGCGCCCAGTTCCCATGTTTTGCTTAATAGCCGCCAAAAACGCGCGGTTATTTATCAAATCGTTGCCCTTATACTGGTTGTTTTAAGTGCATACTATTTCACAACTAATATGTTTGAAAATATAGAAAAGAGAGGCATCAGCACAGGTTTTTCTTTTTTAAATAATGTTGCTGGCTTTGGTATCAGCCAGTCGTTAATTACCTATAGTGACACTACATCTACCTTTCTGGATGTCTTTATTATTGGCTTATTAAATACCCTACTGGTTTCTGTGATAGGTATTGTCATCGCCTCGATATTAGGGTTGCTACTGGGTATCGGACGTTTATCGCATAACTTTTTAATATCAAAAATATCACTGGTCTATATAGAGACATTCCGTAATATTCCTATTCTATTGCAGATTCTCTTCTGGTATAACGTGGTACTCGCCGCGTTGCCCAATTCACGTAATAGCCTCGCTTATCTGGATGCCATTTTTCTAAATAACCGTGGCTTACTGTTACCTAAACCGATTTTTGAATCAGGCAGTATCTTCATACTTCTTGCTTTTTTACTGGCTTGTGTCGCAGTGCTATTTTTATCTAAATGGGCCAACAAACGCCATGATTTAAGTGGTGAAACATTCCCCTTAATTAAGGTTTCACTGGCAATTCTTATCTTATCGCCATTGCTGGTTTACTTTTTAAGCGGGCAACCCATCAGCGCCGCCTACCCGGTACTAAAAGGATTTAACTTTAATGGCGGGTTAACTATTCTCCCGGAATTTTTAGCCCTGGTTTTCGCGCTTAGTATCTATGCGGCAACCTATATAGCAGAAGCGGTACGCGCGGGGATTGAGTCAATTTCCAAGGGCCAAACTGAAGCGGCCCAGTCACTTGGACTAAAAAACAGCGTTGTTTTACGTAAAGTTATTTTGCCGCAAGCGCTGCGCGTGATCATTCCTCCTGTTATCAACCAATATCTGAATCTGCTTAAAAACTCATCACTGGCAACCGCTATCGGTTATCCGGAAATCGTCACTCTGTTCTCAGGTACAACCTTGAATCAGGTGGGTCAATCGGTAGAAATTATATTGATGACAATGGCTGTTTACTTAACATTTAGCATACTCATCTCGCTGCTATTGAATTGGGTAAATGCGCGAATGGCAATTAAAGGAAGATAATATGGCAGTCTATGCACTCAAAGAAGCACAATCAGCACCGTCAACCAATAAGGGATTACTTTTCTGGTTACGGGAAAATCTATTTTCAGATATGACCAATAGCTTCTTCACACTCCTGGGTTGTTACTTTATCTATCTGATCCTCCCCCCCCTTGTCGATTGGATGATTATTGACGCGACTTGGACGGGCAGTAAAGAAGAGATAGTAAAAGACGGAGCAAGATGGATTTTTATCATAGAAAAATTTGACCAGTTCATGTACGGCTTTTACCCGGAGCAGCTGCACTGGCGCCCCAATCTGGTCGCTTTGCTCGCTATCGCGTTTATGCTGGCGATGAAATTCGTGCACAACAGCAAGGTTAAAATAGCGTTTATTCTTCTCTTACCTGTCGTGTCGTTCATATTGATCAGCGGAGGATGGTTCGGCCTTGAAACAGTGGAAACTGAAAAATGGGGCGGCCTAATGCTCACTATCATTGTCGCAGCCGTAGGGATCATTGCCTCTTTTCCAATCGGTATCGTTTTAGCACTGGGGCGTCAATCGGATATGCCCATTGTCAAAACCTTATCCGTCGGTTTTATCGAGTTTATCCGCGGCGTGCCCTTAATTACTATCTTGTTTATGGCCTCCGTGGTGCTGCCGCTGTTTTTCCATGACGGAATGGATTTTAATAAATTACTGCGCGCCTTAATAGGCATCACCCTCTTTCAGTCGGCTTATATTGCCGAAGTGATACGCGGCGGTCTGCAGGCGATTCCTAAAGGCCAGTATGAAGCGGCTGATTCGTTAGGGCTGGGTTACTGGCAGGCAATGATTTTAGTTATTTTGCCGCAGGCATTAAAAATATCTATTCCCAATATTGTCGGCTCTTTTATTGCTCTGTTTAAAGACACCACGCTGGTTTTAATCATTGGATTATTTGATGTGTTGGCGATGGTTACACTGACGACCAGTGATTCCAACTGGTTAGGATTTGAAGTTGAAGGGTATGTCTTCGTCACCCTTATTTACTGGGTTATCTGCTTCAGTATGTCGCAATACTCAAAATCAATTGAACGCAAATTTAATACCGAGCATTGATTGCATCAGCAATAAATTGATGCCTGTTGAACATTATTAGTCAAAAAGGAAATTTCATGTCTGCACAAGAAAATATGATCACAATGCAAAAAGTGAACAAATGGTATGGGGATTTTCACGTACTAAAAGATATTAATTTAACCATTAAAAAAGGTGAGAAAGTGGTTATTTGCGGCCCTTCCGGCTCTGGTAAATCAACCACTATCCGCTGCTTAAATCACCTTGAAAAGTTCCAGAAAGGGACCATTACCATTAATGGGGTTGAACTGACTGACGACCAAAAAGTCGTGCGTCATATCCGCTCTGATGTGGGCATGGTATTCCAGCACTTTAACCTGTTTCCGCATCTTTCTGTGCTGGAAAATCTGCTTTTAGCGCCAATATGGGTACAGAAAAAACCGCGTAAGGAAGCGATTAAAACGGCAATGTACTATCTGGAACGGGTAAAAATTGCCGAGCAGGCACATAAATACCCGAATCAACTATCCGGTGGTCAGCAGCAGCGAGTCGCCATCGCACGCTGCTTATGCATCAACCCGAATGTGATGTTATTTGATGAGCCGACCTCAGCATTAGATCCGGAAATGGTGTCAGAGGTGCTGGATGTTATGGTCGAACTTGCCGATGAAGGGATCACTATGATCTGCGTTACCCATGAGATGGGCTTTGCCAAAAAGGTAGCAGACAGAGTTATCTTTATGGATGCAGGTCAAATCATTGAAGAAAACGAACCCAATGCGTTCTTTGATAATCCGCAGTCAGATCGTCTTAAACTGTTTTTAGAGCAGATTTTATCACACTAAAAACGCTGAAGGGTTAACGTCAGCACTTCGTTAACCTTTCAGTTTTTGCTTATAATCACTCCCCGTTAGCACAAGCCCCCGGCAAATTGAAAAACAATCCTTTTTGAGCACTTATTCAGTATGATGGGTATAAATGTTCGCTGCATCTAAATAACCACTTTAAGCGCTTCTTAATCCGACATTACCATCATAAAATACGCAGTATTATCAGCAAGTATGAATAAGGATAAAGGCTGGAGATGCAAAATGATCCATTAAAACCTGGCTATAATTTTGATGCGCACCTGGTGGCGGGCTTAACCCCGATCATTAAAGGCAACGCCTTTGATTTTGTGATTGATCGTCCCAAAGGGATGAAAGGTTATATCTTAAATATGACCAGTGAAGGGCAAGGCACGGTTTTTAGCGGCGACAAAGCCTTTCATGTTAAAGCGGGTGAGTTATTACTCTTTCCCTCTGCCACACCACACTTTTATCACCGTAAGCAAGGGTGCGTTTCCTGGTTTCATCACTGGATTTATTTTCGTCCTAAAGGAGTTTGGGCTGATTTGCTGCAATGGCATGAAAACAGGCACGGGGTTTACCTCACCCAGGCGTTACCAGCGCATATTATTCATGAACTGGAAAAGTTATTTACTGAAATCACCAGTGTCAGCAAATCAAGTAAGGCCTATCATGATGACTTAGCGTTAAATTTATTAGAGCAGTTATTAATTCGCTGTAAAGTCAGTCAGCCCGACATCGTCAATAAACGCATGGATCCGCGTATTCTGGAAATTATCAATACCCTGTCCATGAACCTCAATAAGGACTTTAGTAATAAAGATCTTGCTGATTCTGTTTATCTCTCCTCATCGCGCTTAGGCCATCTTTTTTTAGATGAAGTCGGATTAACTCTTTCTCAGTGGCGCATTGATCAGCGCATTACTCGCGCCAAACAGTTACTGGTGACCACCAACCATACCATTAATCAGATATCTATTATGGTCGGTTATGATGATCCACTCTATTTTTCCCGTATCTTTAAACGCAAAGCGGGCGTCAGCCCTAAACAATACCGTGAAACCTAAACGCAAAACCTATTCGTGAAACATGGCCGTAAAACATAAAATCAGCCCGCTTTAAAGAAGCAGGCTGATTTTATTCAGTCAGCGCCTATTTTGCCTGTTTATAACGGTCAAAAATAACCGCAATCAATAAGATACTGCCACGTACGACATATTGTGCAAAGGGTGAAATATTGAGCAGATTCATCGCATTTTCCACTGTGCCTAAGATCAATACCCCGGCAATAACGTAAGATATTTTACCAATCCCGCCTTTAAGTGAAACGCCGCCTAATACACAAGCCGATATCACGGTTAATTCAAACCCCACAGAGGTCATGGGCTGGCCACTGGTCATACGCGCCGCTAAAATAACCCCAGCTAACGCACACATAAAGCCAGAAACAATAAAGATAATCATCTTGGTACGGGTAACACTCACCCCGGCTAATCGGGCAGCTTCTTCATTGCCGCCAATTGCCAGCGTATTACGACCATAAACCGTTTTATTGAGTAAAAAAGCAAAGACCATAAAACAAACAATAGTTATCCAGACAGGCACAGGAAAACCTAAAAAGGCACTATTACCCAAACTAAAGAAACTTTCCTGTGAAATCCCGACCGCTTTACCATCGGAAATAATATAAGCTAAACCACGGGCAATCTGCATCGTCGCTAAGGTGGTGATCAATGAATTCACGTGTAATTTAGCAATGATAAAACCATTGAGCAGGCCAAACAATACACCCGATAATAGTCCCGCTCCAACCCCGAACATGACGCTGCCGGTACTGTTGATAACTACCGCAGAGACCACGCCGGAGCAGGCGATAATAGAAGCGATGGACAGATCAATTTCACCACAAGCGATACAAAACAGAGTTCCACAGGCAATAATGCCACTCATGGACACCGCCAACCCAAGGCCGCGCATGTTAATAAATGAGGCAAAATTCGGCACAAACAGCGCGCATAATAGGAAAATAGCAGCAAACACAGCAAGCATGCCAAATCTATCCCAAAACTGCGAAAAGTCGATTATGTTTTTCAGTTTATTAGTTTTTGTATTAATAGTCGTAGTTGTTGTCATAAGATCACCTTCATTTATGCCGCAGTTGTGTTGTTATTAAGCATTGCCAAAGACAGCGCCTTCTCTTCAGTAAACGAAGCGCGTTGCAGTTCCCCGGTTATATCACCATCTTTCATGACCAGTAATCGGTCTGAAATACCCAAAACTTCAGGCAGATCACTGGAGATAACCAAGATAGTAATACCGCGCTCTGCTAATTTTAAAATCAGTTCATAAATTTCAGATTTAGCGCCAATATCAATCCCCCGGGTAGGCTCATCTAAGATAAGTACCTTCATATCAGTGGATAACCAGCGACCCAAAATAATTTTTTGCTGATTACCGCCAGACAAATTACCAATAAGTTGCGCAGGGCTTGGCGTTTTCACATTAAGATCGTTTATCTGCTGAATAACATTCTTATTCTCCCAGCGCTCATTCACCACACTGCCCATTATGAGATGATCGGGTCGTGCGCTAATATTGGTATTTTCCTGCACCGATAAAATAGGCACTATGCCGCTGGCCTTTCTGTCTTCAGGGCAATAGGTGATACCCGCTTTAATCGCATCAATGGGCGATGAGATATTGACCAATTTACCGTTAACATGAATACTGCCGCTGTGCGCTTTATCCGCGCCAAAGAGTAAGCGCGCCAATTCAGTACGCCCAGCCCCCACCAGACCAAACAAGCCTAAAATTTCGCCTTGCTGAATCTCAAAAGAGAGGGGTTTTGCTAATGTTGGTGCATTAATGTTGTTAACGGAAAGCCCCACACTGCCATATTCGCGCGCACGATAATTATAAATATCGTTGATTTCACGCCCCACCATTAAATGCACTAAACGCTCATGGTCGAGCTGTTTCATATCATCAAAGGTCTGCACATGGGTACCGTCTTTGAAAATAGTGATAGCATCACAAAGCGCAAATATTTCTTCCATGCGGTGCGAAACATACAAAATGACTTTACCTCGGTCACGGAGTTCACGGATCACTTTAAAAAGATTAACAATTTCCCGTTGCGAAAGACTGCTGGTTGGCTCATCAAAAGCAATGATTTTAGCATTTCTACTCAGTGCCTTAGCTATTTCGACCATTTGACATTGACCGATAGAGAGCGATTTTAAGGGACGAGAGGGATCGATATTTTCGCCTAACCAGGTCAATTGCTGACTCGCTTCCAGATGCAGCAAGTGCCGATCAACCCGACCATTTTTAGTGGGCAGTTGTCCTAAAAAGATATTCTCGGCAACACTTAACTCCGGGATCAAATTTAATTCCTGGTAAATAATTGCTATTCCTTGCTCTAAAGCTTGCGTGGTTGAATCAAACTGCACCGCTTTATTATTAATCATCAAAATACCATCGGTTGGCTGATGGATACCGCTTAATATTTTTAATAACGTTGATTTCCCTGCGCCATTTTCCCCCATCAATGCATGAATACTGCCTTCCTGAACCTTAAAGCTCATATTAGATAACGCTTTAACACCCGGAAATGATTTGCAAATTTGCTTAAATTCGAGATATGTCTGACCTTTTTTCACGTGACTACTCCTGATTGAGTGTCGGATGGGTTACCCCATCCAACCAATAACCTTATAAACCTTTTTTCTTCAGTTCAGCTTGATAGTTATCTCGGGTAATAAGCACCACATCTGTTACTTCAACAAATTTAGGTGGCTCAATATCTTCCATCACCCATTTATAAAGCAGTTCGGTACTTTTAAAGCCGTGTACATCCGGACTTGGCAGCAGCGATCCATAAAAGCCAGTAGCATTTGATTTCGCCAATTCACTCACCGCATCAACGCCGTTGATACCTATGCCAATGACATTATCGGCAGTAAAGCCTTGCCCTTCTGTGGCGCGTACACCGCCAAGAACCGTATTGTCATTCATGCCGACAATCAGCCAGTTTTTAACCCCGGGATATTGCACCAGCATCGAGTTAGCGGCATCAAGTGCAGCAGGAATATCATTGGCTTTGGTCGGTACCTTGTG
>Ga0075011_10001246_pt1 | contig 13671 bp, 13 predicted proteins | sample TARM_MetaG_T_14_FD_72354 | JGI IMG/M metagenome (GOLD analysis project Ga0075011, IMG submission 72354) | Freshwater microbial communities from Pennsylvania, USA, analyzing microbe dynamics in response to fracking - TARM_MetaG_T_14 | ecosystem: Environmental > Aquatic > Freshwater > River...
GACCTGTGGATTTCCACCCACACCAGCCTGCGCTCGGCGCTGGTGGCAGGGGCAACGGGCATCAAGCGGCGCATCGGCTACAACCGCCCGTGGTACAATCGGCTGGCCTACACTGAGACTGTGGACCGCCGTTTCAACGAATTGGCCGAGATCGAACGGCTCATGGAGCTGGCCGGTCCGCTGGACATCTCCGGGCCGGCTCCCGAGGCACGGTTGGTTCTGCCGGAGAAAGCGGTCCGTGCGGCCGACCATTTCTGGGCGACCTTCGCGTTCGACCGGCCCGTGCTCGGTATCCACCCTGGCTCCACCTGGCCGACCAAGTGCTGGCCCGTGGAATATTTTAGCGAGATCGTGGGCAGGGCTTCGGCCGAGGGCGCGCATGTGCTCGTCTTTGCCGGGCCGGGCGAGGAAGGGGTGGCCGCACAGGTGATAGACCGCGCCCAGGCCGACCCGCAGCGGGTGACCAATCTGGCCGGGCAGCTCTCGCTCCCGGAACTGGCCGCCTATCTGGGCAGGCTCGACGCCTATCTGACCAATGATTCCGGCCCCATGCACCTGGCCTGGACCCAGGAGGTCCCACTGGTTGCCCTGTTCGGCCCGACCGTCAAGGCGCTGGGGTTCTTCCCACGCGGCGACAATGCCACGGTCTTGGAAAATGACGGCTTGGACTGCCGTCCCTGCGGCCTGCATGGCCCGAAAAAATGTCCCGAAGGCCATTTCAAATGCATGCGCGACCTGACCCCGGACCGGGTCTGGGACGTACTCAAGGCCAAGCTCGGTTTGTAAGGCAGGCTGCTTCCGTACAGTTGGTTGTGGCGTGCCCTCGCCGGGCGGGCGTCTCCGACGGGCAGGGCGCTGCCCTGCACCTGCTCAAGGCCGGAGACCTTAAGAATCCCATAGCCGAGCTGCGCTCGGAAGGTGCCCGACCAAAAGGCTGGCAAGGGTCGCTTCCCGGTAGACATGTTGGCTATTTCACGTGAGATAAATGGCTGAGCGGCGCGCTTCTTTGCGAAAGGGAACGCGCTTTTTTTACGTCTGAAACAGTGGGCTGTTAGAGACGTGGAGCCAAAATAAGTGTTTTCGCCCGCGCCGCCGAAGGCACACCAAAAGTATCGGAAGGGAGAGGGATGGAGGGTTTGGGGGAGGCCCAAAGCTCATGAAAAAGGGCGGCTCCTTGCGGAGCCGCCCTTTTGTTATCGGGTGGGGGAATCGATCGGGATTAGCAGGTACCTGCGCCCTGTCCGTTGGACTTGCAGCTGATGCGCGTGATGGCGCGTTTCAGGGCTGCCTGGTTGCGGGTGGCCTCGATCCTTTCCTTGGCGGCCTGGACGCGCTGTTGGGCACGTTCCTTGGCCTTGCCGGCGCGTTCGACATCGATCTCCGTGGCCTTTTCGGCAACCTCGGCCAGGATGGTGACCTGGTTGTTGCTGACTTCGGCGAAGCCGCCGGAGACGAAGACGTAGTACGCCTTGCCGTCTTGTTTGTAGTGAAGATTGCCGATCCCGAGTGCGGACAGGAAGGGTACGTGGTTCGGCAGTACGCCGAATTCGCCCATGATGCCGGGCGCGCCCACGTATTCCACGTCCTCGGAAAGAACCTTCCGGTCGGGAGTGACAATTTCAAGCTTCATAGTGGCCATGAGTTACCTCGCTTACTGCTTGGCGTTTTCGATGGCTTCCTCAATCGGGCCGCACATGTAGAAGGCCTGTTCAGGCAGGTCGTCGTACTTGCCGTCAAGGATGTCGCGGAACGCCTTAACGGTGTCCTCGGTCTTGACGTACACGCCGGGAACACCGGTGAAGACCTCGGCCACGTGGAACGGCTGGGACAGGAAGCGCTGCACGCGGCGGGCGCGGGCAACGGTCAGCTTGTCCTCGTCGGACAGTTCGTCCATACCGAGAATGGCGATGATATCCTGCAGGTCCTTGTACTTCTGGAGCACGGACTGGACTTCACGAGCGGTCGCATAGTGCTCCTCGCCCAGGACGTCCGGGGAGAGGATGCGGGAGGTGGAGTCCAGCGGGTCGACTGCGGGGTAGATGCCCAGCTCGGCGATCTGACGAGACAGAACCAGGGTACCGTCAAGGTGCGCGAAGGTGGTGGCCGGCGCGGGGTCGGTCAAGTCATCGGCGGGCACGTAAACGGCCTGGACCGAGGTGATGGAGCCCTTGTTGGTCGAGGTGATGCGTTCCTGCAGCTTACCAAGGTCGGTGCCCAGGGTCGGCTGGTAACCAACGGCGGAAGGCATGCGGCCGAGCAGTGCGGAGACCTCGGAACCCGCCTGGGTGAAGCGGAAGATGTTGTCAACAAAGAGCAGCACGTCCTGGCCTTCCTCGTCACGGAAGTACTCCGCGCAGGTCAGGGCGGTCAGGGCGACGCGGGCACGGGCTCCCGGAGGCTCGTTCATCTGGCCATAGACCAGGGCGGCTTTCTCCAGAACGCCGGCGTCCTTCATTTCGTGGTAGAGGTCGTTACCCTCACGGGTACGCTCACCAACACCGGCGAACACGGAGATACCGCCATGCTGCTTGGCGATGTTGTTGATCATCTCCATGAGAATAACGGTCTTGCCGACACCGGCGCCGCCGAACAGGCCCATCTTGCCGCCCTTGGGGAACGGGATGAGCAGGTCAACGACCTTGATGCCGGTCTCGAGCAGTTCGACACTGGTGGACTGCTCGGTGAAGGCAGGGGCCTCACGGTGGATGGGCATCCGCTTTTCACAGGGCACCTCACCCAACTCATCGACGGGCTTGCCGACGACGTTCATGATGCGTCCCAGAGAGCCGGAGCCGACGGGCACGGTGATGGGCGACTCGGTATCCGATGCCTCCATGCCGCGGACGAGACCTTCGGTGGCGTCCATGGCGATGGTGCGGACCACGTTGTTGCCCAGGTGCTGAGCGACTTCGCAGACCAGATCGGGTGCGTCCATGTTGTTGGGGTTTTTGATCTCCAACGCAGACAGAATGTTGGGAAGATTCCCTTCGGTAAATTCGACGTCGACAACGGCGCCGATTACCTGAACAATTTTACCAATATTAGCCATTTTGCATAGCCCCCTTTTATCCTTTCAGCGCTTCCACGCCGCCGACAATGTCCATAAGATCGCCAGTGATGGCGGCCTGCCTTGTCTTGTTGTAGAGCAAGGTCAAGCTGTCCGTCAGTTCGTCGCACGCCTTGGTGGCGTTATCCATGGCCGCCATACGGGCCGCGTGCTCGGATGCGGAAGTATCCAGCAGGGCGCGGTATACCTGGACCTTGATAAACCGAGGCAGAAGCTCGGCCAGCAGGCCCTCGACAGACGGTTCGTACAAGTAGTCTCCGGAGGATCCGGACTCGCCTTCGCTCTCGGCCTCTTCGTGGGCGGCCATGGGCAGCACCATCAGATCGACGGGCGGCTGTCTGGCCATGCTCAGGAACTCACCGAAGCACACATGGACCTCGTCGAGGTCGCCTTCGACATACCCGGCGATCAGCTCGTTACCGACGCTGGCAGCCAGGGTGAAGTCGAAGTGGGTCATGGCGTCACCCTCGGCGCGGACGATTTCATAATCGGTCTTCTTGAAGGTGTCGCGCGCTCTTTTGCCGATGCACCAGAGCTTGACCGATTTGCCCTCGGCGGCTTTGGCGGCGGCCAGTTTTTTGGCCTTGTTGATGATATTGATATTGAACGCGCCGCAGAGTCCTCGATCGGAGGTCACGACCATGATACCCACGGTCTTCACTTCCTCACGGGTCTCCAGCAGCGGATGTACCGATTCGTCGGCACCGGCCGCCAAGTCACCGAGCATCTCGTAAAACTTGTTCGCATACGGACGGAAGCGTTCGATACGCTCCTGTGCTTTGCGCAGTTTTGCCGAGGCCACCATTCCCATGGCCTTGGTGATCTGCTTGGTTTTCTTGACGCCAGTGATCTGGTTCTGGACGTCTCTTAACGAAGCCATTCAATTACCCCTTAGGTTAAGCGCTGAAGCCTTTCTTGAACTCTTCGATCGCGGCCTTCAGGTCGGCTTCGACGGCGTCGTCGATTTTCTCTTTCTCGGCGATGGCGTCGAGAACGGCGGACTTGGCGTTGCGCATGAAATCCAGGAATTCGGCTTCGAACCTCTGGACGGCTTCAAGCGGAACTTCGTCGATGAAGCCGCGGGTACCGGCATACAGCACGGAGACCTGCTCCTGGACGGTCAACGGCTGATACTGGGGCTGCTTGAGCAGTTCGACCATGCGGGCGCCGCGGTTGAGCTTGGACTGGGTGGCCTTGTCCAGGTCGGAGCCGAAGGAAGCGAACGCCGCCAGCTCGCGATACTGGGCGAGGTCGAGGCGCAGGGTACCGGCGACCTGCTTCATGGCCTTGATCTGGGCGGAACCGCCGACTCGGGAGACCGAGAGACCGACGTTGATGGCCGGGCGGACGCCGGACAGGAACAGGTTGGGCTCCAGGTAGATCTGACCGTCGGTGATGGAGATAACGTTGGTCGGAATGAACGCCGACACGTCACCGGCCTGGGTTTCGATGACGGGCAGGGCGGTCATGGAACCGGCGCCCAGGGAGTCATTGACCTTGCAGGCGCGCTCCAGCAGGCGGGAGTGCAGGTAGAAGACGTCGCCGGGGAAGGCTTCACGTCCCGGGGGGCGGCGAAGCAGCAGCGACATTTCGCGGTAAGCGGTGGCCTGCTTGGAAAGGTCATCGTAGCAGATCAGGGCGTGCTTGCCGTTGTCGCGGTAGAATTCGGCCATGGTCGCACCGGTGTAAGCGGCGATGTACTGCAGGGGGGCAGGCTCGGAAGCGGTGGCTGAAACGATGGTGGTGTATTCCATGGCGCCATGCTGACGGAGCACGTCGGCAACCAGGGCGACGGAGGCCTTCTTCTGGCCGATGGCCACGTAGAAGCAGTGCACGTCGGTGGTCTTCTGGGCCAGGATGGCATCGACACAGACGGCGGTCTTGCCGGTCTGGCGGTCACCGATAACCAGTTCGCGCTGGCCGCGGCCGACCGGGGTCATGGCGTCAATGGCCTTGAGACCGGTGTAGCAGGGCTGGTGAACGGACTTACGGGCGATGATGCCGGGGGCCTTCATCTCAACCGGGCGGGTCTCGGTGGACTCGATGGGTCCCAGGCCGTCGATGGGCTGGCCCAGGGGGTTGACCACGCGGCCCATGACGCCGTCGCCGACCGGGACCGAGTAGATCTGGCCGGTACGCTTGACCGGGTCGCCTTCCTTAACCCCGGTGTCGGAGCCCAGCAGGGCGACACCCACGTTGTCTTCTTCCAGGTTGAGGACCATGCCCTTCAGGCCGCCGGGGAATTCCAGCAGCTCCATGGCCATGACGTTCTCAACGCCGTGCACGCGAGCGATGCCGTCACCCACGTAGAGGACGGTACCGGTCTCGCTCATTTCAACACGAGATTCGTAATTCTGAATCTGGTCCTGAATGATTTTGCTGATTTCTTCTGCTTTGATCTGCATTGCCCTACTCACCCCTTTTAATATTTTCTTTCAAAATCTGCAGCTGAGCCTTGAGGCTGGCATCCATGACCTTGTCACCGACCTTGAGGACGATGCCGCCGAGAATGGACTCGTCGGTGGAGAATGACAGTTCCAGCTTTTTGCCGGCCTGTTTTTCCAGTTGGGCCTGGATTGCAGATTTTCTATCCTGGTTGAGTTCGCTCACCGTGACGAGTTCACCGGTGACGACGCCGGAGACGGCATCCATCATAGCCTTGTAGTCGGCGGCGATGGCGGGGAGCATCTCGACCCGGCCGCGGTCGGCCAGCAGATCGCAGAAGTTCTTGACCATCTGATCCAACGACATCTTGTCGACCAGCTGGGTCACGACCGCTTTCTTCTCTTCGGCGCTGAAGGCCGGGTTCTTGAAGAAGGTCATAGCCTCGGGAGCTTCCTCTACGGAAGCGCTGATGGCAGCCAGCTGTTCGCCGTATTTCGCCTGTTCGGCCTCGCCTTTGGCGGCGCCGACGGCAAAGAGCGCCTTGGCGTAACGGCGGGAAACTACGTTACCGATCAATTGAGCACCACCTTTGTTAAATAGTCATCCACGAGCTTGTCGTGATCTTCGGCGCTCAGCTTCTCGGCAACGATCTTTTCGGCGGCGGCTACGACCATGTCGGCCATTTCGGCGCGGATGGTCTTGACGGCGGCCTGCGCCTCGTTGGAAGCGGTGCGCTTCGCCTGATCGGCCATGGCGGCGGCATCGTTTTTCGCCTTCTCGATGATGGCGGTCTTGATGGCCTCGCCCTGTGCCTTGGCGTCGTCCAGAATCTGCTGCTTTTCCCGAGCCATGTTGGCGATGCTTGCCTCGACTTCCTTGAGCTTCTTCTCAGCGGCCATCTGGCGGGATTGCAGATCGTCGAGATCCTGCTTGATGCCGTCGCGCCGCCCGACAAAGAAGTCCTTGATCTTGGAGCCGGCGGCCCACCAGATGACACCGAGGAACAGCGCCAGGTTGATCAGCCGGAAGATGTAACGCTCCAGCTGATAGTCCGCCAGGAACCACCCCTCGAGATGGGGACCGTGCTCGCTGGCGAAGGCCACCGCGGAGATGGCCAGGGCAGTCAGCAGAACCGTAAAAAACAGGTACGTCCGTTTCAAAGTGGAAACCCTCCTCTTGTCTAAGCCTGGCCCAGGATCTTGCCTGTCGCCTTCTCAGCGTAGTCGTACACGTCCTTGGTAAGCTGCTCCATGGCAGTCTTGACCTCGGACTGGATCTCGGCGCGGTTGGCCTTGATCAGGCTCGAGGCTTCCTTGCCGGCTTCGGCCAGCATGGCCTGTTCCTCGGCCACGCCTTGGTCCTTGGCGGCGTTGCGGATTTCTCCGGCTTCCTTGCGCGCCTCAATCAACTGGGCCTCGTAGTCGGCCACCTTTTTTTCGGCGCTGGAGTTGAAACCCTCGATCTTCTCCAGCTGGTCAGACATCAACCCCTTGCGTTTCTTGATGATTTCGCGGATCGGACGGATCAGCACGATATTCAGCAAGAAGATCATGACAATGAAGTTCAGACCTTGGATAAAAATTGTTTTGTCAGGTACTACCATACCATATGCCCCCGATGAGGTTGTGAATTTTGGCGCAAAGTCACTGGGAATTACCCAATTTCGCGGGTTGTGTCAAAGGCTTTTTGCCTTTGAACCCATACGAATTCAAGCTTTCGAAATCGGTCTATGACGGATCGGAATTCTTTTCCGGCTTTGCGCTTTCGGCGGTGTCCAGGCTGCCCATGACGAGTTCGCCCTCCAGAACCGCGCCTTCCTCGACGACCAGGACCGGAGTCCTGATATTGCCCTGCAAATTCGCAGTCTTGTGCAGGACCACCTTGTTTTTTGCCTCTACTTCACCCTTGATCCTGCCGGAGAGCACCAGTTGGCCGACCTTGACTTGGCCGTCGACCACGGCATCCTGACCTATGACCAGCGTTCCTTCGGAAACCACCTCTCCCTGGAAGTTGCCGTCGATGCGCACTGCACCCTGGAAATGCAACTTGCCGTGGTAGTTGGTCCCCGCCCCCAAAAACGCATTGATCTCATCTCTGGCCATGAAAACCCGCTCCTGCAAAACCTGGTTGTGAAAAAAGGGGCTTGTTACGCGCCGGTTAGGCCTGTTTGAACAGGAACCGGCGCATCGACACGTTGAGCACAAGCCCGACGAGGCAAAAATTCACCAGGGTGGCGCTGCCCCCGTAACTGATGAACGGAAGGGGTATGCCGACCACTGGCATAAGCCCGAGGACCATACCTGCATTAATCAGAATTTGCCAGAAAAAATAGAAGAACACGCCGGCTGCAAGGTACGATCCGAACAGGCCGCGCGCGTCCCGGGCGATGACCACCATTTGGTAAAGAAATACGCAGAATAAGGTCAGCAGGACCATGGTCCCGACAAAGCCCCATTCCTCTCCGAAAACGGCCACCGCGAAGTCCGTGTGGCGTTCTGGCAGGAAGCGCAGCTGGGACTGGGTTCCTTCCAGAAATCCCTTGCCCCAGAATCCGCCGGAACCTATGGCGATTTCGGACTGGATGATATGGTAGCCCGCGCCCAGCGGGTCGGTGGTCGGGTCCAGGAAGGTCATGATCCTCTGCTTCTGGTAGTCATGGAGGAAGAACCAGGACAGGGGAAGCAGGCACGGAATGGCCACCAGGCATGTCTTGAAGACCCGTGCCGTCACGCCTCGAAAGAGGATCATGCCGCCCAGGATCATGAGTATGGACAGGCCGGAGCCCAGGTCCGGCTGCTTGATTATCAGCCCGGCCAGGACCAGCCCCACGGCGAGTACGTAGGCCAGGCGAATGAAATTCAGTGGCTCCCGTTCCCTGGACAGGATGCGGGCGCCGACGATGAGAATGGCGATCTTGGCCAGCTCCGAGGGCTGGAAGTTCATGAACCCGAGGTCGAGCCAACGCCGCGCGCCGTAGATGGTTTTGCCCGCGAAAAACACGGCCACCAGCAGGGCCACCGTGGTCCAGAACAGGGGCCAGGCCAGGGTTTTGAGGTGGCGGTAGTCGAAGAACATGAAGACGAGCATGCCGAACAGGCCCATGAGTCCCCAGAGCAACTGGCGATGGTAGAAGGGGGCCATGTTCATGCCCACTTCCAGCCGGGTGCCGCTGGCCGAGTAGAGGTTGAGCACGCCGATGAGGAAGAGGACCACGGCCAGGCCGAACAGCGGCCAGTTGATATACAAGAGCAGCCTGCGATCAATGGGCACGCCGTTTCTCCTTGTGCTTGAGGGACAGGGCGCGCACGGCCCGGGCCTTGGCCTTCCGCTCTTCGGGGTTGGGGGTGACCTTGTCCAGGAAGAGGTAGTCGATGACCGCCTTGACGATAGGCCCGGCCCCGGATCCGCCGTGCAGGCCATGTTCCACCAGGCAGGCGATGGCGAAGCGGCGGCCGTCCTTTTCGACGATGGCCGCCATCCAGGCGTGGTCGCGGAACTTGTATGGAATCTGGTCGTCCTTGAGTTCCTTGAGTTCGTCGGTCAGCCGGACCACCTGCGCCGTGCCCGTCTTGCCGCCCACGGTCACGCCCTTGGTGCGGATGCGGCGGCAGGTGCCGTGAGGGGTTTCCACGGTATTGATCAGGGCCTGGTGGAGCAGCTCGATCTGATCGGGGCGCAGGGGGATGTCGGCTTGGACCACGGTCTTTTCGTCTTTGAGCAGCAAAGGCTTGAGCAGCTTGCCGCCGTTGACGATGCCCGCGAAGAAGCGGACCACCTGGAGCGGCGTTACCAGGGTGAAGCCTTGGCCGATGGCCATGTTCAGGTTGTCGCCGCCCTGCCAGGATTCGCCGAATCGTTTGAGCTTCCACTCACGGGTGGGAATATTGCCGGACTTTTCGTGGGGCAGCCGGATACCGGTCTTTTGGCCGAAGCCCACGGCTTTGGCGAATTCGCTCATGCGGTCCACGGTGAGTTTCTTGCCGAGCTTATAGAAATAGACGTCGCAGGATTCCACCAGGGCGCGGTTCATGTCCACCTTGCCGTGGCCGCCCCGCCGCCAGCAGCGGAATACGCGGCGGCCGAGCTTGACGGATCCCGAGCAGAACACGGTCTCCTTTGGGTCGACCATACCGGATTGCAGCCCGGCCCCGGCGACCACATGCTTGAAGATGGAGCCCGGCGGGTAGACCGACTGGATGACCCGGTTCTGCATGGGGTGCAGGGGGTTGTCCCGAAGCTTGGCCCATTGCTTGGAACTCAGGCCCGAGGAAAAATCGTTGGAGTTGTAGGACGGGGCCGTGGCCAGGGCCCAGAGCTGGCCGGTGTCGGCGTCCATGACGGCCACGCCGCCCGCCTGCTCCGAGAGCCAGTCCATGCATAGCCTTTGCAGGCCCAGGTCGATGGACAGGGATATCTCGTGTCCGGCCTGGGGGTGTTTGAGAACCCGCTCCTTGAGCCGCCTGCCGTTGACGTCCACCTGGTATTGGGCCAGCCCCTTGTTGCCGCGCATGCGGTCTTCGAGCATGAGTTCAATGCCCTGCTTGCCCACGTAATCGCCGAGCGCCAGGTCGTGCCGTTTGGTCATGTCCTCCTCGTCCGCCTCGGCCACATAGCCGAGCACGTGGGCGAACAGGGTGCCGTAACGGTAGAGCCTGCGCGGCCTGAACTGGATCTCCAGGCCGGGCCAGCGCAGCTTGTTGGTCTCGACCAGGGCCAGTTGGGCAAAGGTCAGATCCGGTACCACGATGAGCGGTTCGAACGGTTTCACCCGCTTGCGATTCTTGTTGTACAAGGTCTTGAGCTCGAAGTAGTCCTTGCCGGTCCAGACCGCGATCTGGTGGACCAGACGGTCCACGTCCGGGCAGTCCTCGCGGATGATACCCAGCGCATAAGCGGGCTCGTTCACGGCCAACAGGTCGCCGTTACGGTCGCGGATCAGCCCCCGCGGCGAGGGAATGGACTCCTGGCGGAGTTGATTTTCCAGGGCCTGGGCCTGGAATGCGTCGCTGCGGTGGATCTGCAAGTACCACAGGCGGACGGCGAACAGGCAGAAGAGCCCCAGGATGAGCGCCTGGAGCAGGGTCAGGCCAGCGCGGGGGGCCTGCTGTTCGGATTCGTTATAGAGGTCTGACATCCTGCCGCAACCTCACGGGGAAGAAGTGGTCGGCCAAAAACCAGATAACCGGGAACGCCGCGGCCTGGATCGCGCCCTGGATCAGGACGGGGCGCATGGGCACCTCCAGGTTGGCCAGGGAGGATAATCCGTAGATCAGGACCGGGTGGAGCAGCCCCAGCCACAGACCGAGCAGGGCCATGAACAGGTAGGAGCGGGCTTCAAAGAGCCATCGGCCGGCGGAGAAAGCGATGGTCAGCAGTCCGTACCAGGCCAAGCCGTAGCCGAAAGGCAGGTTGCCCGTGCCCTCGATGAGCAGAATCCAGATCACGGCCAGCACGGCGCTGCGCTGCCCGTTCTCCTCCTGAAGAGAGACGATCAGGGCCGGCGCGAAGACGTCGATGCCCGGCACAGCCCTGTGGGCCCAGATGCCGAAAACAGTGTAGGCTCCCCACCAGAGTATGGCCAGGGCGCTATTGGTCGGCAGCACCGCTTGCGTCCTCCTTCCCGGCTTCCGGTCCGGATTCGGGCTGTCGCTCGGCCACGTCGCCGGTCCCGGCTTCCACGGCGGCCTCGGGCTCGCGGTTCAGGAGCAAAATTTCTTCGAGCCCGGCCATGTCCACCAAGGGGGCGGCCTCGACTGTCAGGAACAGAGAGATATCGGACCGCCTGATCTTGGTTACTTTGGCCACGGGCAGACCTTTGGGGTAGATTCCGGACAGACCGGAGGAGAGCAGCAGCTCGCCGGGGTCCACATCAGCGTTCTGATTGACGTAGCGCAACTGAAGGGGGGCGCCGTACCCCTGGCCCGAGAGCATGCCGGGCGAGCGGTTGTGAGCGCCGATGACCGCGATGCGGCTGTTGGGATCGGTCAGGAGCAGGACCGTGGAGGTGGTCGTGCCCGAGCGCAGGATGCGCCCGACCAGCCCTTTGAGCGAGACCACGGGCATGTCGTCCGTCACGCCGGACGCCTTGCCCTTGTCCACGACCATGGTGTCCAGCACGCCCGCAGGCCCCATGCGCTGGCCGATGACCCGGGCCCCGGAAAAGGTCCACTTTTCGGGCGGGCGGAAGCCGAACAGGGATTCCAGGCGCGCGGCGGACCGGGCCTGGGCGCCCATGAGCATGTTGGTCCGCCGCAGTTCGGCGGCCTCGGTCCTGAGCGTGTCGTTGTCCTGTTTCAGCCCCACCAGATAGATGTAGCGGTGCCAGAACCCGGAGACCTGCTCCGCGACCCAGATGCCCGGCTTCAAAACGACGCCTGCGATGTCCAGTCCGGTGTGGGAGGACAGAGCGTCAAGGTGTCCGGTGCGCAGGTTCCAGGTAAACAGGGACAGGTACACGAAAAGACAGGCCACTATGATTGCGGCGATCTTCTTGAGTCCTCTCATGCGTCCTTCCCCGCAGACTTATGAAAGCGCACAATTGCGGCTTCGGGCAATCGTGCGCTTTCGGATAAACGGTGTATGGCCATATCGTCCGTTAGTCGGTGGTGATGTCCTTGTACAGGTCGATATTGTCAAGCGCCTTGCCCGAGCCGAGCACGACCGCGGTGAGCGGGTCCTCCACCACCGTGATGGGCAGCTGGGTCTCGTGCTGCAACAGCTGATCGAGCCCCTTGAGGAGCGCGCCGCCGCCGGTCAGGACAATGCCCCGGTCCACGATGTCCGCCGCCAGTTCGGGCGGGGTCTGCTCGAGCGCGATGCGCACGCCCTGGACAATGCCCTCCACCTGCTCGGAGATGGCCTCTCGGACCTCTTCGGCGGTGATGGGCCGGTTCTGCGGTATGCCGGTGACCAGGTCGCGGCCTTTGACCTCCATGATCGGCTCCTCATCCCCCAGGGGGTAGGCGGACCCGATATGGATTTTGATCTGCTCGGCCGTGGATTCACCGATGAGCATGTTGTACTTGCGCTTGACGTGCTGCATGATCGCCTCGTCCATCTTGTCGCCGCCGATGCGTACGCTTCGGGCGTAGACGATGCCGGACAGGGAGATGACAGCGATCTCGGTGGTGCCGCCGCCGATGTCAACGATCATGTTGGAGGTCGGTTCAGTGATCGGCAGGTTTGCGCCGATGGCCGCGGCCATGGGCTCCTCGATCAGGTAGACCTCGCGGGCCCCGGCGCTTTGGGCCGATTCCTTGACCGCCCGCTTCTCCACCTGGGTGATGCCCGTGGGCACGCAGATCATGATCCGGGGACGGACCAGCCTGCGCGAGTTGTGGACCTTGGAAATGAAGTGGCGGAGCATGGCCTCGGTGACCTCGAAGTCGGCAATGACGCCGTCCTTCATGGGCCGGATGGCCACGATGTTGCCGGGCGTGCGGCCGAGCATCTTCTTGGCCTCGCCACCCACCGCCAGGACGGTCTTGCCGCCCCGTGAATCCTTTTTGACCGCCACCACCGACGGCTCAGAGAGCATGACTCCCTTACCCTTGACATAGACCAAGGTGTTGGCCGTGCCCAGGTCGATGGCCAGGTCGTTGGAGAAGGAACCGATGATTTTGTTGAGTAGGTTACCCATGTACCCCCCGTTCGAAATTCGAAACTTTGTCAGAAACCTATGCGTGGAACGCGCTTTCCAATGGCCGGGAAGTGCGCTAGCGTACAATATGAACTGCAGATTCGTACCAAATGAAACCGGGTCTAGCAACAGGCCAGCACTGGTTTGCCACTTTTTTCTCGAGTTTTTCTAAAAAAAATCATGGTTCGCATCCATCGACTGTCCGCCCATCTCCGCCGACGGTTCGGCGAACGGGTCCAGAAGATACCCCTGGACGCCGGTTTTTCCTGCCCGAACCGGGATGGAACCCTGTCCTCCGAAGGGTGCGTGTTCTGCAATCCGCAGGGGTCGGGGTCGGGTATGCTCGACCGAGGCCTATCCATACGGGAACAATGGGACTTTTGGCGTGACATTCATGTAAAGAAACACGGCCTTTCCCTGTTTACCGCCTATCTTCAATCCTATTCCAACACCCACGGTCCGGCCGCCAAGCTGGCCGCCGCCCTGGACGGGCTTGGCTCTCTGCCGGGCCTGACCTGTCTGGCGCTGGGCACCCGGCCCGACTGCCTGGACGCGGAAAAGCTCGATCTGCTCGCCGCGA
>Ga0075011_10001247_pt1 | contig 13645 bp, 8 predicted proteins | sample TARM_MetaG_T_14_FD_72354 | JGI IMG/M metagenome (GOLD analysis project Ga0075011, IMG submission 72354) | Freshwater microbial communities from Pennsylvania, USA, analyzing microbe dynamics in response to fracking - TARM_MetaG_T_14 | ecosystem: Environmental > Aquatic > Freshwater > River...
GTCGACACCGATGGTTGCCCCCGTCCGGGCACGAGCGCGGAAACGCTCGCTGGTCTCAAGCCTGCCTTCAGCGCCAATGGCACGGTGACCGCAGGCACATCCTCGCCGCTGACCGACGGGGCGAGCGCGGTTCTCGTCGCCAGCGAGACTTATGCCCGCGCCCATGGCCTGCCGATCCTGGCCCGGATCAAGAGCGTGGCGATTTCCGGCTGCGCTCCCGAGATCATGGGGATCGGTCCGGTGGAATCGAGCCGCAAGGCGCTGGAGCGTGCCGGGATCGGCGTGGGCGATCTCGACGTGATCGAACTGAACGAGGCCTTTGCCGCCCAGTCCATGGCCTGTATCGCCGACCTCGGGCTTGATCTGGCAAAGGTCAACATCGATGGCGGGGCCATTGCGCTGGGCCATCCGCTGGGGGCGACGGGCGCGCGTATCGTGGGCAAGGCCGCCTCGCTGCTGGCACGCACCGGTGGCAAGTATGCGCTGGCGACCCAGTGCATCGGTGGCGGACAGGGCATCGCGACGGTTCTGGAGGCGATCTGATGAGCGGCACATCTCTTTCCGCAGGCCCCTCTTCGGGCATCAGGCCTTCGGGTATCGGCAAAGTCTGCGTGATCGGCGCGGGCACGATGGGGGCAGGCATCGCCGCGCAAGTGGCCAATGCCGGGGTTCCCGTGCTCCTGCTCGACGTGGTGCGCGACCCTGCCAAGCCCAATGCGGTGGCGCAGGCCGCGCTCGACCGTCTGCTCAAGGCGGAACCTGCCGCCTTCATGAGCAAGCGCGCCGCGCGCCTGGTCGAGGTTGGCAATATCGAGAGCGATCTGGCCAAAGTCGCCGATTGCGACTGGGTGATCGAGGCCATTGTCGAGCGCCTCGACCTCAAGCACGCGCTCTATGAAAAGCTGGAAGCCGTGCGCCGTCCGGGCAGTGCGATTTCGTCGAACACCTCGACGATCCCGCTCGGCCAGTTGGTCGCGGGCCGCAGCGAGGCCTTTGCCCGCGATTTCCTGATCACCCACTTCTTCAACCCGCCGCGCTACATGCGCCTGATCGAAGTCGTCGCCGGGCCGCAGAGCGATCCCGCGCTGGTCGAGGCCGTCGCCGATTTCGCCGACCGCGCGCTGGGCAAGACCGTGGTGCGAGCCAAGGATACCCCCGGTTTCCTCGCCAATCGCGTCGGCACGTTCTGGATCCAGCAGGCGATCAACGCCGCCATCGACCTGGGCCTGAGCGTCGAGGAAGCCGATGCCGTGGTCGGCAAGCCGATGGGCGTGCCCAAGACCGGCGTGTTCGGCCTGATGGATCTGGTCGGCATCGACCTGATGCCGCACCTCAAGGCCAGCCTGACCGCAACCCTGCCCGCAGATGACCCCTATCGCGCCATCGCCATCGAGCAGCCGTTGATCACGCGCATGATCGCCGACGGGTTGATCGGCCGCAAGGGCAAGGGCGGCTTCTATCGCCTCAACCGCGAAGCAGGGAAGCGCAAGGAAGCCATCGACCTTTCCACCGGGGAATACCGCGCCGCCGCCAAGCCGCCCTCGCTGCCCGGCGCGGCCTTCAAGGACTTGCGCGCGCTGGTCGGCCTTTCGGGCAAGCTGGGTGCCTATGCCTGGGCCGTGCTCGGCCCGACGCTGGCCTATGCCGCCGCCCTCGTGCCGCAGGCGAGCGACGACATCGTCGCCATCGATGCGGCGATGAAGCTGGGCTACAACTGGAAATGGGGCCCCTTCGAGCTGATCGACAAGCTCGGCACGGCAGCCTTTGCCCAGCGCCTTGAAGCCGAAGGGCTGCCGGTTCCCGCCATCGTCACGCTCGCCGCCGGGCGTCCGTTCTACCGCGTGGAGGGGGGCAAGCGGCAATATCTGGGCCTCGATGGCGCCTATCACGATGTCGTGCGGGCCGATGGCGTGCTCCTGCTCGAAGACGTCAAGCTTACGGCCAAGCCCCTGCTCAAGACTGCCTCGGCAGCCCTGTGGGACGTGGGCGACGGGGTCGTCGCGCTCGAATTCACCGGTAAGATGAACGCGCTCGACGCCGAAGTGATGAAGCTGATCGGCATGGCGATCCCGCTTGTCGCCGAAAAGTTCAAGGCCATGGTCATCTACAACGAGGGCACCCATTTCTCGGCCGGGGCCAATCTGGGCCTTGCCCTGTTCGCGATGAACATCGCGGCCTGGGGAGAGATCGAGACTTTGGTTTCGGGCGGGCAAAAGGCCCTGAAGGCGCTGAAATACGCGCCGTTCCCGGTGGTCGGCGCGCCTGCGGGCATGGCGCTGGGGGGCGGCTGCGAAGTGCTGCTCCACTGCGACGCGATCCAGGCCCATGCCGAAAGCTACATCGGCCTGGTCGAATGCGGGGTCGGCCTCGTGCCCGGATGGGGCGGCAATGGCGAGATGCTCGACCGCTGGCTCAAGAACCCGGCACTGCCCAGGGGGCCGATGCCCGCCGTGGCCAAGGTCTTCGAGACGGTCTCGACCGCGACGGTCTCCAAATCGGCGGCCCAGGCCATCGAGCATGGCTTCCTGCGCCCGACCGACAAGGTAACGATGAACCGCGAACGCCTGCTGGCCGATGCCAAGGCCCGCGCGCTGGCCATGGTCGAAGGCTATGCCCCGCCCGAGCCGCCCACGTTCCGCCTGCCTGGCGAAGGGGGAAGGGCCGCGCTGGCCATGGCGGTCGAGGGGTTCCGCGCGCGGGGCCTTGCAACGCCGCACGACGTGGTCGTCTCGGGCGCGCTCGCGCGCATCCTGACCGGGGGCGAGGCCGATCTGGTCGATACCGTCACCGAGGACGACCTCCTCGCCCTCGAACGGGCCGAATTCCAGGCGCTCGTGCGCCATCCCGCGACGCAGGCCCGGATCGAGCACATGCTCAAGACCGGCAAGCCGCTTCGCAACTGATCTGATCGAAGGAGATTTGCCATGCAGATCTATACCGCGCCCTTGCGTGACATGGGCTTTGTTCTCAACGAACTGCACACCGACGACGGCTTTGGCGGCCTGCCTGCTTTCGCCGATTTCACCCCCGAACTGACCGAAGCGGTGCTGGGCGAGGCCGCGCGCCTGTGTCAGGACGTCCTGCTCCCGCTCAACCGCAGCGGCGACGAGGAAGGCTGCACGTTCGAAAACGGCACTGTTCGCACGCCCAAGGGCTTCCTTGATGCCTATCGCCAGTTTGTGGACGGGGGCTGGAACGCGCTCGTCCTGCCGGGCGAATGGGGCGGGCAGGGCGCGCCCGAGGCGCTGGGCAAGCTGGTCGAGGAAATGATCTGCGCGACCAACGTGTCGTTCAGCCTCTATCCGGGCCTCACCAACGGCGCGATTGCGGCGCTCACCGTCTATGCCAGCGACACGCTCAAGCAGGCCTACCTGCCCAAGATGGTCAGCGGCGAATGGTCGGGCACGATGTGCCTGACCGAACCCCATTGCGGGACAGACCTTGGCCTGCTGCGCACGCGTGCCGTGCCGGGCGAGGACGGCAGCTATGCGATTTCGGGTGCCAAGATCTTCATTTCGGCGGGCGAACACGACCTGACCGCCAATATCGTCCACCTCGTCCTCGCCCGCCTGCCCGACGCCCCCAAGGGGGTGAAAGGGATCAGCCTGTTCCTCGTGCCCAAGTTCCTGCCCGACGAGCAGGGCCAGCCTTCCGTCCGCAATGGCGCCCATTGCACCGCGATCGAGCACAAGATGGGCCTCAAGGCCTCGGCCACCTGCCAGATGCAGTTCGAGGACGCCAAGGGCTGGCTGGTGGGCGAACCCCATCGCGGCCTCGAAGCGATGTTCACGATGATGAACGCCGAACGCGTGGGCGTGGGCATTCAGGGGCTGGGGATCGGCGAGGCGGCCTATCAGTCGGCGGTCTGGTATGCGCGCGAGCGGGTTCAGGGCCGTTCGCTCTCGGGCGTCAAGCATCCCGACAAGCCCGCCGATCCGATCATCGTCCACCCCGACGTGCGGCGCATGCTTCTGACCATGCGCGCGTGGAACGAAGGGTGCCGGGGCGTGGCGGGCTGGGTCGCACGCGCGCTCGACGCGGAAAAGCACGGGGAAACGCCCGAGCAGCGCCAGCGGGCCGCCGATTTTGTCGCCCTGATGACCCCGGTGGTCAAGGCGCTGTTCACCGACCTTGGCCTCGAAAGCGCGAGCCTTGCGGTCCAGTGCTATGGTGGCCACGGCTATATCCGTGAAAGCGGGGTCGAACAGTACATGCGCGACGCACGCATCGCCATGCTCTATGAAGGCACCAACGGCATTCAGGCGCTCGATCTGGTCGGGCGCAAGATGCCCGCCGAAATGGGGCGCTATCTGCGCAGTTTCTTCCACCCGGTCAGCGACTTCATCGAGGCCAACAGCCAGGACCCGGCCATCGGCAAGATGGCGACCGGGCTGGGGCAGGCGTTCAAGGCGCTTCAGGGCGCAACGGCTTTGATCGCCGAGCGGGGGCTCAAGGATGCCGAGGAAGGCGGCGCGGCGGCAAGCGACTACTTGCGCCTGCTGGGCCTCGTCGCGATGGGCTACTGCTTTGCCAAGGCGAGCAAGATTGCGGCGCAGGCGCTGGCCCAGGGCAGCCCGGACGCTGCGTTCTACAAGGCCAAGATCGACACCGCGCGGTTCTTCTTTGAAAAACTGCTGCCCCAGACCGCCTCGCTCTATCTGACGATCAAGGCGGGCAAGGGCGCGGTCATGGACTTCGCCGAAGCGGCATTCTGACACAGGCACGCAACAGTTCCGCCCTGATCACAAGGCGATGCCCTTGCGATCAGGGCGGCGGCGGCTAAAAGGCCGCCCATGGACAGAGCTGAAAATGCCCCCATGAGCAATGCCCAGCGCTTGCGCGCAATTCTGGCAGGTTCTGCGGGTAACCTCATAGAATGGTACGATTTCTACATATACGCGTTCACCGCGCTCTATTTCTCCTCGGCCTTCTTTCCCGAGGGTGATCCGCTGGTTCAGATCATGGCGACGAGCGGCATCTTTGCCGTCGGCTTCCTGATCCGGCCCATCGGGGGCTGGTACTTTGGCCGTCTGGCCGACCGCCACGGGCGCCAGCGCGCGATGGTGGTCTCGGTGCTGATGATGGGCTGTGGCGCGGCGCTGATCGCGGTTCTGCCGACCTATGATCAGGTCGGGCTGGCCGCGCCCGCGCTGCTGCTGCTGGCGCGGATGATCCAGGGTTTTTCGACCGGCGGCCAATATGGCACCGCCGCCACTTACCTGAGCGAAATCGCGGGCAAGGGCCATCGCGGGTTCTGGTCCTCGTTCCAGTATGTCACGCTGGTGGGCGGGCAATTGCTGGCGACGGTCGTGGTTCTGGCCATGCAGCACGGGCTGGGCGAGGCCGCGATGAAGACCTATGGCTGGCGCATCGGCTTTGCGCTGGGCGCTGCCGGGGCCGGCCTGATCCTCGTTTTGCGGCGCTTCATGCTCGAAACCGGCAAGGCCGGGCAGGGCAAGGCGGGCGCCGGTTCACTTCGCGAGCTGCTGACCGTCCACTTGCGACCGTTCCTGCTGGTCGTCGCGCTCACGGCGGGGGGCAGCCTCTCGTTCTACACGTTCACGACCTACATGCAGAAGTATCTCGTGCTGACCGTGGGGATGACCAAACCCGACGCGACCCTGCTGATGCTCGGCGTGCTGGTGGTGTTCACGATCCTTCAGCCGATCATGGGCGCGGTGTCCGACCGGATCGGGCGGCGCGCCAACATTCTGGTCTTCTCGGCCCTTGCCACGGTCGCGACGTTTCCGATCTTCACCGCGCTCGCGCATGTCGATGTCCATGGGCCGCGCGGGAGTCTGCCTGCGGGCCTGCTGGTTCTGGCCGGGCTGCTGATCAACAGTTTCTACACCTCGGTCAGCGGGGTGTTCAAGGCCGAGATGTTCCCGGTCCACGTTCGCGCGCTGGGGGTCGGGCTGGCCTATGGCCTGGGCAATGCCCTGTTTGGCGGCACTGCGGAGAATGTTGCGCTCGCGCTCAAGAGTACGGGCCACGAAAGCGGGTTCTACTGGTATGTTACCGCGCTGTGTGCCGTGGCACTGGTCGCCGCTCTCATGCTCAAGGACACGCGGCGCGACGATCCGCTGGGCTGAACCGCCGGGCTGCAAATCAGCCCGGCAGAAGGCCTGCCTCCATTCGCGCGTCGTAATCGGCCTGCGCCGTGGCGATGGCGGCCATGTTGGCCTCGGCCCAGTGGGTGAGCACGGCGACTGTCTCGGTCAAGGTCTCGCCCAACGGGGTGAGCGCGTAGACGACCGTGACCGGCACCGTGGCAAAGACCGTGCGCGAAACCAGCCCATCGCGTTCGAGCCGCTTGAGCACTTGCGAGAGCACCTTTTGCGAAATGCCCCGGATCGACTGGCGCAGCCCGTTGAAGCGCACTTCACCCCCGCGCAAGTGATCGAGCACCAGCAGGGCCCATTTGTCACCCAGCCTGTCGAGAACCTGCCGCGCCGGACAGCCGGGGTCATAAACGTTATAATTTCCGCCGCTACAGGGCATGCCATTCTCCGAAAGCTCCACTCTCCGCAAGCCTGGGCGGTTTCCCCAAGGTAACCTCGTTACGAACAAGTGCCTTCTTACCATGATTTCGAATCGGCACTATGCATCGTATCGAAACATGGTTTCCATTGGATACCACATTTCCTGCGTGAGGCCAAACCGCCGCCGCAGTCCTGCCCATTCATGAACAAGGAGGCCCGCGATGGCCCGCACTGTCGTTGTCTATCATTCCGGCTATGGTCACACCAAGGTCGTGGCCGAACACGTTGCCCGCGGCGCGCAAGGAACCCTCGTGGCGATCGACGCCGAAGGCAACCTGACCGAAGACGAATGGGCGCTGGTCAACGAAGCCGACGCGATCATCTTCGGCACGCCCACCTACATGGGCAACGTGAGCTGGCAGTTCAAGAAATTCGCCGATGCCACCTCGAAGGCCTGGTTCACCCGCGCCTGGCAGGACAAGGTCTTTGGCGGCTTCACCAATTCGGCCAGCCCCAACGGCGACAAGCAGGTCGCGATGATCACGCTCCAGACGCTCGCCTCGCAGCACGGCGGCATCTGGGTGAGCCTTGGCGTGCCTCCGTCGAACACCAAGGCGGCCACGATTGCCGATCCCAACAATCTGGGCGGTTCGGTCGGGCTGCTCACCCGCGCTCCGGCCGATGCCTCGGTCGATGAAGTGCATTCGGGCGACCTTGCGACGGCGGAAACCTATGGCGCCCGCGTGGCGGCCATCGCGGCCCGTCTGGCTTGATGAAAATGGATGCGGGGCCTGCGTGCCCCGCATCTTTTCAATGGCATGGGCCGCGTTCTTGCTACGCCAGTGAAGCACCTCTGGCCATTGCCTCGGGCAATTCGCGGCCCAGCAGGTCGATGAAATCGGCAACCTTGCGCGGCACGAGGCGGCGGCGCGGATGCAGCGCCCAGACCGGCTCCTCGGTGGCCCGGAAGGCTTCGAGCACGGGTTCGAGCAGGCCCGAAGCAATCGCCTGCGCGGCATAGAAATCGGGCACCTGACAGATGCCCAGTCCGGCCAGCGCCGCCGAAGTGACTGCCGGGCCGTTGTTGCACCGCCAGCGTCCGCGCGGCTGATAGGTCGTTTCGGCAAGGTCGCGCCGGAACTGCCAGTGATCGGACGAGCCCATCAGGCAATCGTGGTGTTCGAGATCCTCGATGGTCTCCGGGCGCCCCATCCGGTCGAGATAGGACGGCGCCGCGCAGGTCACGAGGTTGCGCCCGCCCAGACGGTGCGCCGCGAGGCGCAAATCCCCTTGCGCACCTGTGCGGATGGCCAGGTCGAAGCCTTCGGCCACGATGTCGACCACGCGGTTGCTGAAATCGAGGGTCACGTCGAGCGAGGGGTTGTCCATCGCATGGCGCAGCGCGAGCGGCGCGATGAAATGTTGGCCAAGCGCGGTCGGACAGGTTATCCTGAGGCTTCCGCGCAGGCCAAGGTCGCCGCTGGCAACCGCCAGTGCCGCATCGCGCTCGTCGATCAGGCGGCGCCCGCGTTCGGCCAGTTCGCGGCCCGCTGCCGTCAGCGCGACCTGCCGGGTCGTGCGGTGGAGCAGGGCGGTGCCGGTGCGGTGTTCGAGCGCGGCAATGGCCCGGCTGACATGCGAGGTGGAGCGCCGCAGTTTGCGGGCAGCGGCCGCAAAAGTGCCGTTTTCGGCAATGGCAACGAGTTCTTCCAGACCCGCCCAGTCTGACATGGCATTATCCCGGTGGTGCAATAAACTTTTGCACAAATGCGCTCTTTGTGCCCGCCATGCAATGATGTAGGCCAAGCCCCTCGATAAGGAGGAATTCCCGGATGAAGACCCGTGCCGCCGTGGCCTTTGAGGCCAAGAAACCGCTGGAAATCGTCGAGCTCGATCTCGAAGGCCCCAAGGCGGGCGAGGTTCTGGTGGAAATCATGGCCACCGGCGTCTGCCACACCGATGCCTATACGCTCGACGGGCTCGACAGCGAGGGGCTGTTCCCTTCGGTGCTCGGCCATGAAGGCGCCGGGATCGTGCGCGAAGTGGGGCCGGGCGTGACCAGCGTGAAGCCGGGCGACCACGTGATCCCGCTTTACACCCCCGAATGCCGCCAGTGCAAATCGTGCCTCTCGGGCAAGACCAACCTGTGCACCGCGATCCGCGCCACGCAGGGCAAGGGCCTGATGCCCGATGGCACCACGCGCTTTTCCTACAAGGGCCAGCCGATCTTCCACTACATGGGCTGCTCGACGTTCTCGAACTTCACGGTCCTTCCCGAAATCGCGGTCGCCAAGATCCGTGAAGACGCCCCGTTCCAGTCGAGCTGCTACATCGGCTGCGGCGTGACGACGGGCGTTGGCGCGGTGATCAACACCGCCAAGGTGCAGGTCGGCGACAATGTCGTGATCTTCGGTCTGGGCGGTATCGGCCTCAACGTGATCCAGGGCGCGCGTCTGGCTGGCGCCAACAAGATCATCGGTGTCGACCTCAATCCTGACCGCGAGGAATGGGGCCGCCGCTTCGGCATGACCGACTTCCTCAACTCCAAGGGGCTGAGCCGCGAGGAAACCGTCGCAAAGATCGTCGAGATGACCGATGGCGGCGCGGACTACACGTTCGACGCGACCGGCAACACCGAAGTGATGCGCACCGCGCTCGAAGCCTGCCACCGTGGCTGGGGCACCAGCATCATCATCGGCGTGGCGGAAGCGGGCAAAACCATCGAGACCCGTCCGTTCCAGCTGGTGACCGGCCGCAACTGGCGCGGCACAGCCTTCGGCGGTGCCAAGGGCCGTACCGATGTGCCCAAGATCGTCGACATGTACATGCAGGGCAAGATCGAGATCGACCCGATGATCACCCACGTCATGGGCCTCGAAGAGATCAACACCGCATTCGACCTGATGCACGCGGGCAAGTCGATCCGCAGCGTCGTGGTGTTCTGATCCGGTCTTGAGGGGCGGGCTCAGGTTCGCCTCTCACAGCCTTGAATGCCCATAAAAAAAGGGGCCGCGCGATGCACTCGCGCGGCCCCTTTTTTGTCTGCTTTGGCGCTTATACCATGGCCATCAGGCTGGCATTGCCGCCAGCAGCCGTGGTGTTGATCGAAATGCTCACTTCCTCGACCAGCAGGTCGAGCGGATAGCTTCCGTCCACCGGATCGGCGGCATGGAGCGCCACGATCATGCCTTCACGGTCGGCCAGTGCCTGCGCCACGGCCTGCGCAGGCGCGCCGGTTTCCTCGACGAGGGCGGCGGCCAGGATCTGGGGCCGTCCGGGGCGGGCCCAGATCACGCGGTCGGCCAGCGTCCTGGACCAATCGGCAGGGGCTTTGTTCAGCAGAGCATTGGGGGCCAGAGGCGCGCCGGACATGACGACGGCGCTGTTGCCGGTGGCCAGAACCGCGCCGAGCTGACGCCAGAACCCGGCCTCGCTCGCCGCATGGAGGGCAATGGCCCCGCGCGGCGCGATGCGGTAGCGGTTGCTTTCGCCCACGGGGCCCGCCAGTTCGATCTCCACGCCCAGCTTCGAGGCCGCCATTGCCGCGCGGACGGCAAGGGCCGCCTTCCGGTCGCCCTTGTGGTCGAGCCAGTCGGCCAGATCGGCGGCGGCAAGATCACCCTTGGTGGCCACGCCCTTGAACACGGCCGGAACGCCCGCCCGCCCGCGCACGAGGCGCGAGAGGTAGAGCGGCCCGCCCGCCTTGGGCCCGGTGCCCGAAAGGCCGCGCCCGCCAAAGGGCTGGACCCCGACCACCGCGCCGATGGTGTTGCGGTTGACGTAGAGATTGCCCGCGTCGATCGCCCCGGTCACGCGCTCGACCGTTTCGTCGAGGCGGGTGTGCAGGCCAAACGTCAGGCCATAGCCGGTGGCGTTGACCGCCGCGATCACCTGTTCGAGATCGCGTGCGGCATAGCGGACGACATGGAGCACCGGCCCGAAAACCTCGCGCCCGAGCGCGTCGATGCCCGGCACCTCGATCAGCGTGGGGGCGACGAAAGTTCCGGCTTGGGTTGCTTCGGGCAGTGCCACGCGATGGACGCGGAAACCCCGCGCGGCCATCGCCGCGACATGGGCCTCGATCACGCCTTGCGCCTTGGCGGTGATCACCGGGCCGACATCGGTGGCCAGTTGCACCGGGTTGCCCAGCGCCAGTTCGGCCATCGCGCCCTTGAGCATGGTCAGCGTGCGGTCGGCCACGTCGTCCTGGAGGCAGAGCACGCGCAGCGCCGAACAGCGCTGGCCCGCGCTGTCGAAGGCCGAAGCGATCAGGTCGCCCACGACCTGCTCGGCCAGCGCCGAAGAGTCGACGATCATGGCGTTCTGCCCGCCGGTTTCGGCGATCAGCGGGATCGGGCGGCCTTGCGCATCGCTGCGGCTTGCCAGCGTGCGCTGGATGATCCGCGCCACTTGCGTCGAGCCGGTGAACATCACGCCCGCCACGCCCGCGGCCTCGACCAGCGCGGCGCCGATCGCGCCATCGCCGGGCACGAAGACGAGCGCCGATGCCGGAATGCCCGCCTCGTGGAACAGGCCGACCATGACTGCGGCGATCAGCGGGGTTTCCTGCGCGGGCTTGGCCAGCACCGGGTTCCCCGCGACGAGGGCGGCGGCAATCTGCCCGGCAAAGATCGCCAGCGGGAAGTTCCACGGCGAGATGCACACGACCGGCCCGAGCGGGGCGGTATCTTCCAGCGTTTCGCGGGCCTGCGCGGCATAATAGCGCAGAAAATCGACCGCTTCGCGCACTTCACCCACGGCATTGGCGGCGGTCTTGCCCGCCTCGCGGATGATCAGGCCGAGAAGCTGGCTTCCGCGTGCTTCGAGCAGGTCCGCGGCGCGTTCGAGCATGGCTGCCCGCTCGCCCACGGGAACTTGCGCCCAGGCCTCCGCACCTTCGCGGGCAACGGTGACGGCTCCGGCGGCTTCCTCGCGCGTCATCGGCCAGACCGTGCCCACGATGTCGGCATGGTTGGCGGGATTGCGAACGGGCTCGCCCTCACGCCCTGCCACCGGTGTTCCGGCCTGCCAATCGGCCTGGGCACTGGCCGCAAGCAGGGGGGCAAGGCCATCGAGCACGGCTTCATCGGCCAGATCGAGCCCCTTCGAATTGGCCCGGCTGCCATAGAGCGCGCCGGGCAGGGCGACCGCCGGATGGGGCGCGCCCGGATCGGCGCTGGAGACGACCTGCGCGACAGGATCGGCCACCAGTTCGGACACCGCCACATCCGGATCGCCGATGCGGTTGACGAACGAGGAATTGGCCCCGTTTTCGAGCAGGCGGCGGACCAGATAGGCCAGAAGCGTCTCGTGCGTGCCCACCGGGGCATAGACGCGGCACGGGCGATTGAGCTTGGCGGCGCCCACGACCTGATCATAGAGCCCTTCGCCCATGCCATGGAGGCACTGGAACTCGTAGTCGCCGACCTTGAAATCGGGCCCGGCCAGATGGAGCACGGTCGCCAGCGACTGGGCATTGTGGGTGGCGAACTGGGGGAACACCACGTCGCGCGCGGCCAGCAGCTTGCGGGCACAGGCGACATAGGCGATGTCGGTGTGAACCTTTTGGGTATAGACCGGGAAATCGGCGAGGCCATCGACTTGCGCGCGCTTGATCTCGGCATCCCAATAGGCGCCCTTGACGAGACGGACCATGATCCGCCGCCCGCTGCGGCGCGCGAGGTCGACGATCCAGTCGATCACGAACGGGCACCGCTTCTGATAGGCCTGAACCACGAAGCCAAGCCCGTCCCAGCCCGCCAGATCGGGATCGAGCGCGAGCATTTCGAGCAGGTCGAGCGAGAGTTCGAGGCGGCCGGCTTCTTCGGCGTCGATATTGAGGCCGATGTCGTGGGCGCGGGCCATCAGGCACAGCGCCTTGACGCGCGGCAGCAGTTCGGCCTTCACCCGATCGACCTTGGCCCGGAAATAGCGCGGGTGGAGCGCGGAAAGCTTGATCGAGATCCCCGGCCCGGCATAGATCCCGCGCCCGGCCGAAGCCCGCCCGATGGCCGCGATGGCGTCTTCGTAGGAGGCATTGTAGCGGTCGGCGTCCTCCGCCGTCATCGCCGCTTCGCCCAGCATGTCGTAGGAAAAGGCAAAGCCGACCGCCTCGCGCGGGGCGGCATTGGCAAGGGCGAGGTCGATGGTCTCGCCGGTCACGAACTGCTCGCCCATCATCCGCATCGCCGCATCGACCGCGCGGCGGATCACCGGTTCGCCCAGACGGCCCAGCAAGCGGGTCAGGCCAGCGCCGAGCCCGGCCTCGTCGTGTGCGCTGACCAGCTTGCCGGTAACCAGCAGCCCCCACGAGGCTGCATTGACAAAGACCGGACGGTCCTTGCCCAGATGGCCGCGCCAGTCGCCATGGGCGATCTTGTCGCGGATCAGCGCGTCGCGCGTGGCCATGTCAGGAATGCGCAGCAGGGCCTCGGCCAGACACATCAGAGCTACGCCTTCGGGGCTGGAAAGCGCATATTCCTGCACCAGGGCCTGCACCGCGCCGGGCCGCGCGCCCGCGCGCAGCGCCTCGATCAGCCTTGTGGCCGTGGCGGCAATGGGCCGGGCCAGTTCGGCAGGCACTTGCGCCTGGGGCACGAGCGCGGCGAGGCAAGTGCGCTCGTCGCGGCGCGTGGCGGCGGTGATCGCCTGACGCAGGGGGGAGTGCCCGGCAAGCGGGGCCGTGAAGCGGGCGAAGGGCGCGGTGTGATCCATGGGCCGATGCTATCACGCAAGTCATAGGCTGTTCGGGCGATTTGAGGCCATTTCCAGACCAATCGGACTGATTTTTCACCCTGCGACAGGCCATGCCCGCGTCAATCCGCGCCCCCCGCGCCGAAACGGACCTGCACCTCGAAATGCAGCGGCACCGCTGCGTCGTGCGCGGGCGGCAGGGGAAACGGCGCGGCCCGTCGCAGTGCCACGACAGCGGCCCGATCCAGCATGGCCACGCCGCTGGGCCCCACGACCGCAACGCTTGCCAGATGCCCGCGATCATCGAGATCGAAGCGGAGGGTGACGCGCCCGTCGATGGTAATCCCCGCCGGGCGACAGGCCATGATCCGCGCCCACACCTTGTGTACGTAATCGGCCGGAAGCGCCGCCCTGTCAGCTTTCTGGCTGGCCTTGGCCGGCTCGCCAGCCGGGGCATGGGGCGCGATGGG